>Ga0180009_10004140_pt1 | contig 16170 bp, 13 predicted proteins | sample OS_PC_MetaG_FD_123537 | JGI IMG/M metagenome (GOLD analysis project Ga0180009, IMG submission 123537) | Groundwater microbial communities from the Aspo Hard Rock Laboratory (HRL) deep subsurface site, Sweden - OS_PC_MetaG | ecosystem: Environmental > Aquatic > Deep subsurface > Groundwater...
AAGGCATCATCTGCGGCGTTGCCTTCGCTCGCTCCTCCTTGCGGCGTATGGCTCGATACGCCTCAGTCGTCGCTCCTCGGCGCCTTGCATCTAACGCCTTGCTGGTGATCAGGAATCCTCCAAGACCAGCTGATTTCAGTAATGATACCAAGATTAGGTGGTGGATTTAGGGGAGACCGGATGAGGGTAAATACTATATTTTCTTTTGGGCATTCGGCTTTTTGAATCCTATTGGTCGATAGGGCGGCTGTAGTCAGAACGCTTCGGCCCGAGCGAGTCTTACAGAAGCCTACGGGAGCTGACGGAGGCCGGGCTACGGGAAGGGATTTTCTTTGGCACGGGCAGAACTTTTATGTGAAAAAGGGTTGGCCGGTAACGACCACAAGCCTCGTGTGAAACCCAAAAAGATCGCTGTGCCGCGGTGAAAACAATGGATTCCTACGAATCTACCAAAGAAGAGATCAAGAGAAGTATCGATATCGCAGAACTCATTGGCCAGTTCGTCCAACTCAAACGGGCTGGTCAGAGTTTCGTGGGCCTTTGTCCTTTTCATTCTGAAAAGGATCCCTCCTTTACCGTAAGCCCTGAAAAACAGATGTTTCACTGTTTCGGGTGCAAGAAAGGCGGCGATGTCTTCGCTTTCTGGATGAGCTACCATCAAGTGCCTTTTCCACAGGCCCTGCAAGACTTGGCCGACAGATACCATATCCCATTGCCAAAAAGGGAGCTCACCCCCACAGAAAAAAACGAGGCAGCGTTAAGACAGTCCTTGATATCGGTAAACAAAATAGCCGCCGCTTTCTATCACGACCTCCTCATGAAGTCTGAAAGAGGAATGTCGGGCAAGGAGTACCTCGGAAAAAGGGCTATGTCACAGGAGCTCATCACTGAATTCAAACTTGGGTATGCGCCAGATCAATGGGACGCCTTGACAGCTTTCTTAGATGCCAAAAAGATAGATCTCGACAAGGCCGTTCAATGCGGATTGATCATTCAGAAAAAGAATGGGGGTTATTACGATCGTTTCCGCGGTCGAATCATGTTCCCAATCTTTAACTTGAGGCAAGAGGTCGTGGGTTTTGGCGGTAGAGTATTGGATGATTCATTACCCAAGTACCTCAATACCCCTGAAACACCCCTTTTTCAGAAAGGGGGGCTCCTTTACGGATTACATCTTTCTCACACGCCTATCAGACAGAGCGGTCGAGCCGTTATCGTAGAAGGGTATACTGATCTTCTGGCCTTGAGAAGGCACGGGTTTCGTGAGGCGGTTGCCACACTCGGAACAGCGCTCACACGGAACCATATCAGACGGCTCAAAGGGTATGCGCAGGAGGCTGTGGTCGTCTTTGACTCCGACGTGGCTGGCAAGACGGCCGCCCTCAAAAGTCTTTCCCTCTTTTTGGATGAGGGGTTGTCCGCCAGAGTTCTGGTCTTACCCGAAAAGGAAGATCCTGACAGTTTTGTCAACAAGTACGGACTGCCCGCCTTTTTGAACCTTTTGGACCGTTCTTTGCCCATGTTTGATTTCTACCTCGATCTCAAACTCTCCGAAGCCGGAGATGCGGTTGAGCGGAAGGTCGGCGCACTCAAAGAGATCATTCCCATCTTATCCGAACTCAAGGACAGTGCGCAGCGTTCACTCTACGTTAGGCGGCTATCAGAAAACGCCGGTATTGCTGAGTCGACGGTCCTCTCTGAGCTCAAAAAATGGCAGGGAAGACGTTCCTGGAAAGGCGAGGAGGGTGACCTCCAAGCAAGGCTTTCATCCTCAAAGGCCGAAGAATTGGCGGGGATAGACAACCAGTATATGCTCAATCTTCTGATCCATTATCCCCATACCGTTGATCGATTGATGAAACTCGATTGCAGAATTCTGCTCTCCGATTCATCGACGGTCGAGATTTTTGATGCGGCGGTTGCAAGCTATCGCCAACATGGGCAGATCAACCCCTCAGAGGTCATGGAAAGGCTCAAAAGAGAACCGACCCAGGGACTCTTCAGGGAGGCTATGCTCAAACCCCCTATTTTTCCTGAAGACAAGGTAGAGCAAGTCTTAAGTGGGTTTGAATACAAGGTTCATCAACTGAAGTTGGTTGAACCGAGTGCGAAGGCCAGAGAAAAATCTAATTTGGAGGAATTAAATAAAATTTTGAAACTCAAAAGACTGAGTCAAAGTAAAGCCATATGATATTTAGAAACTCTCGGGAGGGAATTTAATGGCCAACAATTCTGACATGGTGAGTTTGAAGCGATTAATCGATATCGGCAAAAATAAGGGCTATATCACCTATGAAGAGCTGAATGACGATCTTCCCGACGATGTCGTCTCTTCTGAATATATAGATGATCTGATGATGATGTTTGAGGAACTGGATATCATGGTCATCGACGAAGCGTCGAAGGGGGAGATCCACAAATCAAAGAAACTTAAGAAAAAACAGGAAAAAGCTGTTGAAAAAGAGAGCTATCGGGCAGAGGCTTCGGAGGCGGCCACAAGGGTCTCTGATCCTGTAAAAATGTATCTGAAAGAGATGGGCTGTATTTCCCTTCTTACCAGGGAGGGGGAAGTGGAGATAGCCAAACGGATTGAGGCAGGAGAAAAGCAGGCGCTCAATGCTTTGCTGAGATGCTGTATCGGCATTGAATATATCATTGAATTGGGGAATAAGCTTAAGAAGGGTGACATCAAGCTCAAAGATATGATCAATGACTTGGATGATGAAGATAGTCATACACAAATAGGCGAACGGAGGGACGCCATCATCAACCTCATCACTGAAATAGAATCTTTGTATGGAGAAAGCTGCTCCCTCAAACAAAGCCTATCCAAAAAGGGGTGTACTGCGACCAAGAAGAAGAGGATTAGTGCAAAGGTAGACGATCTCCAGGAAAACATCGGGGAATTGATCAGCTCCTTCAAGCTCGAAAAATCCCAGCTAGATTTTATGGTCGAAAGGCTTCGGGATATCGTGGGCCAAATCGATGAAGCGGAAGGGAATATCGAAGAGTGCATGTTGACAGCAGGTGGCAAACCGATATCCTATTTGAAGAGATGCATCACTCAGATACCGAAGTCTGCAAAAGATAAACAGGTTGTCACTTCCCTGAAAATGAAAAAGGCCGATCTTCTGGTTCTCAAATCAAAAATAGACAATGCCCAGAAAATCATAAAAGAGGTAAAAGAACGCACCAACATGGGAAAGAGGGAATTGAAGGAGACTTTGAGGGTTGTGGAAGACAGGCTTGAGAAATCCAAGAGGGCCAAGAGCGAACTCATAGAAGCCAACCTGAGATTGGTCGTTAGCATTGCAAAAAAATATACCAATAGAGGCCTACAATTCCTGGATCTCATCCAAGAAGGAAACATTGGTCTTATGAAGGCCGTAGACAAATTTGAATACCAGAGAGGTTATAAATTCAGCACTTATGCAACGTGGTGGATCAGGCAGGCCATTACCAGGGCCATTGCCGATCAGGCGAGAACGATTCGGATTCCCGTCCACATGATTGAAACAATTAATAAACTCATACGAACTTCAAGATATCTGGTACAGGAACACGGACGCGAACCGACACCCGAGGAGATTGCTGAAAAAATGGAGTTTCCGCTTGAAAAAGTCAGAAAGGTGTTAAAGATAGCCAAAGAACCTATCTCCCTGGAAACCCCTATTGGAGAAGAAGAAGACAGCCATTTAGGTGATTTCATCGAGGACAAGAAGATTATTTCACCGGGTGATGCGGTTATTAACCATAACCTCGGGGAACAGACAAGAAAGGTCCTTACGACTCTGACACCAAGGGAAGAATAGGTCCATCGGATGAGGTTCGGTATAGGAGAAAAGTCCGACCATACCTTGGAGGAAGTCGGTCGGGATTTTAATGTAACCAGGGAGAGGATCAGGCAAATAGAGGCCAAGGCCCTCAGGAAGTTAAGACACCCCAGTAGGAGCAAGAAGCTGAAGAGCTTTATTGAGCACTAATAAGGCCACCCGAGGAATTTGGATTTCACTTGACAAATCAGGAATCAGTTTGCATCCTAACCCGTGATAAGAAAGATAGTTCAGTCGGGGCCTATAGCTCAGTTGGTAGAGCCACCGGCTCATAACCGGAAGGTCCCTGGTTCGAATCCAGGTGGGCCCACCAAAGAGAATATTTTTAAGATGGTCGTACGAGAGCCCCAAGCAAAGTCGTATTTCAAACAAAAGGACCGACCTTATTGAGGGGCGCACCATGTGAGGGTGCGCCCTTTGCTTTTGGTCCTCTGGCTGGCCAATCGGAAAGGGCCTTTGCCCTGAGCAACCAGAAAAACCGAGTTTGTTTTTTCCCAAACCGACACCGTTTTCCGGCGTAACTTTTTTTTCACCAAGGAAGGCGCCGCCGTGACCTGAGGAAGACCAGATGGTGCCCACGCTTTTTGACGTGCTTGAACTGTTGGAAAAATTGGCCCCGTCCCGGCTCGCCGAAGAGTGGGATAACCCCGGGTTGCAAGTTGGTGAACCTTCTAAAGAAATCAGGAAAGTACTCGTTGCTCTTGATCCTAACCTCCAGGCGCTCAAGGAAGCAGCCGGGAGGGGGGCACAGTTGTTGCTGACCCATCACCCCCTGATCTTCAGGCCATTGACATGTTTAAATGCCGAAATCTACCCAGGGAATGTCATCTTCGAGGCCATCCAAGAAGGGATTGCGATCGTAGCCGCTCACACCAATCTGGATGTCGTACCAGGCGGCATTAGCGATGCACTAGCCAGGCTCTTCGATCTTCAAGAGGTCGAGGTCTTGCAAGAAAATCTGGATTCGAGAATCCCTGGTGCCGGATTGGGGAGAATAGGCAACCTGCAAAAACCCATGAGCCTCTTTTCCATCATGGATGCTACGAAAGCCCTCTTGGACACAAATGATGTTCGGGTCCTGGGAAGCAAGGACCTGATGATCAGGCGTGTCGCCGTGGTCGGGGGGGCCGGCGGTGGTATGGTGGCTGTTGCATCCAAAAAGGGGGCTGATCTGCTCGTGACAGGAGATATAAGCCATCACGAGGCATTGGAGGCTCAAGACCGGGCATTGGCTTTGATTGACGGAGGTCATTTCCATACTGAAAAAGCGGCCCTCAGACCCATCAAAGATCGCTTTGTGAGCATGATGGAAGATCGGGGTTGGAACGTCCTAGTGGAGATCTTTGAAAATGAAAATGCCCCCCTGAGACAGGCGTGGAAACCCTCCTGAGAATTGATGTTTGAAGGACCTTGAAGGAGATTTCCTGGCTTTTTTGAGCGTCTGCCGACCCGACACCCCTGGACTCAATATTTGGGATGAACCGAGGCATGCCAATTACTCAACAGATGACCAAGAACTTAGTGCAACACTTGATCCAAGATTCCATTGAAAGGCAAAGACGTTGAAAGAGAAAATTAGGCTATTGATACAACTCCAGCTCTGTGACAATCGGATTCGAGAAAACCGAAAGCGAGAGGGGCAAGGACCCCTGAGAATCCAGAAACTGAGAGATGAATTAAACGCATTCCAGTCCCGACTCCAGAAAGACCGCGAAACATTGGACGACCTCAAGAAAGAGAGACGAAGGGTAGAGCTCGAGATTCAAGATCTTGAGAATAAGATAGAAAAGAGCACCATTAAACTATCCAACATAAAGTCGAATAAGGAATATGGTGCCGCCCTGAAGGAGATCGAAGATTCAAAAAAGGCCAAATTCCTCGTAGAAGACAAGGTCATCAAGTCTATGGAAGAGATTGAGGAAATGGAAAGGCAGGCCTCTGAGTATAAGAAACAAGAGCCGGAATTCTTAGCTAAATCCGAGAGGGATAAGACGGCAATCGAGAAGGAGCTTCAAGGCCTAAATAAGGAGCTTGAATCCCTGAATAAGGAGAGAGAGGATATCATGGCGGCCATTGACCAAGATATTTTGAAAAGATATCTCTTTCTCAAAGAACGTAAAGGGGGGCAAGCCATTGGCTCGGTGATTGCCGGCGTCTGCCAGACCTGCCACATGGGAATTCCACCGCAGAAATTCAATGAACTGATAAGGTGCGATTCCTTGATGACGTGCCCCCATTGCAGTCGAATCGTGTATTGGGGTGAAGATAAGCGTTTTTCGTAGGCAAGGATATGTGATAAGATAAGCTATGTTAGAGCAGGACAAATGGCCGCTGCTTGCCTTATGGGCAAAGGGGAGGAAAGTCCGGGCTCCAGAGGACAGGGTGCTGGGTAACGCCCAGTCCTGGCGACAGGAAGGAAAGTGCCACAGAAAGGAAACCGCCTCGACGGATATCTGAGATATGCGGCGGGGTAAGGGTGAAAAGGTGAGGTAAGAGCTCACCAGTCCCGTCGGTGACGATGGGAGCTAGGCAAACCCCACCAGGAGAAAGACCAAATAGGGGAGCGATTGAGGGTGGTCCGCCCGAGTTCCCGGGTAGGTCGCTCGACCTCGATGGTAACGTCGAGGCTAGATGAATGGTCATTGTCCCGCAAGCGGGTGACCGCTTCGGGAAACAGAACCCGGCTTACGTCCTGCTCTAACATAAACCCCATCAACCCGCCGAACTTCAAGCTTGAGTCCAAGTCTCCGGACACCCCCTTTTTCGGGGGAGGTGTATCTTTGGAAAGATTCCGGGTCGGCACTGGCCCATTCAGGGTTTTCGCCTCACCGAGGTTTGATCAGAACCATATGGAGACTCCCCGTAGATTCAAGTTCAATTGTAATGACGTTCCTGAGCGCTTCCCTGAAGATGCGATCCTCATCATTGGGGCCGGCCATTTTGGCCTAAGGGCCGCAAGAATCTTGGATTGCACCTTGGACGCACCCATGTGGATCGTAGACAAGGATATGGATCGGCTCAGGAAGCTGAAAGAGCCTCGCTTTGCCAAAATCTCATGCGAAGGGGCAGATTTTCTGGTCAGGCATTTCCTACGCCTGGCGCCATCCACTCGCATCATTCCTGCCATTCCTATCCATCTTGCCTTTGAGTGGTTAAGGGGGTATCTGATCAATGACTTGGAAATCAGACAGATTGCCGTTCCTGAAATGATCCAACGATGCCCAGCCCACGCGTGGGAGGGAGAGAAAGGATCAGTGCTGATCAGTTACGCCGATTTTCGTTGTCCAGACGATTGCCCCGAGCCTGTCGACTACTGCACGATGACCGGGGAAAAGAGAGAAACGCCCCTCTATGAGATGTTGACTCATCTCAACCTGCCTGGCTATCATATCCACATTCTAAGAAGTCACCAATTGGCCCCGGGCGTGGGGGGCTACCTTGCGCGGGACTTGCATGCGCTGCTCAATGAGGTTAGAAGGAAGGGGGAAGGATCCTGGTTGATAGGGACGGCCTGCCGATGCCACGGAACCATGACGGCGATGCAAACCGGCAAATCGGCAACGCGTTGTTTCCTAGGCTCAGAAAGGCCGCATAAGTCCGGCAACCACCTGCTGCCCCAGGCCTCCCAAAATCTGGAAGCAAAGAAGAGCTACGATGGGTGAAATGTCCAGCCCGCCCAATAGGGGAACATATCGGCGAAAAGGAATCAAAACAGGTTCGCTGATCCCATAAATCATCTGCACCACCGGATTCGAGGGATCAGGGCTGACCCACGATAGAAGGGCTGCGATGATAATGACAAGAGCAAAAAATCCGGGAAATGGAAAGAGAGCCAAGAAAAGGATCAAGCCCTCTCCCAGTCCTTGGAAGAGCGAAAGGGGAAGGCCGACCGTTCTTTGAAACAGGAATGAGTGAATCGCTGCGCTCAATATGGCATAAAGGATCCAGACGAAAAGAAACATGAATAAATGGAAATGCCGCCTGGGGATCCCCAGCCAGCCGGAGACCCAGTTCAAGGGAATAAAGGCCCTTTGTACCAGGTACATGAAAGAGGTGGCATGACCATACTTTGCCAGGATTGAGACGACCCATATCACCATGTATCCCTGGAAAAGGAAATGAAAGAGGTCTAATAGGCTTTGACCTAGACCAGAAATGAATGGCGCAGGTCTTATGGGGAGATAGACCAACGCCCGGAGCACGACCAAGCCCAGAATGCTCAAGAATGCCCCTTTTGTGACGTCCCTGGTGAGGTATCTTGAGGGGGTGAGCACAGGCTCAGTGAGCCTGTAAATCAAGCGGTATCTGGGATCAAAAAGGGCCTCCCTCGGCCTGATCAGAAGCCTGAGCAACAAGAGGACCACAAAAATGTCGATGAGCCACTTGAGGAAGTACACTGGTGAACCTCCCTAAGAAATTATGCACGACGTGATCAGCCTAGCTCAGGACGTGTTTGAATTCAACCCAAATGTCGTCATCGCAGTGACGGCACAAAAGGCGCGAGGCAGTTGATGCCCCTTTCCCGAGAAATAGACCTTCCTGCAGCCTTGAAACGGAATCTTCGTCTCCCTACACCCAGCGACGGGAAACGAAGTGGTTCCAAGATAGATGAACTAAGAAAGGGGAATGGGTAACTGCAATGGCCGCAAAGCGGACATATCCTTCGCTACAGGCCGAGGGTATCATCAAGGTTAAGGTCCTCCCACGATCATCTAGAAACCAGATCATGGGTATGGAGGGGGGCCTTTATAAAGTGAAGGTCACCTCACCCCCTGTCGGTGGTATGGCCAACGAGGCGCTTATCGCTTACCTGTCCAAGAGGCTCGGGGTCCCCAAGAGCCATATCGAGATCATCTCTGGAAAAAACGCTAGGACAAAATCCCTCCGAATTCGTGGGCTCTCCTTGGATGAAATCGCTTCGATCTTGGGGGAGTGAGGGGATCAAGGCCTGAATTGGATGTCATGCAGTTGGCGGAAACGACCGTTGAGTCCCATCAAATGGTCCCGGGTGCCGGATTCGATGATCTCTCCATGTTCCAGGACATAAATCCAGTCTGCTTTTCTTATGGTGCTTAACCTGTGGGCCGCCACCAGGATGGTTCGCCCGTCTCTCAGCCTCTCTATGGCCTCCTGGATGAATCTTTCGCTCTCAGCATCCAGGGCCGAAGCGGCCTCATCAAGTATCAGGATAGCGGGATCGACCAGAAGCGCCCTGGCAATCGCAATACGCTGTCTCTGGCCTCCGGACAAAAGGGTCCCTCGATCTCCGACAATGGATTCATAACCGGCAGACTGTGCCACAATGAAATCATGTGCGTGGGCCGCTCTGGCAGCCTCAACGACCTCCTCCATTCTCTTCTCTGGGCAGCCGTACCTGATGTTGTTGGCAATGGTGTCATGGAAGAGGAGGATTTCTTGGCTCACCGTGCTGATTTGGCGGCGAAGAGAGACCAGGGTGACACCGCGAATGTCGATACCATCGATGCGGATACTGCCCGACGTTACATCATAGAAGCGGGGGACCAGATCGAGCAGGGTACTCTTACCGGCCCCCGTTGACCCCACAAATGCCACCATCTCTCCTGCCTTTATTCTAAAGGAGATGTTCTTCAGAACCGGAACTCCTGGTTCATAGGAAAAGCTCACGTCCTTAAATTCGATTGCTTCCTGATGCCTGTGCAAGTCGACAGGGCCTTCGCAGTCCCGGACCTCGGGGATCGTCCTCATGATCCCGAAGACTCTTTCGGTCGCTCCCTGCAGGGTCCGCAGCTCGTTATTCACCCGCGCGAGGCTCTTGATAGGTGCATACACCCTCGAGAAGGCATAGAGCAGAGAAACGAGTTCTCCCAGGCTGTGCTGAAAGTAGACTTTGCCAACGATAAGGACCACAGGCAGGATCAGAAATACCGTTGAGTCCATCATAGGGCCCAGCCCCAAATGCCAGCGGTTCCACCGCATGATATTCTTGTAGAGTTGATTGGCGATCGCTCTGAACTTCCCTGACTCCCTTTCATTCGTGCAAAATCCCTGAACCACCTTGAGGCACAGAAGCATCTCTTGGTATGCGGATGTGACCTGAGACATGGCTTCCTGAACCCTGAAGGAGTGCTTCTTTACCTTTCGCCCAAATAGGCGTATCAGCCCTACGATCATGGGACCCACAAAAAAGATGAGCAGCGTGAGCTTGAGGTTCATGACAAAAAGGTAGAGCAGAAAGGCCAGGGCGGTCAGAGGATGCTCGACAAGGCCGATGAGGATGTTTGCAATGAGACCCTGCATGACGGTGAGATCAGCGGTTGATCTGGAGATAAGCTCGCCCGCCTTGCGCTTATGATAGAATCCGAGGGGCAGGGAAACAAATTTATCGAACAAGTCCGTTCGTATGGATCGAATGGCCCTGTTGGAAAAGGCAGCGGCAGCAAGCTGACTCAGGTAGATTGTCACGGACTTAAGGAGAATGGATAGAAAAGCCGTTAGGGTGAGAAGACCGAGAAGGCGGTTCGGCGAAATGCCGTCAATCAGAATGCGTTCTGTTCGGTGCCAAGAAAAGCCCCCTTCCCAGCGTAAATCCACCCAAGGAATCTTCCACGTGGCCGGATCCGCACCGGCCTTCATCCCTTCGTCGATAAAGGGTTGAAGGAGGTATGCGGGTACGACGACAAAAAAAGCAGAAATAGCCGTAAGAGCGAGAGAAGAAATGAGCAAAACCCGATGAGCTCTCACGTACAAGGCAAGGTCTTCGCCTAATATCCGGGCTAACATAGGCACTCAGCTTCCAGCTCAATCACCAGGAGATCTTGAATCCCTTCAGATGGTCTCGGCATATCCATTTAAATAGTGCAGCTCCTCTTCTACAAGGCTCCAATGAGCCTGGAAATGACCGTCCTCTGAATCTCTGAGGTCCCCTCCCCTATTTCAAGGAGCTTTTGGTCTCGGTAAAATCTTTCCACATCATATTCCTTCATCAGCCCATAGCCGCCGTGGAGCTGGACCGCATGATTGGCACAGCGATACATGACCTCGGAGCAATGGAGCTTGGCCATAGCCGCTTCCTTGGTAAAAGGTTTGTTGTTGTCCCGCAACCAGCAGGCCTTGTAAAGGATGAGACGGGCGCACTCGATCTCCAGAGCCATGTCCGCGAGCTTGAAGGCGTTCACCTGAAAATTGGATATGGGTTTACCGAACTGGACCCTCTCCTTACTGTATTTGAGAGCCATCTCAAAACAACCCTGGGCGCCGCCAAGCCCCATGGCGCCGATGGATAGACGGCCCCCGTCCAGGGTTTCCATCATCTGATAGAAGCCATGGCCCCTTGGACCCAAAAGGTTTTCCTTCGGGACCCGGCAATCATCAAAATAGAGTTCGCTCGTGTTGGAAGAGCGCCACATCATCTTTCCGTGCATCTCTCTCGCCTCGAGCCCGGGCGTCCCTGATTCGATAAGGACGCATGATAGTTCGGGCCGCCCGTCCTCCCTGCTTCCCGTACGGCAAAGGGCAGTCACCCCCGCTGTAATCTTTGTGGAGGCGTTTGTGATAAAAATCTTGCTCCCGTTGATGACCCACTCGTCTCCCTTCAGTGTGGCGGTCGTCTTTGTGTTCCCTGCATCCGAACCGGCGTTTGGTTCCGTCAGCCCGAAACCCCACAGCGTTTCACCTGCGCATAGACCGGGAAGATACTTTTCTTTTTGCTCGTCATTGCCATAGTAATAAAGGGGCCCGATCCCGAGAGAGTTGGCGGCCGCCACGGTAGCGGCATGAGATCCATCCACCCGGGCGATTTCCTCGGTAGAAATGATGTAGGAGACGTAGTCCATCCCCTGCCCGGCATACTTTTCCGACACGAACATCCCAAAAAGGCCGAGTTCTGCCATCTTTTTCATGGTCTCGTAGGAGAACTCTTCTTTCTCGTCAAGCTCCTTTGCGACAGGTCTGATCTCTTTTTCGGCAAATCCTCTGACCGAATTTCTCAGTATCTCTTGTTCCATAGACAGGCTGAAGTCCATGCTCTCTCCTTTGTGTCAAAAAGATCCTCTGAGAAAAAACAAGCCTCTTCCACCGTTTCGGAGGGGCTAGACGCTCTGCCATATGCATCCGTGGGTCCGAAGAATTCAGGCTCCTCGCCCGGATCCCAGGAGAGGTGCACATCCTCTGACCTTTCTCCTTGTGCGTAGATGAATTCGGTCAAGCCATTTATCGAATCGCCACACGCTTCAAGGCGTGATTATCCGACGGTCAGGGGCCTACAAGTGCCTATAGTTAGGGCCTATTTTATAGGCGCACGGGGAAAGGTTGTCAATCACTAAAGTGGGAAGCATCCAGGTCCATGCGTCACCTGGGGAGGCATTTTTCCGCTGGGGCAAAAAGAACACGTGACAACCCAAACCCTTCGGGCCTCTAAAGCGATAGGGCCGGAGCATGACGCCCCGGCCCTATCGCTCTTGACCCTCGGTTCTCGGAACTAGCCTATCACTAACCTCATCTGCATCACATCGACCTCCGTCCCGATCCTTAGGCATAATGCCTTAATATCTTTTGTCTTTTCCATCCCTTTCGCACTAAAAGAGACGATAATTTTTTTGATTTGATGCCTTTTTATGATCTCTTCCAGTTCTCCCCCTCCCCCAAAGACAGGGTAGCCCTGGATCTTTCGGCCCTTGAGCCTGGGATCATCATCGACAAAGCCCACCAGCGACAGCCCGAGATCCTGATTTGCCTCGATCTCTTTCAAGGCAAATTGACCCCCTACCCCTGCCCCATAGATGAGGGTGCGCTCCCCCTTTTGGCTCCGCAACTTGATCCCTTCATCCAGGATGCGGAAAGAGAGCCTGGAGAGCGAGACCAAAATGAGCATCAGCCCCCAATAGATCACAAAAACGGCCCGGGAAAAGCTATGAAATCGGTATATGAAAAGGAGGATAAGCACGGGCATGATTGTGCCTGCGGTGATCGCCTTTATGAAGCCGAGCAGGTCTCTGATACCCGTGCTCTCCCATACCCCCCGATAGATGCCCATGACATAGAAAGAAAAGATCTGGCAGGCAAACATGATCGGAAGGGATTTCAGGAAGAAATCGAAATTCCCTCCAATATCGCCCTCAAACCGCAGGAGGTAAGCCGTGTAGTAGGCGACCGTGATGAGAACGCAATCGAGCAAGACCTCGAAGAGCCTTCGCCTGTAAGTGATTTCTACCAAGATCGGGGTAAGGACCTTGGAATCCTCCCTGGCAAGAATCGATTTTTCAGGGTAAACCTTCACCCTTGCAAGGTAAATCCAGAAGAAAACCACAAAAAGGAGGTAAAAGACGATAAAGATGAGGGCCGCGCCAAGACTGAGGTAATTGATGGCCAGGGCCAAAGCTCCAGAAGCGACCGAAAATCCGTAGAGGACCGAGACCGCCTTTTTCTCTGAGAAACCGACTGCGACCATGCGGTGGGAAGAGTGATCCCTCCCCCCCTGTGATATGGGACGGCTAAAGAGCTTGCGCATGAGGCTCACAAAGCCCGTATCCAGAATTGGAATGAATAGAATCAATACGGGGATGGCAATGACCGATAGCACGTGCCGGACGCTTCCGCCGACTCCCTCTCCTGTACCACCCAGGACCGTCAGGCAAGCCATCACAAAGCCGACAAAAAGGCTGCCCGCATCACCCATAAAAATGGAGGCGGGACTAAAATTGAAGACGAGGAATCCTAAAAGGGCCCCCAAGTAGGCCGCATTCATTAAAAGCACCGGAACGACAAAGCCGCCCGGATCAGAACCCAGGTAACGGCTCACAAAAATGAAAAGCCCGGCAATGAAGGCAATACCGGCGGAGAGCCCATCCATGTTGTCGAGCAGATTAAATGCATTGGTTATGCCCACGATCCACACGATGGTCAGGAAGAGGTTGATCGTTTTAGAAAAGGTCCAATCGAGGCGGAAACCAAAAAACACGAGTATGGAGGTAATCACGATCTGAGCGGCCAGTTTGTGCTGTGGATCCATGTTGACCATATCATCCGTCAACCCGACGAAAAAAATCCCCGAGGCACATAGCACCATGGGCAGGCAGGTTCCGACAGCTTTCCAGTCCAGGAAGTTCAAAGACAAAAACCAGACGGCCAGGGTGGCGACAAAGATTGCAACCCCTCCAAGAAGAGCGGTCTCACTCTTATGCCATCTCGTGTCTTTAGGCACAGCCACTTGACCGGTGCTGAGCGCGAACCTTCTGACCAGGGGCGTCAGGCAAAGAGCCAAGACAAAACTCCCTAAAAAAGGCATCAAATAGTGATAGACGGATGGTTGTTCCATAACAAAATCCAGGCTATTGATCCAAATCTACCTACCCTTTAACAGACTGTTGCCCAAATTCCTGCTTAGTGGATGTTCTTGGGGCCTCCCCCGGGGTGGTCTTCTCTGAAGGCGCAATCAAATTCTCTCAGGGGCAGTGCTCACGGCACCAAGGTCTCAATAGAAGCACCAAATAGCCCCATAGGAGCATCTCCACCGGAGCCTTCATCGTCTGTGCCTGCCCGGTGGCGACTATGAGGCTCATGGGGGCGTCTTCAGAGAATCTGAGCAAGTATTGCGCCTTCTGCGAAGACTACCCCGTGGAGGTGGCCCCTGTCTCCTCCTGAATAGAAGAGGAGATTTGGGCAACAGCCCGTTAACTCTTTACCAACTCGGCATAGAGCAATTCAAGGTCGCCGACCAGCCTTTCCTTTGAATAATGGTGAAGCACAAAGGACTGCGCATTTTCAGCCATCCTTTTGGAGAGATCCCTGTCCTTAGAAAGACGCAACAAGGCCTGAGCCAAGACCTCTTCCCGGCCGGTCGGGATCAGAACCCCGTTTTGGGCCAGTTTATAGCCGTCGCTCTCTCCGCTGTCAAGGGGGCCCAACAGGTCCCGGACCCCTCCCACATCTGTTGCGATGACCGGTTTACCGGCAGCCATGGCCTCTATAAGGGTCACAGGCGTCCCCTCGTTCAGGGAGGTCAGGACGACGATGTCCAGGGCTCCATAGAGGGAAGGCATATCCTTTTGCCATCCCGTAAAAACAACCAAGCCCTCCAAGCCCTCCTTCTTGACAAAACACATAAGCTCCTGCCTGAGCTCGCCGTCACCGATGACCAGAAACCTGAAGGGATGATCCTGATTCATATTTTTCAGATACTTGACCCCCTCCAGAAACATGCGATGGTTCTTCACTTGGGTCAATCTCCCGATGATTCCCACAACGGTGGCCTCTGGGGAAGCGTCGGGGAGATACCTCTGCCTGACATCCGCCCCTCTCCTCTCTCCTTCTCGAAAAGGGGAAAGCTCAAATCCCAGGCGTATAACCTTCACCTTTTCACGGCCGGCGATTCGGAATCTTTCGCATATCTCTTTCTGCTGGCCGGGGCTGATCACAACGATCCTGTCTGTAAATCTCGCCAAAAATTTCTCGATTTGAATAAAAAGGAAGGTCTTCAAAGAACCAAAGTAGCTGTGAAAGACGTGGCCGTGGAAGGTATGAACCAGTCTGATTCTCGCCTGAGATCCCCTGAATGCGTTGAAACTCATGCCGGCAAGCCGCCCTAGGGTCCCTGCCTTGGCCGTGTGGGTATGGATGATGTGCGGTCTGAATTGCCTGATGATCCTCCCCAGGTCCTGAAGAGACCTGAAATCCCTTAGGGCTGATATGTCCCTCCCAAGCCCTGGGAGAACGAGCGGACGAACACCTTTCGATTGGGCGAGGTATGACATGTCGCCCTCATAGGAACCTACTTTTCCGCACACGAGGAGGGTTTGATAAGGACCCCCGGAGAAATACTCGCTCAAGAGGATAGCCTGGACCGCGGGTCCGCCGATGTTAAGGCGGGCAATGATTCGAAGTATTCGGATGGGCTCTACGGGAGACATCTTCTGATTTTTTCCTTGAGATGCCGGGTCATATAACCTCACCTCCGTCAATAGCCTTGTCTTTGGACTCGAAATTCTCTTGGTCTTGCCCAGGGCGGTCTTAATCTCAGACTCATCATCTTTCCAAATGCATCATCATATAGATGCCTAGGAAAAAAAACAGGAGGTTTGCAAGCCATGCGGAAAGAAGGGGGGGTAAGACCCCCGATAGCCCGAGGGCCCTGGAAAAACCAAGAATAAGGACATAGAAAAAACAGATGGCCATTCCCAAAGAGATGGCCAAAGGCGTCCCCCCCTTCCTCAGACTCAAGGAAAGTCGAATGCCGATGAGAACCAAGAACATACTGACAAATGGAAACGATGTCTTGAGGTTCATATCGACCAGGTATCGGGTGTTGTCATAGCCCTCCTCCCGAACCTCTTCGGCATATCGTTTGAGCTGCCAATAACTC
>Ga0180009_10004142_pt1 | contig 16161 bp, 16 predicted proteins | sample OS_PC_MetaG_FD_123537 | JGI IMG/M metagenome (GOLD analysis project Ga0180009, IMG submission 123537) | Groundwater microbial communities from the Aspo Hard Rock Laboratory (HRL) deep subsurface site, Sweden - OS_PC_MetaG | ecosystem: Environmental > Aquatic > Deep subsurface > Groundwater...
GTGGTTAAAAAAGTAAATAGTAATGAAAGAATTAACTTTAGACATTAAGCCAAAAAAAGGATTTGGAGAGCTCTCTTTCGGTGAGACCACCGAACATGTTACTGCAACCCTCGGAGAGCCGGAAGACATTGAAAACATTGAAGATGACGATCTGTTCAACACAACCATCCTGAATTACTGGGATAAAGGGGTCTCGGTTTTTTTCGAAGGTTCACAAAAATCCGTGATAGCTTGTTTTGAAACGGATAATCCGGATGCTGAACTATTCGGAGAGAAGATTTTTGATATGGATGAGGAACAGATTGTAAACCTCATGACCCTCCATGGTTTTGAAGTCGCAGAAACCGAAGTGGAGGAATCGGGGGAGAAAAGAGTTTCCTACGATGATGCCATGATTGACTTTTTCTTTGACGAAGGTGACCTCGTTGCCGTTAACTGGGGTGTGCTGATTAATGAGAAAGGGGAAATTGAGGAGATGCCGTGAGGGGGGGGTTATGAGTTATGAGTTATGAGTTATGAGTTATGAGTTATGAGTTATGAGTTATGAGTTATGAGTGACCGGTACTTGTGACTTGCAGCTTGTAACTTGTAACTTGCAGCTTGCAGCTTGCAACTTGTGACTTTCTTTCACGATCTTGGATGAAACCTCATAATTGTTTCTCTGAGGTAGGTACGGTCTAGGTGAGTATAGATTTCCGTTGTTGTTATGGATTCATGCCCGAGCATTTCCTGCACTGCGCGCAGGTCGGCTCCTCTTTCCACCATATGGGTGGCAAAGGAGTGACGGAAGGTGTGGGGTCCGATTTTTTTATGGATACCGGCCACGGAGGCCAGGTTCCGGATTATCAGGAAGACCATGACCCGGGTCAGTTTACGTCCGTGACGGTTTAAAAACACGAAATCTTCATGGCCCCTGGCGATTTTAAGAGTGACCCGGTGGCCCTGCAGGTAGTCAATAATATTTTTCTCGGCCGCATTGCCAATGGGAACCAGTCTTTCTTTGTTTCCCTTCCCTGTAATTTTTATATACCCTTCGCGGAAATGCAGTTCGGTGATGCGCAGGTTGATCAGTTCCGAAACCCGGAGTCCACACCCGTAGAGTGTTTCCAGCATGGCCTTGTTCCGGTGGCCTTCCGGCCTGCTGAGATCAATGAATGCGATCAGGCTGTTGATCTCTTCCAGCGAAAGGATATCGGGAAGTTTACGGCCTGTCCTTGGCGATTCAATCCTTTCCATGGGATTTGTAACTATCTGCTTTTCGAGCTCAAGGTAACGGTAAAATGCTCTTAACCCGCTAATTACCCGTGTTTGAGAACGGGCATTCAGACCGGTAATATCAGGGCTGGCCAGAAAACGGGAAATTACTTCATGATTCAGCTTGGCCGGAGCCATTCCCCCTTCTTCGGCTTTAACAAAATCTGATAATTTTTTAACATCATTCAGGTAAGCCTGGATGGAATTATCGGATAATCCCTTTTCCAGCCTGAGATAACTTTTGAAACCACGAATGAATACCTCCCATGTCATACTTCAAAATTAAAGCAAATTACAATACTTGATAAAAAAATTCCAAGCCCATTAGGATAATTCAATTTATAGATGTAATTTTGCGCTCCGAATTTTAAAGGAGGATCAAATCCATGGCAAAGAAACAGAAAGACCAGAGAGGACAGGTTATCCTGGAATGTACTGAGCATAAGGCATCCGGCCTTCCCGGCACATCCCGGTATATAACAACAAAAAATAAAAGGAATACTCCCGACAGGCTGGAGCTGAAAAAATTCAACCCCATCCTGAAGAAGATGACAGTTCATAAAGAAATCAAATAATTTAAGATATGGCAAAGAAAGTTGTTGCTACACTGCAAGCTGCAGGAAAAGACATTGCCAAGGTTATTCGCATGGTCAGATCACCTAAGTCTGGTGCTTACGTTTTTAAAGAGGATATTATTCCCAACGATCAGGTAAAAGACTTTTTGGCAAAGAATTAAAGTTTACGGAAAAGAGTTTACAAAAGCTTTTTCCTGGCGGGGAAGAAGCTTTTTTTATTATTTAAGGTATGGGAGTGTTTTCAATATTTTCGAAAGACAGGAAGGAGAAGCTTGACCAGGGGCTCGACAAGACCAAGAAGAGCGTTTTTTCCAAGCTGTCGAAGGCCATCATGGGTAAATCCCGGGTTGACGATGAAGTATTGGATAACCTGGAAGAGGTACTCATCAGTTCGGATGTTGGCGTTCAAACCACCATCCGGATTATCGAAAGGATAGAGGAGAGGGTATCCCGTGATAAATATCTGGGTACTGCTGAACTGAATATGATCCTTAAGGAAGAGATCGTTGAACTGCTCCAGGAAAATAACACCGAAGATTACCGCGATTTTTCCCTTCCTCAGTTGGATAACCCTTATGTGATAATGGTTGTTGGGGTTAACGGGGTTGGAAAGACCACTACCATAGGGAAACTGGCTTATCAATTTAAAAAGGCAGGGAAGAGTGTTTTATTGGGGGCAGCAGATACATTCCGGGCTGCTGCTGTCGACCAGTTAAAGATATGGTCGGAAAGAGTAGGTGTACCAATCGTTACACAGCCAATGGGCGCCGATCCTGCTTCAGTGGCATATGATACCCTGGTTACGGCTAAAGCGAACAAAGCCGATGTGGTGATCATTGATACTGCCGGAAGGTTGCACAATAAGATCAACCTCATGAATGAGCTCAGCAAGATACGCAGGGTCATGCAAAAGGTTATCCCCGAGGCTCCCCAGGAAGTATTACTGATCCTGGATGCTTCCACCGGACAGAATGCCATAGAGCAGGCCCGCCAATTTACGGCTGCCACCGAAGTCAATGCCCTTGCGCTCACCAAACTCGATGGAACTGCCAAAGGTGGCGTAGTAATCGGGATATCCGATCAGTTTAAAATCCCTGTCAAGTATATCGGAATAGGAGAAAAAATGGAAGACCTGCAGGTCTTTAACCGTGCGGAATTTGTTGATTCCCTGTTCAATGAATGACATAAAATACTGTGATCCGTAATAAAAAGCCATTATCGGTAAATGTTGTTACTCTGGGTTGCTCGAAAAACCTGGTCGATTCGGAAAATCTTATGGCGAGACTCACCAAGGGAGGCTTTGATGTTAAAGCTGACGACCCGGAGGATACCGATATCGTGATCATTAATACCTGTGGTTTCATCCATGATGCCCGGGAAGAATCCATAGATACCATCCTGGAATATGCTGCACTTAAGAGCCAGGGCAGAATAAAAAAACTTTTGGTTATGGGTTGCTTATCTCAACGCTACCCCAAAGAACTAAAAACCGAGATTCCGGAAGCGGATGGGATGTTTGGTGTCGAGCAGCAGTCGGATATTCTGACTTTCCTGGGATCTTCCTGTCATGATCAGGTCATACCTTCCCGCTTTGTCACTACCGGCCATTATGCATATCTTAAAATAGCTGAGGGATGCGATCGCCATTGTTCTTTTTGCGCTATCCCAATGATCAGGGGAAAGCATAAATCAAGGAAAGAAGACGATATTTTAAATGAGTTTGCTTTCCTTACCGGTTCCGGCGTTAAGGAAATCCTGCTTATCTCGCAGGATCTGAGTTATTACGGTTATGATCTGTATCGTGAAAGCCGGCTTGCCTCCCTGCTTGAGAAGATGGCAAAAAGCCGGGATGACATCTGGATCAGGCTCCATTATGCTTATCCCTCGCGTTTTCCGGAAGATATACTCCCTTTGATAAGAGAAAACAGCAATATCTGCCGATATCTCGATATTCCCTTCCAGCATATCAGTGATCCCATCCTGAAGTCGATGAGGCGTGGGATAAATAAGAAAGAAACCCTTGAACTGATTGATAAGATCCGATCAGAAGTGCCGGGCATTGCCCTCCGTACCTCATTGATGGTTGGCTATCCCGGGGAGTCTGAGGCAATGTTCCGCGAACTTGTCCGCTTTGTGGAGGAAACCCGCTTTAACAGGCTGGGAGTGTTCACATATTCTCAGGAAGAAAATACCGAAGCTGCGAAATTGATGGATGATGTTCCTGCCGGGATTAAGCAGGAAAGAATGGATATTATTATGGGTATCCAGGAAAAGATATCGGAGGACTTGAACCGGCAAATGACCGGTAAAGATATCAGGGTACTTATTGATCGCCGGGAAGGGGAGTATCTCGTGGGCAGAACCGAATTTGATTCTCCCGAGGTTGATAATGAAGTGCTGATTCGAAAGCCCTGGGATGAATCATGGATTGGGTCATTTGTCAAGGCAAGGGCAGAAGATAGCGGACCCTATGAGTTATACGCAGGGATTGTTTCCTGAGTTGAATATTTGATCATAAGATAGTACTTTTGAACCCATAAATGAAAGGAATAATTATGAAGACATTACGCTTATTGCTTGTTTGCGCCCTGGTTCCGGCTTTCGGACTGGTTTCGGGACAATCCTACGTGATCAATGAGATCGGAGACACCGTTAACTATACCGATGCCGCAGGTATCAAGCAGGGGATGTGGATTGAGAAAGACAGGGCTATAGAATCGAAAGGAAGATATAATAAGGGGATCAAAGAAGGATTATGGACGGTATATCACCCCAAAGGAATGATTTCGAAGATAGAAAATTACCGGAACGGGCAACTTGACGGAATCAGTGTGCAAATTGAACAGCGGGGATATTTGCGTTCCGAGAGTTATTACAAGGATGGGAAATTGCATGGGACTGCCACAGAGTATCGTTACGGCAGCACTCCCGAAAACCGCATCTCATACAGAAACGGACTGAAAGAAGGGAAAACGGAACTCTTTTATGAGAATGGGGTCGTACAGGAAGAGGCTTATTACCGTAATGACCAGCGCGACAGCATAACCATCTGGTACGATATGAAAGGCAAAAAAGTAGCCGAGTTCAATTATAAGGAAGGTGTTTTCTCGGGTATACAAAAGACCTATTATGAAAATGACAGCCTGCGTACAGTGGAAAATTATGAAAACAATGTTCCGGTTGGTTTGTATCGCGAGTACCATGAAAACGGCAAATTGAAGCTCACTGGGGAATACAAGGACGGTCTGAAACATGGAAAATGGTCAGAGTACAATGACGACGGCACATTAAGGGAAGAGAAAAAGTACAAAAAGGGGGAGGAAGGCAAGTAGCTCCTGGTGAATTTTATTGTTTTTCCCGGCTTACTTCCCTGGCAATCGTTTCAAAAAGGGCCGGCCAATTGGTTTTCCCGGCTTTTTTTCCAAAACGCAATATTAACAAGTCTTTTTCAGGATCTACGTAAATGTATTGTCCCAGGATGCCTTTTGCAAATATGCTTCCATCGGTTTTTACTCTCCAGTGCATTTCGTAGGGATAGCCCTGAGAATCCCTGGAGTCGTGGGTGATCGTGAAATTCTGCTTCATCCAGGATTCAGGGATAAGTTGTTTTCCTTGCCAGTTGCCTTTTTTCAGGTATAGACGGCCAAATTTTGCGAAATCCCTCGCGGTGGCGTTGATACAACAAAAAGATTTGGTTCTGTGGTGTTTGCGGGAATCATAATTCCAGGATGCATCCTTTTCCATACCCAGAGGGATCCATATCTTTTCCTGAAGGTATACCGGCAATGTCTTTCCTGTACTGTTTTCCAGGGCCATAGCCAGGATCTGGGTGTTCCCGCTGATATAATCATAATGTAATCCCGGCGCTTCCCTGATTTTCAGCTTCAGTGTGTACTTGTCGAGATGGGTGCCATAGTAAAACTTGGCCATATGGCCAAAAGGATTCACATAACCTTCATTGAAACGGACTCCCGAGCGCATGTCGAGCAGGTGACGAAGCGTGACCTTGTCGAAACCTTCATGTTTGAATCCTTTGACATAGTCTGTTACCGGGTCGTCGACACTTTTTATGTACCCTTCGGCTACGGCTATACCGGCCAAAGCGGAAACAAATGATTTGGCCACTGAAAACGATGGCAGAACGCTGTTTTCATTATTTCCGTAGAAATATTTTTCGTAAATGATACTGTCGTTCCGTATTATCAGGAATGCCGTGGTTTTTTCGTGCTTCAGGAAATCCTCGAAAGATGTGAGTTTCCCTTTCTTATTATAATCTTTGGCGAGCGTAAGAGAAATATTTCCGGGGGCAATGTTGAAGGAAAACGTTTGTGGTCCCTTTTTAACACTGTCAGCAGGAAACCTCCTGTAATCATTTACGTCAGCTAAATTCCAGTGAAAGTATCTTCCAACATGACAGGACGTAAGCATAAAGGAGATAAGGGCGCATAGTATTCCTGGGCGGACTATTTTCATAACAAACAAGGATTACATCCTGCGAAAGTTAAAGAAAAATCAATTGCTGCAATCCAGATTGGTGAATTTTTCCGTGACTTCAAACTCATAACCCGGATATTTATAGATTGGTATCACAGGTTCGGTTTCCCCGGCAGAATAGCCATAAACATGAATATATTCCTTAATATTCTCACCAAAGGACTCAAGTTGGCGCAGATAAGCAGAAACCGATTTTGTTTCCACTATGACCACTTTCCCCATTTTTTCAATGATGGGGCTATGTTTTCTTGTATGATCATGATCGAATTCGAGTATTCTCCGGCCATGGGGAGTGATCCCTATTGTCCGGTATGTCAGGCTTTTGCCAACACCAGGCAGGTTTAGTACATTGCGGTCGGTTGCCAGGAATGGCAGACCGGTTTTTTCTCTCAGGTTGTGGATGTGATTGATCATATTCTCCGGGTCATCGGGGAAATGTCGTATTTCATCGTAATATTCACGGGGTACCAGCCCGGCTGTTTTCTCTTCGTTTTGTTCCTGCAAAGCCCTTTCGTTGGTAGCGAAGTTAAAGCTGTTTTCCCGGTAGCCTTTTACAGTGAATGTGTAATAGGGCAGAACACCGGTATCGTTCAGTACTTTACGGAGCTTGGCTGTATGTCCCCTGCGGGAAGCTCCGGCAGTGAAAACCTGTTGGTTGGTCACTATCCATCCGGCAGATAAGAGTCTTTCAATTCCTTTTTTCGATTCGGGAGTTATCTCCAGGGCGGTCTCGAAGTGAGTCTGTATCACAAACTGCCGTATCCCGATTTTTCGGGCATTATTCTTGAATTCTGCCAGGATAGAGGCCAGGTCATCGGTGATCCTTTGCGGCAGGTAAACAGGCAAACGCGTTCCAAGCCTGACCCTTTGTATTTCAGCATGTTTTTCACCGTTTTTCCTGGAACGGTTTGCTTCCTTTTTCCGGACGGCCATCCGGTAAACAGAATCCAAAATGGCTTGCAGTGATTTATTGGAACTCATCAATGCATCGCCGCCGGTTATAAGAATATCACGAAGCTGGGCGTCTTCCTCAAAATATTTCATAAGCCTTTCGAGCTTTTGAGGCCACTTTTCTCCGGGAAGGAGTTTGTTGAGATTGAAGTTCAGGTTACCACTCTGGAAATCAAACATTCTCTGGCAGGAAGCACACAATCCCCCGCAAGCCCGCCCCATGGTATCCGGTATGAGTATGGAGACCTCAGGATAGCGGCGATGAATGTTGTTTCCGCGGGGAAGAAGCCATCCTGCAACATTGGGTTTCCCGTCTTCTACCTCATCTTCCTTTTCCCAGGCTACAATGTGCCCAAACTCATCAACTAATTTCCTGGAATAAAGCACATACTCCCTTATTGCTTCATCTGTGCCTTTAAGATGTTCCGGCGGATTTACGTGAAGCAATGAAAGATAATAAGGATTGACAAAGGTGGGAATGCCGGCCTGCCGCGCTTCCTCAAGGATGATCATGGTTTCCTTTGAAAGCGTTCCGTCAAGCATTGCATTCAGACGTTCAGGAGACCGGATGGCAAATCTCAGGTGAAACAGCCTTTCATCCCACCATTCCACCATCCTGTTGTATTTTTCCTGAAAACTCATTCCTTCTTCAAAGAAATACTTAGGATCGGTTTTCTCCCCTCTGTCCATCAGTTCGATGAACTTCCGGATGATGCGATCCTTGTTTTGTTTTCTCAGGGCAATGATCTCTTCATCCAGCCCGGAAGGGTGGCGTTTCATCCATCCGATCACGGTTTCCCGGCTGGGTAATTCCCTGAGGGCAATGCCTTTCAACTGACGAAAGAGATATATCATATCCCTCAGGAAATCGGAGTTAATGTTTGTGGTTTTTCCATGGAAGGCTTCCCAAAGCCAACGGAAAGGCTCCGACTTTACGGTTTCACCATGGAGGTTAAGGTCTTCTATTTCTATACCGCTATGGTCAACATAATCCAGGATGCGTATGGCGGCAAAATCTCTCCATGCAAGCTTTTCGCAAGCTTCCCTGCCGTGTGTCTCCATTCTGTAATATGATAATGCCTTGGGATTGCCTTCTAACACAGGAATTGCCATTTCGCGGATGCGAGTATGTAACGTATCCGTATTCCCGGATTCTTTAAGAATGGATTTGAGGTCGGGATTCTCCTCCATCAGTTTCCGGAACAATGTCCGCTTATCACTCAGTGTAAAGAAATCAAAATCCATATCCGTTATAGTTGGTATGCCAAGAAACATAAAACTTTTTTTGATTTGAAGTGTTATTCATCAGGGTTTTGCAAAACAGGAAACCGGGATATTCCGGCGACGAAACAATTGAGAGAAACGACGGGAAAAACTTTTCCTGAAGAAAATGACCCTGTAAATACAAAGATACAAAAAAAATGTCAAAAGGAATGTATGAAGTACCAAAAGCTTACAATGAGCCGGTACTTAATTATGCCCCAGGAAGTCCGGAAAGGGCTGAGTTAAAGAGGGTTCTTAAGGATATGAAATCGGTAATGACAGATATTCCGATGATTATTGGTGGACGTGAAGTAAGGACGGATGAAAAGCTACCTGTTCGTCCTCCCCATGAGATACGTCACATCCTGGGATATTATTATATGGGAGGAGAAGAGCATGTGAACATGGCCATTGGGGCGGCATTGCAAGCCCGTCAGCAATGGCAGGAGTTGCCCTGGGATCAGCGTGCCTCAATATTTCTGAAAGCAGCCGACCTTATCTCAGGACCCTACCGGGCAAAAATCAATGCCGCTAGCATGCTGGGACAATCGAAGAATGTCTACCAGGCTGAAATAGATGCAGCTTGTGAGATGGCTGATTTTCTTCGGTACAATGTGGAATTCATGGTGCAAATATACCGTGATCAACCCGTATCCGGCAAGGGTACATGGAACAGGGTAGAGCAAAGACCCCTGGAAGGGTTCGTGTATGCTCTTACTCCGTTCAATTTTACGTCTATCGCCGGTAATCTGCCATCGGCGCCGGCATTGATGGGAAATGTGGTTGTTTGGAAACCTTCCAATACTCAGGTGTATTCAGCCAAGGTGATCATGGACATATTCCGTGAAGCCGGTCTTCCCGACGGGGTTATCAATATGATCTTTGTCCCGGGACCCATAGGAGGTAAGATCATGTCGCGCCATCCTGACTTTGTGGGTGTACATTTTACCGGTTCGACCGAAGTATTTAAGAAGATATGGAAAGCCATTGGGGAGAATGTTATGTTGCATAATACCTATCCCAAGATTGTTGGTGAGACAGGAGGGAAGGACTTTGTAATGGTTCACCACTCGGCTAACCCTAAGCAGGTGGTAACAGCATTGACCCGTGGAGCTTTTGAGTACCAGGGCCAGAAATGCTCGGCAGCCTCACGGGCTTATATCCCCGCCAGTATGTGGCCTGCCGTGAAAAATGGTATCATTGCCGACCTGAAATCATTCAAAATGGGAAGCGTGGAGGATTTCTCCAATTTTATTAATGCTGTGATCGATGAGGCAGCCTTTGATAAAATTACCGGATATATTGAACAGGCGAAGAAAGATGAGGGAGTAGAAATCGTCGCGGGCGGCAATCATGACAAATCGGAGGGATATTTTATCGAACCTACCGTTCTTTTGGTGCAGGACCCAATGTATGTTACCATGCAGGAAGAAATTTTCGGGCCGGTACTTACCATTTACGTGTATGATGATGAAAAATTCGATGAAACCCTCGAAATGGTTGATAAAACATCTCCATACGCCCTTACCGGCTCCATCTTTGCAACCGATCGCTATATTATTAACCAAGCTTTGAAAAAGCTGGTTAATGCAGCCGGTAACTTTTATATCAACGACAAGCCGACAGGAGCCGTGGTAGGGCAACAACCCTTCGGCGGCGCAAGAGCAAGCGGTACCAATGATAAATCAGGCTCGTATCTGAATCTGCTGCGATGGGTTTCTCCCCGGGCGATCAAGGAAAACTTTAATCCGCCGGAAGATTATCGCTACCCTTTCCTGGGTAATGGGACTGACGAGGATTAATAAGCTACTTTTTCAAAACGTATTTTTTACGGATTGAAGCGGAATGAGTAAATGAATTCCTGTTTGGATTTCCCTTATAGGCTTTGACATGCGCACCTCTGTTGTATGAAACCCTTGAGTGTGTGTTGTAGATACTTCCCCTTCCGCAGGAAGAGCTTACGATCAAGATAATGACTCCTGTAGCCAAGACAAACAATATGCTTCTGAATAAACTCATCTCAATTTCTCTTTTCAAAGGCTCATGAAAACCTGGTTCAACAAATCGGATTGTAAATGTAGTATTTTTTTTATAAATCATTTTCTTCGACGCAATAATTTTCTATATTTGTGATCGTGATGGTGCGGCTGAAATAATTCATTTTCAGCGCATAATAGGGAACCGGGTGAAAATCCCGGACAGTTCCCGCTGCTGTGATTCCCTGCCCAAAGGCAAGGTTTCCGTCAACACCTGCCACTGTTCCCTCGGGGAATGGGAAGGCCGCCGGAAACCGGGATAAGTCAGAAGACCTGCCATCGGATATCAGATACTATCAAAGCTTTCGGGAAAAAGGCATTGGATAATTATTCCAGTTTGGTTCCGGTTAGTTTTGGGTTATCATATATGTGATTATAACCTGAAAATGGACAAAGGTCTTTTTACATTTTTGGCTCTTTTACTGTTATCCGGATATTCTGCTATCGGGCAAAATATAGCGGATACGGTGAGACTGAAAGAAATATCCATCCTGGCCGAAGCAGAGGATAAGAAGGTAATCCCCGGGAATATTTATGAAGACCGGGCAATTTCGGGATTGGCTACCCTGTTGGATGCCTATACCGGTATTGCAGTAAAATCCTATGGAGAGGGCAGTCCGTCTACACTGTCGTTCCGGGGCACAACAGCTTCACACACACAGTTGGTATGGAATGGCATTCCATTAAACCTTCCTTCTTTAGGCCAGTCCGACTTTTCGAATATACCTGCCCTTTTTTCTGATAATATCAGCATGCTTCCGGGAAGTCCGTCGCTCATATACGGTAGTGGCAGCTTCGGAGGAAATATCATCCTGGAAAACAATGCTTCATGGGATGACAGGCTAAATGTTAAATATATTCAGGATGCAGGTAGTTTCCATACATCAGGAGGATACTTCCGTTTAGCAGCAGGAAACTCACGTGTACACTCGGTCAGCAGATTGTTTTACCAGCAATCCAGGATGGACTTCCCCTACGTGAATACAGATAAAGCCGGTAATCCTGCTGAAAGAAGGGAAAACGCAGACTATGGACGTTATGGAGGTCAGCAGGAGCTTTATTTCAGAACAGATAATCATCATTATTTTAAAGGAATACTCTGGTTGCAAAAGTCCAGACATAATATTCCGCCAACCACTGTCCAGGAATTTCATGGGAACAAAGAACATCAGGATGATTTTGCTATGCGCGGCATGCTATCCTGGCAATATATCCAAAAGGGCAGAAAATGGGATGTAAAAGCCGGATGGGTGCATGACGATATGCACTATGATAATGATGAGAGCAATCTGCATACACGGAACATTTCCGATTCGAGAATTGTAGGTGCGGGTTTAATCACTTCGCTTGCATCTTTTGCGGGTTTAAGGGTAAACTGGGACAACACATATCAGACGGCCGTTTCCGAAAGTCTGGGAAATACAAAGTCACGCATGATTTCATCCATGCTGGCAACACTGGAACTTATCCTGGCCAGGGGGTTGGAGGTTGAATTGATGCTGCGCGGAGAATATGCAGGAAAGAGCTTTTCACCACTGATGCCTGGCATGGAATTGAAAATCAACCCATGGGAAAAAAGCGGATTGGTGCTCAAGGGCAGCCTGGCGAGAAATTATCGACTTCCTTCTCTTAACGACCTTTACTGGCAGTTTGATGGGTATGCCAAAGGGAATCCTGACCTTTTGCCTGAGAAAGGGATAACATCGGATTTGGGACTGGACTGGACATACGGGGGGCAGGACAACATTATGGTTAATGCCGGTTTCACAGGATTTATAAACAGTATTCAAAATATGATCCAATGGACACCCTCGCAAGCGGGGATTTGGGCTCCTGAAAATGTCGCACAAAACCTTGCTCGGGGACTGGAGTCTCGATTAATTATTTCATTCACTAACAAGAATATAGGAGCTGGTATTGAAAGTAATTATTCATATACTATCAGTACACGGGAAGGCGAAAATGACCCACTTGAGGGCATGCAACTTATATATATCCCTAAACACAAAGCAAACGGCAGGGCTTATCTTTCGGCTTTTGGAGCCGAAGCGGGATATCACCTGCAATTCACCGGGATAAGGTATACTGTGGCAGATAATTCGAGATATCTTCCCTCGTATATCCTTCAGGATGTGTATATTAACAAATCAATGAGTTTTAAAAATTTCAGGATAAAGATGGAGCTCAGGGTTAATAACCTTGCGGATGTGTCTTATCAATCGGTGGTCAGACAACCCATGCCGGGGAGGAATTTTTACATTTCCCTCATCCTGGAATACGGACAAAAACAATCAACCCATTAAAACAATACTTATGAAAAGCGGAAAAATTTTACGCAGTTTACTTTTTACAGCAGGATTATCTACAGCTTTTTGGGCCTGCCAAAAGGACAATGATCCGGGAGAGGTTATACAAACACAGGACAAGTACATTTACGGTCAGGGTGTTTTCATTGTAAATGAAGGGAATTTCCTCCAGGGAAATGGTTCTGTGTTTTTTTTCAATGAAGAAAGAAATACACTGTTTAAAGACATTTTCTACACTATGAACCAGCGTCCTTTGGGAGATGTTCCTACGTTCATGGGTATATGGGGCAGCAGTGCTTATATTGTAGTCAATAATTCTTCCAAAATTGAAGTGGTTAACAAATACAACTTTATATCCTCGGGGACGATAACCGGAATGACTTCGCCCAGGCAGATTTTGAAAGTCAACGATAGCAAGGCTTATGTTTCTGATCTTCAAAATGGTGGTTTGCATGTTATCGATCTTGACGGACTAAAAGTTTCGGGTTTTGTTGACCTGGGCAAATCAGCAGAGGCTTTGGTATTTGCAGACAATAAGGTATTTGCAGCCAACTGGTCTAATTTTTATGTACAGGCAGAAAATAACACCGTACAGGTGATTGATCCCATGACGGATCAATTGGCTGGTGAAATAACAGTTACGAAAGAACCCAACAGCATGGTCGTTGACAAAAATGGAAAGCTCTGGGTTTTGTGCAGCGGTGGATTTATGAATGAGGAGATACCGGCTCTTTATCGAATTGATCCTCAGGATCTGGAAATAGAAAGGAAGATTGAATTCCCGCTTCTGGAGAGCAGTCCTACCTCTTTGAAAGCATTTGCCGGAGGTGATTCGCTGATCTTTTTGAATCCGGAAGTATATGTCACAGGCATTGAGGATACGGTACTCTCTTCTTCACCGTTTATTTCGGCGGAAGGCCGATTCTTTTATTCCTTATTTACCGATCCTGTACATTCATGGATATATGTTTCCGATGCAGTTGATTTTCAGCAGGAAGGCAGCGTTCTTGTCTTTGACCGCAAGGGCAGAAAGATCAGGGAGGTGTCTGCAGGCATAGTACCGGGTGGTTTTTGTTATACGGAATAATATATCGTAAACAATTCACTAACTTGGTTGTTTGATAAAAAAACTGAATATGAAGACAAAAATTGATTGTACCTGGAAGGAAGGCATGGCATTTGAAGCAAACACAGGAGGATTCAAGATCATGCTTGATGCTGAGGAAGCTGTTGGCGGTCAGAATTTGGGACCAAGGCCTAAGCCATTAACCCTTGTTTCTTTAGCTGGTTGCACCGGGATGGATGTGATTTCCATCCTGAAGAAAATGCGTATTGAACCGGAGTATTTCAACGTGGAAGTTGAAGGCAATCTTACCGAAGAACATCCGAAATACTATGATAAGATCCATCTCAGGTATGTCTTCAGGGGTAAGGATCTTCCTTTGGATAAGCTGGAAAAGGCCATATCGTTATCCCAGGATAGGTATTGTGGAGTAAGTGCCTTACTTTCCAAAGGAGCTGAACTGACTCATGAGATCATAGTAGAATGATCAGTTTTTGATAATTTCCACGAGTTCATTTAGCATCATTGCTGTTGCTCCCCATATAATGTGTTCCTGAATCCTGTAACATGGAACCATCATATTTCTTTTGTATGACGCATTTACCGTGTGTACTTTTTTATACCGACCGTCGGTGAAATGGGTAAAAGGTATGGTGAGAACCTCTTTTACCTCACTCTCCTGTGGTGTGAAATTATCAATTGTAGGGCAATATCCGACTACGGGGGTTACCATGAAGTTGCTCGGAGGGATAAAGAGGGGGGAAGTGGTTCCGAGTACCCTGATTATTTTGGAATTAATGCCAATTTCTTCCGCAGTTTCCCGGATGGCTGTCTGAATCAAATCCGGATCTTCGGGCTCCCTCTTACCACCGGGAAATGATATCTGGCCGCTGTGAACCCCATCGTACGACTGCCTTACTATAAAAATCAAATGAGGCTGATCATTCACGGGATGGAATAATATCATCACGGCAGCCTCCCTGGCATCTTTCCCGGAATCGGGGTATTTCATCATTTCAGCACGTTCGGCCGGAGCCATTTGTAAATGAGCCATCAACCCAGGTAGAGGCTTTTGCAGGTTGTTATATATATTTTGGGTAAAATCTTCGAAACTGCTCATATTCTGTAATGCACGGCAAAATTATCGAAAAAAAATGAACCTGGAGGTAAAGGCCTTGTGTTAGCATGGAAATTTATTGTATTTTTACCCTGCTTAACAGTTTGTAAAATAAAATGGTTAAAGAAAAGACCAAATCGATAAACCAGGAAAAAGAGGTCACTGAAGATTTGAAGGATCTGATCCTTTTTAATGACGACTTTAATACCTTTGATTACGTAATTGAAAGCCTGATAGAAGTTTGCAATCATGATCATGTACAGGCTGAGCAATGTGCATGGATTGCCCATCTTAAAGGAAAATGCGGTGTTAAAAAGGGAACAGCAGAAGAGCTCACCCCTTTGCGTAATGAAATGATCAACCGCAAACTAACAGTGGAGATTAATTAATACCCGTACTATGGTCTGGCTAATCATCAGAATACTAATATTTATTGGACTTGCATTTCTGGTCCTGGAGATTTTGGTCATACCCGGTACAGGTATTGCCGGTATTTTAGGCTTTGCTCTTATGGGAGTGGGTATATGGCAGGCTTATCATGTTTATGGATCAACAGCAGGTCATTTAACCCTGGCAGGAACTTTCATCCTGAGTTTTGTTACTCTTTTCCTTTCTCTACGATCCAAAACATGGAAGAGGATATCTCTCAAGCGCGAAATAGACAGCCGGGTTAATGTTATAGATGAAATGAAGATACATCCGGGTGATGAAGGCAAGACCACCTCACGCCTGGCACCAATGGGTAAGGCATTCATTAACGGTGATTTTTATGAAGTCAGTACTACCGGTGAATATCTTGAACAAGGCACGGAAATTATTGTTGAAAAAATAGACTGGAACAAAATATACGTTAAACGCAAATCTGAATAAAATGAACTCACAGGTTATTATCATTATTGCCATAGGTTTTGGATCATTATTTGCCATTTGGCTTATTTTTTACTTCATTCCTGTTGGACTTTGGTTCAAGGCACTGATCTCTGATGTTAGAATATCATTATTGCAATTGGTTTTCATGCGGTGGAGAAAGGTGCCACCGAATGTTATCGTGAACAGCTTGATTGCTGCCACCAAAGCAGGTATTAAGCTTGATCGTGATGCA
>Ga0180009_10004143_pt1 | contig 16156 bp, 12 predicted proteins | sample OS_PC_MetaG_FD_123537 | JGI IMG/M metagenome (GOLD analysis project Ga0180009, IMG submission 123537) | Groundwater microbial communities from the Aspo Hard Rock Laboratory (HRL) deep subsurface site, Sweden - OS_PC_MetaG | ecosystem: Environmental > Aquatic > Deep subsurface > Groundwater...
CTGTTGAATGAGCTCCATGCCGGTCAGGGACAGTTCAAAACCGCCGGGCGCCCTGGGCTCCTCGCAAACCCGGCCGGTGACGGCAAGCGAAGACTCCTGGGTGAGCTGATCGTACAGGTCGAATACTTCGGCCGGAATCTCGCCGCGACTCATGACGACCTGGATCAGACCGGAGCCGTCCCGAACGACCAGAAAGCGTATCTTGCCGCTGGAGCGCTTACTGTAGAGCCAGCCTTTGAGCGTCACTTCCCGGCCGACGTGATCGCCGACGCGCTTGATCATGACCCATGGCCGGACCTTGGATTCGTTCATGGTTAAAACTTGATCTGGATGATGGATTTGGCCCGCAGTTCCTTGAACCAAGCCTCGATCCGGCCCTGAAGCAGCTCCTGTGATATCCGGCGCCGGATTTCCGCCTTGGCCTCGGCTTCACCTTTTTCGTCCCGTTCGATGTTTTCCACGAGTTGAAACAGCTGGACGCCCTGGTCGGCCAGGACCGGCTGGCTGACCTGACCGGGTTTGAGCCCCCCGATGGCCTTGCCGATGATCTCGTTGAGGTCATCCCAGGCGATGCGGCCCAAATCGCCGCCGTCCTGGGCATTCGAAGCCTTGGAGTATCGTTTGGCGGCCTCGGTGAATTCGAGTCCGTTCTCGATTTCCTCCCGGACCCGTCCGGCTTCGGCGATGCCGGCCTTGATATCCGCATCGGCGGCCTGTTCGGGCAGGGCGATCAGAATGTTCCGAAGATGGACCTTGGTTTTCAAATTGAACTCGGCCCGGTGCTTTTCCAGGTAATCCTTGACCTCTTCGGCCGAAATGGCGATCCGGGACACGACTTCGTCATGGATGACTTCGCTGCGGAGCAGATCGAAACGCAGTTCATTCTGGAAGTTCTCCCAGGTCATTCCGTCCTTGGCCAGTTCGGCCTGAAGCTGCTCCTGGGTCAGGTTTTTACTCGATTTGAAATGCTCGATGGCCATTTGCATTTCCCGGTCGCTGACCCGGAGCCCCAGGCGCCCGGCCTCCTGCTCGATCAGTTTGCGTTCGATAAGCGTCTGGAGTATTTGGCGCCGGGCCTGGTTCATCTCGTCCTGGCCCTTGATTTTTCCCGACTTCAACAGGGGGGACAGCTTGTCGTTGAGTTCCTTCATGGTGATGATTTCACCGTTGACCGAAGCCACGATCCGATCAACGATATCCGCCCGGGCCGCGGGACAGGAAATGGTCCAGGCCAGGGCCAGAACCAGGGCGGCCAGGATGGATTTGGAAATCAGTTGTTTGACTCGATTGAATTTCACCGTGTTTGCTCCTCCTCGAGGTCGGTGGACAAGGTCGGGTCGATGACGATGTCGGCCTTGGCCCGAAGTTCGCGGACCCACGCCTCGTAGGCCCGGGCCTCGATCTGGGCCAGGTATCGGTCCTTGAGTTGACGCATAATTTCCCCGGGACCTGGTCGGGGCTGGTCTTCCTTGGCCAGGATTTTAAAAAATGCGAATCCGAAATCACCCTCGACAATGCCGGTGACCTGGCCGACCGGCGTCGATTCCAGGGCCTTGGCGATCGAATCGGGTAAAGCCGCCGGATAGACCCAGACCCCCTCTTCGGACCGGCCGTCTTCGTCCGGACCGAAAAGCTCCCTGGCCATTCGCTCAAAGGACCGGCCCCGGCGAACTCGTTCCAAAAGCCTTTGGGCTTGTTCGCGCGTCTGCGCGGTCAAGTGGATTACCCGCATACGGACTGGCGGCCGGTCAGCGTTCCGGTGGGCCTGAAAAAAATGTTCCCACTCCTCGGTATCCACCTTGACCCGGGACTTCAACTCGGCCTCGGTGGTCTTTTTAACCAGAATGTTCCGTCTCATCTGGTCTTTCCACAGCTCCGGATTGACGTATTCCCGTATCATCATCTCCTCGAAGGCCTGTCCCGGGTAGTCGGCCTTGAAGGCCTCGATCATTCGTTCCAGTTCGGCATCGGAAACCGCAAAACCCCGACGCCGCCCCTCCTGGACGATCAGTTCCTCATCGATCAGTTGGTCCAGGAGCCGCTTTTTCAGCCTGGCGGGCTTGGTCTCGGCCGACTGCTCCCCCGCGCCGAACCCCCGGGCGGCCCAGGCGAGGGCCTCCATGGTAATGGGTTGGCCGTTGACCAGGGCGGCCGTTTCGTCGGGAACCTTCGGCCCGCAGGCCGCCCCCAGGATGAGGCAGCCGGTTAACAGGATTCTCGCCCAAAGATGCACTTTTCGGCCCTGGATCACAAGCGGCTTTTCCGGTCCTGCCGCCAGGGCCGGCGGGCCCCCGGGGGACTTGATGAGAAAAAACCTTTAACTTTCATATCTTAATTCGTCAGCGCAAGGCATGCAAGATGTTTTTTACCCGCTTGAGACCCGAGAGGCCGCTTAGTCCGGATTCAGGTATAAAAACCTTCCCATCCGGATATATTTTTGCCTTGTTTTTGTAGTTTTGGATCATATCCATTACCTTATCAAGGCTCTTGGGACCCTTTTCGGTAAACGAAAGCGTCAGGCCGGCCTGACCCAGTTCCAGTTTCTTGACCCGCAGGGTTTTAAGGACCGGCTTCATGGCCATGACCTCGAGCAGGTTCTCGGTCTCCCGGGGCAGGGGTCCGTAGCGGTCCCTGAGTTCCGTGGCGACCTCTTCGATCTCCTCTTCATTCAGGGCGGAGGACAGGCGGCGGTAATGGACGAGTCGCTGTTCCGTGTCGGGCACGAAGCGTTCCGGGATGTAGGCCGGCAGGCCGAGGACCATTTCCGGTTCGATCTCCTCTTCGATCTCTCCGCCTTTGAGTTCACCGATGGTCCTTTCCATGAGCTGGACGTACATTTCATAGCCTACGGCCGCGATCTGCCCGGACTGGGCCGCCCCCAGAAGGTTGCCCGCGCCCCGAATCTGCAGATCGTGGAGGGCGATTCTGAAGCCGGCGCCCAGTTCCGAGAAATCCAGCAGGGCCCGGAGCCGTTTGCGGGCGTCCCGGGTCAGGTTTTCCTCGCTGGCCACCAGCAGGTAGGCGAAGGCCTGGGCATCCGAGCGCCCCACCCGTCCCCGGAGCTGGTATATCTGGGCCAGTCCGAATCGATCGGCGTTGTTGATGATGATGGTGTTGGCCGTGGGAAAGTCCAGGCCGGACTCGATGATGGTCGTGGTGACCAGCACGTCGATCTCCCGTCTCACGAAGCGGATCATGACCTTTTCCAGTTCCCGCTCCTTCTGCTGGCCGTGGGCCACCCCGAGACGGAGCATGGGCATGAGCCGCTTCAGGCGGGCGGCGACCATGTCGATGTCCCGGACCCGGTTGTGGACGAAAAAGACCTGTCCGCCCCGGTCGAGTTCTCGGGCGATGGCTTCGCAGATCGTAGGTTCGTCGTACTTGAGCAGGTAGGTCTTGATAGCCTGTCGGTCCTGGGGAGGCGTCTCGATAGTGGACAGGTCCCGGATGCCCGTCAGGGACATCTGCAGGGTTCGGGGAATCGGGGTGGCGGTCAGGGTCAGGACGTCCACCTCGGCGCGCTTCTTCTTGATTCTTTCCTTGTGGGTCACGCCGAAACGGTGTTCCTCGTCCACGACCAGCAGGCCCAGGTTCTTGAAGTGGACGTCACTCTGGAGCAGGCGGTGCGTGCCGATAACCACGTTCACCTGGCCGGCAAGCAGCCGTTTGAGGACGTCGGTCTGTTCGGACCGGGTCCTGAAGCGGGAGAGCACCTCGACCTCGATCGGGTACGGTTTGAAGCGGTCGGCAAAGGTCTGGTAATGCTGCTCGGCCAGGACCGTGGTCGGCACGAGCACGGCGACCTGCATGTGGTCCTCGATGGCCTTGAAGGCGGCCCGGAGGGCGACTTCGGTCTTGCCGTAGCCCACATCGCCGCATACCAGACGGTCCATGGGCTTGTCGGAGGCCATGTCCTTGAGCACCTCCTCGATGGCCGCCAACTGGTCCGGGGTTTCCTCATAGTCGAATGAGGCTTCGAACTCCCGGAAATACTCGTCCCGGGGGCTGAAGGCGGTGCCCCTATTGACCTGCCGCCGGGCGTATAGTCCGAGCAGTTCTTCGGCCATCTCCCGGATCGAGGCCTTGACCCGGGCCTTGACCCGCTCCCAGCTCAAGCCGCCCAGCTTGTCCAGGGGCGGGGGCCGGTCGTCCGCGCCCAGGTATTTGCCCACCGCGCCGAATCGGTCCACGGGTACGTAAAGCTTGTCCCCACCCCGATAAACCAGGTGCAGGTAGTCGTTGGCCCGGTCCTCGACTTCCAGGGTCACCAGGCCCAGGTACTGGCCGATGCCGAAATCGGTATGGACTACGAAGTCCCCCACGGCCAAATCCTGGAAGCTGGACAGGTGGATGCGCTTGACCTCCTCGGCCGCCCGCCGGATGACGCGGCGTTTGGGTCCGAACAGCTCGTCCTCGGTGACGTAGGCCCGTCCGAAGGAGGGCAGGACGAAACCGGAGGTCAGAAAGCCCACGGTCAGGGAGAAGCGTTCTCCCTCGCGGGTCATGCGCCGGCGGCCGTCCACGTCCAGGCGGGGGTAGACCTGGTAACTTTCCAGTAGTTCGGCCATGCGGCGGGCCTGGTCCCGGGTGTGACAGACCAGGACCACCTCTATTCCCCGTCCCAGCCAGGCGGTGATACGAGCGGCCAGGGGCGCGAGCAGGCCAGCCGAGGCCCGGGAACGTTCGATCAGGGCCCGGAGGTCCTGATTGGATTCCACCGGGAAATTCAAGGCCCGGGACGGACGAGCCGGGTCCTGGACGTCAAGTTCCCTGATTTCGATGAGCCGGCGGCCGGACAGGGATGCGGCCCAGTCCTCGGGGCGAAGGTAAAGGCGGTCCAGGGGCAGATGCGGACGCTCCTCCTCCCGGATACGGTCCAGATGGGTGTCGAGGCGGGACCGGTAGGCCCGGCCGGCCTCGGCCAGCCGCTCCGGCTCGAAGACCACCCGGATGGTCTCCGGCCCGGCGTAGTCCTCGATCGAGGCCAACCGGTCGTAGAACAGGGGCAGAAAGGATTCCAGGCCCGGAAAGAACTGGCCCTGGCCGATCTTTTCTACCAGGGGGGCCCAGAGGAGGTCCAGCCAGCCGGAGGCTGTAGAGAGGTCCTTCAAGGCGACGGCGACTGATTCGGCCCGCCCGTTCGAATAGACGATCTCACTGGCCGGAAGGATGATCTGCTCGGGCAGGTCCTCCACCGAACGTTGGTCCGATGTCCGAAACCGGCGCAGGGATTCGATATAGTCACCGAAAAACTCGGCCCGCACCGGCTGGGTCGAGCCGGGCGCGTACAGGTCGAGCACGCCGCCGCGGACCGAGAAGTCGCCCATGCCCTGGACCATGGGCGTGGAGTAGTATCCGGAACTGACCAGGCGGGCCAACAAGGCGTCCCGGTCGGCCTCCTGTCCGCTTTCGATCAATTCCGCGGTCTCCGACAGGGCCCGGCCGGGCATGGACAACTGGAGCGCTCCCGGGGCCGAGGTCGCCACGACCAGGGGACGGCGCCCGGATAGCAGGGCGTAGAGGGCCCACAGGCGGGCGAAGACCAGGTCCGTGGCCGGGGACTCACCGCCGAACGGTTTGACTTCGTATCCGGGACAGAGCAGGATCGCTCCCTCGGACGCGCCCTGAGGCCAGAAGAACTCGAGGTCCCGAACAAAGTCCTCGGCTTCGAGAGGCGTTGGCAGATAGACCAGGAAGACTTCGGGGCGATGCTCAAGGATTTCCGCAATGACGAAAGCGGAGGAACTCGGCGTCAGGCCGCAAAAGGACACCTGCCCCCCGGGCGGGGGGACCAATCGGGCCGCGTCGCCGCGAAACGTCCTCGCCTCTTCCACCATCCCGTTCTCCGAGCCGCCCGACAAAGCAGGGGCCCCTTACAAGGAATGGAATTATAAACCCGATCGAAAAAAGGTGAAAGACCCGACCGGGAGAAAAAGCCGAAATTCCGGTCCCGATGGGCCGGGCGATTCATGAGGCGCCCCATCGAGGCGGAAGAAAATCCGTGCGCAAGGCCCAATTGGAGGGATTCGGGCCCGCAGCCGCCCTTGACGGCATACCCTGATCCAAAATCCCGAAACAATCCTTTCGCCCGGTTTGTCCCCGCTCCGGCGGATGACTCATGAGTCGTACGGGCTGACCGCTCGGGCCGAAAAACTCCTTTGACGGCCGGGGGCCTCCTGTATATGATGAAGTTCACCTTGCGCATAGCGATTGAACCCGGTCGGGGAACTGTTCCATCCGCGTCTGGTTTTGCGGAGGAGCGAGGCCAGTCTGATAGGGACCTGAGGGAGGTTGCCGTCATGAGCATGATTGCCCGGATTGAGCTTTACCACGTCGTCGTTCCGCTGCCCGCCCCGTTTTATCCGAGTTGGATACCCGGCATGCCTCAGATGGAGAACCGGTTCACGCTGCTCAAAGTCATCACGGACGACGGCGTGGTCGGCTATTCGGCCGGTTCGGCCATGGGCCGCGAGCGCTCCGGCCTGGGGGAACTGATCGGCCCATATCTCCTGGGTGAGGACGCCACGGACATCGATCTGATCCAGCAACGCTGCCGGGAGGTGGGCTACCTGGGCTGGCGGAACCATTGGATCGAACCGGCCTTCTGGGACATCAAGGGCAAGCTGGCCGGCAAGCCGGTCTGCGAACTGCTCGGCGCCCGGCCGCGCAGGATTCGGCTGTACGCCTCGACGGGCGAGGTAAAGTCGCCGGCGGCCCGGATCGAAGAGGCCGAGGCCCGGTATGCCGAAGGCTTCCGGGCCATCAAGCTCCGGGTCCATGATTTTGACGAAGCGGTGGACATCGGCCAGGTGGTCGAGACGGCCAAGGCGGTGGGTGGACGGATGAAGATCGGAGTGGACGCCAATCAGGCCTGGCGGGTGACGGTCATCGGGGACGCGCCGCTGTGGGACCTGGCCCGGGCCAAACGGTTCGCCGACGCCTGCGCGGACGCGGGTCTGGCCTGGATCGAGGAACCCCTGCCCATGGACGCATACGACGATTTGTCCAAGCTGACCGCGTACAGCCGGGTGCCCATCGCCGGTGGGGAACTCCACACCTCGGGTCTGCCCGAACTCCGGATGATGATCGAGCGAAAATGCTACAATATCTTTCAGCCGGACGCCTGCTTTGCCGGCGGAATCGCCCAATGCATGGAGGTGGCCCGGCTCTGCCGGGAACACGGCCTGATCTATACGCCGCACACCTGGACCAACGGCATCGGCTTTGCCATTAACCTGCACCTCATGGCCGCCGGCGGTTTTGCGGACGAAAAGGAACTGGAATACCCCTACAATCCGCCCGGCTGGGTGGTCGAATCCAGGGACGGGATACTCGAACAGCCGTTTTTGCACGACCAGGGGAGCATCGACGTGCCCGACCGGCCCGGGCTGGGCTTCGAGATAAACCCGGCGGCCCTGAAAAAGTACGGCCGGCGCTTTTTCGTCATGGACAAGAAACGTCTGATCTGGTACTCGCTCCGCAACCGGGGCATCAAGGTTTCCCGCGAGATCGACCGGGTCCGGCGGGAAAAGAAACGGCTTGAAGCCCGGAGAAACAAGACCAGCCAGACGCAAGAAGGCGATTGAAGAGCTACAGGAATCGGGAAGGCGGGGTCAGCCCCCCTTCGACATCGCTTCGAACACGCGGGAGGTCTGCATGATCGAACAAATGACCCGGTTTCTCCAGGCCAACGACATAGGCGTCCTGGCCACGTGCCTGGACGACGAACCGCACTGCTCCCTAATGGCCTATACCGCGGCTCCGGACGGACGGACCCTCTACCTGATCAGCCTGCGCTCGACCCGGAAATACCGCAACCTGATCCGGAACGATCGGGTCAGCCTGCTGGTGGACGACCGCGCCGCCTCCGGTCCGGACCGGGGCCGGGTCCAGGCCCTGACCGTTTACGGCCGTTGCCGCCCGGTCGAAGACCGGACCGAAGCCGACCAGGCCCGACGACGCATCACCGAACGCCATCCCCACCTCGTATCCCTGGCCAACGCCCCGGATGCCTGCGTCCTGGCTGTCCGGATCACTGCCCTGCTTCTGCTCGACGGCCCGGACCAGGCGGTTTTCGAGCAGCTGGACTGACCGGATCGTGAAAGGCCGGCCCAGTCGATCCATTCGCCGCCTCTGTTCTTTTCCCGGCTCGAAATTCATATAAGGAATAATTTTTCAATATATTTCCTTTGAAAACGCCAGTCCGCCGACCTGTCCGCCGGGAGGTCAGGGCGCCTCCACCAAAGACGCTCATCCAGTAATATATTTATTTTAAACTGTATTTTAATTCCAACCCTCTGCCGTCCCCGGCTGAACCCCTGTTCAGCCCTTTGGGGGAAATGGAGCCTCTCCGGTTTCCCATCCCCAAATATATCTTGACAATCAGGCGAGACCGTGACAGGGATATTCCAAAATTATTAACAGTGTCATGATGCCCCTCCGGCCCTGGCCGGGGATCGTTTCCGCCCGACCGACCTTTCCCGTGGTACGTTTGAGGGTATCGCCACGCCCATGGACCCGGAAGCAGAAATCGGGAAACGAATCAAGATTTTCCGAAAGAGCCAGAGCCTGACCCTCCAGGACCTGTCCGATCGGACCGGTTTGAGCCAGGGCTATCTGTCCAAAGTGGAAAATTCGTCCAAGGCCCCGCCGGTGGCGACGCTGATCAAGCTGTCCAAGGCCTTGAACATGAGCATCAGCTCGCTTTTTGGCGAGAACGAAAACTCTCGCAGCATCACCCTGGTGCGCAAGGACGAGCGCCGGGACATCGCCCGGGACGGCAGCCAGTTCGGTTATTCCTATCAGGCCCTGGCCCCGAACTTTGCCGACCAGCAGATCAGCCCCTACATCATCTGCGCCCCGGACGGCGGTGAATTCGCCGACGATCCGCCGCTGTTTCAGCACGAAGGCCAGGAGCTGTTTTTCGTCCTGGAAGGATCGTTGCGATTTATTCACGGCGATGCGGAATTTATCATCGAAGCCGGGGACTGCCTGTATTTCGATTCCGGCGTTCCCCATACCGGGGTGAGTTTGGGCGACAAGGAGTCCAAGGCCCTGGTCGCGGTCTGGGCGCCGACCAAATGAACGAGGGATCGGGGTCCGCCGCCGAACCTGGCCCTCCATTCTGGTGGAGCGGGTCGGAAGTGAGAGTGTCGAGCGCGTGTTGCCTGGAGTCGTGTGCCATAATCCAAACCGCCTCCCGGTCCGGGAAGCCGAGAAGAAATCATGCTGTCCTTTGAAAGCGTAAGTCTCCATTTCGGCGGGGTCACCAGCCTGGACCGCGTCAGTTTCGATATCCGGCAGGGTGAGATATTGGCCCTGATCGGCCCCAACGGCGCGGGCAAGACCTGTATTCTCAACTGCATCAGCGGGTTCTACAAGCCCCAGTCCGGCCGGATTCTTTTCAAGGGCCAGGAGATCCAGCGCCTGCCGGGCCACAAGATCGCCAAGATGGGAATCGGCCGGACCTTCCAGAACATGGAGGTCTACCCGGGCATGAGCGTGATCGACAACGTCATGGCCGCCCGGGGCCTGCACATCGATTACAACCCGTTTCTGGGACTGCTCTATTACGGCAAGGCCCGCCGGGAAGAGATGCGGAATCGGCGTTTCGTCGAAGAGATCATCGACCTGATGGAGATGCAACCCATCCGCCACGAGATGGTCGGTTTTCTGCCTTACGGCCTGCGCAAGCGGGTCGACCTGGCCCGGGCTCTGGCCTTGGAGCCGGAACTCCTCCTTCTCGACGAACCCATGGCCGGCATGAACATGGAAGAAAAGGAGGACATGGCCCGGTTCGTCATCGACATCCACGAACTCAACGGTACGACCATCCTTCTGGTCGAGCACGACATGGAGGTGGTCATGGACATCGCCAACCGCATCGTCGTCCTGAATTTCGGCGAGAAACTGGCCGAGGGGACGCCCGAGGAGATCAGTTCCAATCCGGAGGTGATCCAGGCCTATTTAGGGGAGCCGCGCGAGTGATGGACTTTGAAAATATGACCCTACCCAAGCTGCTGGGCGAGCGTTGCCGGGAGTACGGCGACCGCAAGGTGGCCATGCGGCGGAAGCATCTAGGCGTTTGGGAGACCTACACCTGGCAGGACTATTACGACCATGTCAAATGGATCTCGCTGGGCATGATCAGCCTCGGTCTGGAATGGGGCGACAAGGTCAGCGTCATCGGCGAGAACGACCCGGAATGGTACTGGGCCGAACTGGCCACCCAGTCCGCGGGTTCGGCCGTGGTTGGTATTTACAACGACTGCACGGCCGAGGAGGTCAAGTACTTCATCGAGCATTCGGAGTCGAGTTTTGTTTTCGCCCACGACCAGGAGCAGGTCGACAAGGTCCTGGCCATCAAGGATCAGTTGCCCCTCCTGAAAAGGGTCTTCTACTGGGACGAAAAAGGACTCTGGTTCTATGAGCACGAGGCCCTGATGAGTCTCCAGTCCCTGATGGAAGCAGGCCGCGCCTACGAAAAGGCCCATCCCGGCCTGTTCGAGGAACACATCGAGCGGGGCAAGGGCGCCGACATCGGCCTGATACTGTACACCTCGGGTACGACCGGGCTCCCCAAGGGGGCCATGATCTCCCACTGCAGCTACCTGGTGGCCATCCGGGACGCCCGGGAGATCGACCCGCTGACCCCGGAAGACCGGTACGTGTCCATCATCATGCCCGCCTGGGCGGCCGAACAGATGCTGGGAGTCATCGGCCAGCTCTGGACCGGGGTCGAGGTGAACTTTCCGGAGGAGCCCGAAACGGTGAGGGCCGACCTGCGCGAGATCGGCCCCAGCTATATCATGTACGCCCCCCGTCTATGGGAACTGCTCTGCTCGGAAATTCAGGCCCTGATGAACGAGGCACGGGGACCCAAGCGCTGGTCATACCTGTTCGCCATGCCTATCGGCATGAAGGTCGAGGGCATGAAATCCAGGCGGCAGCCCGTGCCCCTGAAGTGGCGGATGCTGCGCAAGCTGGCCGACTGGGTTTTTTTCCGGCAGCTTCGGGACATGATCGGGTTCACCAACGTCAAGTTCGCCTACACGGCCGGCGCGCCCATCAGCCCGGACATCATCCATTTCTTCCGGGCCGTCGGCATCAATCTCAAGCAGGCCTTTGGCTCGACCGAGACCGGGGCCATGCTGACCTGTCACCAGGACGAGGATGTGCGTCCAGAGACATGCGGCACGCCCATTAAATGGGCCCAGGTCAAGATTTCGGAGGAAGGCGAGATTCTGTGCAAGGGCCCGGCCCTTTTTTCCGGGTATTACAACAACCCCGAGGCCACGGCCAAGTGTTTCGACGAAGCAGGCTGGTACCACTATGGGGACGGCGGCCACATCGACGAAAACGGCCACCTGATCGTCTTCGGCCGGCTGTCCGACTTCCGGACCCTGGCCAGCGGCCACCGCTACGCGCCGGAAAACATCGAAATCCGGCTGCGGTTCAGCCCCTACTTGAAGGACTGCCTGGTCCTGGGCGACCAGGTCCGGGACTTCGTCACGGTCATTGTCATCTTCGACATGGAGAACGTGGGCTTTTGGATGGAAAAACGGAGCATCGGGTACACGACTTACGCCGACCTGTCCCAGAAGCCGGAGACCTATGATCTGGTCCGGGAGGAACTCGATCGGGTCAACCAGGTCCTGCCGGGGGAATCGAAAATGAAACGTTTCGTGGTCCTGAACAAGGAGTTCGATCCGGACGAGGCCGAACTGACCCGCAGCCGGAAAATCCGGCGGGACTTTGTCGAAAAGAAGTACAAGGACCTGATCGACGCCATGTATTCGGACCGGGACAGTTATCCGGTGGAAACAACCATCGTTTACCAGGACGGGCGCAAGGCCAAGATGAAGACCGACGTTCGAATCGCGCCCTGCGCCTGAGGAGTTGGGTGGAACATGCTGGACTTGATCTACACGATTATCACGGGTGTATTCATCGGCTCGATCTACGGGCTCATCGCCCTGGGCTTCGTCATTATCAACAAATCCACCGGCGTGCTCAACGTGGCCCAGGGCAGTCTGGTCATGATCGGCGCGTTCATCTGTCTGCTGTTCAGCGTACAGATCGGCGTGCCCTTTTTCCTGGCCGTCATTCTGACGCTGATCGTCTCCTTTTTCCTGGGCATGCTGCTCGATCGCGTGCTTTTCCGGCCCATGATCGGGCAGCCTCACATGGGCGTGCTCATGATGACCTTCGGTCTGCTGTGGCTTCTGGACGGCATGGTCGTCTTCGTCTGGGGGGCCGACAACTACGCCTTCCCCAAGGTACTGCCTTCCGCGGCCCTGTTCATCGCCGGCATGCGCTTCACCCACGAACTGCTGTGGAGTTTTATCGTGGCCACGGTCCTGATGGTCGCCCTGCTGCTCTTTTTCCGCTACAGCCGGACGGGCGTGGACATGCGGGCCGTGGCCGACGATCAGCAGGCGGCCCAGGCGGCCGGCGTCCCGGTCAAGTTCAACTATAGCGTGGCCTGGGGCATCGGCACGGTCGTCGCCTCCGCGGGGGGCATCCTGCTGGGCGTGGTCACCTTCGTCTTCTACGGCCTGGGCATGATCGGCATGAAAGTCCTGCCCGTGGTCATCCTGGGCGGTCTGGATTCCATTCCGGGAGCCATTATCGCCGGTATCCTGGTCGGGGTTCTCGAAAACCTGGCCGGCTCCTACGTCGAGCCCTATATCAAGGGCATCAAGGAAGTGGCCCCCTTCTTCATCCTCATGATCATTCTCTTGATCAAACCCCACGGCCTGTTCGGCCAGGAACGAATTGAGAGGATCTGAGCCATGTATCTGCCCTGCGGCGTATTCAACGAAAACTATCGGACCGACATGCGGGTCGTCCGGCACCGGGAGCACTGGTTCCTGGGCCTGGTCGTGGCCCTGGTCCTGCTCTATCTGATCCTTTTCGCCAACGACTACTATCTCGGACTGGCCAATCTGATCGGCATCACCCTCATCTCCGCCTTCGGCCTGCAGATTCTGACCGGTTTCGCCGGCCAGCTTTCCATCGCCCAGGCCGCCTTCATGGCCGTCGGAGCCTATGCCTCGGCCATCCTGACCGAAGACATCGGCCTGTCTTTCTGGCTGGCCGTGCCCTGCGCCTCCCTGTGCGCCGGCCTGGCCGGCATTCTGTTCGGCTGGCCCTCTCTCCGGATCAAGGGGTTCTACCTGATCATGGCCACCTTCGCCGCCCAGTTCATCATCATGTACTTCATCGGGACCACCTTCTCCCGATGGACGGGCGGGTACGGCGGCCACGTGGCCCCGCCCCCCAACTTTTTCGGGTACGAAATCGACAACGAACGAAGCTGGTTTGTCCTGATTTTCATCCTCGTGATCGTGGGCAATTTCTTTTTCCTGAACATGAAACGGACCAAGATGGGGCGGGCCTTCGTGGCCCTGCGGGACAACGATCTGGCCGCCGAAGTCACGGGACTCAACCTGGCCCGGTACAAGCTGGCCGCCTTTTTCCTCTGCTGCCTTTATGCCGGCGTGGCCGGTGCCCTGTACGCCCACTGGCAGCAGATAGTCATGCCCGAAGGCTTTTCCCTGGACAAGTCCATGTTCTATCTGGGTTACCTGATCGTGGGCGGAGTGGGCAGCATCCCGGGCGTCTATTTCGGGGTGATTATCATCATTCTGCTCGAAGAACTGCTGGTCGTGGGCATCGGTTCCCTGTCCGCGACCTACCCGGCCGCTTCCAGTTACATCGCCCCGGCCCAGAACATCGTCTTCGGACTCGTCATCGTGTTGTTCCTGGTTTTCGAACCGAGGGGACTGGCCCACCGCTGGGAGGTCTTCAAGACCTACTACCGCAGTTGGCCCTTCCCTTACGTAGCCACGCAGAAATAGTGTATAGGTCGTTTTTGCCCAACCAACGGTCCAACGCAAGGAGGAGGAGATGATCAAGCGATTCGAGCAAGGTGTATGGATGGTTCGCGGCGGGGTGGTCCTGGCCCTGGTTCTGGCCCTGTGCCTGACCCTGGGCGCGCCAACGGCCGGTCTGGCCGCGGACAAGGAATTCAAGATCGGCTGCCTGTCCGACCTGACCGGCCCGTTCGCCGCCGGGACCGCGCCCTTCTGGCACGGTCAGCAGGCGTACATGCGTTACGTCAACGAAAAACTGGGCGGAATCAACGGCGTCCAGGTCAAGGCCATTCCGGCGGACTGCCAGTTGAACCTGGACAAGGAAGTCGCGGCCTACAAGCGCTTCCGGGACGTGGACGATGTCCTGATCTTCTTCGATCTCAGTTCCGCCGGCACGGCGGCCCTGGCCCCCATGGCCAAAAAGGACAAGATTCCCCACATGTACCTGGACGAACCCAAGGCTATTTTTCTTAAGGGCAACTATTACTTCGGCCTGGTACCCATCTGGGCCGAGACCGGGGCGGCCTGTTTCGAGTGGTGGCTGAAAAACGAGTGGAAGGAAAGCCGTCCGCCCAAGGTCGCTCTCCTGACCGCCGACTACCAGGCCGGGTACACCATCGCCATATACTGGCGGGAATATCTCAAGGCGAAGAAAATTCCCATCGTGGTCGACATGCACACGCCCCTTAAAACCACGGACGCCATGAGTTACGTCGAGGCCCTGCGCAAGGCGGGGGCCGACGTGGTCGTGACCGGGCAGACGCCCGGGACGGACGTGGTCACGATCAAGACCATCGGGTCCTTGGGCCTGAAAATCCAGGTCATCCAGAGCATCCCGAGCTTCCTGGCCTCCGATGGCCTGCGCAAGGCCGTGGGCGAGGCGGGCGTAGGGACCTTGATGGGCGCCCCCAACGCCCTGCTCACCGAAACCGACGTGCCGGCCATCAAGCTGGTGCATGAACTATGGAAGGAATGGTACCCGGACAAGCCCCTGCCCACGATGTCCTTCCTGATCGGGTGGTCCGAGATGTCCGTCACCTGCGAGGCCCTGAAGCGGGCCATGAAAAAGCACAGCTACGAGGACCTGACCAAGGACGTCAAGAAGGGCCGGAAGATTCTGAAGGAAACCCTGGAAAACGACATGCGGGGCTACACCGGCGACGGCCTGTTCGCCCCGATCGAATGGTCGCCCACGAACCACAAGGCCAATGCCCAGGTCAAAGTCATCCGTTTCGGCGCCGGCGGGGCCCTGGACGTCATGACCGGACTGGTCGCTCCCCCGCCTCTCAAAGACTACCAGCGGGACTCGAAGTGGTGGGACGCCCAACTTAAAAAGTAACTCCGAACCGGGTCGCGTCCCCACCCCCCGGGTCCGGGGACGCGATTCCGCAACCGCATCCGCCCGGCCCGCCCCTTCCGAAAGGGGGGCCGCCTTCCTTGGGCGGAAGATCGTCCGATCGAAGAAAGGACCGGCCGTGTTAGCCCTGAGTAACGTCGAGGTCAAGTACGAAAACATCATCCTGGTTCTCAAGGGGGTCTCCCTTGAAGTCAAGGAAAAACAGATCGTGGCCCTGCTGGGAGCCAACGGCGCGGGCAAGACCACGACCCTCAAGGCCATCTCCGGACTGCTCAAGACCGAAAACGGCCGGGTCACCCAAGGGACCATCGATTTCCTGGGCCAGCGCATCGAAAACGGCAATCCCGAGGACATCACCCGCATGGGCATCATGCAGGTCCTCGAAGGCCGGCGCATCTTCGAACATCTGACCACCGAGGAGAATCTGCTGGTCGGCTGTCGTTTTTCCGCGGAAAAGCTCAAGAACAACCTGGACATGGTTTACGCCTACTTCCCCAAGCTCAAGGACCTCAAACACCGGATATGCGGGTATCTGTCCGGCGGTGAACAACAGATGGTCGTCATTGGCCGGGCCTTGATGAAGGACCCGAAACTGATTCTGTTCGACGAACCCTCTCTGGGCCTCGCTCCGATCCTGGTCCAGGAAATCTTCAGCATCATCAGAACCATCCACAAGGACCAGGACAAATCCATTCTCATCGTCGAACAGAGCGCCGTGGCCACCCTGTCCGTGGCCGACTTTGCCTACGTCATGGAAAACGGCCGCATCGTCATGGATGGTTCGGCTGACAAAATGATGCAGAACGAGGACATCAAGGAGTTCTACCTGGGCATGAGCAGCGGGGGGAAAAAGAAGAACTTCCGGGAAATCAAACACTACAAGCGTCGGAAGCGCTGGATGTCCTGACCCTTCACCCGAGAC
>Ga0180009_10004144_pt1 | contig 16153 bp, 17 predicted proteins | sample OS_PC_MetaG_FD_123537 | JGI IMG/M metagenome (GOLD analysis project Ga0180009, IMG submission 123537) | Groundwater microbial communities from the Aspo Hard Rock Laboratory (HRL) deep subsurface site, Sweden - OS_PC_MetaG | ecosystem: Environmental > Aquatic > Deep subsurface > Groundwater...
GGGGTAACCTTTCTTTTAAGAAATCCAAGGATATTCTTTATTTCAAGTTTATTTTTAGCAATAAGCTTAATAATCTTCATATATCTATTAGATATCTTATATTTATAAACTTTTTGGAGTAATTATAGAATACTAACTCTCATGCGGAGATACTGTTATTACAACAAAGAAATTGAAGGCCTTAAAAAAACAAAAGAAAGGAAGGAAAAGCAGTTCTCAAAGGGATGATTTAGTCTTCTTCCAAGAAGAATAATCTCGGTTAGAATATCTTGCCATCGGAAAATTATTGCTCGCTTATTCTTCTTCAACTCTTGGGGCTAGAATGAATGTCATCTCAACATTGCCTTTGAAGTCAAGTCTTGCAGGATAATCATTAGAATACTGTATTTGCACAACATCTGACAATTTTCCAGCCTTTATGAATTTCTGAAGGTATTCCAAAGAATATTTTGATTTTGCCTGTCCGGAAAATCTTGCCCTGTTCATATCGAATTCTGCCGTGCAGCTGTTCAAATCTCCCTTAGCTTCTATAACAAAAGTATTTCCTGTGACAAATGTGCATGAATCCGAAACTATTGAAACATCATCTATTGCTTTTTGAAGCATATCAGAAGACATTTCAACCTTGCTTGTGAATTCCAAAACAGGAATTGCCTTCTCCTCAGATTCTAAATTTATCAAAGAAAGGGTGAATGTTCTCTTTACCTCATTTTGAATATGTATCAAAAGCTTATTTTCTTTTCTCTCAAAAATCAGTATGCTTCCGGCTTCGGCTCTTCTCAAAACCTGCTTGAGATCTTCAAGTTTTACACAAATCTCTTCATCCTCAACTTCAAATTGTGTGAATGCCGAGGAAGGGATTCTCATAGAGATTAATGCTACAGTAGCGGGGTCTACGGCTATGGCGCTCAGTCCACTTTTGTTTACTTTTATCCTTACTTCTGTAACTAATTCGGACATGATTGCTATGGCATCAGAGAATGCCTTTGAATCTGCAAGTTTTATTAACATTATTTTCCCCTTTAGTACTATCTTTCTGAGATAATTTCATTTTTAAGGTTTGTTATTCTTTAATGCACTGATTCTTCACGCATCAATTTACACTAAACTATTTAAACAAAAATTTTTTTCAAATCATATGGTTGATACCAAGAGGATTGCCAGACAATACTATAATCGGAAAGATGTGCAGAATGCGCTAGTTTCGTTCTCAAACAACAAAGAGATTGCCATTCGTTATTCAGATCAATTTGGAAGAAGGCCAGATATTCTTGAATATCCGAATGATGTTGCAAACCTCGCTGAAAAAGGAGCCACATCATTCCATTGCTCTGAAGAGTTATGGAGAAATCCCATGGACCTCAAGACTGCCCTAAGTCCTGCACAGCTCAGCAGTCTGAGGATAGGGTGGGATCTTCTTTTGGATATTGACAGTGATTTCATCGAATACAGCAAGATTGCTGCAGAACTGGTAATAGGAGCATTGAAATTTCACAACGTCCAAAACATTGGACTCAAGTTTTCTGGAAGAGGAGGATGGCATATCGGGGTGGGATTTGAAGCATTCCCTGCAGAAGTAAAAGGGATAAAAATAAAAGATTTTTTTCCGGAGGGACCAAGAATCGTTGCCTCTTATCTTCAGCAACTGATAGTTGATTCTCTCAGAAAAAGAATATTGGAAATAACAGATGTGGATGATTTAAAAGAAAAGCTCCAGAAGCCCTCTGATTATTTTTACAAGGATGGAAAATTTGATCCATTTACCCTCGTAGATATTGATACTATCTTAATTTCATCAAGACATCTTTACCGAATGCCATATTCAATAAATGAAAAATCAGGATTGGCAAGCATTGTCATAAAGCCTGAACAGCTAAAGGAATTCCGACTGGGATGGGCAAGGCCTGAAAGGGTTGTCACAAAACTTTATCTCCCCGCTCCTGAAAAGAACGAGGCAAAAGAATTAATGCTTCAGGCGATGGACTGGCAAAAAACCCATTCAACGATTCTGCAACAAAAGCCAAAATCTAACGAAACCATACAATCCAGATCTGGAAAAATAGAAAATGCCGACGGAAAAAGAGAATTCATCATAAAAGATGTCTCTCCAGAAATGTATCCTCCATGCGTAAAGAAAATTCTTGAGGGTATGAAAGATGATGGAAAGAAAAGGGCGCTATTTGTTTTGATAAATTTTTTCGGATCAATAAATCTTCCAAGTGAAGATATGAAAACTAAACTTGTAGAGTGGAATGCAAAAAATGATCCCCCACTTAGGGATGGATATATTCTTTCCCAGCTTTCATGGCATAGTCGTCAGAAATCCATGCTTCCCCCAAATTGCGATAAAGTCCAGTACAAAGACATTGGAGTTTGCACTCCTGATTTTTTCTGTGGAAAGATAAAAAATCCCGTTAATTACGCTCTTGTGAAAAAAAGAAGCATGTATGGCGGATATAAAAAAGATGAAAGTAAAACTTCTGATAAAAAATTCAAAAAGACAAAGACTGCAAAAAAGACAACAACATTCTCTCCCCAACAGAACCAAGTTGAGACTGGGATAAGCAAGGGATACTATAAAAGAGTGCAATGGAGATGACATTGATGCTGAAAAAGCAAGGCTTTCTGGCATGACAGACACCTAAAAGGTTTCTTATCATCTTTAGAAAGTATTTTAAATAAGATTTCCTTGAAGATTAAATGAAAATGCTGGGAAAGCAGGGCTTTCTGGCATGCCGAAAATTGAGGGGAGATGATTATACATAAATTTTCAAGCAAGAGGGGGATAGCTATATTATTACTAGCATCAGTTCTGCTTCTTAGTCTTTCAAACATCGTTTCAGCAGCAGATACAGAATCAGTACAAGTAGAGAAAGCATATTCTTATTTAATCAGTCAGGTAGATGGAAAATGGACATCCCTTTCTCTTGATTCTGAAACTGCATCTCTTGCTCTTCTTGCTTTGTCATACGATGACAGAATTGCAGAAGACGGAAGAATTGCATTGCTTGCAAAAAAACATTCAACAAATGCCTGTTGGCCAGCCACGTCATGTAAAATAAAAGGGACGGCACTTGCAGTTTTAGCATTGAGCAGACTTGGAGAAGATGTTGAAGAATCATTTGACTGGCTCAATTCTCAGCAAAAAGCATTCTCAGTTTCAGGAATTTCATGGTATCTTCAGATGGATTCTGAACAGCCAACAAATTGCACCGTGACATATGAAACAACAAGACAAGTTACAGATAATATCGGAATAAATAAAGACAGAACATATTCAATGGGGTCTTCTTCATGCCTTGAACTTTCCGGAGATAAATATTGGCTTAGGATAAAGAGTGGCTGCATTGACAAAGTATTCTCAGTATCATGTGATGATGCTTCAACCGTTTCTCTTCCATACAAATTGGGAACAACATTATACATTCAACCACAGACTTCGAGTGTTCCTGCAACAATTTCAATAAACACTCTTTGCCTTAAGGATGGATCATCATGCACCTATGAAGGAACACTTTGGGCAGCATACACATTGATGAAGAATGGAAGGGATTATTCTCAACTTCTGCCTTATTTAATAGGAGAAGCAGCCAGCAATAAGAAATATCTCCCAGATGCATTGTTATTTTCACTTTCAGCCAAAGAGGATCATGCATTTGCTCTCCTATCACAACAATCTAGGGATGGATACTGGACGGATTTGGGAGGATATGGAAGATATTGGGATACTGCCCTTGCATCAATGGTCATGATAGATTATGCATCCGAGAATATCACAAAGGCAAAGTCCTGGCTTTTGAAAAATCAAAATCCTGATTCCAGTTGGGGAACTTATAAAATAAGAGATACATCATTCATACTTTTTTCAATTTGGCCAAAAACTGTTTCTACTGCGATTGGAAATTGTGTAAGCAGTGGAGGAGAATGCAGAGCCACTTCGTGCTACATCGGAGAAGTTGAATCAACTCTTTCCTGTTTAGCCGGAGGAATTTGCTGCCTACCCGAAGGAGGAATATGTACTACTACTTCAGATTGCTTCAATCCAGAATGTTATGGGGAAATCGTAAGTGATGGAGTGGAAAATGGAGTATGCGAAAATCCCGAAACAACTTGCAATGATAATTTTGATAATGATGGGAATAGCCTTGTGGATATAAATGATCCTTCATGCCAAAAATTCTGTGATGATATTGGCGGGAATGAATGTTTCTCAGATGAATCCTGCTCCGGAGATGTAAGAACGACTCTTGAAACTGACAGATGCTGCCTTGGAACATGTGAGAAGGCAACAAGCACATGCTCAGAGCAAACAGGAAATTTATGTTCCGCAGAAAAATGCTCTGGAAGCATAATTGCCTCAAGCGATTCAACTGCAACACAAATTTGCTGTTCCGAAAAATGCAAGTCTGGCCTTTCTGTGATGACTTGGATAATGATCATAATCCTTCTTGCAGCATTGGGTGCAGGAATTTACTACCTGAACAAAAAGCATTATCTTGACAAATATTTCGGGTTTGCAAAAAATCTTTTCAAGAAAAAACCATCATCACCCCCGCCAGGACAGCAAATAACATTCCGGCCCCCTGTTAGGCCGTTTTATCCCCCACCAAGAACAATTGAAAGAAGAATCCCTACAGCAACGGAAAAAGAATTAGAAGAGACTGTTGGGAAATTGAAAGGCTTCTCATAAAAATGAAACATCAATTTCTCACCACATTATTTATAATAATTTTAATTCTTCCTATGGTAAGCGCACAATGTCTTGATGTGAAAATTGCAAGAGGCTCTTATTTTTCAGGAGAAACATTCCAAGCAGAAATAACCGGCAATCTTTCAAAGCCACTTACTGAAGATAATATTCATTTCTACAACAATAACAAGGAATATTATCCTTTTTTCAATCTTGTCCAAGTTTCATCAAACAAATGGCTTGTATACTTTGATGTTGCAAAAACTTACGGGGAGAACATGTTTTCAGTGAGCACATTATGTAAGGAAGACATACTTCGGCCTGAAAAGAAAGAAACACCATTTATCATAAAGAAGACCTATGATGCTTTTTACAATCTAGTGATAAGCAAGGTTGATAGAAAATGGAATTCTATTAGCGTTGAAAACAATGCCCTTGCAATTCTTGCCCTTTCCTACAATCAAAAGTTCATGAATGATGGAAAAACCTCTCTCCTATCAAAAAGCTTTCAGAGCAAGTGCTTCCCATCAACATGCAATATTAAAGACACCTCCCTTGCTCTTATGGCTCTTGACAAAGCAAACTATTCCACAGAAAAAATAGTAAATTGGCTTCATGATTCAGAGAACAATGTTAAAATTGGACTATGGGATATTATTATATCTTCTTCATCAAATCAAACATGTCAGATGGCTATTGGTTCAAACTCCCGGGAAATTAATATCTTGAGTGGAATAAACCCATTCGACCTTTCTCTTCCAGATGATCCCAATATTCCAATCTCTCTTAACTGTTCTGTAAACAGTGCGAAAATCTCCCATACCTTAATGGGGGAAATAAATGAATTTCCATTGATTGCTCAAAACAATACACTTTCAATCACATTGAATAATAACAAATGCTGGGGAACATCCTATAGAAGCATATGCGATGCTACTTCAACAGCATATGCAATCTTGGCACTGAAAACTTTTGGAGAGACATTATACTCTGAAATTAATTGGCTTAAACAGAATGCAAAGACAACTGAAGAAAAATCAATCTCATACTCTCTAGGAGATTCAGAGTTGTATGATTATTTAATAAATAATCAGGCTCCTGAAGGATATTGGTCAGAATCTTCCCTTGCAATATCCCCCGATCCAAGCGTTCCAGCAACAGTTTCTGCCATGAAATATTTGAAAGATGATGTGGCGAAACAGAAAGGTGAAGAATGGCTTTTTAACACTGTTCAATCATCCCAGGATTTAAAGGAAACTCTTCTTGCCCTCCAGATATTTTCTTATGACAAGATAGGGCCTCTTCTTTCATTCTCTCCGGGATTTTTTAAAGTCTCTTCAGAAACCAATCAAACAATTACTCTTTCAAACAAAGGGATTTTTCCAATCAATGCAACAGTTTCAATTGGCCCGCTTGCCACAATGGTCTCCCTAAATCCTCTTGAAAGAAAAGAGGTGAAGATTTCAATTCCTTCAACATCTTCAATAGAATTCACTTCAATGGAAATAGAGTATAGCAACACATATGACTTAGAAAAAGCATACATAATTCCAATTATAATATACCCTAAATTCTATTCCCAGAGTCAAATAGAAAATATCTCTTCCGGAATTGTTGAAACATCCTTCATAGAATCCAAGGTAAGTTTCATGGAACAATCATTAAACAAAACCCTTGCTCCATCTTCACAATACCAATTTGAGCTTAATGTAAGAAATTCAGGAACATCGGTAGAAAATGTAACAATCACATTTTCAGGACTTTTTGAAGTACTTGATAAGATTATACCCTCTGATTTTGAAATAGCTTCCAATGAAACAAAAAAGATAATGGTATATTTTGATACCACTAGGGCATTCGGAGAACACAACGGAATCATAAGCCTTGAGACAAAAACATCATCATCTATTCCAGTTTATATTGCAATATCCTCAAGCGCACAACCATCAAATGCCACAATTGAATCTCCAAAAACTACTGGGACGGCATTCAATATGAAATATGTTGGGTGGGGGATGGTTATATTGGCAATAGTGGTTGTAGCCACATTCTTATATTTTAAATTGAAAAAGAAACAAAAGCCAGAACTTATGATTGCATTGGAAAAATTAAAGAAAGAGCAGTTCAAATAAATTATTTCTTTTCTTCAGAATATTCACTTTCTTTTTGTTCTTCAGTCTCATCACTATCTTTTGATTTTTCAGTTTTATCCTCAACATTATCCTTTTTCTTTTCTCCAAAATCAAAGTCTTTTTCAGAAATATCTGGCTTGAACTCTCTCAACTTTTTGGTCATGAGTATGTTTGCAACTTTTAATTTCTTTGTGAATTCATCATAGCTGTGCAATCTTGCAGCCATGTTATTGAATAGTATGTTCGCATCATTTAATGACAAGTTCAATTCAGTAGGCGTAACTATCTCAACACTGCTTGGAAGATATGCGAATATAAACTCTTGAAGTGCATTCATATCCTTAATCACAATCTCAAGATCAACAAAAGAAGTGAAATATCCTTCATGCTCTCTTGGCTCTGCAACGACCTCTTTTACCACTTCAAATCTCTCTTCCTTCTTCATTTTTTCCAGCATTGTCCTTAAAACTTGTTGAATATACTCTTTTGGCTTTCCAAGTATCTCTATGATTACATTAACATGAAGCCATCCTTGCTTTATCCTGTCATTATAATCAGCCATGAAAATTTAGAAGATTCAACCATTTTAAACCTTATGTCTGAGTAAAATACTCAATTTAAGAATCGGAGTTTTGCAAGATACATAACCGCTACAATCAATGTTCCTGTGAAAAGATAAATTGAAACATTATGGATTTTTTCATCCTTCGGGATTACCACCCCTTTCCCATTGTTTAATATGCTAAATGTTGGAGCGGTTTCATCAGATGAGAATTTTGCTGCACTGGCATCTTCTTTCATAGTTTCATTTGAAAGTTCAGAAGTGCTTCCCCCCTCTTCTCCGCTTATCTCTTTGTTTGTAACATTCACATCATATGTGAATTCCAGTGGCGTTAAAATTCCCTCCCTAAGTATTTTGATTTTCAGCTTATACTTGCCTTCAGAAGCATTGACTTTATCCTCCAGCTCTATCGCCTTTAAACTTCTTGCATTAAGACTAACATTTTGTTTGTTACTTTCCCTTATTTTTCCCCAATAGCAAGAATAGCATTTTGAGCTTATGTAGACATAGCTCCATACCTCGAAGTCCTGACTTTTGTTCTGGTTATTGTTTATTTCCACCTTAACAATAAACTCTTCCTCGGAAACAATCTTGATTGGAAGAGTGATGTTATAGCTGATTTCATTTACTTCTGGCTCTGGTTCTAAGGGAGTGCAAACATTGCTTTCGCATGTTTCTTCGCCACTGCAATCATCATCGCTGCAACAATCTCCAGAGTAAGAGATATTATCACAGCAGACTTTTCCTTTATCTAAACAATCTTCTGGACAATTCACACAATCTTCATCGGCACTGCAATTATCATCACCGCATTCTGTTTCAGCTGGACAAACATTTGCTTTCCCAGGGGTAGGAGCATCACATAACTGCCATTCACTGCCGCCAGGACATCTCCCTATAGAAATGTTTACCCCTGGATCACTGGTCCAAGTATAATCCTCTATTTTACTCATGTTATCGTATAAATTTAATCTCTCCCCGCCATTTTTTAATCCATATCCGCCAATACTTGCAAATTCTATACAACTCTCACCAGGAATATCAAAACCTGAACATCCAATAGCATCGTCAACAATAAGAGCAAAACTTTTAGATTTTATTGTTAAATTTGTTATAGTATCATTACTTTGGTCATCTCCAATGATTCCATTGAAAAGGAGATCATTGTCTCCAGAATTATACAATTCTACCCATTCTTCATATTGGTTAGTGGGGTGAGGCATCACTTCATTTATCCTCACAGAGGCAGAAACCATTGGCAAAACTAGAATTATTGCTGCAAGTGTAAGGAAACCAAGTTTTCCTTGACAATCAACCTTCCTTTTCTTACACCCAAACGCCTGCAATTTTCTTTCCACATTTACATTTTCCATTTTTGATATTATTCTCCATAACCTTGAATCCCATTCTTTTTATCAAAACTTCTTTGCATGAAGGGCAGTAGGTATTATTCCCATCTTCATCTGGAAGATTTCCAGTATAAACATAATTCAACTTCTTCATTCCAATCTCTCTCGCTTTCTTCAATGTCTTCAGAGTTGTAGATGGAACGTCTTGCAGTTTGTGTGTTGGCCAGAATGCAGAAAAATGTACAGGGGTGTCTTTACCCAAATTTTTAGCAATCCAATCAACAAGCCATTTTATCTGTTTTTGTGAATCATTCTTTCCGGGAATAAGCAGATTCGTAACCTCAATCCAAACTCCATTCTTTTTGTACAATTTTAAAGATTCCAAAACCGGTTCAAGCCATGCTCCTGTAATTTCCCTATAAAATTTATCATCCCCCTTAACATCAATATTCACCGCATCAATAAATGGGATGATTTTCTTGAGAGGTTCTGGATTTGTGAATCCATTGCTTACTATAACATTCTTCATTTTGTTTTTTCGTGCCAATTTAGAACATTCTAAAACATATTCATATGAAATCAATGGTTCACTGTAAGTGTAGGATATTGAGGGACAATCATTCTTGAGTGCTTCTTTTATAATCTCTTTTGACCTTACATTTGGAACTGGAATTTCTTCTGGTCCTTTTTGTGAAATCTCCCAATTTTGACAAAATGTACAGCAAAGGTTGCAACCGGCCATGCCTATTGAAAAAGAGGTTGTTCCAGGTAAAAAATGATATAATGGCTTTTTTTCTATAGGATCAATATGCATTGCCACTGGCTGTTCATAAGATAATGAATAAAGAATGCCCCCCATATTTTTTCTTACTTTGCACTTCCCCAACTCATTTTCCTTAAGAATACAAAAACGAGGGCATAGTCGACACTGCAATGTTTTATTCTTTATTTTTTTGTAAAAAAGTGCTCTTTTCATTTTGAAGGGATATTATTAATATACTCCTTAACTTCTCCTTTGATTTTAGTCCTTAGATCATTAATCTGTTTTTCTATCTCTTCCCATTTATTTCCTTTTGCAGAAACAGCAATTCTTAGCTTATCTATTTTTTCTTGATGTCTTATAGGCATAGCCTTCATCAATCTTAATACTTCTTTATTCGTGTGTAATCTAACAGCCCATACATCTGTTCCCCTAAAATAATTATTTGTAGTTCTTTCATTATTTTTAGAACATATGCTCATTTTTGGGTGAAATCCGTCTCTTTCCAATCTTTGTTTAATAATTTTTAGTAATCGTTTATTGGAATTATAAATAATACCACTTAATCCTATATATCCCTTGTTATCATACAAATATAAACATCCTTCTGCATCAAAGAATCCTGCAAGAAAATCATAAAAATATTCATTATTAACATCAAACTCTTTTTCAAGCATAAACTTAAATGAATCATTCAGTAAAACATATGTTTTCCACTCATTTCTACCCAAAATTTTGTTATGTTTAATGTATTTTTTAGGAGAGCCATATTTTTCAAATATAGAATAAAACAATTGAATCATTGCAGGATGAGTAGTAGTTAGTTCAGTTAAAATCTGTCTTGAATGTTTGTGGGTATGAAAGTCGCCAAATGCAAGACCACAAATATATTCTCTTTCTTTTGGATCCTCTGAAAAATTATGTTTTTCATATTTATATTTTCTAGCAGGAATATTCATTTCATTCATCCATCTGAAAACAGTGCTCGTTGCAACTCCCTCTTTCATTGCAATCTTATCCAAGGTCAGTTTTTGAACATTATAACAATTGTCCAAATCATCTTTTGATAATTTATTCAATTCCCTTTTGGTTGTAGGTCTTCTTTTAAATCCCCACAAAACCATATTCTTTCTAATTGTTCCCATACTGGCTCCAATTTCACTAGCTATAAACCTTAAAGATTTCCCTTTATCAAAATATAACTCTCTAATTTTTTCCTTACTTTTTTCAAGATTAAGTTTTTTCATTTTTTCAATTGTTCTTTCATATAAATTTCAACCTGTTTTGAGATAGTCATTCCATTTTTATCACAATGCTTCTTATATATCCCAAGAATCTTTTCATTTATAGACAGGGTCAATTTTGCATTTCCCTTTTTTACTTGTGATGACACCATACGTATATATACGTATAAAGAATATTTAAACCTTTTGGTTCTAGCTGTTTACCACGATTGATCCAATAAAACGATTAAAGCTTTTTCCAAGTTTCTTCCAAAATAGTGCTTTATGCGGTTGGTTTTCTGATTTCATTTTAAATTCTCTTTTATGCATTGGATAAACTCTTCAACATCTTTCTTTAACTTTTCGTGAAGGGCATTGAAAACTATCCCATCATCAATATGACCATATTCATGAACTATCACATTTCTCATCCTTTTTGCATTTTGAAGGTTGTTTGAAAGCTCATTTGTCAGAAGCCCACAATTTTGTAATATGTCAAATATTTGCAGATCATCTTCAGGCATGTCTAGTTTTTTCTCTTTTATAGCCAAAAACCCCAAATCAACAAATGCTTCAACAATTTTTTCAATATATCTTTCACATGCTGCCTTTGATTTAAGGTCTTGTTCATACTCTTTAAAGCTTAAAGGAACCATAGAATAAAGCTCGGAGAGATATCTTTCTATATCTTCTATTTTATCTTTGATTCTTTGATTCATAGATTGTCCTCCCTTTCAAATCTATCTCTTTTTTGACCTTGTCTGGAAGAACATTGTATACTTGCACATCTATTTTCTCACTTACTTTTCCAGATATCTCTATTCTAAATTTGGTGGCTTCCTCATTTGAAATATCATAAAATTCGACCGCTATGTCTATGTCAGATATCAATGCAAGATTATTCTCTGCTGCAGACCCAAATAAAATTATCCTATTAATTTTTGGGAAATACTTGCTATCAAGGATTGCTTCCTTTGCATCGTTTATTTTTTCCTTAAGCACTGCCCCATGCTTCAATTCAAATTCTGAGCTGAATGGCAAAAGTTCATTTATAGCATCAAATTTTTTTCTTATATCTCTGGATAATCTTGTCTTTTCAGAAGGCTTTAGCCTTACTCCTAAAAGCTGCTTTTCAATTATCACAATCTCTCTCTCTCCAAATATCCTTCTAATATCCCTGCATCTTTTTAGAGTATTAAGTAAGTTCATTTTAACTTATAGTTATCATCATAATGATAACTATTATCACAATCATGATATATTTAAACCTTTTGTTTCATTTTTTCTTTAGTTTGAAAGCACAGAAAAATGGGATTTTGGAATATAACTCATAATCATACGGAAAAAGTTTCTTCGCCTTTTTCAATGGAAATGCATCCTTGTAATCAATTAATTCAAAACCATTTCGCACTATTGTTTTGATTATAGTTTCATAGGTCTTATGATAGGCTGGGACTCTTACTTTCCTCTCATCCAGTATCCAATCTGTATAAATTGCCTTTTCATCAAAATAATCTTTGATCCCAAGTGCTTTGAATTTTTTTCTACCGCATTTTACATTTATTTTGCATTCTGAAACGGGATTTCCAGCAGAGAATATGAAAATTCCCCCTTTCTTCAGAACTCTTGAAACCTGTTTGAAAACTTTATCCCAATCCTTGAAATAATCTATCACCAATGCAGCATAGACCATATCAAATTTTTCATTGAACGGAATTTTGTATCCAGAACCCTGTCGAAGATCTAATTTCGGATTATTCTTTCTCGCTATTTTTAGCATTTCATCAGAAAGGTCAAATCCTTTTAGCTTTGCCCCCTTCTTTGTAAGCAATTTAGCATAAATTCCCGTCCCACACCCAAAATCAAGAATCTTCTTTCCTCTTACATTTCCCAGGAGTTCAAGTGTTGCAGGCATTTCAAGAAGTTCATTGTAAAACCATCCCTTCGGATACATTTTTGTCCTGACATGATTATACCATTCGGCCATGGAATTATAGGCCTTCCTAGATTCCTTTTCTTCTTTAGTTTTCATTTTTCTTCTAATTTTTCTAAAGATTCCTTATCTCTATCGATTTCAATGGTGCAAATTTTATCAACAAGATAATCATGCATCTCAGGATATTTTTTCTTTAAAACATTGATTGCCCACAACCCATTTTTATGAAAGCTAAAATTCCCCAATTTATGGTGTACTGGACAAACGGCAATCCCATTCATTGAATCCCAGCGAGTCTCAGCAAATTCCCGTGGGATTATATGATGGGCATTTAGATAATCTTTCCGATTGCATATGGCACATCCATTGTTAAATCTCTCTTTCACAGCAATCGCCCATTCTTTATCTTTCTTATTCTTTTCTTTCTTCAGAAGTTTTTTCTTATTCACCATATTCTTTTACTTAAACCTCTAAAACTCAATAGAAATATAAATGTTTCTTAGAAAATTTATGCCCAAACAGCCTCTTCAACATTTTCTTGTTTAGTGCCATATATTGTTTCAGTCAGTTCTTTAGGACTAAACCATAGTTCACTCTCAGCTTCAGCAGTTTCAGGAGCATCCGAAACATGGACTACATTTTCAAAAACATCAGTTGTTGTGTGTATTCTTCCAAATCTTCCCCTTAGGCTTGTAGGTTTTGCCTTTTCAGTTCTTTTCTCAATTGGCTTAGGGAACCCATTACAAATCCTGTGGAAGAATTGTGGTTCTTTTATTCTGCTTCATCCTATCAAAAGCTTTCTGAAGCATTTCTGAAACTTTTTTATCAAGAGCTTCTGGGACCTTGCTTCCAATCCTTGCATCTTTTGGAAGAGCTTTCTTTAAATTAAATCTGATAGCAAGTCTTGGAACCTTATTTTTATTTTTTTGATTTTTTGGCATTTTTCAGATTACCTTCCTCTGTAACCAAACAATTTATCATAGGCCGGATGATCAACGATACTTAATATAAAAAGGAATATTTCGATTTTATTTCCATCAAGGGTATAAAGCATTCTCCAGAAATTGGATAGCTCAACACGATATAAGTTTTTTATTCCCGCTTTTATAAATGCTTCTGGAATTAATTCCTTCCTTATGGGGTCTCCAAATTGGGGATTTTTCTTGAGAATCTCCATGATTCTATGAATTGATTTAACAAGAATCTGCGCTTCTTTATCTTTTCTTTCTTTTAACTTTAAAAAACTCTCCTGTGCTTGCCCTCTTAATAAAATTCTGATTTGCTTGTTCCAGGCCATATCACACCTCCAGCGCCCCATGCAGCATCTTCTTCAAATGGCCAGGTTCAGAATAAATCCATTGGATTCCCTTCGGGCCATAGATAATTTTTCCGCTTTCCCATAAATACTCTAGGATTATTTTCAGAGTCTGATGCATCACTTGTTTTGGGAGCTGTCTTTTAAGATTAGATAGTTTCAAAGGGAGGTCTCTATGTTCTTTCAGAAAATTTTCAACCATTAACACAGTATTAAGATTGGGATATCTTTTTATTTTATGATTTTCCTTTTCAACCATTTCTGTTTCACTGAATTTCAATTTTTGAATTGTCATTTTGTTTTTCATATGTATCAATTGATACTTTAAAAGTATCAATATTTATAAACCTTCCTATGAATCATTATTCTTTAGAATTCTTTGATTTTTTGACAGCCTTTTTTGGCTCTTTCTTTAGTCCAGTATCTTTCTTTTCTTGTTTTTGTTCAGCTTGCTCTATTATCTTCTCTTCTTTTGCCTCAATTTCAGGTCGCATGAATGGGAAGAAAATAACATCTCTTATGGATGCTGAGTTTGTAAGAAGCATTATCATCCTGTCAATCCCCAATCCAAGACCGCCTGTAGGGGGCATCCCATATTCCAATGAATTCAAGAAATCCTTGTCTTGAGGGTAATCAAGGCCCTTTTTCTTAATGTACTCTGCCTGCTCTTTAAACAGTTTTCTCTGCAAGACAGGATCGTTCAATTCAGAATAAATGTTTCCGACCTCCATGTTCGCTATGAATGGCTCATCTCTTTCTATCAAAGCAGGATTTTTTCTATGGATTTTGCAAAGAGGAGTTGTTTCCTTTGGATGATTTATGATATGGATTGGCTGCACTAAATGTTCTTCAACAAGATGCTCAAATATTGCGAATATCACAAGGCCCCTAGGGGTTTTTTCATCAATTTCAAGATTCAATTCCTTTGCCTTCTTCAAAAGCTCCTTGTCAGGCATTTTTTCAACATCAATCTTTGCATATTTCTTCAAGCCTTCATATACTGAAAGTCTTGTCCATGGCCTTTTGAAATCAAGAGTTTTTCCCCGGTAATCAATTTTCGTCGTTCCCAGAACTTTCTTCATGCAGTATTCATATGCCTCTTCAAAAAGAGTCATCATATCATCATAATCTGCATAGGCCCAGTAGGCTTCCATCATTGTGAATTCAGGGTTATGTGACTTGTCTATTCCTTCATTCCTGAAGCTCTTGCATATTGTGTAAACTTTCTCATATCCCCCGACAATAAGTCTTTTCAGATATAATTCTGGAGAGATTGACATGTACATTTTCAAATCTCCCAACTCATGAAGATGAGTGACAAAAGGCCTTGCCTCCGCCCCCCCATAAACCGGCTGAAGCAATGGAGTCTCGACTTCAATGAATCCCTTTGAATTCATGAATTCTCTTAGAGCATTGATTATCTGAGTTCTCAACTCGAAAGTCTTCTTGACATCAGGATTCATAAACAGATCGACATATCTCTGCCTGTATCTTTCTTCCTTGTCTTGCAAACCATGCCATTTTTCAGGAAGTGGAAGGATCCCTTTTGACAATATTTCTATTTTCTGCGCAAGGACAGATATTTCTCCTCTCTTGGTCCTATGCATGATTCCTTCAACTCCTATGAAATCCCCGGAATCGACTGATTTCAAGAAAAATGCATTCTCTTTCTCTCCAAGGGCATTTTCCTCAACGAAAATCTGTATCTTTCCCTTTGCGTCCTGAAGCTGAACGAATGAAAGCTTTCCAAAAGATCTAACAGTCATTACTCTTCCAGCAACTTTTACTTTCTCCTTTGCCTTCTCCTCATTTTTCAGATAAGCATATTTTTCTTGAAGATCCTTAGAATAATTAGTAACATCATAAGAATATGGGTAGGGATTGATCTTTGCTTTTCTGATCTCTTCTATCTTCCTCATCCTTTCTTTCAACATCTCTTCTTCTCTTCCCATTGTATCTCCTTGATTTTTCGTGGTTTTAAACTTTACTTCTCAAACCTTTCAAATAAATTAATTTCGATAGGCTTAAAAGTCTTTTATTATACTTTTATTTATGGCCAAAGAAACAGTATTCAAATTTGAAGATATCAAATTCTTTGAAGAGAAGAACACAGTTAGAGGATTCTTTTTAGGATACTATTACTTTGATCTCTCGGAAGATGATCTTGAAAGACTTGGAAAATGGAA
>Ga0180009_10004145_pt1 | contig 16152 bp, 13 predicted proteins | sample OS_PC_MetaG_FD_123537 | JGI IMG/M metagenome (GOLD analysis project Ga0180009, IMG submission 123537) | Groundwater microbial communities from the Aspo Hard Rock Laboratory (HRL) deep subsurface site, Sweden - OS_PC_MetaG | ecosystem: Environmental > Aquatic > Deep subsurface > Groundwater...
AGCCCACTCTGGCAGCTGAGGATGCAGCTGCTGCCGGAGCAGATCTCGCCCGGCAGGCAGGTGAGGCCGGCGTTCGTCCCCTGGCAGTCCCCCGAGGCGCCGCAATAGGCGTTGCTGGTCAGCGGATCGGTGCAGACGCCGTCGCAGTCGATCAGCCCGCTTTGACAGGTGAGGCTGCAGCCGCCGCCGGAGCAGATCTGGCCCGAGGGACAGGGGATGCCCGCGTTGGCCCCCAGGCAGTCGCCCGAGGCGCCGCAGTAGGTGTTGTTGACCTGCGGGTCGATGCAGGTGCCGTTGCAGTTGAGCAGCTCGCTCTGGCAGGTGAGGGCGCAGGTGCTGCCGGAGCAGATCTGGCCCGCCGGACAGGTGGCGCCGACGTTCGTCCCCTGGCAGTCGCCGGAGGCCCCACAGAAGGTGTTGTTGACCTGCGGGTCGACGCAGGTGCCATTGCAGTCGATCAGCCCGGCCTGGCAGGTGAGGGCGCAGGCTCCGCCGGAGCAGATCTGGCCCGGCAGGCACGACGTGCCCGCATCGGTCCCCTGGCAGTCGCCGGAGGCGCCGCAGTAGGTGTTGTTGACCTGCGGGTCGACGCAGGTGCCGTTGCAGTCGACCAGCCCGGTCTGGCAGGTGAGGGCGCAGGCTCCGCCGGAGCAGATCTCGCCCGACGGGCACGACGTGCCCGCGTTGGCCCCCAGGCAGTCGCCCGAGGCGCCGCAGTAGGTGTTGTTGACCTGCGGGTCGACGCAGGTCCCGTTGCAGTTGACCAGTCCGCCCTGGCAGGTGAGGGCGCAGGTGCCGCCGGAGCAGACCTCTCCCGCCAGGCAGGTCTCGCCGCCGTTGGCCCCCTGGCAGTCGCCGGAGGCGCCGCAGTAGGTGTTGTTGACCTGCGGGTCGATGCAGGTCCCGTTGCAGTTGATCAGTGTGCTCTGGCAGGTCAGCGCGCACTGGCCTGCTGCACAGACCTGGCCCGCGGCGCAGAGGGCCCCGGCGTTGGCTCCCAGGCAGTCCCCGGAGGCCCCGCAGTGCATGTTGCTGGTCAGCGGGTCGGTGCACAGGCCGTTGCAGTTGACCAGGCCGCTCTGGCAGGTGAGCGCGCACGCGCCGGCGGAGCAGACCTGGCCCGCGAGGCAGGTGACGCCGGCGTCGGTACTCTGACAGTCGCCCGAGGCGCCGCAGTAGGCGTTGCTGGTCAGCGGGTCGATGCAGACGCCGTTACAGTTGACCAGGCCGCTCTGGCAGGTCAGGGCGCAGCTGCCGCCGGAGCAGACCTGGCCCCCGGGGCAGGTGACGCCGGCGTTGGTACCCTGACAGTCCCCCGAGGCGCCGCAGTAGGCGTTGCTGGTCAACGGGTCGGTGCACAGGCCGCTGCAGTTGACCAGGCCGTTCTGGCAGGTCAGGGCGCAGCTGCCGCCGGAGCAGACCTCACCGGCCAGGCAGGTGGCGCCGGCGCTGGGCCCCTGGCAGCTGCCAGTCGCGCCGCAGTAGGTGTTGTTGACCTGAGGGTTGACGCAGATTCCGTTGCAGTTGACCAGGCCGCTCTGGCAGGTGAGAGCGCAGGTGCCCGCCGAGCAGACCTTGCCGGACGGGCAGAGGGCTCCCGCGCTGGCGCCCTGGCAGTCGCTGGAGGCGCCGCAGTAGGTGTTGTTGATCTGCGGATCGATGCAGGTTCCGCTGCAGTTGACCAGGCCGCTCTGACAGGTGAGGGCGCAGGTGCCGGCCGAGCAGACCTTGCCGGAGGGGCACGTGACGCCGGCGCTGGCGCCCTTGCAGTCGCCCGAGGCGCCGCAGTGGGCGTTGGCGACCTGCGGGTCGACGCAGACGGCGTCGCAGTCGACCAGCCCGGTCTGACAGGAGAGCGCACACTTGCCCGCGGAGCAGACTTGCCCGGGGGGGCAGGCGTTGCCGCACTGGCCGCAGTTCGCGAGGTCGGTCTGCGGGTCGATGCAGTTACCGCTGCAGTCCGTCAGGCCAGTCTGGCAGTAGACGGCGCACTTGCCAGCGGAGCAGACCTCGCCGGCCGGGCAGGCGTTGCCGCACTTGCCGCAGTTGTTGCGGTCGGAGGCGGTGCTGGTGCAGAGTCCACCGCACGACTCCTGCCCTGCGGGGCAGACCCCGGCGTCGGGTTCCCCCCCGGAGTCGGAGCAGCCGACCAGGGCGGCCCCGAGAAGGGCGGCCCCGAGAAGGGCGGCCCACAGTAGGTGGCTCAACACGAACCTATCCCCGCGTCCTTGTCTGTTCATCTTCAGCTCCTCAACGATGTGCTCCGCCCCTGGGCGGTTAGCCCAGGATTCTCTCGCCGCGCGGCGGCGAGTTCAATAGCTGTTTATCGTCGGTGTCAGGGCGTCGACCTGGGCGACATCGAGCCGCATGGCGGGCCCGGAACCATGATAACGTCGGCCGTCAACGCAGTCACCGGGTGGATCATGGAAGCGGATGTGGTCCTGCGAGCGAGAGAGCTGACCAAGCGCTACGGTGAGCTGACCGCGGTGGACGGCCTTTCCCTCGAGGTTCGGCGGGGCGAGATACTCGGTTTTCTGGGGCCCAATGGCGCCGGCAAGACCACCACGATCCGTATGCTCTGCGGCCTGCTCCGACCCGACGGCGGCAGCGTCGAGATCGACGGCCAGCAGCTGCGGGCGGGCCGGGCACACGGCCCGTGCTCGATCGGCGTTTCTCCCCAGGAGATCGTGGTCTGGGACACGCTCACCTGCCAGGAGCAGCTCGAGCTGATGGGGCGGCTATACGACCTGCCCCATGCCCGGGCCCGCGAGCGGGCCTCGACGCTGCTGGAAGCGTTCGGTCTGCAGGACAAGCGTGAAAAGCTGGCCAGGACCCTCTCCGGCGGGATGCAGCGCCGGCTCAACATTGCGCTCGCGCTGGTCCACCAGCCCGGGATCCTGTTTCTCGACGAGCCCCAGGCCGGGCTCGACCCCCAGAGCCGGCTGCTGGTGCGCGAGTACATCCGCTCTCTCGCCGGGAACACCACGGTGGTCGTCACGACGCATGACATGGAGGAAGCCGAGAAGATCTCTCACCGGGTCTGCATCGTCGACCATGGCCGCCTCCTGGTGCTGGACACGGTGGAGGCGGTCAAGGACCAGCTGGGCGAGGGAGACCTGTTCGAGATCTCGCTGGCCGGTGGCGTCGCCGCGGAGCTGCTGCCGCACCTGGAGGGCCTCGGCCGCGAGGGGGTCAGCTTCAGCGCCATCGGCTCGACCCTCGGCTTCACCTCGCCCACCGGTCCGGAGCTGCTGGCGCAGATCCTGCGGGTGATCGAGGACCAGGGGGCGCGGGTCGAGCAGCTGCGCATGAGACAGCGCAACCTGGAGGATGTCTTCATCCGACTCACCGGAAGGGGGCTCAGAGAATGAGAGCCCTCGCTTTCCTGAAGAAGACCTTTCTCGAGAACGTCCGGGAGTGGAAGATCCTGAGCTTCACGCTGGTCTTCGCGCCCGCGTTTGTATACCTGATGCATGGCTACTTCCGGGCCGCGCCCCCCAGCTACACCATGCTGGTTCTGAACCACGACGGCGAGGCGGGGGCGGCGGGCCTGATCGCGACCTGGAAGGGAGCCCGTCACCGGAGCGGCGACCCGATGCTGGTGGTGCAGGAGGTGACCGAGCGGGAGGCCGCGCTCCAGCGAATCAGGGAGCGTGATGCGCAGCTGCTGGTGGAGATCCCGGCGGGCTTCTCCCGCAAGCTCGCCGCCTTCCGGGCCGGGAAGTCCCGCGCCGCCGCCCATCTGGCCAATTTCGGCGACGAGTCCTACATCCGCTCGTCCATGGCCATGGCCTACTCCGACTACATCGCCTTCGGATACCTGTCGGTCGTGACCGATACCCCCTCCCCCCTGGAGGTGAGCTTCGAGCGGGTGGGAGGCCGCAAGGCGCCCACCGACTTCGACCTCTATGTCCCCGCGTTGCTGGTGCTGGCCATCATCATGGTGCTCTTCACCGCCGCCGCGACGCTGCTCAAGGAGGTGGACAAGCGCACCATCGCCCGGCTGATGCTGAGCCGGCTGACCACCACCGAAATGCTGGCTGCGGTGACGGTCAACCAGGTGGCGATCGGTGTGGTCGCCATGCTCCTGGCCTACCTGGCGGCCCTCTCGGTCGGCTACCGCAGCGACGGTTCGTTGCTCGCCATGGTGGCGGTCGGGGCGGTCTCGACCCTGGGTGTGGTGGCCATCAGCGTGCTGGTGGCGGCTCTCCTACGCACGATCTACGAGCTCCTCACCGTGGGCACCTTCCCCTTCTTCATCCTGATGTTCTTCTCCGAGTGCATGTTCCCGCTGCCCAAGGTGGCGCTGCTGCACGTGGCGGGAAAGGTGCTCTACCTCAACGACGTGCTCCCGACCAGCCTCAGCGTCCGTGCGCTCAACAAGATCCTGAACCACGGCGCTGGTCTGGGCGATGTCTCCTTCGAGCTCGGCGTGATCGTGCTGCTCACCGCGGCCTACTTCGGTCTCGGCACCCGGCTCTACAGGCGGCGCCACATGCGCGTCTGACATCTCGCCGCGTTTCTTGCTCTGGCGAGCGGCCACTCGATTCGGTAGACTGGATCCACACGAACGCCTCGAACACCTCGACAGGAAGGAACACCCGACAAACATGCCGAGCACTCCATCGGAACCGAACAAACCACCCAACGGGATCGTTGGCTCGCGGCTGGATGGGCGCGAGATGGCTGCAATTTTGGAGGGCTGCCTTGAACGAGAGGCTCCTGCAACCATCGCAACCAGCGACATGAGCGCGGCGTGCCAGGCGAGGTTTGCCAGCAGGTCGGAGCGGATGCGGACGATCGAGTTCGACATCGTGGCCAGCGTCGACGAGCATTTCAGCCGCTACCTCAGCTACTGCGTCTCGTTCTTCGATCGGCGGCGCACGTGGCTGTTCATCGCCCAACAACGCGAGTTTCAGCCTGTCGGTCCTATGGGGCTGTCCCGGCTGGCGCTCAAGACACCGTCGCACATCGTTGTTGCCGACATCCGCCGTGCGCTACGGGTGCCACTGGCGTCGGGAACAGCCCTGGAGGTCAGGCTGACGAGGGTGGACGACGGTGCCACACTCGACGCCGAGGTGATCGACGTGGGGCTGGGCGGCATGGCTGTCCATTTGCCCGAGTGCGATGCGGGCGATCTCCGCGTCGGTTCGATCATCATGGCTGACCTGCGCCTCGGCCGCGACGCTATCACGCTGAGGGCGGAGGTGCGGCACTGCGAGGGCGGGCACCTGGGCCTGATGTTCCCCGAGGTTGTCACCGGTGAGGTCTTCGAGCCACCCGGGCCCTACCGCAGGATCGTCAGGAGCCTCGAGGCCCGCTGGTTCACCACGCTCGGGCAGGGATAGGCTTCAGCCCAGCAGCCCCTGGTCGATCTCGGAGTCGCCGGCGAGCGGCAGCTCGATTCGTTGGGCCACCTCCAGCCGCCTGCCGCAGATGGTGCAGATGCGGTGGTCCCCGGCTCCGGCGACATCCTGCAGGCCGAGCCGCACGACCTGGCCGGCGTAGCTCAGACCGTAGGCCGTGCCGCCGTCCCGTTGCCGCTCCACGACGTTGCCACCCAGCAGGCAGGTGGTGCCCTCGGCGAGCATGCGACGGAACCAGGCGCTCCGGTGCTCGGTCCGGGCCAGCGCCTGGAGCGCCGCGCGGGCCGTCACCTCGGCGACGCGAGCGGTCTCGATCTGCGTCGCCGGCTCGGCCACCAGATCGATATAGGCGCGCTCTCGCTCGACGGCGTCCAGCTCGCGGTAGAGGAAGCGCGCCACCTCGTCGGTCATCGGCGGCGGGCTCTCGGCTCCGCGGTAGAGGTGGCCGCGGAAGCAGTGCAGGCAGGGCGTCTGCTCTGCGGGGAGCACCACGCTGACCTCGAAGAACCGGGCCTGGGGGTAGGCGCAGGCGCACAGGTGCGCGATGCCGCGGGCCCAGAGCACCTCGGCCAGCGGTCCGTGGTCATGGGTCCCGGTGGCGAGGAGCACCAGATCCGGAGGGTCCGCGTCGAGCAACTGCCGTAGCTCGGCTTGGCTGTCCTGCCCCATCCGGGTCGGGATCGCCGCCGCCGTCAGGGGCGCCAGGCGCTGTCGCAGCCGCTCGACCTTGAGCGCGCCGATCTCCTCGGTGCCGTACCACTGCCGCTGGGGGTTGAAGGGGCTGATCCGCCCGTCGTCGACCAGCGTGAACCGCATGCCGGGGGCGGCGAGCAGGCGGGTCGCCTCGCTCCCCACGCTGCCGCAACCGATGACCATGATGTGCGATGCCGGGGTTGCCGGCTCCGGCTCCGGCGCACAGGTCTCCCGCTCGTTCTCGGCGAAGGGCCAGTGCCGGTCGCCGTGGTAGACCACGGGACGGGGCCAGCCCTGGCGTCCGAGCAGCAGATCCCGCGCCTGGCGCGCGACCGCGTAACACAGCTCCAGGTAGGAGAACAGGTCGCCCTGCACCACGTGCATCGTGACCGTGCGCTGCCGCCGGTCCCAGGTCACGTGCGGCGCGCCACCGGGAGGCAGCAGCCGCGCCCGCAGTTGAAGATCGACCTGTTTGGCCGAGGACCATCGCAGGGGCACGAAGCCGTTCCTCCACTGCAACTGGCGCCGCAGCAGCTCGAGCGCGGTGGTCGCCCCACCGCGGACTGCCGGGCCGCGGCAGGTGAGAGGCAGGGGCCAGCCGATCCGCTCGTCATCGCCCGGCGCCACGATCTCCTCGAGCATGCAGGAGGTGAGCAGCTCGACCACGCGACCGGTGAGCGACAGCTCGCGGGCCCCGAGCCGATGGTGCCGCAGCCCCTCGCCGAGGAGCGGAACGACCCTGGCGAAGTACTCCTCACGAGGTCGCATGGTCGGGCAGCTCCCGGGCAGGCGGCGTTTCTGCCACCTGCTGGATGACGTGGATCCACGCCCCCAGGCTGAAGGGCGGCGGCGGCAGCTCGCGAGTCCGGCCCGGACGCCGAACGACGAAGCAGCGCGCGGTCCCGTGGGGAAAGTCGAGCGGCAGCAGGATCACCAGCTGCAGATCCGGGTTGACCCGGACGATGGTGCGTCGCCAGCCGTCGAACAGATCGTCGGTGCGGGAGCGGTAGCCACGCCGGCGAAGCTCGCGCCGAAAGCGGCGGAGCAGGTGGGTGTGGGGCGGTCGCCGTGACAGCGGGCCGAGCATCAGGGGGCCGAGGGCCGCGTCGGGCACCGGCGCCGCGAAGCCGAGATCGACCAGCCGCGCCTGGCCGTCCAGGGCGAAGGCCTGGAGCCGCCAGCCCCGGCCACCCGCCTCGCGGCAGGCGATGAAGCTGAAGCTGGCGTGCAGGCCGCAGTCACGGTTGCGCGCCAGCAGCGGCAGCATGTGGCCCTCGACGTCGCAGCCGGGCCCGCGCGAGGGCAGGGTACGCCCCCGGGCGAAGGGGTGCGAGTGCAGGTAGGCGCAGGCGCGCAGCCGCGGGAAGCGGCGCAGCTCGGCACCGACGGCGGCGTTGACCAGTGGGTCGGTCAACGGGGTCACGCCGACCCGCGCCGGCAGGTTGACCTGCCGTTCACCGGGGACCAGCACGATGCGGGAGATCACGAGCTCGGCGAGGTCGTCGAGGCCCATGGCGGCGCAGGGGTTGCGCGCGGGTCGTGTTGGCACCAGCGCCACCAGGGGAAGGCCGATCCCCTCGCAGGGGTAGACCCGGTCCAGCTCTCGTTGCGCCCGGGCCCAGCAGCTTTCGCCGATCTTCACGCGGGGCGGCATGGTCAGCTCACGATGTCGAAGGCCGCCCGCTTGCCGTCGGCGTAGTTCAGCAACTTGATCACGTGGGCGTAGGCACGTTGCTGCAGCAGCTCGCGGCAGCTGATCAGGTGGCGCCACTCCCCCGGTGCGAAGAGGCACATGAAACCGCCGCTGTACATGTGGTACGCATGGCTGGCGGTCTGCGCCGGCATCCCGCGCACCTTGAACAGCCCGGCGAGGTAGGCCACCCGGGGCGGCGACGCGGGGAAGATGCGGGGGTAGGTCGCGACCAGCGGCACCAGCAGGTAGTGCCCGAGATCCGCGCGCTGGCCGAGGACGTGGTGCGCCGGGGGGCGGGCCGTCAGCCGCTTCCTCAGCCGTGCCAGCCCATCGACGCCGATCGGCGGCATCAGACCGAACCACGACAGGAGCGCGCCCGACGGCAGCCTGGACCGGCTGACGCGGGTGTCGCATTCGACGCATCGCAGGCCGCGGTCGAAGACCAGAGCCGAGCCGCACCGCCGGCAGCAGACGCGGTCTCGGCCGTCGCTGGCTGTGAGCAGCCAGCGGGGGAAGTGCTGTGCCATCTCGGCCGTCTCCCGCTGCAAACGCGCCCTCGCTCCCCGGCTGGTCCAGGCGGCGAGCTCCGTCGCGGCGTCGAGGTCGACCTTCCAGCGCTTGTGGATGATGCTCCCGTCGTCGGCCCGCTTCGGGAACAGCTGCTGCAGCTCGGAGCTCATGAGTCCCTCCTTGTCTCAGGCGAAGGTCGCCCGCTCGAGGCTGATGCGTTCCTTGGCGTCTGTCCGCCGCGGGCGGTCGGAGACGACATCGGGCTCCTGGCCGCCCTGCACGTCGGTGTCGAGATGGTCGCTGGTCGGCTCGAAGAGCCCGTCGCCCCGGTCGAGGTAGACCATTGAGGTTTCCGGACAGTACAGGCGGGTTGCATCGAGCTCTCGGTGCAGCTCGAGAGTCCGGGGCTCGACACAGCAGCTGCAGCGGGCGATCACCAGCCCGGCCACGACCCGACTCAGGTTGCTCTGTTTTGTGTGCATCTCTTGCTCCTTTGGTTGTCGAACGCGGTCCATTTTGTTGTCGCGCGGCCTACCTGCCGGCCGCGCGGGAGACCCCCGTGGCGCAGATCTCGGCCAGCCCGGCATCGAGGAGGTCGTCGATCGCGGCGGCGTCGAAGACGAGCTCGCTCGGGACCAGGACGTACCGGCCCTGCTCGTTCCTGTGCTTCTCCCGCGACCTGCTGCAGACCACCCCCTTCCCCTGCCTGACCAGCGGCCGGCGCGGGCGGCAGCACTGGCACAGCCCGTGGGGCAGATCCTCGATCAGCATGAATTGCGCTGCTTCATCCCGCGCACCGTCGTCGCATCCCGGAGCGCCCCGAGAGGGGCGCGAGGACCGGTGCGCCGCCCTGGAGGGGCGCGAGGAACGCAATTCCGCGGCCCCCTCGGTGCGGATATGCTCCTTGCCGGAGTGCGCACAGACCAGCTCCTGGCTGCCGGCTTTCTGGATCAGGATCTTCCGCGGCAGGCAGCACTTGCACGGCCCAAAGCGCAGGCGGCTGACCTGGAGGTAGTCGCCGCGGCCGTTGGGGATGAACTCCGCACCGCACTGCGCGCAGAGCAGCCGGTAGTCCTCCCAGCGCACCGGGTGGCTGCAGTTGCAGCAGCCAAGCCCCCCCGCCCCGCTGGCAGGAGCCACCTCGGCCGCCTCGTCCTCGAACACGGTCACCTCGGGCGAGAGGGCGAGGCAGGGGTAGATCAACCCGTCCTGGGGCAGCCTGCGGTTGGCGTCGCGCTCCTCGCCCTGGGGCGCCGGGCAGAACAGGACCTCGGAGGCGCTGTGTCGGATCCTGCCGGTGAAGAGCGTGTGCAGCCGAAGGGCGTAGGTCTGGCCGTCGACCAGCCTGGCGTCTCGCGAGGCGTCGAGGGAGATGCTCGCCACCTCGGGCTCGAGCGCCAGGTGCATTGCCACGCGTCCCCTGTGCACCAGCTCGAGCGCCAGCTGGTCGATGAACCCCCTGGTCAGCTGCCAGTATGCCGTGACGCGTCGGCTCTGCGGCATCACGGTGAAGCGCGTGATCCGCGCCAGGTGCGGCTCGATGCCGTCCGTGACGGATCCACCGGCCACCGGACTGCGCTCCTGCTCCTCGGGTCTGGCCAGCAGCCCGGCCCGTGGGGTCACGCTGAGCCACTGCGAGGCCACGGGAAGCCCGTCGCCGCTGGCCACCACCGAGACCAGGTAGCGCTGGTGTCGGCTCAGGTTGTTGATGCGGTAGCGGAGGCTCTCGCGCGAGAGCTGCAGCGTGGTGTAGGCCCGTATCGCGCCGGTGCGGATGATCAGTAGCTGGTAGCTGCGGGCCCGGGCCAGCGCCTGCCAGCGCAGCTCGATGCTGCCATCGTCGACCACCTGGACATCGAGGGCCAACACGTTTCCGGTGCTCGTCAGCCGCGCCATGACGTCACGCTGCCCGTCGCTGGTGCACGACCTGGGAGATGCTGTGGAGCAGCTGCGGCGAGCGCTGCACGATCTGCTTGAAGTCGGCGCCGCGTATCGCCAGCACCTCGCACTCGTCCAGGGTCACGATCGAGGCGTTGCGGGCCTTGCGCAGGAAAGGGGCCGTCTCGCCGATCAGTGTCCCGGGGTCCAGGATCACCGGCACCCCGCGCATCAACAGCGGGGCGTTGCCGCGGTAGACCTGGACCCGCCCCTCGGTCAGGACGTAGACCGTCGTGGAGCAGGAGCCCTCCCGGATCAGCGTCGTGCCGGGCTGAATCGTCCGCCTCACGGCATAGCGAGCCAGCGCGTTCTTGGTCGTGACCGAGGAGTGGGCCAGGGTCGTCACCTGCTCCAGCGCCGCTCGCTTCTGCCACATCTCGGGCAGGCTCGGCACCAGCTTCAGCGCGGCGGCGAACCGGCGCCAAACATCGCCCGGCACCCTGAGCAGCCGCGCCGGGGTGGTGGAGATCACCGTGGCGGTCCGTCGGGTCGCGGTGATCCCCGCCATCTCCCCGAAGATCTCGCCGGCCTGGATCACGGCGACCTTCACCGGTGCTCCGTCGCGCTGGGCGAGCACGGCGAGCTCGCCGGTCACGACGAGGTACAGGTCGCTGCTGTCGTCGTTCTGGCGGACCACGATCTGGCCCCGATTCACGCTGTGGGACACCGCGGCGTCGAGCAGGGCGTTGAACCAGTCAGTGTCGAACGCGTCGAACGCGTCGACCAGCGCCTTGTAGGCGATGCCGCGCTCGAGCGGGGTGGGGCGGCTGCTCTCCTGGACCAGGGTGTAGCGGTGCCCCGGCTCGGCGAGGGTGTAGAGGTGCCTCTCCTCGGCCCTGATCGCCGGAGTGTGGACGTAGACCACGCTCTGCGCCCGGCTGTCGCGAAAGTCTGCCGGCATGCCATGGATCAGGCCTGCCCCCGCGTCGGCGATGATCAGCTCGCCCTGCCAGTCGTAGAGCGCCAGCAGCTCGCGCAGGCGTCCCTCGCTGATCGCGCCGTCGCGCGCGGCCTGCTCGATGTTGGACCGCGAGTTGTTGTCGCCGACGATCAGCGCCCGGCGCTCGATCCCGCTGTCGTGCATCACGAGCTCGACGCCGGTGCAGGGGATCGAGTGCATCGTGTAGTGGAAGCGGAGCTTGAGCCCGAGGTGGTTGACCTCCTCGCCGGCCCGGACGCATGTGATGTCGAAGCTGTCGTCGAGCAGCGTCTGCGGGCTGCTCACCGTGGGATTGAGGATCGCGAGCTTGCGGCGCAGGATGGCCGCGTTCTCGCGCGCCGCGAACAGCGTCAGGCGGTGACCCAGCCCCAGGAGCGCGGACAGCCCCACGGCGTGGTCCTCGTGGCAGTGGGTCACGACCACGGCGCTGATCTGGTTGAGCGCGATGCCGGCGTGTAGCAGGGTCGTGCGGACATAGGGGCCGGGGTCGACGACGATGAACAGCCCGTTGGCCTGCACCACCATGTTGGAGCAGGGCCCGCCCACGTCGAAGCCGTTTGTCGCGCCGAGTGCGATGATCTCGAACGGCCGGGGGAGGACGGGCGTCGAGGCGACCGACAGCGGGCGGGTGTATGGGGGGGCCGGCTCGGCGTCGACGTCGAGGCGGTACTCCTCGAGGCGGTCCTGGTCGGTGAAGAAAGAGTAGGTGTTGTTGCCGTGGGCCTTGATCTTCAGCTCGCCGATCTCGACCACCCCCTCGGCGTCGAAGAAGCACGGCTCGAACAGCTCCTCGATCTGCGCCACACGGCCATCCGGGTGCTTGAGCGCCAGGTACTCGCACTCCGACGCGAGGGCATCGGCCAGGCCCGGGTCGACGCCCTCGGCGCGCAGCTCCTGCCTGGTGAAGCCGAGCAGCGTGAGGCGCAGGTAGGCCACCATGTCGGCCCAGTCGCGCCGGTGGAGCAGGACCGGGATCTTGCGCCCGGCGGCGAAGGCGCCCTGGATGAAGAGGGCGTGGTACAGCGGGAACTCGAGCGCCCACTGCACGATGCCGCCGGCGCAGCGGATGTCGGGCACCAGCCAGGCGGTGACGTTCTTGCCGGCGCGCATCCAGGCCTTGACCACCTCCTCGGGGAACCCGAGGGCGATCTGGTGCTGGCCGACGTGGATCACGTCGGCCCCGGGCATCAGGTGGTCGATCTCGATCGTGTTTGCGACGGTGTGAGCCCTGGGTTTCATCTTGCCTCCTCGCGTCTTGCCCCACAGGTTTGCGAGGAGCGTGCCAGCGCGGATGGCGGCTCAAGGCATGGAAAGCACTACGGGCGTCCGGTCGGGCCGCGAGGGGGGTGGTCCAGGACGGTGCAATGGAGCGTTCATCTGATCCAGTTCCATCAGACGTCGAAGCCGTGGCTGATCTTGAACAGCAGCAGCGCGACGGCCACGAGAGCGAGGCGCGCGGACATGGCTCAGTCCAGCGCGGCGATGCGCAGCGAACCGCTGACGGTTCGCGCGCGGACAGGCATCGCACCGTCGCCGAGCACGGCCTCGAGACGCCGTCGGCCCCGGCGTCGCTCGCCGACCAGGGGTAGCGCGCTGTCGATCGCGCCGCTGACCGTGGAGAGCTGCAGGCGCGCTCCGACGCCCCCGGCGAGCAGGAGCTGCGCCGTGCCCGAGACGCTGCGCAGCTCCACCCGCTCGGCCCGACGACGGAGCTCGACCCGGATCTCGCCGCTGACCGAGGACAGCTTCAGGGGACCGTGGGCGCCGCGGATGCGCAGCCGGCCGCTGACACTCTTCGCTCGCAGGGCTGCGGCCAGGCTGCCGTCGGTCTCGATCGTTCCGCTGACGCTGTGCAGCCGAAGGGCGCCCTGGATGCCGGTTACCCGGATCGCGGCGCTGACGGTCCTGCAGTCGAGGTGCGTGTCGGGGGGAACGGTCAACTCGTAGCGGACGGCGACGCGGCCACACCGCGAGAAGGTCCCGGGGCAGACCGTGCGGACGGAGATCCGATCGCCGTGCTGGTCGATCTCTATGCGGTGTGCGTCCTGCTCGGCCGGGGTGCCACCCACCTTCTGTGCGCTGAGCGTGACACCTTTGCCGGCGCCGGGCCGCACCGCGACCAGGCCGCTGACGTTGCCCACGCTGACCTGCGGGGCGCTGTCAGTGCGGAAGCTGCGGTCGAGGCGAAGCGGGTCGTTCGCCGAGGCCGGGCTGCAGGCCGTGGTGACCAGCGCCATGGCCCAGGACAGACAGATGCACCTTGAGCTTGGCAATCGCATGCTGCTCTCCTTCTTCTCGTGACTGTTTGAGTTCTCGTGACTGTTTGAGGTGTGTCGGGAGCTCTACTCCCGGAGCTGCAGCGTGATGTCGCCGCTGAAGGTCGAGAGGTCGACGCTGGCGCCCCCCTTGCCCACCGCGCCCCGGGCAGAGCCCTCGATCCGCCGTGCCTTCTTGCCCCCCGCCGTGAGCGCGATCGTGCCGGAGAAGGAGCGCAGGGAGTAGCGGGCCCCGGCCGGCACCTGCAGCCGGGTCTCGACGTCGCCGGAGTGGGCGTGGAGCTGCAGCCTGTGTCCCCGGTCCAGTCGGCCCTGCAGCGACACCGTGCCGCTCGTGGTCTTGACCGCGCAGGACCCGGACAGGCGGGAGAGCGAGATGTCTCCGCTGATGGTGGTCACGCTGGTGTCACCCAGACGCCCCGCCAGGTCGATGTCGCCGCTCACGGTCTTGATCCGCACCTTGCCCGACAGACCGCGCCCCCGCACCTTGCCCGACACGCTCCGCACCTCGATCCCGCCCAGACAGTTGGTGGCGTCCAGATCTCCGCTCACCGAGTGGTGCCGCAGCAGCCCGCGCAGGCCGGCCACTGTCACCGAGCCGCTCCTGGTCCGGGTCTCCAGGGCGACGCCGGTCGGCACGGTGACGGCCACATCGTCGCTCCTGGCGCTGACCTCGACCTGGTCGCCGTCGATCTTGATCGTCCCTGTGCCGGTGACCTGGGTGACATTGGGCGATGCCGTGACCTGGATCGAACCGCTGCGCGTCTTGACAGTTACCTGCTTCAGCTTGGCGGCTGCCGGGGCGGCGACCAGCACGAGAGCGATCGTGAGTGTCGTGGTCCGGATCATCGGTCGTCTCCATCGCTCTGGCCGAACAGCTCGAGCAGGTCGACCTTGCGCTGGTAGGCGGCTGCAAGGCTGGTCCGCAGGGTCAGATCGCGGGGGCGCCGGGTCAGTGCGCGCTGACACTCGCGGATCGCGGCGTCGACGAGGGACAGGTTGTTCTCGAAGGTCCGATCGAGGCCGGGGTCCCACTGGCTGCGCCGCTTCTGCACCAGAGGCAGCAGCGCGTCGATCGTGCGCTGCTGCTGTCGCTGCAACCGGGCCAGCTCGACACGGGCGCGCTGGACTGCGACATCGGCTCCGCCGCCCGACTGCCGGATCCAGAGCAGGGCGCCCAGGGCGAGCAGCAGCGCGGCCGCTGCTGCCACGCCGATCCAGGCTGTCCGGGATCTTCTCCCCTGCGGCAGACGGGCGGCGACGCTGGCCCAGCCGGGGGCCTGCGCCTCCTCGTTCAACGCACCCGCCGCCTCCCGGATGGCGCGCAGGTCCGCGACCAGTCCCTGACACTCGGAACACAGCTCGAGGTGTCGTGCGATCTGCTGCGCCTCCTCCGGGGGGAGATCGTCGTCGATCCAGGCCGAGAGCCGCTCCGGCTCCACGTGGCGATCAGGCTTGGCGTCGATCATCGTGTTGCTCCTCGGTCAGCAGCTCTCGCATGCGCGCCCGGGCCCGGTGCAGCTGGGCCTTGCTGGTGCCTGGCGCGCAGCTCAGGACAAATGCGATCTCCTCGTGCTTCATCCCTAGCACGTCGTGGCAGATCAACACCTCGCGTTGCCCCTCGCTCAGAAAGGCCACCGCGCGGGCCAGCGCCACCCTCAGCTCGGCCAGGGGACGCTGCCGCGGCGGCGTCTGGTCCTGCGTCGCGGCGGCCACCATCCTCAAGCGCGATCGCCGGCTGGCGAGCTGGCTCCGGGCCTGGTTGACGGCGATGCGACAGAGCCAGGTCGCGAAGCTCGCCTCGCCGCGGAAGCGGTCGATACCCTGCAGCGCCTTGACGAAGGTCTCCTGGCAGATGTCCTCGGCGTCCCGCTGGCTGCCTATCATCATCCGGGCCAGGTTCACGACCCGTGCCTGGTGCCGGCGATAGAGGCGCTCGGCGGCTCGCAGGTCGCCCCGCCGGGCCGCCTCCACGTCCTGCCGATCGGGATCCGTCGCCACACGCTCGAGCCTGACCATCGGTGGATCCGCCGCACTTGCCAGAGTCAGCATCTGCTCCCCGTCATCCTGGCCTATTGACTGGCGGGGTGGGCAAAAGGTTTACGCACAATCTCTCGAAAAACCATGCCCGAAGATAGTCGCGGGATCACGGCATGTTGCAGGGTGGCCCCCGGCTGTCATAATGCCGTGGCGATGAGCGACCTTCTCCAGCAGCGCTTCCCGGATATTCCCTGGGCCGCGTTTCTCCTGCTGCATCAAGACCTGCCGCGGGAGGGACCGGGCAGCGACGAGGCAACGTCGCGAGCGATCCGGCAGCTGCCTCCGCTCCCTCCGGCGCCAGTGGTCTACGATCTCGGCTGCGGCCCGGGCCGCCAGACGCTGGTGCTGGCCCGAACTCTCCGCAGCTCGATCATCGCCCTGGACCTGGTCCAGCAGTTCCTTGACACCCTGAGCCGGCGTGCGGCCGAGCAGGGGCTGTCCGACCTGGTGGTGCCGCGCTGCGCCGACATGGCGCAGCTGGAGGCCGAGCCGGGCTCGATCGACCTGATCTGGACCGAGGGCTCGATCTACTTCGTTGGATTCGCCCGGGCGCTCGAGCTGTGGCGGCCCCTACTGGCGCCGGGCGGCTGCGTGGTCGCGAGCCACGCGACGTGGCTGACCGACGACCCACCCGACGATGCGCGTCAGATCTTCGAGCAGGAGCTGCCGGACATGACCGACGTCGAGGGCAACCGG
>Ga0180009_10004146_pt1 | contig 16152 bp, 15 predicted proteins | sample OS_PC_MetaG_FD_123537 | JGI IMG/M metagenome (GOLD analysis project Ga0180009, IMG submission 123537) | Groundwater microbial communities from the Aspo Hard Rock Laboratory (HRL) deep subsurface site, Sweden - OS_PC_MetaG | ecosystem: Environmental > Aquatic > Deep subsurface > Groundwater...
CCCCGGCGCTCTGCCTGGTCGCCGTCCTGGCCGCATCCAGCGCCCCGGCGGCCGACCGGCCGGTCATCACCCACGAGGTCACGGCCGAGTTCGACGTCGTCAACCACACCGTGCGGATCATCGACGAACTCATGGTCCCCGGGGGACTGGACCATCTGCGGCTGGGGCGGGGCTTCAACGTCGAGGCCATGTGGCGGGTGGATCACCAGATGCTCGACCCCATCGTTGTGATCCGCGAGGCCGAGGACGAGGACGGGCCCTATCAGGAGCTGGCGACGCAGCCGATGGGCCTGTCCCGCAGCGGCGGCTACCTGAAGCTGGTCTATTCCGGACGGTTCTTCGAGTCCGTGGAGGACGTCGTCTTCTCCCGGGAGAACGTGGGCGGGGAGATCACCGCCACCATCGGCGACGAGGGCATCTACCTCTCCGCCGGCAGCGGTTGGCTGGCCGGCAGCCCCGACTGCCTGGCCGTCTTCGATCTCACCTTCGACACCCCGGCGGGTTTCGAGACCGTCACCCAGGGCGCCCGCATCCTGCATGCGGAGAAGGGCGGCCGTCTGACGACCCGCTGGACGACCACCCACCCCAGCGACGGGGCGAGCCTCATCGCGAACCGCTTCGTGGTGCACGAGGACCCCATCCGGGATGACCTGGTGAGCTACACCTTCTTCCTCGAGGATGATGCTCCTCTGCGCGAGACCTACTTCGAGCGCACGCGGACCTACATCGCCATGTACGAGGAGATGATCGGGCCCTACCCCTACGCCAAGTTCGCGACGGTGGAGAACTGGTTCCCCACCGGGTACGGCATGCCCTCGTGGACCCTGCTGGGCAGCCAGGTGCTGCGCCTGCCCTTCATCCCCTACACCAGCTTCGGGCACGAGATCGCCCACAACTGGTGGGGCAACTCCGTGTTCGTCGACACCGATCAGGGCAACTGGTGCGAGGGCCTGACGGTCTGGTGCGCCGATTACCACTACAAGGAGCTGGAATCGCCGGAGGCCGCCCTGGACTACCGGCGCAACGTCCTGAAGGATTACGCGGGCTACGTCCAGGATCCGGCCAAGGATTTCCCCCTCAGCGAGTTCAAGAGCCGGCACAGCGGCGCCACCCGCGCCGTCGGCTACGGCAAGAGCATGATGGTCTTCCACATGGTGGACCGCCTCATCGGGCGCGAAGCCTTCCTGGCGGCCCTGCGGCAGGTGGCGGCCGACCATCAGTACCGACCTGCCGCCTGGAGCGACTTCGTGGCCGCCTTCGGCGCCCGCGGCGGCGTGGACCTCGGGGCTTTCGCCGACCAGTGGCTCCGCCGCACGGGTGCGCCCGAGCTGGCCCTGGCGGACGTCGAGTTCGGGGGCGACGAGGTTTCCTTCCGCCTGATCCAGGCCGGCGATGTCTACGATCTGCAGGTTCCGGTGGTGGTGTCGGGGGACGCCGGCGAGCAGGAACACGTCCTGCCTCTGACGGAGGCCTCGGCGACGTTCACCCTGCCGGTCGCCGGTGTGCGGCAGCTGGCGGTCGATCCGGGGTGCGACCTGTTCCGGCGCCTGCATCCCGAGGAGATCGAGCCCACCCTGCGCCAGGTGCTGGGAGCGGATGAAGTGGTGTTCTCATCAGGGGCCGCCGATCCCGATCTGGTGGCAGCCGGCCGCCGGTTCGCCGAGGTTTTCGCCGAGAGGGCCGAGGTCCCCTTCGAGACCGGGGGCGCGATTCCGGCCTCCGGCGATGCGGCGGTGGTCGTCAATCCGGCGGGTGACGTCCTGAAGTCCCTCCTGCCTGCGGATCTGGTGGTGGCCGGCCAGACCGTCGTGCTCGGGGGCAAGCGGTACAGCCTGAAGGAATTCGACCTGGTTTTCGCCGCCGCCGATCCCGGCCGGCCGGGCCGGACCGTGCTGGTGGTGCTCTGCGGGGCGCCGGCCCGGCTCGAGGGGCTCGCGGGCCGCCTCGGCCATTACGGAAAATACAGCTGGCTGGTGCTGCCGGCGGGTCAGGGCAGGGTCGAACGGGGCAACTGGAGCGTCGGCGACTCGCCCCTCCTCGCCCGTCGCTGAGCGGAAACGTGGATTCAATCTAATCATGCCGGAGCGCCCCGCGAATGTGATACAATGGGGCCGCCCGATACCGACGATCGCATGCAATGAACCGACCGGCAATGAACCGGTTCAGGGGTTGCCCAGGACGCCCATGACAAGACATCCCGCCAAGTCCCTCCTCAGACGGGCAGGACGTTCCCGCGTCTTCAGGACAGTGGGCGCCGTCCTCGTGCTGGCGGCGGCCCTCCTGGTCGCAGGGTGCGGGGACGACGATCCGACCGTCATCCAGTCGGCCCCCGCCGGGGTCTGGACGGAGGCCCTGGTCCCCGACTACACCCACAGGGCGGTGTGGGGGATCTCTCCCTCCCATTTCTTCGTCGTCGGGGAGAGGGGATCCATCCGCCGTTACCGGGACGGGGAATGGTCCAGCTGGCAGTTCAAGTACTTCCACAACATGCGGGGCGTCTGGGGCTCGGCGGCCGACGACGTCCTGGCCGTCGGTGAAGGCGGGACCTGCCACCGCTTCGACGGGGCGGAGTGGACCCCCGAATTCGTCGGCACCTACGACGACCTGCTCGGCATCTGGGGCCGGGCGCCGGACGACGTGTTCGTCGTCGGGGTGGACGGGCTCATCCTCCACCATGACGGGTCCGGATGGCGGCGGATGGAAAGCGGCGTCGATGCGACGCTCTACAGCGTCTGGGGCTTTCCGGGCGGTCCGGTCCTGGCGGCGGGCCGCGACGGCGTCATCCTGCGTTACGACGGCGAGGCGTGGTCGCCGATGGACAGCGGCACGACCAACGCCCTGGACTGCATCTGGGGCTACTCGCCGGGCGACGTGTACGCCGTCGGTTCGCTGGGGACCATCCTGCATTACGACGGCGAGGCCTGGACGGCCGAGGAATCCGGCACCAGCGAGCGGTTGTGGGCCGTCCGCGGCCTGCCCGGCGAACCTCCTGTGGCCATCGGGTCCAACGGGGCCTACTTGACCCGTGAGGGCGGGATCTGGAGCCCGGAGACCATCGCCGGCGGGGCCTATCTCTACGGGATGTGGGACGACAGCGACAGCGCCCTGCTGGTGGCCGGCTACAACGGCCTGGTGATGAAGCTCTCGGATCCCGCCTGGGAAATCCTCAACCAGGGCCGCACGCACTGGTTCGAGGGCGTGTTCGCCCCCGATTGCGATCACGTCTTCGCTGTGGGGAAGGGCGGCGTCATCCTGCAGTCCAGCGGGAACGGGTGGCAGGATATCGCCCCCGACCTGCCCGGCGTGGATTACACGGACATCTGGGGCGTCAGCGCCGAGGAATTCTTCGTCGTCGGCTCCGGGGGGGTCATCATCCGCTACCAGAACGGCAGGCCCTGGTCCATCTGGGAACTGCAGTCGAGAGCGAACCTCGAAGGGGTCTGGGGGGTCTCCCCCCAGGAGGTCTTCGCGGTGGGTTCGGGCGGGACCATCGTGCGCTTCGACGGTCGCAGCTGGGACGTCATGGAAAACCCGACCTCGATGTCCCTGGCGGCGATCCACGGGTTCAGCCCCTTGGACATCTACGCCGTGGGCCTCGGGGGCACCATCCTCCATTTCGACGGCGTGGTCTGGGAACGGCAGGACGGCGGCACCGGCACCGCCCTGGAGGACGTCTGGTGCGACCCCTCGGGGCAGGTCTTCGCCGTGGGCACCGACGGCCTGATCATCAACGGGATTCCCGATCGCTGGGGCGCCGACTGGACGCTGCAGCCGAGTGGAACGATATTCAGCCTGTTCGCCATCGCCGGCGACCATCGCGGCGGCATCTACGCCGCCGGCTACAGCGGCGTGGTGATCCACTACGACGGGTCCGATTGGAACCTGGTGGACACCGGCCGTTACGATCGCCTCAACGCCCTCGCCGCCGACCCGTGCGGGATCATCCACACGGCGGGCCTGTGGGGGCTCATCCTTCGTTACGACCCCTGACCCCCCGGCCTGCCGGCCGCCAAACCCTGCGAGGAGTGACCATGGGCAAACTCGACAAGCTTCAGCCCGCCGCCGTCTGGAGGATCTTCGAACTGATGAACGGGGTGCCGCGCGGCTCCGGGAACGAGCAGGGCGTCATGAGGGCGCTGAAGGGCTGGGCCGACGGTCTGGGACTGGCCTGGAAGGAAGATGCCGTGGGCAACCTGCTGGTCTCCATCCCCGCCAGCAAGGGCGCCGAAAAGGCAGCTCCGGTGCTCATCCAGGGCCACGTCGACATGGTCTGCGAGAAGAACGCGGCCACGAAGCACGACTTCCTCACCGACCCCATCCGGATGAAGATCGAGGGCGACTGGGTGACCGCCGAGGGGACCACCCTGGGCGCCGACAACGCCATCGGGTGCGCCATGGGCCTGGCCCTGGCCGAGGAGACTTCGGTCAAGCACGGGCCCATCGAGGTCCTCTTGACCGTCGACGAGGAGCGAGGCCTGACCGGCGCCGCCAACGTCGAGAAGGGGTTCTTCTCCGCCCGGCGCATGATCAACCTGGATTCCGAGGAGGACACGGCCATCTTCATCGGCTGCGCCGGCGGCCGGGACACCGAGTACGTCCTCAAGAACCGGACCGCCCGCTCGCCCAAGGAGTCAGCGGGCCGCCGCGTGGTCGTCTCGGGGCTCAAGGGCGGGCACTCCGGCCTGGACATCCACACCGGCCGCGGCAACGCCATCAAGATCCTGGGCCGGGCCCTGCAGGCCGCCGCCGCGGTGATGGACCTGCGCCTGGTCGAGATCAACGGCGGCAGCATGCGCAACGCCATCCCCCGCGAGGCGGAGGCCAAGGTGGTCATCGCCAAGGAGCAGGGCCGCCTGTTCAAGCAGACAGTCGACGCCTGCCTGCACAGGATCGCGGCCGAGGAACTGGCCGGGGTGGATGACGGGTTCGCCTGGCAGGTCTCCGCGGTCCAGGCGCCCCGGTGCTTCAGCCAGGCCAGCAGCGCGGCCGTCCTCGACCTGGTCGCCGCCATCCCCAACGGGGTCCTGGCCATGAGCCGGGACATCGCCGGCCTGGTGGAATCCAGCAGCAACCTGGGAGTGGTCAAGACCGAGGGGGCCCGGGTGCGGATGGTCTGCTGCAGCCGCTCCTCGGTGATGAGCGCCCTGGCCGGCATCGTCGCCCAGCACGCCGCCATCGGTCGCCTGGCCGGGGCGGAAGTCACCCAGCCCGAGGGTTATCCCGGGTGGAAGCCCAACCTGCAATCCGGCCTGCTGGCGACCACGCGCAAGCAGTACGCCGAGGTCTTCGGCAGCGAGGCGGAACTGCTGGCCATCCATGCGGGGCTCGAGTGCGGGCTGCTGACCGAGAAGTATCCGGACCTGGACATCGTGTCCTTCGGGCCCAACATCCGCGGGGCCCATTCCCCGGACGAGAAGGTCCAGATCAGTTCCGTCCAGAAGATCTGGAAACTGTTCGCCTCGGTGATCGAGGAACTGGCCAAAGGCTAATTTTCGGGAGCATTCCCCAAGGAATCCGGCCCCCTCCCGAGGGGGCCGGGTTTTTTTCCCCATCGGGCAGAGTTGCCCACAAGTTATCCACAACCCACCAGGAGAAGAACCGGACCACGGAGGCCCGATTTTCCGGTCTAACTCGTTGACAGAAATATTGTTGTATAATTGTCAGATTTTTGCCTTATCGTGTCCCGAAGGATACACCCCATGTTATCCCCCGTCGGCAGGGGGCAGGTTTTTCCGCCGGGAAATCAGGGGTTTGGGGCATTTCCCGGGTTGCCACGCCCGGTCCCCTGCACCATCATTCGGTGAATCTCGTTTCCTCCTGGAGGGACCAGTTTGCCAGGCCCCGGGGGGCCGGCCGGAGAATCGCCGCCGGCCGGATGCCCGGGACGGGCGCCAACAAGGCGGATGACTGCATGGCCGAAAAGCCGCGAATGGGAGAGGCGGGCAAGAGGGGCCCCGCCGTCCGGTCCGATTGCTGGATCGGAGTGGAGATCAGGACCGCCGGGGGGATCCGGATCGATCTGCAGAGCAAGGTCGCCGGGATGTACGGGGACAGGATCGTTTCCCTGATGAAGGAGGGATGCGAGGCCCTGGGGATCGCCCACGCGACGGTCACGGTGGACGACCAGGGGGCCCTGCCCTTCACCCTGGCGGCGAGGCTCGAAACGGCCGTCCGCAGGGCCGGCCACGATCCGGCCTCGCCCTTCCTGTTGCCCCTGAAGGACCACTGCACCTACGGCGCCCGGCCCGAGCGCCTGCGCCGCAGCCGCCTCTACCTGCCCGGCAACGAACCCAAGTTCACCATCAACGCCGGGTTGCACGGCCCCGACGGGCTCATCCTGGACCTGGAGGATTCCGTGGCCCCGTCCGAGAAGGACGCGGCGCGCTGCCTGGTGCGCAACGCCCTGCGGGCGGTCGATTTCTACGGCAGCGAGCGCATGGTCCGCATCAACCAGGGCGAGCGGGGGCTCGAGGACCTGGAATGGATCGTCCCCCACAACGTGCACCTGGTCCTGATCCCCAAGGTGGAGGACCCCGGACAGGTCGTCGCGGTCGCCGACCGCATCGCCGCCATTTCCCGGGCCTCCGGGCGCAGCGAGCCGGTCCTGCTCATGCCGATCATCGAATCGGCCCTCGGCGCCTGGAAGGCCTACGAGATCGCCGCCTCCTGCGACGAGGTGGTCGCCCTGGCCATCGGTCTGGAGGACTACACCGCCGACATCGGCACCCAGCGCACCCTGGAGGGGCGGGAGTCCTTCTGGGCCCGCTGCCAGGTGGTCAACGGGGCCAAGGCCGCCGGCGTCCAGCCCATCGACACCGTTTTCAGCGACGTCGACGACATGGAGGGCCTGCGCGCCTCGGTGGTCGAGGCCAAATCCCTGGGCTTCGTGGGCAAGGGGTGCATCCATCCCCGCCAGATCCCGGTGGTGCACGAGGCCATGGCCCCGGACGCCGCCGAGATCGACAAGGCCAAGCGGATCGTCCTGGCCTTCGAGGAGGCCGAGCGTCAGGGTCTGGGCGTGGTCAGCCTGGGCAGCAAGATGATCGACGCCCCGGTGGTCAAGCGGGCCCAGACCACCGTCGCCATGGCCCTGGAGATCGGGTTGCTGGAGGCCGACTGGCGCGAACCGGGATTCGGGGACTAGATGGAACGCGTGGACCGGGCAGCCGAATATTTCGCTGATGGGGTCAATTGCGCCCAGTCCGTCCTGGCGGCTTTCGGTCCGGACTGCGGTCTGGACCGGGATTCATGCCTGCGGGTGGCCGCTCCGTTCGGGGGAGGGGTATCCCGCACCGACGGCATGTGCGGCGCCGCGACGGGGGCCGTTCTCGCCCTGGGACTGGTCCTGGGCCACTGCGACGCTGACGACGAGGCGGGCCAGGACCGCATCCGCGAGATGACGCGCAGTTTCCTGGCGCGGTTCGCCGCGCGCCTGGGCAGCACGAGGTGCACCGATATCCTGGGCTACGACCTCTCCCGGCCCGGTGTGGCCGAGAAGGTCAAGGCCGAGGGACTGTCCCTGGAGCCCTGCCCGGCCGCCGTGAAGACGGCCGCGGAACTCCTGGTGGAAATGCTCGATGACGGCCGCACGGGGCCGTGAAGGGGAGCCGACGATGACGAAGATGGTCCAGAACGCCGCCGGACGCATGGTGCCCGCCGAGATCAACGGCCGGGCCGCCGTCCCCTTCCAGGGAGTCGGCGGGTACCGGCCGACCGGGCGCAAGGCCGCGCCGCCCATCCGCACCTGCAGCGACTATCCCTTCGACGGTGACAAGACCACCGCCACCATCAAGGAGGCGCTGGAGAAGGCGGGCCTGCGCGACGGCATGACCATCTCCACCCACCACCACCTGCGCAACGGCGACTTCGTGGCCAACGCCGTGTTCGCGGCCGCCGCCGAACTGGGCGTCAAGGACCTGCGCTGGTTCCCCAGCGCGAGCTTCCCGGTCCACGAGCCCCAGATCGCGCTGCTCGAGAGCGGAGTGCTCCATCACATCGAGGGCTCGATGAACGGCCCCCTGGGGGACTACTGCACCAGGGGCAAGATGCGGGGCATGGCCGTCCTGCGCAGCCACGGCGGCCGCTACCAGGCCATCCAGGACGGCGAGGTGCACATCGACGTCGCCGTGATCGCCGCTCCCACCGCCGACCCCTTCGGGAACGCCACGGGCGACCGCGGGCCCACCGCCTGCGGCCTGCTGGGCTTCGCCCTGGGGGACAGCCAGTACGCCGACCACGTCATCGTCGTCACGGACAACCTGGTGCCGTTCCCGTGCATCCCCTGGCAGATCCAGGGGAACCACGTGGACCAGATCGTGGTCATGGATTCGATCGGGGATGCGAGCAAGATCGTCTCGGGCACCACGCAGATCACCAAGTCGCCCGACCGCCTGCTCATCGCCGAGCTGACCGCCCGCTTCTGCGACGAGGCGGGCATCGTCCAGGACGGATTCAGCTTCCAGGCCGGCGCCGGCGGCACGGCTCTCAGCTTCGCCCTCTTCCTGCGGGACATGATGCGCGAGCGGAGGATCAAGGCCCGCTTCGTGCGCGGTGGTTCGACCCAGTACCTGGTGGACATGCTGGAAGAGGGGCTCACCGACTACATCCTCGACGGCCAGACCTTCGACCTCGAGGGCGTGCGGTCCATGCGGGAGAATCCCGGCCACGTGAACACCTCGCCGTTCACCAGCTACAACTGGCACGGCAAGGGCAACTTCGCCAGCATGCTGGACGCGGTGGTCCTGGGCGCCACCGAGGTCGACGTGGACTTCAACGCCAACGTGGTGACCCACTCCGACGGCCGCCTGCTGCACGGCATCGGCGGCTGGCAGAACTGCCTGTTCAGCAAGTGCACCATCCTGCCCATCCCCAGCTTCCGCGACCGCATTCCCGTGCTGGTCGACAAGGTGACCACCCTGTGCGGGCCCGGGGAGCTCATCGACGTGATCGTGACCGAGCGCGGCATCGCCATCAATCCCCTGCGGCGCGATCTCCTGGAGAAGCTGCAGGGCTCGAGCCTGCCCATCCGCCCGATCCGGGAGATCAAGGCCGAGGTGGAGGAGATCGTCGGCGGGCCGCCGGCGCCCCCGGAGTTCGGCGAGAAGGTCGTGGCGGCCATCAAGTGGGTGGATGGGACGGTGATCGACTCCGTGCGGCAGGTCGGCAGCTGATCTCAACCTCCGTGTCGCTCAGCGCAAGGCCCGGCCCCGAGGGGTCGGGCCTTGCTGGTCGCTCCGCTCCCACTCGCTCGGAGAGGGGATGGCGTCAGCACCCCTCCCTTCGCCCGATCGATCACCGGCCCATCGATGGTGGGGCCTTGCTGGTCGTGATTGAATTGAGGTTGACCTCGGTACCCGGGCGCTCTCATTCTTGCCGGGAAAAAGGAACCTTCATGAATCGCCGAAAGGGAAGGACCCCTTGATGCGAACCCGGTTCGGGCCTCTGCTCTTCCTCGTCGTCTGCACGCTCGGTGCGGGCTTTCTCGGCTCCCTCTTTCCTCCTGGCGAATGGTACGCCGCCCTGGCCAAGCCCGCCTGGAATCCGCCCGGCTGGGTGTTCGGGCCGGTGTGGGCGGCCCTGTACGTGATGATGGCCATCGCCGCCTGGCTGGTCTGGAGCCGAGGCGGCTTCACCGCGGCCCGGGGCGCCATGGGGCTCTACCTGTTCCAGTTGATCCTGAACGCCCTGTGGTCGTTCCTGTTCTTCGGCCTCCAGCGGCCCGACCTGGCCTTCGTGGACGTGGTCCTGCTGTGGCTGGCCATCCTGGCGACGCTGATCGTTTTTGCGAGGATCAGGGGTGCGGCGGGAATGCTTTTGATTCCTTACCTGGCCTGGGTCGGATTCGCCGTCGTCCTGCACCTTGCGATCTGGCGGCTGAACGCGTGATGGACGGGCCGGGACGCATCGCCTTCGTGACCTACTGCGCGGCAGCCAAGCGCCCGGACCCGGGGTTGTTGCCTGCGGCCGAACGCTACCTGAGCGACCGCATCTCCCGGGTGGGGAGTGCGGCGGCCGTTCTGGGCTATCCGTTCTTCATTCTCTCGGGGAAGTTCGGACTGCTCGCTCCTCTCGATCCCATCCCCGATTACGATCACCTGTTGACCGGAGGCGAGGTCCAGGACCACGCCCGGCGTGTCGCCGACAGGATCATCGAGCTGGGACTGGCCACGGTGCTGTTCTTTTCCCGGCCCCTGGACGTGGACCCGGGCGCAGGGCCCTACCGCCGGGCCGCGGCCGAGGCCTGCCGGCTGGCGGGGGTGGAATTCAAGCTGGTGGAGTGGAACGGTTCGTCCAGTTGACGGACCGGGGAGGTGGTGCTCATGCTGGAGAAGGCAAGGAAACGGGCTTTCCTGCTCATCGGGGTCAGCCTTTTCCTGGAGCGCCGGGAGAGCGGGAAGAAGGATCAGGACTGATCCACCACCACCCTCCCCGGATCGATCCCCAGATGGACGGCCAGATCTCCCGCCTCCCGCTCCACTTCCTTCAGGTGGAGCCGCACCTTCCAGCTGCCAAGAGGCCGGATCTCCACGGCCAGGCTTCGGCCTCGCTGCCGGTGGGACCAGGTGGCGACGACCCGCCCGCGATCCAGCACCACCGGTGAAACCTGGGCGGCCTTGCCCCAGACCAGGGGGCGCTCGTCGGCGCCGGGCACGGTCCAGCTCTTGTCGGCGTGGCCCATCAACAGTCCGTCCCACATGGGCAGCAGGCGCACCGGCCAGGCGGATTTGCCGCGCGGAACCGGCGCCGCCAGGTCTTCCCGGTCGCAGGCCAGGACCACCAGTTCCTTCCGGCCGCCGCAGTCCACTCCGGTCAATTCCCCCTGATCATCGAGCCGCCCGAGCCAGGCCCGAGCCGAGGTCACCCTGGCCCCGAAGAAGTGGGCCACGTCCGCGGGCGAGGCGGGCGCGAAGGCACGAAGGTAAGCCCTCACCAGAATCTGGGCGGCCTCCTCGGGGCCGGGCAAGGGTTCGGGCCAGTCCAGGTCGGCGAACCACATCCGGCGGAGGGCGTACGTCTGCTCCGAGCCCATCTTGTGGGCCACGCAGGCCAGGCCCTCCTGGTTCAATCGCCACAGCAAGCGGCCGGCGGCGAACCGGCGGCGGGCGGTTTCGTCGCCGATCCTGGGATCGAGTTCGACGAGGTAGGAATCCGGGATCATGTCCATGAAATCGGACCGGGCCAGCGGTCGGGCGGCCGTCGCCAGGGCTTTCGCAGCGCGCGCGACCAGCCGGTCGGGCGGCATGCCCCCCCGCCGGCCTCCCGCTTCGAGGAGAGGCCGGGCGGCCACCATGGGAACCCAGTGGGCCGCGGGATCGAAGATGTGGATGGTGTCGCGCTGCCCCCAGGTCCGCACCAGGGAGCGGGGCTCGGCGAGGATGGCGTCGGCCAGTGCGCTCGCACCGGGCCGACCTGCGGTCCGCAAGCTCAGTCCCCAGAGGGAGGGATTCAGCTGCTGGGACTGGACGCCGACCGCGGCCCTGGCGGCGGCCACGGCATCGACCGCCCCGGGCCCGGCCAGATGCTGTCTGCAGGAGCGGAAGAACAGGGCCTGCTCTTCGCTGATCGTCAGGTTGCAGAGCGGGTTCATCATCCGGGCATAGTTCCTGTGATCACCGGTGGGGTCAACATCGGGGTCGGAACCGGGCCGGGAAATTTTCCAAAGGGCTATCCTGTTGTGATAGGGTGGCAGGGATCTGTCCTCCCATAAGATAGGAATTTTATGGGATTTAAAGAGCCTGGCGCTCGAATCGAGGAGGTTGCCATGGCCAAGATGAAGGATGGTTGCGTCAAACCCGCCGGGGGACCGATCATTCCCGCCGCGGAGGCGCAAGCCCCCACCGGATCGGTCCAGAAGGAGGTCGCGCCCATGCTCGCCAAGGTCGGAAAAGAAGCCATCGACTTCGAGGCCACGGCCTACGTCGAGGGAAAGGGCTTCGTGCCCGTGAAGCTGTCGGACCACAAGGGGAGGTGGATCGTCCTCTGCTTCTATCCGGGCGACTTCACCTTCGTCTGACCCACCGAACTGGCGGCGGTCGCCGCCATGAACAAGGAATTCAAGAAGCTGGGCGTGATCGTGCTGTCCATGAGCACCGACAGCCGGTTCGTCCACAAGATCTGGCAGGAAGAGGAGCTCTCGAAGATGGTCGAGGGCGGGGTGCCGTTCCCCATGCTCTCGGACGCCGGCGGCAAGATCGGCAGCATCTACGGGGTCTACGACGAGGCCGCGGGAGTGGACATCCGCGGGCGGTTCATCATCGATCCGGACTTCGTGATCCGGGCGATGGAGGTCCTGACGCCCGAGGTCGGCCGCAATCCGCACGAACTCGTCCGGCAGATCAAGGCCTTCCAGCACGTGGTCGCCACCGGAGAGGTGACCCCGTCGGGCTGGGAGCCCGGCGGCGTGACGTTGAACCCGGGTCCCGATCTGGTGGGCAAGGTCTGGGAGGTCTGGAAACCCTGATTCTCCGCAATGAACCGTGGACAGCTCGGCCGAATTTGGCCCAGGATGTCCCCGGGAAGGCTTTTTCGAACCACAGCGGGCCGTTCCCCCCGGAGCGGCCCGCGTTGCGAAGGAAAGCGAGGTCGGAAGTGCCGCGACTCATCCAGGGGCCCACGGTCATTCCCGCAGCGGGAACCAAGCCGAAAATCATAGAGGAATATGTCGGCAGGGTGAACAGCGGGGATACCCAGGTCAGCGTGGCGCGCATGGTCGCTCCCGCCGGCTGGGAGGAACCCGGCCAGCGGCCCGGGTTCGAGGAGATCACCGTCGTCTTGAAGGGGCTGCTGCGCGTCGAGTACGAGGACGGCCACCTGGACGTCCTCCCCGGCCAGGCCGTCGTGGCCGAACCCGGAGAGTGGGTGCGGTACAGCTGCCCCGAACCGGGAGGCGCCGAGTACGTCGCCGTCTGCCTGCCGGCGTTCTCCCCGAAAAACGTCCACAGGGATGCCGAGTGGTGAACCGGATCACCGCGCTCCCGGCCTGGCTCGGAGTGCTCGTGTTCATCGCCTGGTGTCTGCACCCGGTCCTGGGGGACTGGTCCGGGTCGGTTCTCGGACCTTTCGGCGGCATCGACCCCATGCTGCAGCTGGGCATCCTCCAGTGGTCGTGCCTGCACTGGCACCAGCCGGCCGTCTGGTTCGACCTGCCCATCTTCCATCCCCTCCCGGGCATGCTGGGCTGCATGGATCCCTTGCTGGGCCAGGCCTGGCTGGTCTGGCCGGCCCACCTGCTGTTTTCCCCCACCGCCGCCTCCCAGTACAACCTGGCCATGGCCGGCAGTCTCCTGCTCGCGGCCCTGGGGATGGCGTCCGTCTGGATCGCCACCGGAGGCGGGCGCAGCTCGGCGGGGTTCGCCGCGCTCGCCCTCATCGGCGCGCCCTACACCATCTCGCAGCTGGGCCACCTCAACCAGCTGCCCCCGCCGTTCGTCCTGTTCTGCCTGGCTGCGGCGATCATGGCCCTGCGACGGCAGGATGCCCGGCGGCGCTCGTGGCCCTGGTGGTCGGGCGTGGGGGCCGGCCTGGTCCTGCAGGCGGCCTGGGGCTGGTACGGGCTGGCCTACGCGCTGGTGGGCGTGGCGACCATCAAGGTCGTCCGGCTGGTGCAGGGACTGCGCCGGGGCGACGGCCTGCCCGGAACGGTCCTGGCCACCGCCAAGGCCGCCTGGGCGCCGGCCCTGGCGACGGCGGGCCTGGTCCTGCTGCTGGCCCAGCCCCAGCTGCGCCTGGCCGACCGCTATCCAGGGTTCACGCGGACCGCCGACGAGGTCCGCTCGGGTAGCGCGGACGTTCAGCATCTGCTGAACCGGGGGGCCTACCGCAGCGGTCCGGCCGACTGGCTGGGACGCGGAACCCGCGGAGCCGAACGTTACGACGGCAGGCACCGCCAGACCCTCAACCCCGGCTGGGTGGCCCTGGCCCTGGCCGCCTACGGGTGGCGGCGTCGGCGGGATCTCGACGGGGACCGGCGCGCCTGGGGCGCCGCCCTGCTGGTCATGGGGGCCGTGGGGATGATATTGGCCTTCGGGGATTCGGTGGGCCTGCCGGGCACGGACCGCCGGCTGCCGCTGCCCCTGGAATGGCTCAGGGCGGCGGTCACGCCGTTCAAGGCCTTCCGGGGCGCCTGGCGTTTCTCCTGGCTCTTCACCATCGCCGTGGCCTGGTGGGCTGCGGTGGGCCTGGATCTCCTGGCCGCTCGTCCGGGTCGCCGCAGGCTGGGGGTTCTCGGCGCGGTGGTCCTGCTGACCCTGGTCTCCCTGCCTGCGGGGGTGCCTGCGGTCAAGGTCCCGCTGGCGGGTCGTCCGGAGCCGGGGCCCGCCCGGGGGCCGGTCCTGACCCTGCCCGCTCCCGTGAACGAGTACGCCGAGGACCGGACCGAGGCCCTGTGGATCGCCCGCGCCATCGAGCTGGGGGCTCCGGTCACCGGCGGGGCGACGGGCTGGGTGCCGCCGGAGATCGTGGCCTTCCGCGAGCGACTGGCCGCCTGCGAGCAGGGTCGCGAGGATGCCGGGGAATTCCTGGCGGGCATGCGCCGGCAGGGCTACCTGTGGGTGGAACTGGCTTTGCGGGAAAACGACGGGGTCCGTGTGGATTTCTGGCGGCGGGCGGTGGACGCTGCGGGCGCCGAACCGGTGGACAGAGATGCCGTTCAGGGTTATGAAATGTATCGGTTCGGGAAAGATCAGGGGGCGGACGCATCCGCCCCCTGATCGCTGCAGGACTATTCGCAGGCCCGGATGGTGAGCACGGGACAGGCGGCCCGGCGGACCACGCGCTGGGCCACCGAGCCGAAGATCACGTTGGCGATGCCGGTGCGGCCGTGGGTGGCGATGAAGATCGCGTCGACCTTCTCCTCTGCCGCCAGGGCCAGGATCTCGTCGGCGGGCTTGCCGATGCGCACGACCAGCTTGGGAACGATCCCGTCGCTGAAAATCGCGTCGCTGACCTGGCCGAGATTGTCCCTCGCGTCCTCGACCACGTGCTTCTCGTATTCGGTGACGTCGAAGGTCGCCTCCGAGGCCTGAATCCGCGGGGTGGGCAGGTGGGGGATGGGCTTGTGGACGTTGACGACGATGATCTCCGAGCCGAACCTTTCGGCCATCTCGTTGCCCATCTTCAGCCCGCACAGGGACGGGTCGCTGAAATCCGTGGGGCAGAGGATCTTCTTGAACGGAAACATGAACCACCTCCGGCGGCGGGTGATCACCAGCGATCGTCCCCGGCCCAATATAGCACAGGGGTTGCGATAGATCATGGCCTTCTATTCGGATTTCGCGGGGCACTACGACCGCATCTTCCCCTTCCGTCAGGGCACCTTCGACTTCCTGGACCGCTGGCTGCCCCCCGAGGGACGCATCCTCGACATCGGCTGCGGAACGGGCGGCTACTGCGCGGCCCTCGACCGCACGGGCCGCCGCTGCCTGGGCATCGACCTGGATCCGGGCATGATCGCCGAGGCGGAACGCCGCCATCCCGACGGACGGTTCCAGATCCTGGGGATGGACGAGATCGGCCTGCTCAGCCGCAGCACCTATGCGGGGATCATCTGCATCGGGAACGTCCTGCCGCATCTTCAGGCGGAGCATCTGGCGCCGTTCCTGCTCAACATCAGGGATCTGCTGGTTCCCGGCGGCGTGTGGATCTTCCAGACGGTGAACTTCGATCCCATCCTGCGCTCGGGCGAGAGGTTCCACCGCTTTCCGGTGCTGAGGATCGAGGAGGGCGATCTGGCCTTCCACCGCTGGTACGAGGACGTCGAGCAGGACAGCCTCATCTTCCACACGCAGCTGACGGCGGCGGACAAGGTGGTCTTCCAGGGGGAGGTCGAACTGGCGCCGCGGATCAGCCTGGAGTACCTGATGGGCCACGAGGCCGCAGGATTCGGGAGACTCGGCCACTTCGCGGACTACCGGGAGAGCGATTTCGACCCCACCGTCCATTCGGGCAGCATCTTCGTCTGGCGCAGGGGTTGATCCGCCGGGGGAAATCGTGTACCATCATGGCATGACATCGACCGCAGGCATCGCTCTTTCCCGTACCTGGTGGTGGCGCAACCGCCGGACGGTGAGGTGCGCTTTGCGGTGACGCAGGATCGACCAAGCGCAAAGCCCCGCCGCCGGCTCCCATGAGCCGGCGGTTTTTTTTCGCCGAACC
>Ga0180009_10004147_pt1 | contig 16147 bp, 12 predicted proteins | sample OS_PC_MetaG_FD_123537 | JGI IMG/M metagenome (GOLD analysis project Ga0180009, IMG submission 123537) | Groundwater microbial communities from the Aspo Hard Rock Laboratory (HRL) deep subsurface site, Sweden - OS_PC_MetaG | ecosystem: Environmental > Aquatic > Deep subsurface > Groundwater...
AAAGACACGCTTCACCACCTACCCCAAGTGCGCCAAAAAATCCGGGCACAATTATGTAGTTCTCTTCGCCCAAGTAGGGTAAGAAAAAACAGGCTCAAGACTTTTTGCCTTTGAAGAAAAACCGCGGCTTGGATTTCTTCTCTTTTTTGCTTTTGATCTCTTTTTTAACTGAGGCAATCGTCTCCCTAATCGCTTCTTTTTCTTCACCAACCCTGTTTTTAATCTCCTCTTTAACCTTCTCAAATTTAGAGAGCAAATCGGCTAAATTATGCTTTTCAAAAAAAGCGGCGGAAACACCGGTTAAAATTGTCATCATGTTAAAACCTTCCTTGACCTTGTCCCTGACAAAATGGGCTGTTTCCTCAACATCTTCACCGACTTTACCGAGTTTTTTAAGCACTTTTTTAATCTCTCTCAAAATCAGCACCACCCAAACTCCGGCGGTGACGAAAATCACTGTCAAAGAAAAAATGCTGATAATTAAAACTATCTGAACCGCTGATTCCATAAGTAAAGCCTCTCTATAGAAATTAGCAATTTAGCAAAACTTTGTCAATCAAAGCCGAGAAGCTATACCGCTATATTGCCACACAGATAGCTAAACGACCACTTTGGTTAAAAAAAGGACTAAATCTTGCTTTCCAAAAATCAGTTCCTACCGTCAATTTCTTTAACCATAGTTCTGGTTTTCCCGGAAGGGGACTCCACCGAAAGATAAAGTTTGTCCCCGTCGTCCTCTCTTATCCGGTAAGAGAAATTTCCTTTCTGGTCGATCTCGACCAGCCGGTCATTTATCAAAAGAGTTGCTCTGGAATCGGTTTTACCTTCAAGAACCAGGTCGCCGGAAGAGTTCTTTGACCATTCGGTTTTTATTTTGGGCGGGTAGACGAAATTGAAGTATTGGTAAAAAAGATAGCCGGCAAAAATCAAAACCACTGTTCCCACTCCAAAAATTGCCCGCCACTGGGGAACAAAACCTATTTTAAGCAAAAGAGGTTTCTTGGTCTCCCCGTGAAATTCTAAATAATCGCGCCGGAAAATGGCCGCCAATTTTTTCTCCGATAAGCCTAGAAAGCGGGCGTAACGCCTGACATATAAATCAGGGTAAGGACCTCCCGGCAGTTTGGAGTAATTCCCGGATTCTATCGCCAATAAAAAACTCTTGGGGATTTTAGTTTTTTTAATTACTTCCTCCAGGAAAAAACCTTTCTTTTTCCTTTCTTCGATAAAAACTTCTCCCGCTTTTTTCATGGATAAATGGAAAATAAAGAAGCCGAAAAAAGAATTTTTAACCAATTACTTCTCTTGGTTTTGACCCCTCTCCGGGACCGACAATCCCGGCCGCTTCCAACTGGTCTATCACCCTGGCCGCCCGAGCGTAACCGATTCTCAGTTTCCTCTGTAACAAGGAAGCTGACGCCTTTCCGGCCAACCTGATTAAATCGGCCGCTCTCTGGAAAAGTTCATCCCTTTCTTCACCGTCAACTAAAATACTGTTCCCGGATACCGAAACCGGCTGGGAAAGCACCTCTTCCTGATACTCCGCCTCGCCTTGGCCTTTAATAAAATTAATCAGCTGACTGACCTCTTCGTCAGTAACAAAAGCTCCCTGAATTCTGGTCGGTTTCGCCTGGTCAGGCGGGGTATAGAGCATATCACCCCGACCCAACAGTTTTTCCGCTCCCGGAGTATCTAAAATAACCCGGGAGTCAGTCATGCTGGAAACAGCGCAAGAAACCCGGCAGGGAATATTAGCCTTAATCAAACCGGTTAAAACGTCAACCGACGGCCTTTGAGTTGTCAAAACCAAATGTATTCCTGTTGCTCTTGCCATCTGAGCAATCCGGCAAACGGCATCTTCCACGTCAGCCGGAGCAAAAAGCATAATATCGGCCAGCTCATCAATGATAATAAGGATAAAAGGGAGCTTCTCCTCTTTGGGGATACTATTATTATAAACTTCTAAATTTCTGGCTCCTTTTTCGGCAAAAAGACGGTAACGACGGTCCATTTCCTTCATTGACCACTTAAGAGCAGAAAGCACCTCTTCCGGTTCAACCACCACCGGAGTAAGCAAGTGGGGAATGCCATTATATCTGGTCAGTTCGACCCTTTTCGGATCAACCAAGAATAATTTAACCTCATCAGGGGAAGTTTTAAACAAGATGGTTGATATCCAAGAATTAAGCAAAACACTTTTTCCGGAACCGGTTTGCCCGGCAATTAAAACATGGGGCATTTTGCCAATATCAGCGACGATTGGCTCGCCGGAAACGTCCAACCCCAAAGGAACCGTTATTTTTGAACTGCTTTTTTTCATTGCTTTTGAAAGCAACATCTCTTTTAAAGAGACAATCGCCGGGGACTTATTGGGCACTTCAATTCCCACCAAGGAACGCCCGGGGATCGGCGCCTCGATTCTGATTTGCCCTGTCGGCGCCGCCAAAGCCAAGGCCATATCATTGGAAAGAGAAGTAATTTTGGAAAGCTTTGTCCCCAAGGCCACTTCCAGAGCATATTGGGTTACCGCCGGGCCCTGATTGACCTCCTTGACCCTGGCAGTGATCCCGAAAGACTCTAATGTCTTTTCAATAATCTCTGCGTTAGATCTAACATCGCCCCGGTCAGCCTCACTGCCCAAATCATCTCTTAGAATATCCAAAGGAGGGTATTGCCAAACGCTTTTTTTGGAAGACGGTGCCGATGGGACGGTTCCGCCGATAGATGGCTGAAGCTGACCTCTGTTTCCACCCTCCTTGACCACCGGCACAGTAATCGTTACTTCCTCCGGAACATCCTCCCCTTTTCTGCCGCCAATAACAAAGGGTTCTCTTTTCTCTTTTTTCTTTTGGATGCCGACAGTATACTTTTTGATTAACGAAAATATCTGCAGAAAAAACTTAGCCATTTGCTCCAAAGAAGTGTTAAGCAAAACAACTAATCCAATTAAAGTGCCGCCAAGAAAAATCAAAAGCGCTCCTGCTCCGGTAATCAGGACGGCAACCTGCTCCCAAATCCAGTTACCGACAAGGCCGGATTGAGATAGCCCCAAAAGAGAAGCAAAAAATATTAACGTCCCTGCCAAAACATTAGGCTCCCTGAGGGGAATTTTAAGTTTGGTAAAAATTATCGAAGCTAAGATAAAAATAAACGGAAGCAAAAAGGAAACCGACCCGAATAAAAGCCAAAAAAGGTCGTTAAGCTTAATCAACACTAATCCTTCTCTTAAAAAAGAAAAAATGGTAATTCCCGCCAGCAGCAAAAGAATTACTGCTAAAACGGAAAAAACCGTTGATTTTTTTAACTGTATCCGCAAAGATCCCGCTTTAGCCGAACCTTTTCTGGATCTTTTCCTTCTTCTCGCCATTTAGCCGCTCTTATTAATATTAAAAAGTAAATCTCCACGAGCTGAAGCCCGTGTCTTCCTTTTCCCAAAGGATGCTCGCCACGTACCGAATGGTAGTGTGAAAACCCCGCATCGTCCCGTAGCAACGGGACCGGTGCTGGGGTAACCGACCGGCAAACTGCCACCAAGCTTATCGCGGAATTTTCCCGGAAAGAATCAGGTTTTCAAAATCACCGGCAAAACCATCGGTTCACGGCCGGTTTTTTGATAAATAAACTCCTCCGTCTCTGCCTGTAAGCGAAAACGGACGTGACTTAAGTTGAATATGGGCACCGATTGCTTCCGGTAAATCTCTTCCGCCTTTTTTCTTAGCTGATCAAGCAGTCTCTTGTTTTCTTTGATGTAAACAAAACCGCGCGAAACAACTTCTATCTGGCCGACAATATTGTTATTTTTGCTGTCAGTCTGGATAATTATCACCACCATGCCGTTTTTGGCCAAAATACCGCGATCCCTAAGAACCGTCTTGCCTACGTCGCCAATTCCAAGCCCGTCTATTAAAACCTGTCTGGCTTTATACTGAAAATTAAGATCGACCCTGCCGTCGGACCAAAAAGTAGGCATTGCCCCTGCTTCCGGAATCAGAATTTGTTCAGGACGGTAACCCATCGCCTTGGCTAAGTTGGCATACTGCCTGGCATGCCGCCTTTCTCCGCCGATCGGGAGCAGAAACCGGGGAGAAGTTAAATTAATCAAAAGCTTCATTTCTTCTCTGTAAGCATGCCCGGAAACATGAAGCGACTGTCCCGACTCGTTGTAAACTACTTCCGCGCCCTGAAGAATTAACTCATCGATCAACTGATAGATCGCTCCTCCTGTCCCGGGAATATAATCAGGCGAAGAAAAAATAACCTTGTCTCCTTCCCTGATTTTAACTTTGTGTTTACCCAAAACGACCCTCTCAAGACTGGAACCTGTTTGACCCAAACTGCCGGCGATTAAAAAAGTAATCTGTTTATCGGTCATTTTTACCGCCTCTTTAAAATCGACAAACTCCTCTTTTTTAACTCCAAGATAGCCTAACTCATTGGAAATCCTGATATTCTTCTGAATCGAAAACCCGACTAAAGAAATTTTACGGTTAAACTTTCTTGAGGATTCTATCGCTTTCTGCCAACGGTAGATATTGGAAGAAATCGCCGTTACAAAAACCCTGCCTTTGCTGGTCCTAATTTCGTTTTCAAATATCTGATTTAGGGTAGATTCGGAAGGAGAAACCCCCTCGTTTTCCGCCCCTAAACAATCCGAAAGCAATGTGGTCACTCCCAGACTGCCAAGAGCGGCAATTTTAGAAAGCTCCGGAGCAAGACCGTCGGGTGGGGTAAGATCAAACTTAAAATCCGAACCGTGATAAAAATTACCCACCGGAGTCTTGATGAAAAAATGGAAAGTATCAGGCATAGAATGAGTTACTCCAACCGGAGTAATTGAAAAAGGCCCTAAGGAAAAATTACTTCCCCGTTCAAAAAAATTAATCTCGACCCTAATTCCGTTTTCTTCAAGTTTGTCTTTAATCAATGCTCCCGCTAATTTCGGGGCATATAGTGGAGTTCTTTCCGGCAACTCCGGCAAAATAAAAGAGAGAGCCCCGATATGATCTTCGTGTCCGTGAGTTAAAATAATTCCGGCAATCTTGTCTTTTTTTCCGTCTAAGTAAGAAATATCCGGAATAATCAGGTCAACCCCAAAAATATCATCGCCGGGGAAACTGACGCCGCAATCAATAATTAAAATTTTATCGTTTTCTTCTTTCCCTTCAGGCAAAAAATGATAAAGGTACATATTACCGTTAACTTTACTAAACCCACCCAAGGAAACAATTCTTAATCCATCCATTTTTAAAAAATCTAACTAATAATTTTTCCAAAAAGACTACCCAATAAGGGACTGTCTAAAAAAACTCCATCTATAAAAATTTATAATAATTTCGAACAAAATAAATTTTGAAAACCAATCCTTCTTGTTAAAAGTTGCATAAAGGACGTCACGGCCTTCGGTCCCGACTTTACGTCGGGGTTTTCGCCTTCTTGGGAAATAGCTTTCTCAGATATTGCTCTAAACCGAACTCAGAATCTATGAACCAGTTTCAAAAATAGTTATCCCTGTCATTCTGAACTTTTACCCCGTCGTATCACTGGGGTGTTTTCAGAATCTATATAGATTCCGGGTCGCGACAGCCATGCGGCATCGCGTGGCGACAGTCATACGGCATCGCGTTGAGCCCGGAATGACGGTAAGATAAGGTCCTAAAACAAGTTCCATATAAGATTCCAAAAAAAATCAGGATGACAACAATAGTATTTTAAAAAGGCAATGTTTTATTTTAACAGGATCTACAAAAGGCTTGTCCGCCTACCATTGCGGCAAATAGTTTTTAACATTTTCCAGAGTAAGATTTATTTTTTCGATCTTGCCTTCAACAATCTCCATCGCCGCTTTGCGGCAAATCGCCTCGATGGTCCTGTTTAAAGTTCTTACTCCGGCATCATAGCCAAGCGGTCTGACGATTTGCTGCCAGCATTTTTCTTCTATTACCAATTCCCCCGGTCTAAGGCCACTGTTTTCGATTGCCCTTGGCAAAAGATAGCTGCGGCCGATAGACAGCTTTTCTTCATCGGAATAAGAAGGCATCTGCATCACTTCCAACCTATCCAAAACCGCAGTAGCGATTCGCCGGGTATTGTTGCCGGTAGCAATAAAAACAGCCCTGGAAAGGTCAAAAGGGTAACCAATATAGTGATCGGTAAAGCGGCTGTTCTGTTCCGGATCAAGCAATTCGACCAAAACACCCATGATCGTTTGCAAAGCGTCATCGGCAACCCGGTCGATTTCGTCCAAAAGAATTACCGGATTATTGGTCCCGGCCTGCCTTAAACCCTTAATCAACTGACCCGGATCGGCTTCGGCATGAAGTCTGGACTGACCTCTTAAATAAAGCGGATCACCTAAACCTCCAAAAGGAATCCTGATAAATTTTCTCCCCAAAGCATCGGCAATAGATTTGGCGATGGTAGTTTTTCCGGTTCCGACTAAGCCGATGAAGCACAAGACCGGTGCCTGGATTAACTCCATCCCCCGTTGCTCTTGGAGAATCATTACCGAAAGATACTCCAGAATCCTTTGCTTAAGCTGTGTCAAACCGTAATGGCTTTTATCCAAAACTCCTTTGGCATAATCCAAGCTCAAAATATCATCGCTTTTTTTAGACCAGGGCAGAGAAATAATCCAATCGTTCCACTCGGAAAGTCTCCGCAATCCCTGCCAAAACCAATCGGTTCCCTGGCTTAACTTTAACCTCTCTACTTCTTCAGCCGCAGTTTCTTTAAGCTCTTCCGGCAAGCCGGCACCGTTTATCTTTTCAATCAATGTCAACAGCTGGTCTTTTTGACCACGGTCGTCCGAACTCTTTTTAACCATAACTTAATTATTCTACCCTGAAGACCAACAAGATTCAACCTAACGAAACTCCACCTCCTTAGAACGGAGTATCTTTTGTTTCTTCGGCGGAGCTTTTCACCTCCGAGGTAAAATCTCTTGCCTGCCGGCGGTGGTCTTCTGCGTAGGTGGATAAAATCAGACCAGCCAAAACAAGCGAAAAAGCGCTGGAAACCTCCAACTGCTTTTAAAATGACTTGCCTTTAAACGCGAGAAGAGTTGACAATGCCTCTAAAATCTCCTCTGATAGCGGCGGTTTGGTTTACGGGAGCTAAAATCGTCAAATTTAGGAGAATGGAAACTGTCCGGACGGGCAGTACCTTCTATTTTAGGAGAGATCAAAGTAAGGTCATATCTCCCCTGATTGTCAATTTTGTCCAACTTTACCTCAACTTCCTGGCCCAATTTTAAAACTTCCTGGGCATCTTTGATAAATCCTGTTCCCATCCTGGAAACATGGACCAAGCCTTCCCTGCCCGGCAAAAATTCAACAAAAGCCCCAAAAGATTCTAATCTCTTAACTGTGCCGCTGAAAGTTTCACCCGGCTCAACTTTGCGGGTCTGTCCGTCTATTTGGCTAATAGCCTTTTCTAAAAGTGCTTGACCGTCTCCGCTTACCGTAATCAAACCATCATCCTCAACATCAATATTACAGCCGGTTTCTTCCATCAGCCTCCTGATGTTTTTACCCCCCGGGCCAATCACAGAACCAATTGTTTCAACCGGAATTTTAATGGTGGCTACTTTAGGAGCATATTGGGAAATATTCTTCCTCGGTTCGGCAATCACAGCAAGCATTTTATCCAAAATTTCCAATCTTGCCTTCTTGGCCCGGTCAATCGCCTCTTTAACCAAAGGCAGGGGCAAACCGTCATTTTTTATATCAACTTGAACGGCAGTAATCCCTTTTTTGGTCCCGGTCACTTTAAAGTCCATTTCTCCGTTAAAGTCTTCCACTCCCATCATATCGGTGAGCAAAACATATTTCTCCCCCTTGGTTACCAAACCAATAGCGATTCCGGCAACCGGGTCGGAAATCGGCACTCCGGCATCCATTAAAGAAAGGGTCGATCCGCAAGTGCTGGCCATGGAAGTCGATCCGTCAGAGGAAAGCGCTTCCGAAACCAATCGGATTGCATACGGAAAAACTTCTTCCGAAGGAATTACCGGCATCAAAGCCTTTTCCGCCAACGCTCCGTGCCCGATTTCCCTCCGGCCCGGATAGCCGAAACGTCCGGTCTCGCCAACCGAAAACGGCGGCATCGAGTAGTGGTGCATATATCTCTTGGTTTCTTCGCCTTCCATGTTTTCAATCAGCTGTTTTAAGGAAGGCTCTCCTAAAGTGGTAATAGTTAAGGCTTGAGTTTCCCCTCTCTGGAAAAGGGCAGAGCCATGAGTCCTGGGCAAAACACCCGTCTCTATGGTCAAATCTCTAACCTGGTCTATCTTTCTGCCGTCCGGTCTTTGGCCGTTAAATAACCGTTCTTCAATCTCGTCTTTAAGAACTTTATTGACCGTTTCTTTGATCAAATTACCGTTAATACCGCCTGTTTCGACTTTCAAAACTTCAATGTAATTGGTTACCGCGTTAAAATAGTTGTCATCATCTTGATAAAGAATGTCAACTAATTCTTTCGCCTTCTTGCCGGCTAATTTTTTAATTTTTTCAACCGCTTCTTTTTCCGGCAAAGGAAACTTCATTTTCGTTTTACCTACTTCTTTGGCAAATTGGTCCAGGAAGTCAAAAAGTTTATCTGCTTCGGGCTGAGCAAAATCTATCGCTCCGAAAAACTTATCTTCGGCCACCTGGTTAGCTCCGCCATCGATCATGACAATCCCTTTTTTGTTGAAGCTCAAGATCAAATCCAAGTCGGAATTTCCCGCCTGGCTATTAGTGGGATTAATTACATAACCGTCATCGGAAAGAGCCACTTTTACTGTCGCTATCGGACCGTTCCAGGGAACATCGGAGATATGGACTACCGCCGAGGCGGCAATAGCGGAAACGATTTCCGGGTCATTCTCCCCGTCAACCGAAAGCACTGTTAAGACAACCTGAGTGTCGTCGCGAAAACTTTCAGGGAAAAAAGGTCGGATCTGCCGGTCAATCATCCTACCGACTAAAACAGCGTCGTCGGAAACGCGGCCTTCTCTTTTAACCCACCGGCTGCCCTTGATCCTGCCGCCGGCGTAAAGTTTTTCCACATACTCAACCTGCAAAGGAAAATAATCCAGATCGTCTCGGCAACCGGCGGAAACCACTGTCGCTAAAACTACCGTTTCCCCATAATGGACTAAAATGGAGGCGTTGGCACGCAAAGCCAGCCCCGACATTTCCAAAACCAATTCTCTCCCCCCAAGAAGGATCTTTTTACTTATTTTTTCCGTCATTACTTTTTCAATTTGAGAGCTTTGACTATAGCTTGGTAGCGGTCCGCATTGTGAGAAGACAGGCTACGGAGCAATCTCCTTCTCTTGGCCACCTTGGTCAACAAGGCCCTTTTGGCCGGAGCGTCATGCTTGTGCTCTCCTAAGTGTCCCTGTAAATGTTTAATCTCCGAAATCAAAAGCGCCACCTGGATCTCAGGAGAACCGGTGTCCCCTTCCGCCTGGGCAAATTTTTTAATTATTTTCGTTTTTTCGTCCTTTGGTAAAGGCATCTGAAAGTTTATTATACCAAAAATATCGGGCACTGAAAACAATACCCGATTTAAGAATCGACCGCAGGAATTATATCACACTTTTGGTGTAGTCGCCCCGGTGAAGATCGGAGGCTTTTGCCAATCATCTAAGGTCTTAGTCTCTTTGGTCTCGATCTGGTCAATCGGGGGCTGATCGCCAACCACCTCTTTTTGCTGTTTCACTCCTCCCTTTTCCATGTCTTCTTTGATCCTCAGGCAATAAGCCGCCGTTTCAAGAGCGATTGAGTCGGCCTCACTAAAATCGGCCGTTCCTTTTTTCAGTCCAAGATAAAAGTTAAAAGCCGCCTCGGGGGGAATACCAAGGTTAGTCCGGCTTAAGACGCTGGCCATTGACTCTGAAAAAGTAGCCTTTTTCTCGACTAAACTCACTTCGGCCCAAGGTTTATTAGGACCATTCTGGGTCAACCAAACCCACTGGCCTTTCCGCACCAGCTGGTCCTCGTTGGGCAGACGGCAATTGATCACAAAACCCGCCCCAAAAACAGGACCCGCTTGGCTTATTTTAACCTTAGAAGGATCAATCGCGGCAACATCTTCTTTAAACTCAACCACCAAATTCAGTTTTTCGCCCTCATCGTTCGAAGAAACTTTTTCAATCGCGTCCAAAGGACAGTCAAAAGTCATTAGCAGTTTATTGCTGTTTCCCCCGATTTCCTGCCTAAAGCCTTCAAGTCCGACCAGAGAGCCAAAACTCTCTCCTCTAACTGCTTGAGGAGAATAAAGAATCACTTCTTTTTCCAAACTCCTCAGCATTAAGGCCAAGCCGGAAGCGGCAGCAATAGCGTCGAAACTGGAGCCATCGGCCGCCACTAAAAACCGATCATTATTTAAAATGATACTGCTCAACTTTTGATACCGGTCATCCTTCTGCGTCTGCTCTTCCATGTTTATAGGCTATTATAACATCTTTCGGACTAAAGTCAACGGGTGGGGAAAAAACCACTCCAAACTGCAAATCCTTTCCGGCGCGGTCTATTTCTTCCTTAAGATGCCTCATTGAAGCCAAAACTGTTTCTCCGATTACTTTGTCCCCGCGGAAAAGCAGAACCTTTTTCCCCTTCTGCATTTCTCCCTCAAGAACACTGCAACCGGCAACTCTTTTTTTTCCGGCGGTGAATTCAGCGACAACTTCGGCCTTACCCAAAACCTCTTTGCCGCTTAGAGGGTCGGTTTTCTCTTTCAATCTCCGATCCACCTCTTCAAAAATTTCATAGATAATCTCGGCCCGGAAAGGTTTGATCCCGTTTTGCTCGGCAATCCTTTTGGTAGCAGTAGAAATACCAACATTAAAACCAAAAATTTCCGCTCCGGTAGTCTGGGCCAAAAAAATATCGCTGTCGCCAATTTCCCCAACACCGGAATGAATTACTTCAACCCCTTCCGGCAACCCTCCCAAAACCGCTTCTAAACTACCGGAAACATCTGCCTTAACGATCAACTTCAAAATTGTTTCTTTTTCTTCGACTGCCGCTTTTTCGGTTTTTGGCTCTTCTTTTAAAGCAGAAGAAGAAACAAAGGCCCCTACTGCAGGAACCGCCTCAAAACCCAAAATCTCGACCGGATCTCCGGGAAGGGCACTCTCTTGCCTCTGTCCAAGCCAATCGGTCATGATTTTAACTTTGGCAGGAATATCTTCGGCGAAGATCAGGTCCCCGGTTTTAAGGACACCCTCTTTTACCAAAACCGTTGCTAATGGTCCTTTCCGGCGGTCTAAGGCCGCTTCAATTACCACTCCGCTCAAGTTTTGGTCAGGCCGGAATTTAAGTTCCTGCAAATCGGCAATCAGCACGGTCATCTCTAAAAGTTCCTCAATCCCTTCCCCTGTTTTGGCAGAAACCGGAACTACAACCACATCACCGCCATAACTCTCAGGAATGATACCTATTTCGGCCAACTGGCCCTTAACTCTCTCCGGATCGGCCGCGGGTAAGTCGATTTTATTTAAAGCTACTAAAAAAGGCACTTTTGCCGCCTTAATATGATCAAAGCTCTCTTTGGTTTGCTCCTGCACTCCGCTATCGGCAGCAACTACCAAAATTGCCAAATCGGTAACTTCTACCCCCCTGGCCCTCATTTTGGTAAAAGCGGCGTGACCCGGAGTATCGATAAAAGTGATTTTTTTAGTTTCTCCCTCTTTATTCCGGATTGAAACCTGGGAAGCGCCAATACGCTGGGTAATTCCTCCTGATTCTTTAGCGCCTATCCTGGACTCTCTGATCTTGTCAAGAAGAGTGGTTTTGCCGTGATCAATATGGCCAACCACAGCTACTATCGGAGGTCTATTTTGGGGGACGGAAGAATCGGGCCCCAAAACCGAGGTCTTCTTTCCAGTATTGACCGATGGCCCACTCTTCTTTGCAACTGCCATAGAATTGTTTAACTTTCGATTTCATCTCAGATATTAAACGGGGTCGGAAGAGTTGTCTTCTTCTTTTCCGACAGTATCCTTTTTAGCCTTTTTCTCTTTTTTAGAAACCTTCTTATTATCTACTTTCTCTTTTTCGGAGGGTTTTTCTCTGCTTTCCTTCTCTTTTTTGGAAACCTTCTCTTTGTCTACTTTCTCTTTTTCGACAGGCTCTTTCTTGCCGACCACTTTTATTTCACAATCAGTTATTTCGCCGGCTAAACCGACGTTTTCTCCTCCGTCACCGATCGCCATTGCCAACTGGTCATTGGCAACCGCTACCACTACCCGCCGGGTTTCTTTGTCTATCTCGGCTATTTCAACGTCGTCAGCAGGAGACAGGGCTGAACGGATAAACTGATTCAGATTTTCGGAAAAAGGAATCACATCGACTTTCTCATCATTTAACTCCCTGATCACCGCCTGGACTCTAACTCCTTTTTGACCAACACAAGAACCGACCGGATCAATTCCGGGCCGATTGGAGAAAACAGCAATCTTGGTCCTTTCTCCAGAACGTCTGGCAATTCTTCTGACCTCGACTGCTCCCGAAGAAACCTCAGGAACTTCGCGGCGGAAAAGTTCGACAACCAATTCCGGAGCGGCTCTGGAAACAATGATCACTTTATTTTCCTCTTCTTCCCGGATTTCCTTAAGGTAAAAGGCAAGCCTTTGTGAAGAATGGTAATGTTCATTTCTAACCCGCTCCTCTTTGGGCATTACCGCCTCGGCTTTACCTAAACTAACTACCACCTGCGGTCCTTCAATCCGTAAAACCACTCCGGTAACCAAAGTGCCCACTCTGTTTTTAAACTGGGAAATCAGTACTTCTTTCTCCGCTTCGCGGATTTTTTGCAAAATCACCTGTTTAGCGGTTTGAGCGGCAATTCTGCCGAAACCGGGCGGAGTAACATCTACTTCTTTTTCGTCCACCATATGTAAGATTTTGGTTTCGCCCGTTTCAGGATCCAAAAGCACCCGGTATTCGGCCTCCTCATCAATTTCCTCTTCTCTTTCTCTGGCATCTCTTTTAAAGGCAGCCAAAATAGCAGACTGGACCGAATCGATAACGACCTGGATGTCAATGTTGCGCTCACCGGCGATTTGTGCCACCGCAGAGGCAAATTCTGTTTTAGGAATTTTCTTAAGATCTATCACGCTGTCTGCGAGTTTACCAGATACCAGGCTAAGGGTCAACGTCGACCAAAGCTAACAGCGACAAAATTCAGCTTCTTTTTTCTCCCCCCTCTTCCCTTTGTCCATCATGGTTTTCCCCTCGCTTTCCTTCTAAACAGCCTTCCCATGTTCCCAGGATTTCGTGCCAAAGCCCTTTCTACATCTGCCCCGCTTGGATAACGAGGCCCAAGAAACATCTCAACCACTTGTCCCTTAGTTCTTTCAGGGCCAGTAGGATAGTAAAAAAACCTTTCGCTATCATGGCCAACAAGACCCCTCCTTTCTGGATCCCCGCAAAGATGTCCTCCCTCGTGTCTCAATCACTCCCTAACAACCAGTACTGCTACACGCCTGATTTCTCTTTCCTCACCAACCCCTCCTGTCATTCTTTTTCTCGCCCGAGCAAGGTAAGCAGAACTTAATGCCCTAAATTGACGGAAACCATGGATTTCCCTCGGGTAGATAAACCCCCCCGGCACACCTTCCAGAGGAATAAAGGCCCCGTTAGGAAGCGGTTTTCTTCTCATAGTAGAAGGAATATAACAGGGTAAAAAATAAAAATCAAGTTTATAAGATACCTTGCGGTACTTTTTAACCCCGGGGGTTAAAAGATACCTTAACCTCAGAAAAGCAATAAAAGAAAAAGTGCCCTAGCCTAAATTTTACAATTAATCTGTACCAAGATTTTCATTATAATAGAGAGTATGGCCAGAAGAAACACACCCTTAGTCAATGGGTCTTTTTATCATATTTATAATCGAAGCATCGACCTTAAACCTATTTTTGCCGGAAAACCCAACTTAAAAAGATTTATTGCTCTTTTAGATTACTACAGATTTCCCGATTCCCTCTTCAGTTTTTCGAGATTAAACGGACTTCCCAAGGACGAAAGAAAAAATTACTTGGACAAGCTAAGTAAAAATACCCCACCTTCTGTGGAAATAGTTTGCTTTTGCATTATGCCAAATCATTTTCACCTCTTGGCAAAACAGCGACAAAGCAAGGGAATTTCCGTCTTTTTAGGTAATATTCAAAACGCTTACACCAGATACCACAACCTCAAACACCAAAGAGTGGGGCCTCTACTTCAAGGAACCTTTAAAAGTGTTCTGATTGAAACCGAAGAACAGCTTTTCCATCTTTCAAGATATATCCATCTGAACCCCTATTCCGGCCGTATAGTTGAAAAAATAGAAAAACTTTTCTCCTATCCTTATTCCTCTTTGCCTCAATATCTTGGAAAAGAAATCGGTTTTTGCCAAACAAAAACATTATTAAGCCACTTCAAGAATAAAAAAGAGTATCGAAATTTCCTGATCAGTTATGCTAAAGAGCAAAGGGCACTTCAAAAAATAAAGCACCTCCTGCTTGAGTGAGGTGGTAATTTCTGGTCAGAAAACGGAGGTTCAGATAGTTTTTAACCCCCGGGGTTAAAAAATTAGCCTTTGCTTTTGATGAAGATACCTTTGGGCAAAACGGTGAGATTCGTCCCGCAAGACCTGAAGCAATTTTAAGGCAGGAGAGTTTTTGGCCAAAGATAAAGTCTTGTAACCGACCTTACCGTTTTTTCCGACCCTGGGAATAATAATTTTTTCCTCGCCTTTAACTAAGCCGAACAAGCCGATTTCCTTAAAAAGACCCTTAGTTTCTAAAACCGGAATTACTGCCTGCAACTGAGGTCTGCCGCCATCAATTAAAACCAATTGGGGGTAAATCCATTCCTGGTGGTTCAATCTCCTGGTCACCATCTCCGCCAAAGCGGCCGGGTCGTCCTGACCCAACTTCATAATCTTAAACCTGCGGTATTGGCCCGAGCTCGGCTCCCCGTTTTCTAAAACCACCATCGAACCGACAATGATTTTACTGCCTAAATTGGCGATATCATAGCCTTCTATTCTGGCTAAACAAAAGGGGTCTATTTTCTGAAACTTGATTAAAATTTTCTTCAATCCCGCTAACCCCTGCTCGATTTGTAAAGAGGTTCCTTTTAATCTTCTTTGGGAAAAGATCAACTGCTCTAGGTAAAAAATCTGCTTTTTCACTTCAGCCGCCTGCTCAAACTTCAATTCCTTAGCTAAAGTTTTCATTCTCTTATTTAGTTTTTTAAGCAGGGTTTCGGACTTGCCGGAAAAAAATAAAATAATACTATTAATATTTTTACGATAAGCTTCGGGGCCAACAATACCCGGGCCGGGACACAAACCGATCTGGTAGTAAAGACAGGGTCTCTTCCGACCTGCTTTGCAAGAGCAGTAAGGAAAAATTTTTCTTACCCATCTTAAAATCTGTTTTAAAGTCCCCGAGGACGGAAAAGGCCCGGCCCAAAACAAAAGGGTTTCCAGCTCCGGCCTCCTGAACAGCCCAATCTTAGGGTACTCCTCTTTACTAATTCCCAAATAAAGATGGCGTTTGCCGTCCTTTAAAGAAACATTGTATTTTGGCCGGTATTGTTTAATTAACTTGGCTTCTAAAATCACTGCTTGAACATCGGAACCGACCTCAACAAAGCTCAATTTACTCGCTGTTGCCAACATAGCCCGGATTTTTGGACCCAAAGAAGGCTTTTGAAGATACTGTTTGATTCTGGTCCTTAAACTGATTGCCTTACCGACGTAGAGAACCTTCTGGTCTTTATCTTTAAAAAAATAAACCCCCGGCTTTTGGGGAATTTTTTTAAAATCTATTTTTTTTGATAAGTTCACGACAAATATCGAAACTCCTAAGGACTAATCCCGCTGTTGCGGGACACAACAGCCTTTGGATTCTTACTTCATATTATAAACATAATCATAATCAGGAGCTGAAATCCCTGTCTGTGGTGGGTTTACCCGCCGACAGGAGGGCAGACGGGCAGTAACAACACCCTCGCTCTTATTTTTCGAGCCCTTCGATAAACTCAGGGTAAACTCGAGTCGAGAAATTCCGCCCCCTTCCGTCATCCTGAGGAAGTTCCAACGACGAAGGATCTATCGAGTAAAACGAGCGTTCAGAATCCCGATCCAGAAAATGAAAATCCCCAAACAA
>Ga0180009_10004148_pt1 | contig 16147 bp, 16 predicted proteins | sample OS_PC_MetaG_FD_123537 | JGI IMG/M metagenome (GOLD analysis project Ga0180009, IMG submission 123537) | Groundwater microbial communities from the Aspo Hard Rock Laboratory (HRL) deep subsurface site, Sweden - OS_PC_MetaG | ecosystem: Environmental > Aquatic > Deep subsurface > Groundwater...
GTTTCAATCCACGCGCCCACGCGGGGCGCGACGGCTCGGATTAACCGAGCGGTCGGGAGCTACACTGTTTCAATCCACGCGCCCACGCGGGGCGCGACATCCTGATTGCGGATGTCCGGAAGGCGCAATCCGTTTCAATCCACGCGCCCACGCGGGGCGCGACAAGTTGTCGATAGAAAGGATGGCCGGGTGCGTAGTTTCAATCCACGCGCCCACGCGGGGCGCGACTTGAAAGCTTCGCGTCTCAGTATTCTAATACACTTGTTTCAATCCACGCGCCCACGCGGGGCGCGACCGCCGCAGAAAGTCTTAAAAAGGGCAATTGATAAGTTTCAATCCACGCGCCCACGCGGGGCGCGACCAATCGGCAGATCAACTTTCCATTCCAATTTCTGTTTCAATCCACGCGCCCACGCGGGGCGCGACCCGGCGAGGCCGTTCTTGGGCGTTAGAAATGAAGTTTCAATCCACGCGCCCACGCGGGGCGCGACCGCAAAAGGAATCTATGATGCGCTGGAACTCAAAGTTTCAATCCACGCGCCCACGCGGGGCGCGACAATGGAACAGGTGAGTATTTTTGCAACCAATGCGGTTTCAATCCACGCGCCCACGCGGGGCGCGACTTTGCCTGCCCGCTGTGTAAATTTAATCGGTTTTGTTTCAATCCACGCGCCCACGCGGGGCGCGACGTCCGTTGACGAAATGGCCTCTTGGTTAGAATCTGTTTCAATCCACGCGCCCACGCGGGGCGCGACATCAACCGCTTCGTGGAAACCCTCCAGATCATCCTGTTTCAATCCACGCGCCCACGCGGGGCGCGACATTGGAGGGATGGCGTAAACTCCTTTGTCGAAAGTTTCAATCCACGCGCCCACGCGGGGCGCGACCATGGCAAGTGACATGCCTCCCTGCACAGGGATGTTTCAATCCACGCGCCCACGCGGGGCGCGACCTTTAAAAACCGAATATTCCTGATCAGACAAAACGTTTCAATCCACGCGCCCACGCGGGGCGCGACGTTAAGCGGTGTTCAGGTCGTCCCAGTTTTCGTTGTTTCAATCCACGCGCCCACGCGGGGCGCGACGTCACTATATTTTATGCCGGTCATTATTCGCTTGTTTCAATCCACGCGCCCACGCGGGGCGCGACTGGCTCCTTGCATCTCGTTCTCGGTCTTCCATGTGTTTCAATCCACGCGCCCACGCGGGGCGCGACTCCTAATTAATTATGATTCATGCTCCGTCATTATGTTTCAATCCACGCGCCCACGCGGGGCGCGACCAAGGAAGGTTGTTGCTGTATGGCCCCTCGGGATGTTTCAATCCACGCGCCCACGCGGGGCGCGACCAAGGAAGGTTGTTGCTGTATGGCCCCTCGGGATGTTTCAATCCACGCGCCCACGCGGGGCGCGACCAGTAATTTTTCAAGTGCTTCGATAGCCTGATATGTTTCAATCCACGCGCCCACGCGGGGCGCGACTGAGCTTCCCGAACTGGTCGTCCCAGTTTTCGTTGTTTCAATCCACGCGCCCACGCGGGGCGCGACATTTAAAGATATTTAAAAAATACCGCATTTTGTGTTTCAATCCACGCGCCCACGCGGGGCGCGACTCTGTTTGTTCTTCGCTTTCTGGTGTTTCTGAGAGTTTCAATCCACGCGCCCACGCGGGGCGCGACAAGATATATCGTATAAGCCGTTGAGAGACATAAATGTTTCAATCCACGCGCCCACGCGGGGCGCGACATCTGCATGGATAGATCCTTTCATAAAGTATTATGTTTCAATCCACGCGCCCACGCGGGGCGCGACTGCCTGGGCGATAATCCCAACGGCCTTTGGGCCGGGTTTCAATCCACGCGCCCACGCGGGGCGCGACCAAGGAAGGTTGTTGCTGTATGGCCCCTCGGGATGTTTCAATCCACGCGCCCACGCGGGGCGCGACGTCTATGTGCAGGGAAAGCAGGCTTTTGAGCTGGTTTCAATCCACGCGCCCACGCGGGGCGCGACTTACTCCAATAAATCCACAGTCTCTGCATGTTTTGTTTCAATCCACGCGCCCACGCGGGGCGCGACTATTAATGCTGCATTAGAAACGTCAGCTCTACCGTTTCAATCCACGCGCCCACGCGGGGCGCGACATCAGAAAAAGCACATACTCCAAAAACTATTTGCTGTTTCAATCCACGCGCCCACGCGGGGCGCGACCAAGGAATAGCCAACCGGCCATCTATGATCTGTTGTTTCAATCCACGCGCCCACGCGGGGCGCGACATTCGCAACCAAACTCGGAATTATGGGATGTTATGTTTCAATCCACGCGCCCACGCGGGGCGCGACCAGAAAGAGAGCGCAATGCCGACCCGACCACTCAAGTTTCAATCCACGCGCCCACGCGGGGCGCGACCATCGCCCCGCATCATTACAGAAGAGGCATTTTCAGGTTTCAATCCACGCGCCCACGCGGGGCGCGACTTGATTTTCTTTATTAAATATATCATGTCAAACTGTTTCAATCCACGCGCCCACGCGGGGCGCGACCCAGACTCAAAGCCACTCCTTTTAACAACCATTTGTTTCAATCCACGCGCCCACGCGGGGCGCGACAAAACAACAACAAGAGCCCCAATCAATTCTATTGTTTCAATCCACGCGCCCACGCGGGGCGCGACTTGGTGTCTTGGTGGGTTTTTGCGAATTTGCTTGTTTCAATCCACGCGCCCACGCGGGGCGCGACAACAACCGATCATCCGTTGACCCCTGCAAAAATTGTTTCAATCCACGCGCCCACGCGGGGCGCGACCAATGATAACAACGGTTGCGAGGGATGAACAAACGTTTCAATCCACGCGCCCACGCGGGGCGCGACAGCCCCAGTTGACCGCTTGAGACTCCCTGATCGGGTTTCAATCCACGCGCCCACGCGGGGCGCGACATAAGCTCCAAAACGATATTACTTACAAAGATAGTTTCAATCCACGCGCCCACGCGGGGCGCGACTTAATCGTACATTCAGCCAGATCAATGATAGATTGTTTCAATCCACGCGCCCACGCGGGGCGCGACTAATTACCACCCACTATCAGCTTCTCTCACCACTTGTTTCAATCCACGCGCCCACGCGGGGCGCGACCGATACAAGCACAGGCCATCTGCACATGACAAGGAGTTTCAATCCACGCGCCCACGCGGGGCGCGACAATTTATTAAAGCCTGAAACTTGATCATCAATTTGTTTCAATCCACGCGCCCACGCGGGGCGCGACAATATTTATAATCACCATACGACAACCGTAAATTGTTTCAATCCACGCGCCCACGCGGGGCGCGACATGGGAAACGTATGAAGTGGGATCATGTTCTACTGTTTCAATCCACGCGCCCACGCGGGGCGCGACGCGGCCATTGCCTTTGACGACGCAGATCCCCACTGGTTTCAATCCACGCGCCCACGCGGGGCGCGACCATATAGAATAGCGAACGCGTTTACTGATTCTCCGTTTCAATCCACGCGCCCACGCGGGGCGCGACGCCACATCACCGGAACAATGAAACGTGATTTTCCTTGTTTCAATCCACGCGCCCACGCGGGGCGCGACCTGAAAAGCTCTGTCCTTCGATTCTCTGTAAATTGTTTCAATCCACGCGCCCACGCGGGGCGCGACATCAAGGATTTATGGTGTCGTAGACTACGCAAAAGTTTCAATCCACGCGCCCACGCGGGGCGCGACTTACTTCTTGACAATATGGGGCAGTAATGAATTGTTTCAATCCACGCGCCCACGCGGGGCGCGACCTATGATCGCAACAGCAGCGTTGCCGTTACGGGCGTTTCAATCCACGCGCCCACGCGGGGCGCGACGCATATTGCCGCTCATAACATAAGCCATCAGCCAGTTTCAATCCACGCGCCCACGCGGGGCGCGACCTTGCGGGACCGCCGCGGTGTCCGTCACCGGCTGTGTTTCAATCCACGCGCCCACGCGGGGCGCGACGTTTTGTCGTGTGATGATTCCGGGATGTCCTGGGTTTCAATCCACGCGCCCACGCGGGGCGCGACCTGTTTTACATTATCAAAAGTAGATTCATTATCGTTTCAATCCACGCGCCCACGCGGGGCGCGACATCGGAAAAGGACATTGACCCGGCTTATAAACAAGTTTCAATCCACGCGCCCATGCGGGGCGCGACTTAATCTGAATTTCTGCAAGCTCAACGATAGACGGTTTCAATCCACGCGCCCACGCGGGGCGCGACTTAGGTAAGCTTCTCCCGGACGTGTCCACCTATGTTTCAATCCACGCGCCCACGCGGGGCGCGACCACACGCCCATCATTAAAGAAGAGCACGTGCAAAGTTTCAATCCACGCGCCCACGCGGGGCGCGACCTTTTATAAAATGATTGCCTCCAATGTTTTACAGCGTTTCAATCCACGCGCCCACGCGGGGCGCGACATAATTAACCCCAGCACCAACACCATATTTAACGTTTCAATCCACGCGCCCACGCGGGGCGCGACCAAGTTTAATAATTCCAAAGAATCTTGTTGAGTTGTTTCAATCCACGCGCCCACGCGGGGCGCGACCAGCATTGAGGGCTTGCTCCGGGGCAGCATGAGTGTTTCAATCCACGCGCCCACGCGGGGCGCGACATATAGCGGCGGGGCAAGAAGAGGCGTTAGCTGTTTCAATCCACGCGCCCACGCGGGGCGCGACAGGGAAGTCCGACCCGGTACTTGCCGAGAAGATTGTTTCAATCCACGCGCCCACGCGGGGCGCGACGTTCCGTCTCGTGTGGTGATATTCGAGAAGTTTCGTTTCAATCCACGCGCCCACGCGGGGCGCGACGTTAGTAGGAAACGTTCAGGCTGCTGTTGTTTTGTTTCAATCCACGCGCCCACGCGGGGCGCGACACAGTCTGAAATTGCATAAAATGTCCAAGGTGTGTTTCAATCCACGCGCCCACGCGGGGCGCGACGGGGCAGGAGCAGAGCATACAGGACAGGCTTTATGTTTCAATCCACGCGCCCACGCGGGGCGCGACTACCATCCCCGCCTCCTGTTTGAGCGCTGGCTAATGTTTCAATCCACGCGCCCACGCGGGGCGCGACTAGTTTAAGTTGATCAAGCGTATATCCAATAAGTGTTTCAATCCACGCGCCCACGCGGGGCGCGACAAAGCCGATAGACCATGCCAACATAAAAGAGTTGTTTCAATCCACGCGCCCACGCGGGGCGCGACAAGAAATTAACGAATGAAACGGAGGTAAACGAATGTTTCAATCCACGCGCCCACGCGGGGCGCGACCTGGAAGACTGACCAAGTAATAATGGCTTGTCTGTTTCAATCCACGCGCCCACGCGGGGCGCGACTGATGAACTTCCCTGGGTGAAGCCATAATCTTCTTGTTTCAATCCACGCGCCCACGCGGGGCGCGACTTCATTCGTTAATTAGTCCGTCCGTTTCAAGTTGTTTCAATCCACGCGCCCACGCGGGGCGCGACGAGCTGTTTCAGCGTCATGTCCCCGGATGATGCGTTTCAATCCACGCGCCCACGCGGGGCGCGACGCAAAATACTGGAAGAGGGCCGAAAATGAAAGATGTTTCAATCCACGCGCCCACGCGGGGCGCGACGTCGAGAGGAAGCTCATATTCGTGAGCGATAAAGACGTTTCAATCCACGCGCCCACGCGGGGCGCGACTAAACACCGTCCGCCGCATATGTATATGGGAAGATGTTTCAATCCACGCGCCCACGCGGGGCGCGACCCGGGGTTATCTTGTGGTCCGATATCGCTTTGGCGTTTCAATCCACGCGCCCACGCGGGGCGCGACTTCTTGAGTCGATTAGGGTTAATGCGGATGATATGTTTCAATCCACGCGCCCACGCGGGGCGCGACAATAATAGGGGTACTCAATGGCCTTACGAATTTTGTTTCAATCCACGCGCCCACGCGGGGCGCGACGGAATGTCGGAGGCACGGGATTCACTTTAGGTGCGTTTCAATCCACGCGCCCACGCGGGGCGCGACTGTCTGAATACCAAACTGCTAAATATTCAGAACATAATAACCGTATTCTGCGAATCTTAACTTTATATCCACTTGATAAGCTCAACAAAAAACAGCATTTATTATTTACGACATTATTATAAGCAGTTACAACCAGCGCGAAGCTCCCGGCAAAAACATGTGAGCTTCAGGTTCGCGAACAGCTTCAAACAATCAAAGGGCCCTCCTGATCAATCGATTTTTTGGCTCCTATATGTTCCACCCGACGCTTCCAGTTTGACCCCAGAAAATAGAATCTCAGACTGTCTTCATTCGGATTAATCACATCAATCAGTCTCTGCCGCAAAACAGCCCACTGTGCAGGATCAACTATGCACTCAAAAACAGAATACTGGACACGCTGGCCGTAATCCTGGCAGGCTTTCGATACTCTTCTCAAACGTCGTGCCCCGGCGCCTTCCTGATTTGCAACATCGTAGCTTACCAGCACAAACATATTTTATCCCCCTTATTTCCAGATAAACGGCGGATAACCGTCAAGATCGCCTCGAAGATACCGTGCCAGCAACAATGCCTGAATATGAAACAGAATGCCGATGGTTACCTTTTCGTCAAGAAACGGATGATATATCTCCTCCTGCTTTCTCTCCTGATAAGCCACAAGAAGTGTTTTCCGGGTATCATCGTTCATTAAAACTGCTCCGGTATCGGTCTTAATAAACCCCTTATCCTGAACCTGTCGGAGATTGATCAGAGAAAGAGCCAGCCGGTCGGCCAGAAACGGCCGGAATTCCTCCATGAGATCAAGCGCTAGGCTTGGCCTTCCGGGCCGGTCCCGGTGTAAAAAGCCGACTGCGGGATCAAGCCCCACAGTCTCAAGAGCCGAACGGATATCATGAACAAGAAGCGTGTAGATGAACGACAGCAGGCAATTCACATTATCCAGAGGCGGACGGCGGTTTCGTTCATGAAATGAAAACGCATCTTTCTGTGAAACGATCAAGTGATCAAAGACGCTAAAATAAATATGAGCGGCATCTCCCTCCAGACCGCGCAAAATATCAAGAGGTTGATCTCTGTTCAGCGATTCAAGGTGATAGTTCAGCCGCTTCACGGTATCGGCAATCTGCCCGGCTTCCAATTTTTCCGAATGGTCCCGCAGAGCCCGCTGGAGAACTGTACGGCAATTTGCTATTTTCCCGATAAGAACCGCCCTTGCCATTGCCGATGAAAACGCCGGATCATCAGCTTTTCGGTATTGCTCCCGCCTCAACAAAACATTGCCGGATACAGGCCCCTGAATGCGCGCCAGAAACCGACCATATTCCGTTAAAAAACTTATGCCGACACCGTTTTCCGCACAAAACCCCAGGAGAAACGGGCTGCACCCGACATTTCCGAAGCAGACAATTCCGCCGATGGTGTGAACAGGTATCCGCAGGCGAACCGCCTGCTCCACCTTGACCACTACGGTTTCTCCCTCTTTCGCAAGGTACGCGCCCTGTGTTGTGACAAAAAGTGTATTCAGATGCTTTTTCATGGCTCACCCAGTATTCGTGTCAAATAGCTTTTCACCGAACGCTTTTTCCCCATTGTTTTCGGCAGGCATTCGGCAACCAGCGAACAACTTTCGCATTTCTTTGTGTAAACTGGCGGAGGAGTCCTGCCCGAGTCCAACAGTACCCTGACATTCCGGGCTGTTTCTTCGGTCTTTTGCCGTAGTTTTTCATCAAAGGAAACATCTAACCTTCGCCGTGTTTTACCGTAAAAAAGAGCCCCTTTCAAAATTTGGGCGTTCAGCATCTCTTCAAGGCATAGCGCCTGGGCGCAAAGCTGCACCTTGTCGCAGTCATCCGCCTTAGGCTTCCCTCGCTTGTACTCAACCGGGAAAGGCTGCCATTTATCTTCCGGCTGGCGGTGAAATTCCACTACATCGGCTTTGCCGATCAAGCCCAGCCGGAGAGACCGGAGCGGCACTCCGTATTCAACCCGAAGGTTGCTGCGCGATTCCCTGTTTTCCTCGTGAACCCGCTCGTGCATGATCCTGCCTTCGGCGGTAAATAGGTTTTCGTTCCACATCTGTTCGATGTGGATAAGGGCACAACGGCGTTCGCAGTAGGAAAAATGAGCAAGCGCTGATATCATGATGAGGTCATCTTCATTATATGTATAAGTCTTATGTGTCATTTATTATCTATTTTTTAAATTTGCGCATTTGAGAGCGGGTGCGATATAGCCTTTCGGTGAAGCCGCCTTCTTCCAAAAACTCTTTTTCCAGAGCTCTGAGCTGCTGATCAAGCAGGTAGTTTGCCTGGTGAATCACACAGATCATGGTGTTTGCCGCAATTTCTGGAGGCGAGTCTTCGATATAGGGTTTATAGGTCAAATAAGACCTATCCTTTTTATAGCAAAGCCCTCTGACCGCCTTTGCTTTAGGGTGATCTTTGCCCCAAAGCGGCAGATTGTGCTGCCGCAGATAATCCTGATAATCCACCAGAAGCTCTTCCAGGCTGGCTCGCGCCACGCCGATGAGCTTAAGCTCGAACTTCTTGGAAGTTCCCGAAGCCATGCACCCTTCGGCTATATTCTGCTTGCCGCTTCTTGCTGCCTGCACCATCTGATCATGGGTGCGCGAGCGGATGCTGATAAATCGGTTGCAGAATACCACCGTGGCGTCATGGACAATCTCCGACATCCGGTAGGATTGCAGGTCTTTATAGCCACCGTGCGGCGGGATGAGCTTGGGTGAGTCCTGATCAGGCATTTTGCATTACCTCGCCTATTTTTAAATTGATCCAGAGAACAACTCTAAAAAATATTATTTATATTATACATGGATCCCCGTGTTTAATCGCTTCTACAGAAAGAATGCCAGCCATGTAGCCGATGAGATCATCATAGGCATAAGTCCACTTGTATATTCCCTGATACCCCAAAACTTCGGGAATACGTAGATCATTGAGACGATACCCCCATATTTGAACCGATGATTTTTGTATTTCCTGCCAATCAACAGGAACATGTCTTTCCAGTTTTTTAATAAGTTCTTCACCTATAACAACCGTTCGCGTGTCAGAGTCAATAACTCGAAAGCCTTTTTCAACCTGCGGAAACCGCAAACCTTCTTCTGACTTCAACAGCGAATCCGCAAAGGTTCCGGCACGCCTGATTTCACGCTTAAGAGCATTTGTACAAAGGTCAGGAGAAATAGGATGTTTTTCCGAGATCAATTCGAGAAGAACTTTCGAGGAATCGCTCATGCCAGGATTCTTTTTAAGAAGTCCTTCTTCTTTGAGCGTGATAGTCCAGACTATCTCCGCATTTATATGATCGTGGCGATTGACCCTCCCTGCAGTTTGAAGCAGAGAAACCAGCGAAGCTGCTTCACGAACCCCTGTTTTGAAAGACAAATCAACGCCAGCCTCGACACAGGACGTGGCAACGAGTGTCCATTCGGTATCATTTGCATCCGCCAATCGCGATTTTATCCTGGTGAGAGTTTTATCCCGATCATCAGGTGTAAGAGCCGTAGACAAATGTTCAATAGAAGAACGTATAAATCGTTTCTCGTATTCGCGGGCTACGATTGCTGCGCTTTGCACTGTGTTTAAAATAACGATTCGTGGACCGGGAAGAGATGAAACCCATTCAACAAGTTCACTTGCCCCCATTGAAAGGTCATTGAAATGATATGTTATCCGGCCTTTTTCGTATTCCGACAGACGTTTGCGTAATTGATTTGGCATTATTTCTGGAATATCCGGTTTTTCCTTGTCAAACTCCTCAATTTTCCAAAAACGGTTAAGCGAGCCAGATGCCAGAACCCAATAACACCCCCACTCATGCGCAAACCCTTTAACCCATCGCCATGCCAGAGGTAACAATTTGGCAGGCAGCGCCGCGTGGGATTCGTCAATGAAAATGGCGCTGCCAGGCAAATTATGAAGCCGTCGCAAAGTGGCGGGAGAGTTTGACGCCAGCGTTTCAAAAAAACTGACTGCCGTGGTAATAATGATCGGCGCTTTCCAAAGAGCGGTGAACTGGCGAGTCAGCTTATCCTGAAAATCAGCGCGGTGATGCAGTTCCGCGACAACGTGTTCCTTGTTTTCTCCAGACAGGACAAGCGCATCACGATACACTTTGACGGACTGCGTGATTATATTGGTAAAAGGCAACACAACAATAATCCGTCTGAGTTTCCGCTTAGCTGCCTGCGCCAACAGATGCGCCATCACCGCCGTAGTCTTGCCTGTGCCGACCGGGCTGTCGCACGATACGACATTAGCTTTCATGTCTGCATCGTGGCAAGCGGTATATACCTCTGAACGCAAGCGTGAACGGTCGTTATCCTTTTTTAAGGCTTCGACATACTGATCCAGCGCCGCCAGACGCTCCGCCGGATACAATTCAACATCAGGTTCTTCTCTCGCCTGATCCTGATAATGGATCGCCGTATCAGTATGATCACCATCCGCAAGGCAGGAAAGCGCAAGACGAAAAAAAAAGGATGCATCGCCTGTTACAGAATCAGCAAATTGGTTCTTTTGCCCCATTGGAGGCCTTTCTTTCTCGTGCAATCGAGTCAGTTCAAAAAGGGTTCGGTTCACCCTATCCAGAACATTGTTATCTCTAAAAAATTTCTCGGCGCGGTTTTGTTCCTCAATGAAATCAGGCAGTCCTATATGATGTGATCGAATGAGAGCTCCACCAGAAACTACCTGAAGCTTATTTATCAGATATGCAGTTCCGGCATCAGTATGCTGAATCGGCAATTTTTTTTCTTTGCGTTTTCCCGACAACACTTCTTGGTTTTCTTTGTCTAACTTACCCAAATCATGAAATTCAGCAGCAAGTGGAACAATCTTCCGCAAAAGCTCTCCATCGTATGACGCATAACGGGCTGCCTCATCAGCGGCCTTGGAGGAATGGGTGACGACGCCGCCAATATGGGCGGCATAGTCTTGAGCCGGAATTCCCCTTTTCGGATCGGCACTGTGGGCAAACAACATCAGTCAGCCTCCCATCAAGTCGCAAAACGTAACTTTTGATTTCAATTCATCCGGTAGCGCAGTTGGCACATCATAATCGCTCCATGAATTCGATGGTTGCTTTGGATCGTCTCCATTACGTTTCGGGGTGAGCGCATCTATTAACTTCCAATCCGCGCAACTGCCAAGCGAATTTTGATGCTCCATATACCAGGCATGGCGAATGCGGACATCAGGGCGGATTGCAGAACGGGTGTGGTCGTAGGCATAGGGGATGAGCGCTTTAAGCAGATCAATATCCTTCTGCGTACACCCAGACTTATGCGCATGACTCGGATTGATATAAAACGGCATGAAATACACACCATGTTCCACCACCCGGTAAGCCAGAGGCGCCATTCCCTGTGTTTTACCTTCCTCTACTCCGGCCTTATTTGTATTGGTATGCCGTTGAATCAGGATGGGGGCTACAGAAAGTCCCATAACAAACTGCGCAACGCCAGTTTTAATAGTCCCCTTATCCATTTCATCCTCAAGAAATGTATTGCCAAAAATACGTGCATCCCAATATTTGCGGACAAATTCACTTTTAAAAAAATCGCCGTTTCCTGTTTTCATTTCATTTGCTATTTGAGCCCTGATCCGTCCACGTGATTCAAGAATTTTAAAATTAAAATTATCAGCATTTAGATTTAATGTTTCAGAAATATTGCTGAACACCGGTCCTGTGATATCTTCAACCAGATCACGGAGTTTGCGTTTGAAGGAAACCGGAGAGATTTCGCCGAGACCGTTCGGTCGTTGTCTTGGGTCACTTTCACGGTCGGGGTCACCATTTGGATTGGAGTTAACGACTTCAATGATTAAAAGTCCTGTCGCACGTTTGATGTTGTCTGTCATGGCTTTATCCTTTCATTAAATTTTTGTGTTTTCATCAGTTTGAGAATTGCTTGAAATATAGCCGAGAAGTAACTGTGCTTTTGCCGCATCGTCAAGGCGACTCGGCAGGACAGCATCACGCAATTTAGCCTCAATAAGCCCAAATTCCTTAAGAAAATATCGCGAAAGTTTAGCAGAATCACTGGCATTTGTCCGTGCCCAGCCCAGATATGGCACAATGCGCAAGGCCAGTTGCGCAAGGGCCTGTGTCGGACTGTCGAGCGCGGCCGCCATCAATGCATTGCCAAGTAATTGCGGCGGCATTTTGTCCTTACGAACTTCCTTGCAGTATAAGGCATGAAGTTCATCTGCTATTTTCAGTATCCGCCCGACCAGATAGGAAGGATTGTTCATATAGATCTCCTTTCCGATGCCGAGTTTCCAGAGCAAAATCCCCAGAATTGAAGGCATCAATTGTTTATGTTTATTAAATCCGTCAAGTTTCAAAACCTCATCGCGATGCATGCTTTGACCCAATGAAAAAAACAATCCTTTGCTGTTTTGTATCGTCACTGCGAGCAAATGCGGAATCCTGCGTTGAATTGCCATTTCATCCAGCAATAACTCAATACCGTCCGATTTATGGATTGTTTTGACCTCAGATGCGGTCGTCCCATCTAATTTCCACACACGATTAAGACAGTCTGCAATTTGAAGTGGAAAAGGCGTTTCCGGTTCAGCATGGATAATTTCTCCTTTTCCCTTCCCCCATGCAGTTATCTGTATTTTCGGAATATTTTTGGATCCTTGCTGCCATTCCGTTGCTGCATCCGCCAATCGTTGCGCCGAATAGTTGCGATGAAAAATAACTTTGGTCTTTGCACTTGTATTGTCCATTTTGCGGAGCGAAAACACTCGCAACTCAATGTCCTTAAGCGAAGGAGAAAGACCTTTCAAACTAGTAACGACATCCTCGGCATATTTTTCAAACCGCGCTTCTTTGTCATCTGTCTTGCGAGCACCAAAAAACGCCGCAAGTGCAGGCGGCTCTGGAGGAATAATTGCGGGATAGGCAAAGATCGATTCTTTCCCATCAGCACGTCCCCAAGTCTGACCTTCATGCTTTTCATCCCCTATCCACTCCAGAGCACTTTTAGCACGTCTGCGACTTTCAGCCCCTATGCAAAAAGATTTTGCATCAATCGTTCCATAACGACGTTGGCATGGCGATTCGCTGGACATGGCACGGAGTATTACTTTTCCTAAAAAAGGAAGCTTTGTATCTGAAAGTTTATCGTCGCACCCGCTACTACACAATCCATATGCATCATTTGTTTTTCTGTTGATTTGACTACAACTCAAGCGATCAGCCTGAAGTAGTCGCTCATTAATCAATGCGATTGTATATTTGTTCGCAACCGGATATTCCATCCAGTCCGGCACGTCCAGAAAGATCGAAATATTTTCGGGTTTAGGCTTTGTTCTTATTAAGATTGGAAGTAAAAAGGATAAATTTTCATTAACTGAAATTTTTCCCCAAATATAATTTTTGAGGGCCTGAACGAATTTAGCGCATCCATCGTTTCCCCATGCCTTATCAACTCTTTCAAAAAGTTTATTAAGCGCAATAAAATCATCGGGGATTTCGCCTAATTGTCTTTTAAGTTCTTGAGGAATTTTCCCAAGGCATTCATTCAACATTGGTTCATTCCATCTTGTTTCATTTTTCTCGATGCACCATTGTTGAAGCTTATCCGTATCAATCTGATCTTTGCCTTTATTCCATTTTTCCAAACATTTTTTTTCTTCTTCCCCTGTGATGTAATATAGAGACTGGATATTGAAACCCGGAAAAGAATACCCGTTGCTACCAAATTGACACTTACGCAATGATGAAACAAGCTGCTTTCCCATCGCCTCAATCCCAGATATTGAACCATCTGATCCAATTAAAATTTTGTAGCATGGTTTTTTTGGTTTAACATTTGGCAAAGACTTCATATCGTTATGCCAGTCAGGGGGTGTTATGCCCGCGTGCGTAAGAGCTATAGAAAGATGATTAAGTTCATTCAGCATGTTGACCTCCTTGTTTAGGGAACTCCATCACTCCCTCTTGTATCTTAACGTTCTGATCATAGGTGAACGCGCATTTCGAAGCATAACCTTCTGAAAAAACTTCGCGTAACATGGATGAGATATCCATATTGATATCAGCCTGAACTTTTGTTGATTCGCGGAATGCGCCAAAATAGTCTGGCCCGAACTCCTTCCAACCTAGAAAAGGTATTGTAAAACATTGCCCCTTTTTTAAGCGACGATTTAAAATATCCCGATAGGCATGTCCAGGTGAAGTCGTTTTGCCGTCCCATTGCCGCGCTTTGTCAGGCAAACTTTTTTTAATCGGGTTAGGTACCACTTCGGCATAAAGCCGATAGCATACGTCAATAAGAACCGTTGCCAAAAGCTGGAATCCACCGCCGCCCGCAATGACCCTGGTTTTCCGAAGCGGCCCACCATAATTCGTCTGGTAGTTATGATATTGAATGGGCGTGCAGATTTCGACTTTTGTTGGAACAACCTGCACCGCAGGCCCCCAGAGAATGGATTCAAAAATAGCCTTTACAGCTGAATACGTCGGTGCAGGGTAACTTACCGGGCAGTCGCCCGTATCCGGCCTGGTCCACATAGCTGTTGGGCCGGAAATTTCAAGCGATATTTCGTACCTATTCATTGAAACACCTCCTTTCTATATTGTTTTAAATAATATTATCCCTCCTGTGTTTTAATTGTTTGTGTAATACCCATATAATTACTATTACCCCTTTGGCCTTTCTTCTTTGCTGTAGGCGTAAAAGCATTTGTTCGTCATGCCGGTTCCCTACTTTTATATTGGTATTAAGTTATGGTCATCTTTTTATCATCTCCAGTTAGATCATGGCCGTAAGCCTTGAATAATCGATTGCCCGGTAGCGCCGAATGTCTTCGGGAGATCTTCCGTTGTTTTATTCCGTTAAAACCTTTTTAGGTTTTGGCAGCCGCTTTTTTTCTTTTTGTGATATTTTTAGATAGTTTTCTGGTGAAACCACTTTCTTCCTTGTTTCTTTTTCAAGCTTTTCGCGGGCATCACCGGCAATACGTCCGCCCTTTCGGGCAGTGGTGCGGTTTTCGTCAAACCCCTGAGCGTCTTGAACTCTGGAAATTTCAGTTGTGGCGGCTTCGCCCAGCATGGAAAAGATTAATTCGAGGTCAGTCATATGGTCCCGCAGATTTTCACGCTCCAGCCCTTTCAATTCTTTATATTCGGCCGGAGTCAGCCCGAAAGCAGCCTTGGAGATTTCAGCGGTCAGAATAGCGTATTCAGGGTCCCCCTTGACATCCCTGTTTTTCCATTCGTCTGTTAATTCGGCCCGGATGGCAATACCGCGCATGCGTTTCTCAATCCAGTCATCCGAATATCCCTTGGCCCGATAAATAGCCTTGGTACGTTTGGTCGCCAGTTCCGGGTCTTCGATTTCCTGCACCCGCTCGTAGCCGACTTTCGCCAGCCAGCGCTTGAAGGGCTCTGCCTTGGGCGAGGGGATGGATTGGATTATCCTGAAAATACCTTCAGTATTGGCGCAGTCGGTTTTATATTTTTTCCCATCAGCGGCTGCCAATTTCAGCCCGTGACAAAATGTCACGACCTCACTTCCTTCTTCTTTGAGTCTTTGTTTCAATTTTCTCCAGTATGCTCCTGGATCAGAACTTCCAGTCAGTACAGCACATACGTCAACAACAGAAAACCACCATTCATTCATATGAATGGTTTTACGTATTTCCTTTCCCCTGAATACGGCTATATTTGTTTCCACCTTACCCTCCTTTCCATGAGAAATCTTTTCATATCAGACCTGCTCTTTAATCATTTAAAATCAGTAGATTATCTTAGTTGATTCGCTTTAATAAAGAAAAGATAATTATGATGTCCCTTTTTTCATCATCTCCATCCAAATCATGGCCGTAAGCCTTGCGTCATCGAGAGCACGGTGGCGATTAATTTCAGGCGGCAAACCGCCCAAAGCGTGTTTTGCTACGGTATGAAGTTTATGATTCGGCAACACAGGAAAGCGTCTCCTGCTCATTTTCATGGTGCAGAGATATCCGTTGTTCATACCAAGACCAAAGCGTGAAAACTCATATCTTAAAAAGCTTATGTCGAATGGGGCATTATGCGCCACCAGCGTGCTGTCTGAAATGTATTTATGAAAATCGGAGAAAACCTTTTCGGGA
>Ga0180009_10004149_pt1 | contig 16147 bp, 15 predicted proteins | sample OS_PC_MetaG_FD_123537 | JGI IMG/M metagenome (GOLD analysis project Ga0180009, IMG submission 123537) | Groundwater microbial communities from the Aspo Hard Rock Laboratory (HRL) deep subsurface site, Sweden - OS_PC_MetaG | ecosystem: Environmental > Aquatic > Deep subsurface > Groundwater...
GCGTCAGACATTGTAGAGGTAATGACACACCCGGCACCCTTCGGGCGCAGGAGGCATGGCGTCTTTGGCCGATTGAAACGTTTCCTGCAGTTTCGGCCATGAGGGTTCAAAAGCGCTTTCAAAAATAACGGTATCGTGGGCTCTAATCCGCTCAAGAAACCGGGTTCTATAGTGGCGGCAGGTATCGCTTCGCCAAAGATTCAGCAAATCATCTTCAGGAGCACGTCCGTATTGAATCGTCGGCATATAATCGTCCTTGCCGAAAAAGAGGGTCGGCCCCCCGTAGGCCAGGTTGATACAGGGTGATATGTATCCGTCTTGACAAATGAAGAGAGAGCCGGTGGGGTCCTGACCACACACCGGTTGCTCATCCGGGGTGAATGAGAATTGGGTCATCTCTATTTTCAGGCGCTTGGCCAGCCGTTTGGCTTTGGATAGTCTTTTCTTTAGTCCACGGATGTCGCTTGTCTCTTTCTTCTCAAACAAACCAAAACCTTTTCCGGCGTTTCCGCGGATGACATCACACTGTTTAACATTGAGCTGGTCTGCTCCCAGATCTGCTGTGAGTCGGACCATATCTTCCAATTCATGGGCATTGACGGACATGAGTACAAAGTTTATGGCAATCTTCGGAACCTTTGCGTTTCGAAGCTTTGCCATGGCAAGGATGTGGTCGCGAACCTTTCGGAAATCCCCTCCCCGCCTTATGGACTCATAAACATCTTCAGTGGCGCCATCCATGGATATCGCAATCCAGTCTATTCCCGATGATATCATCTTCTCGGCAGTGTCCGGATATAACAGGGTGCCGTTGGTCAAGAATCCTGTTTCGCAGCCGCTATCCGTTGCTTCCCGGACCCATTCAGCCAGACGGGGTTGAAGCAGCGGTTCTCCGCCGCCTGAAAAATCGATGGAATGAACCTGGGAAAGATAAGGAAGAAGCGCATCCCACACCAATGGAGACATAATCCCATCATGATTTTTATCCTTCCGAACCCCATGCCACGGGCACATGATGCAGTCGAGGTTGCAGGCGATAGCCGTCTCCACCTGCCACAATCGCCATATCCTATTTGTTTCACGGGTTGACATTTTTACGAAACCTTCAAACAAAGAATCCCTGCCAAGAGGGCCAGGCTTTGGTTTGCCCCTGAAAGTGACTGCTCTCCAGAAAGCCCGACAAGTTAAAAGTGCCTAAAGTGAACTAAAGTGCCTAAAGTTATGGAGTCGCTTTGCTCCGCTGATTTAATATGATTGACAGAATCCCGTCAAGGAGTGTTTAATCGTCTGATCCATCAGGCGATATTGATCCATATTTTTCTGATTTTTACCACATTGTTGCATTTTCTGTTAACTTTATGTTAATGTTCTCCATTAAGTAAAATCCTTCTATTTCAGTTATAGGATCGTATCAACTACACTTTTTGTAAAAGATCGATAAACCGGAATTGGAAAGGAGGTGACATCCGCACAGAGCAGATAAGACATCGATCTAGTTCTATTCCTTTTTTCGTGTGCAACCTCACTTTTATAAGGAGCCTAAAATGAATGAGAATCAAGAACAGGCAGTAGTGGATTCAGGAAAGGGCAGTCTTTCCGATCTTTGGAAAAAAGAAGATTATTGGGCCATATGGCTTGGTTTTTTTCTCCTCATTCTGGGAATGATTATCTACTTTCCCAACGCCCCCAAGGGTGCGGAAGAACAAATTGCCAAGGCAAATGCGACGTTGAAGGCAGAGGCTAAGCGCGCTCCGTTTAAAACCATTGCCTGGTATGATGCTTCGGATTCTAAAAAGAAACCGAGAGCCACCAACTCCGATATCGGGAAATGGATTAGAAAGTTCACTTCCAACACCCACGGATGGAAGGCCAACCCCTTGGATGCGTTTTACAAGAGCAAGGCTGCGGTCGATGCGGCCAATGCAAAGGCCAAACCCAAATATGAAGAAGCCAAAAAGGTGGCTGTCGCGGCCCTGGCAAAAGCCAAAGCTGCCGAAGCTGCGGCCGGAGCCGCAGGATTCAAGGATGAAAAACTGAACGCCGGGGCGGTCAGCGACATCGCCGCCTGGCGGTCGGCAACAGCCAAGGAATCCAAAGCCAAGGGCAAAGCTTCGGTAAAACCGTATAACCAGATATTTTATCTCATCGGGGTGATGATATGCATCGGCATCTTCTTTGGGATCGGGACGGTGGTCATGGGCCGGCCCTTCGGGGCATTTTTCAAAGGTTTTATATTCGTATTCATTGTGGCAGTGCTGGCTTATGTGGCAGAAGACCAGGCCACAGCTAAATATTGGGGCATCGGTTATGCGGCATGGGCTATTCTGTTCGGTATGCTCATCAGTAACACCGTCGGAACCCCTGAGTGGGTGAAACCCGCCGTCCAGACCGAATACTACATAAAGACCGGTCTGGTATTGCTGGGCGCCGAGATCCTCTTCGGTAAAATTCTCTCCATCGGCATACCCGGAATATTTGTCGCCTGGGTGGTGACCCCCATCGTTCTGGTCTGTACCTACATCTTCGGACAAAAAGTGATTAAGATGCCGTCCAAAACGCTGAACATCACCATATCCGCCGATATGTCCGTGTGCGGCGTTTCGGCTGCCATAGCAACGGCGGCCGCCTGCCGAGCAAAGAAGGAAGAGCTGACACTGGCCGTAGGCTTGTCTCTGGTATTTACCGCCATCATGATGGTCGCCATGCCGGCGTTTATCAAGGCGGTGGGGATGCCCCATGTATTGGGAGGCGCCTGGATGGGCGGCACCATCGACGCTACCGGGGCGGTGGCAGCGGCCGGTGCGTTTTTGAGTGACCAGGCCCTTTATGTGGCCGCTACCGTCAAGATGATACAGAACGTGTTGATCGGTGTCATCGCCTTCTTTGTCGCCCTCTACTGGGTGGCCAAGGTGGAGCGCGTGCCGGGTCAGAAAGTGAGCACCATGGAAATCTGGTACCGCTTTCCCAAGTTCGTGATCGGGTTTATTGTGGCATCGATCGTATTCTCCCTGATTTACGGCGCAGTGGGAAAAGACATGGGGTACGTAATTATCGATCACGGCGCACTCAGGGGTTTTTCCAGAATCTTCAGGGGATGGTTCTTCTGCCTGGCCTTCACGAGCATCGGTTTGGCCACGAACTTCCGGGAATTGAAAGAATATTTCAAGGGCGGAAAACCCCTGATTCTTTATGTATGCGGTCAGTCTTTCAACCTGATTTTGACGCTGCTGATGGCGTATATCATGTTCTACTTGGTATTCCCTGAAATCACGGCTAAAATCTAAAACATCGGTTGCCGGCGTTGATTCAAAAAGACTCGAACCATGTAAAGCGGTCGAAGAAAAAGGGTGCTTTCATCCTTGTCGGGTTCATTCTTCTGATCTGGATTTTTCTGTATTACATCGGACCCTGGGCGGCAAACATCCCCATGGTTCGGCCGCTGTTGAACTTTGTTGAAGAAAACGACATCGATGCCGGCGCATACTATTATACGGATGTGGAAGAGTTTGCCGAGGCTGAATTTGCCATCAATCAATCCATGACATATTCACCAAAGAAGAATTGAACGGTTTTTAAAATTCAATGGAAGGAAAGCCGGTGGCGGTTGCCGCCGGCTTTCCTTCCGTCGTCCTTATTCATCGATCAGACTTCGAAACGTACGGATCGTTTCTTTATAATCATCACTTCCGAAAATCGCCGAGCCGGCGACAAAGACATCAGCTCCCGCAAGGGAGATATCCTTAATGGTGCTTTTGTTAACGCCGCCATCCACTTGAATCAATGCCGGTGACCCCGAGGACTGAATAAATTTCTTAAGTTCACGGATTTTCACAAGACTGTTTGAAATAAATTGCTGCCCCCCGAATCCGGGATTAACGCTCATGATGAGCACAAAATCGATATCTTCCAGCACCCATTGAACGGCCTGAATGGGAGTTGCGGGATTCAAAACGACTCCGGCCCTGGCCCCGGACTCCTTGATGAACTGGACGATTCGATTCAAGTGGGTACAGGTCTCTGCATGTACTGAAATGAGATCGGCGCCGGCAGAAATGAAATCGGATATAAAGCGGTCCGGGTTTTCGATCATCAAATGGACGTCAAGGGGAAGTTTAGTCGCCTGTCTGGCGGCTTCCACAATAATCGGTCCCATGGTGATATTCGGCACAAAATGACCGTCCATGACATCCACATGGATCCAATCCGCGCCGGCATCCTCAACCGTTTTGATCTCTTCTCCCAATTTTGTAAAATCCGCAGACAAAATGGATGGTGCAATCCGTTTCATTCAATTTCTCCTCTTAACATACTCATTCATGAATCTCTGCAAGGAACGGAAACCGATCACCTGAAAGGGTGAAGATGCCGGCAGTATGTATCAACTCTCCATCTTCATAAAGCAAAACAGCGGCATCCCGGGTATTGGGAATCAGGTGCCAGATCTCCTCCCCCGGACTGACCATATCATCGAATAAAACATGAGATGTACCGAAAGCGTTCAACCGGATCCGGATATGCCGCTTTAAAAAACCGTGACCCAATCGGTATCGAAATAACCCCACTCCAGAAAATTCGTCCAAAATTCTTTGGCCGTCATCATCAGGAGGTTTATTGACTTTAAGATCAACCCGGCTCCCTTCGAGGATCCGATGGCCGGCTGGTGGAATCTGCTCCACCACCATGTCAAAGGGTTTATTTTTTATAAAAACAGCCTTTATATTTCCCGGGCGAAAACCGACAGCATCCATCAGCAAAAAGACATCTTCGATGGGTCGACCGTTTAAGTCCGGCATTTTGTATGCTGCCGGACGTACGCCTAAACTGAGAAGCAGGTCCACACATCTTCCCCGTTCAATGTTGCTCCCGGGCGATGGGGTTTGGGAGATTATCTCTTCTTTTCGGAAATTACCGTCAAAGACATGGGATTGGTTTCCCAAACAGAGTCCGTTCTCAGCAAGAATGATGCGCGCTTGCTGAAAGGGAATGCCTTTCAGCTTGGGTGCGACAACCGTCTTTGCCCCTTTCGAAATAATGATCCTGACATCGCGATCTTTTTTTATTTCCACACCGGGCCTGGGTTCTTGAAAAATCACATGATCGGCAGGCACATCCGCACTATATTCGGATCCTTTCACTTTGGTATTGAGCCCTAATTCCGTCATCAGTCGAAGGACCGACACAACGTCTTTTCCCGCGATATCGGGAACGACAACCGCCTCTTCCCCCTTTACTATAAAAGTAAGCGTCAAATAGGCGCTGAGACCTGCCACCACAAGAAAACCCAATCCGATCACGGTAAATTTCACAAAACGGGATGCCACGTTCAACTCTCCGTCACTCTGAGCACTTCTTCTATGGTCGTAATACCCTTGAGAATTTTCTGAATACCATCCTGGTGTAAGGTTACCATCTTGTGCCGCAGTGCTTCTTTTTTAATTCGATTGGAATCAAACGTCTTGAGAATCAGACTCTTCAGTTCAGGGTGAAATACCAAGATTTCGAAAATACCGATTCTACCGCGATAGCCGGTTTTGAAACAATGCTCACAGCCCGTCGCCTGGAAAATCGACAGTTCCTTCACACGGGCCGTATCGACCCCCAACCGGTTCAAGGTAAATTCGTCCGGTGTGAAGGGTTCCTTGCATTCCGTACAGAGCACGCGTACCAACCGCTGGGCCATTACAGCGGTTACCGAGGAGGATAATAAAAATGGTTCAACCCCGATATCAACCAATCGTGTAATGGCACTTGCGGAATCATTGGTATGCAGGGTGGCAAAGACCAGATGTCCCGTCAAGGCCGATTGTACGGCAATATCCGCGGTCTCTTTGTCCCGTATTTCTCCGATCAGCAGGACATCCGGATCCTGACGGACAATGGAACGAAGACCACGGGCAAAGGTCAAATCGATTTTGGGATTCACCTGAATCTGGCTGATCCCATCGAGTTGATATTCCACCGGATCCTCAATGGTAATGATGTTGATGTCCGGGGTGTTGATGGCGGACAAAACGGCATATAGCGTGGTGGTTTTACCACTTCCGGTGGGTCCGGTAACCAGAATGATGCCGTTCGGGGTTTCAATCAATTCTTTCAGGAGGCTCAATTTATCATCGGATAGGCCCAGTTCGGAGAGGCTCAGCAAGATGTTCGATTTATTCAAGAGCCTCAGCACGGCCCGTTCTCCAAATGTGGTCGGTATAATGGAGACCCTGACGTCGATATTTTGAGTACCGATTTTAACTTCAAACCGACCGTCCTGGGGGAGTCTTTTTTCTGCAATGTTAAGGTTGGACATGACCTTGATTCTGGAAATAAGCGCCGGGAGAATCCACTTGGGTGGTGTAAGCAGGTCGTAAAGGATTCCGTCCACACGATACCGGATTTTAAAGCTCTTCTGAACCGGCTCCACATGGATGTCGCTGGCCCGGGCTTTGATGGATTGGGTGATGACATGATTCAGCAACCGGATAATCGGCGCATCGTTTACATCGTCCAGCAGATCGGTGGTTTCTTCCAAATTGGTGAAAACGAACTCGCCGTTTTCTTCCATATTCTGAACAAGCTGCTCGGCCGAATCCCGGCTGAAATCATAGGACATGTTGATATACGATAAGATGGCATCCTTTGTGGAAAGCGCAATCCGGTAGTGTTCCAATTCTAGTGTTCGCGCCAGATCGTCCAAAGCTTGAAAGCTGGTGGGATCATTTATAACAATGACGCATCCCGGCTCATAAAAATCTTCTTGGTTAAAACTTTCGTTCGGAGGCATTTTGGAATTGTCGAAGAGAGGGTCATCCCCGCTCCATTCCAAAGGCGCCATGACGTATTTTTTTAAAAATTGTATGGGGATTTTTTGGGTAAATTCACCGGTGATGTTATTGATGGGTATATAGGGCCAAAACGGAATATGGTACTGCATGCTGTAAGCTTCCAACAGCTGAGATTCGGTCACGATCTTTTTTTGGAGAAGCGCCTCAGATAGCCGTACGCCTTTTTCAAGTTTCAGTTTTTCTGCTTCACGGAGATCTTCCTCTGAAATACCGGCCGTTTTTTTGAGGATGCCCGTGAGACTTCTTTTTTTCATCATATGAAACTCAAGCCGCGAAAGAAAAAGTTAAATAGGACGCAGATTTTCGCGGATATACGCAGATAAGCACAGGATATGATTAATTATAGTTTCTTGAATCTTTATGATCCGCGTTCATCTGCGTTCATCCGCGTCCAAAAAAGGTGCTTCCTTTACAAGATTAATCCGTCTTTTTCTCCTGCTCAATGTCGAAGCTGCGAAAGGTCTTGTCATAAAGCTTGATCCGCCCCTCTTTAACCGTATCGATGTTCTCTTTCTTCTTTTTGTAAATCGCCTCGGCCTCCATATGGTTTTTTACCACATGAGGGGTCAGGAACACGAAGAGATTGGTCTTCTCATTGGATTTGGACTGGGTTTTAAAAAGCCACTTGAGCCACGGAACATTGCTCAGGCAAGGCACTCCGGTTTCTCTGATGGTAAAGGTATCATCAATTAAACCGCCGATGACGATGGTATTGTTGTCTTCCACAATGACCGTGGTATTGATGGTCCGTTTGAGCGTGGTGGGTAGAAAATCGGTTACTTCCGCAGCTTCAGTCAATGCCGTAAGCTCATGTGAAATATTGAGCCGGACCATGCGGTCCTTGCTGATATGGGGGGTGATCTTTAAGGTAAGGCCCACATCCTTGTATTCAAAGGATGAAAACGTTTGGGCCGTTCCTTCGATCTGGGTCGATCGGGTTCGGAAAGGCACGTTTCGCCCCACTACGATACTGGCTTCTTCATTGTCTGTGGTCAATATCTGGGGGGTGGAAAGAATGTGAACATCCCGGTTCGATTCTAACGCCTGGGCAATTGCCGTAATATTGGGAACGGTAATGGTACCCTGGCTGGTAACGATATCGATGGCGCCACTGATCACACCCAGTGCAAAAGCACCGCTCCCGGGTTCTGCCACGGTTTTTTCGTCAATGGCGTCACTGCCGCCGCTGAACGCCCCCCCAAAGGCCCCGGTCTGGTCATTATAAGAGATCTCACCCAGTGCCCGCCACTGGACCCCGAGGCTGAATCCCTTATTCACTTTCACTTCCATAATGAGAGATTCGATGTATACCATTGCCCGGGGGATATCCAATTGTTTGATGATATCCTCCAGCACCTGATAGTCTTCTTTTCCCGCCATGATGATGAGGCTGTTGGTCGCCTTGTCCGCCGTGATGCGAACTTCTTCTGAAACCACAGGTGCTTTTTTCCCTTTTGCCTCACCTGCGGCTTTGGTCGGCAGACCCTGCAACACCTTGGCCAGTTCTTCCGCAATGGCGTTCTCAAGATAGTAAACCCGTATTTTCTCTTTTCCCCGGGGTGTTTCCTTGTCCAGCAAACTGATGAGCCTTTTGGCCCGGTCGGTATCATCTTCAGATCCAAAGGTTACGATGATGTTGGTCCGCTCATCCGCCACAAACCGGATATCGCTATCCGTCTCTCCCTTTTTCGGTTTATTTCTGGCTTTGAAAACCTGGTCCAAAAGTTTTACCAGCTTGGCGGCTTCGGCATATTCCAGAGGGATAACGGATAATTCCAGGCCAATGCCCTCAATGTCGATGGTTTTTAAAATCCTCATGAGACGCTGGATGTTGGAATAGACATCTGTGACGATCAACATGTTGGTGGGAGGGTAATCGAGGATTACACTGCTTTTGGAAATCATCGGCGTAAAAAGCCGTTTGATCTGAGTGGGATCGGCATATTGCAGGGGAATGAGTTGAGTAACTACCTTGTCCTCCGGTGAGCCGGTTTCCTCCTTCAGCAGGGTCTCAATGCTTTTGGTTCTCGCATCCGGAGACGGAATGATCTTTATCAACTCCCCGGCTTTGACTGTCGTGTAGCCGTGCACTTCCAGAACCGACTCAAACACCTTATAGGCTTCTTTAAGAGAAATCTTGGAAGGAGAGATGATGGTAACTTTTCCCTTCACCCGTTGATCGATGACGAAATTCGTTCCCGTAAGCTCGCTGATGAACTTGATAAATACGATGATGTCGACATTGTTGAAATCGATGGTAATGAACCGATCCGGCTGGGAATCGCTGCCGGCGGTATTTGACTGGGCCATTGCCACCGGTTCCATAAAGACAAACAGAAAAAGCGTGACGCAAAGCATTGCCAACTGAAATATATTTCGGTTTCGTCTCTCCATATTCGCTTACATCCCCTATAACTCAGTTAAATAGGACGCAGATTTACGCAGATTTTCACAGATTTTCACAGATAAAATATCATTATATAGTTTTTAAAATCTATATGATCCGCGTTCATCTGCGTTAATCCGCGTCCCCGAAAAAACTCAATCGGTTTTCATCTGCTTTTACTCGATGGTATAGTTCATTGTGGTTAATCGGCCCCTTCGTTTTATCTTCAGCGTGAGTTCTGATGAAGAACTCAGGCGCTGGCGTACCGACGAAACATCTTCAGCCGATTGAATATCCGCCTCGTCGATCCCCAAAAGAATATCCCCGTTTCTCAATCCCAGCCTTCGATATACGGAATTCGGCAGAATGCCGGTCAGTATAATACCGTCTTGTCTGCCATCTGTAAAATGGAGCTTTACTTCAGCCTGTTTTGAAATATCTTCCTCGCTTTTCAAGGCATTTTCAAGCTGGGAGCGTTTGAGACGGATCCGCCTCACGGATGGAGGCCCGGCCACTTCCTGTTTCTGGGGCTGCGGTCGGGACACACCGCCCCCTCCGCCGGCCTCAAGTTTCTCTATTTCAAGAACCTCATCCTTTCCCTGCACATTTAAAACAACCTTCTCTCTTAAGATCTCTTTCACGGTTGCATTCTGAATGGTATCCCCTATCCTGTAAAGGTTCTGGTCTTTTTTGTTTTTGTCTTCAATAATCGCATAGGATGAATCCTCACCCGAGGTTACCGTACCCCATAGCTTCACCAGCAGCCTTGTCGGTTTTAACGGTTCCGATTGGGCGGGCTCCGGCGGCTTGGAGTTTTCCTCAGGCTTTTCTTTTGTATGAAACAGATTGCGGTCAACAACAGCTCTATAATTTTCCGACGATGATGACGGTTTGCTTTTAGATGAAACCGCTTTTTTTGCCGGTTCTTGAATTACAGGTTTATCAATTCCCTGATCCGGTCTAATTTTCTGATAGGCGGAGTGTCCCAAATAGACAGCCGCAATCAAGAAAAAAAGATTTAATACGGTGAACAACAGTTTCATAGGCTATTGTCTTTATCTTTTATAGTTTGTGTTCAGGTGTCAGGTTTCAGTGTTCAGGTCTCAAGCAACGGTGCTCCCTGACACCTGACACCTGCTCGCGGGGCGAAGCCGCAGGCGAAGACCCGAAACCTTGACCTTGCCTCAAGATATATTTCATACACCCAAATAAATGGCTACTTGAACAAACAGCATAACCAATTTGGGCATTTTACGAAATCGTCATAGATCCATTGCTTCAACCTGAAGTACGGCATCGATGTCGGTCGTTCCTTTCTTGGTAAGCGACGCACGCCTGATGATGACCATGTTTGGAGAGGTTTCAGCCTTATAAAGATAATCCGCAAGTTTTGAAAGACCGATGGATTGAATTTTCATTTCAACAGAAGAAATTTTGATGGAACTGTTTTTCTGCACGTTTCGAGAAGGTTTCATGTATGCGATATTGTTTTTCACCCCCACCTCCTGCGCCAGCTTGTCCAGAAAAGAAAACAGGGTAAACCCCTTCTCTCGTTTTGAAAACTGCACTTTGAGCTGTTTTGCCCTATCCCCCAGGTCGCGGAACTCGGCCTTTAGTTTCTGCATGTCCTCAAGCATTCGAATCTTTGCTTGAAAAGCGCTTTTTAACCGATCACGCTTTTCCATGGCTGGAAAACAGATAAACTGAAAAAAAACAAAAATAACCATCACTGCAAAAGCCGCGTAAATGGAATACTTTTCTCTGTTGCTCAGCTTTCTTAGCATCCGCTTATTCCTTGACTCCTTCTTAAAGTCTCAGACTGCGCCTACAGGTCGATCTTGAGTTTAAACCGAACCCGATTCCCGGATTTATCCAGGTTGGCAGAGTTTATTTCAACATTTCGAAATCCCTCGACGTTTTGTAATCGCGTTTTTATATCATTGACGGTGTTAAACGTATCGGTGTCTCCGGATATGGTGATGATCTCGGGTCCTGTGACGATCCGGGTCAGATCAACGTCCATGGACTGGGGAATAAGCAGGCTGATGTCATTGAGCAGATCGATGACACGGACGCTGCTTTCCCCATATCCCGAATATAGCGCATCTTTTTTTGCCTCTTTTATTTTTATTCGCATCTGATGCAAAGGATCCACGATCCGTTTGACATCCGGAAATGTCTCCTTGAAAATTTGAATCATCTTACGATCCAGGACCGCCACCCGTTTCTGCAACGTATATGTTTCATAAAAAAGATTAAACAGCCCCAGCAATCCCACCAGGCAGGCAAGTGTTCCGCAAACCACGATTCGCTTGCCGTGCTCGTTCCATAGCTTTCTGTCTGAAAACGATTTCCGCTGAAAATTAAAACCGTTTATCCCCTCTATTTCCGTCAATGCCAGCGACAACGCGTTGTTCATCAGCAACGGATTCCAGGTTTCCTTCAATTCCCTCTTTATTTGTATCCCTGCCTCCTGTGACATATCAACCGGTTGAACCGGTATTTCCATCTGGTTGGACATCTCTTCCGCCAAACGAATATCGTCCGACCTATCGCCGGTGATCAGCATCCGTTCGGGTGAGAACTCGGTGTTGAACATTTCTTCAAAGGCAACAACCGTTCGAAAAATATCCGAGCAAATAGAAGATATTTTAAGGGAAGGGGTTGCTATCACTGAAAAGGTCCGAATGAAATGAATTTCTCCGGAAACAATGATAAAAAGAGTACAGGTTCTTTTTCCGATATCCAGAATCATTCCCTTTTCCTCAAAAAAGGAACGACCGGATAGCCATACAGCCGCAGGATATCCGCCGACCGTTATGCGATCCGGTTGGACGCCGAACGGGGACAATGATTCCTGATAAGCTCCCAGCCGGGATTGATCCACCGCTCCTGCGATAATGTCTGTCTCATTATCGCTCTCTCTGGAAGGGATGCGGTGAAAGTCGGTGGTCAGGTGCTCTGCGGAAATCGGCAGGTTCTGTTCGAGTTCATAGGGTAGAATTTGTCGGATTTTTTTTGAATGCTTGAAGGGAAGGGTCAGATTTCTAATAGAAACATCCCGGGCCGGAATGGAAACGATGCAAACAGCGCCCCTCACATCCAAAACTTCCGTTATCTGCTCCAAACCCAGGACCAATCCATCCTCAGATTCCGGAATCGGAACTTGAACGTATGCCTCAATGCTGTTTCCCCTGAAACCGGTCTTCACGGTTACAGCGGCTATGGCATCTTCTTTTATATCCAGGCCTATAATTTTCCTAGCCATAATCTGAAACCATTAATTTCTTAAAATCCTTTGCAGGACGATTTTTCATCCTGGATTCTGACTCCTGGAGTCTTGCTTCTCTTAAATTGAATGGGACGCAGATCTTCACAGATATGCACAGATAAAAATATCATTATTGATATATCTCATAAATCTTTATGATCCGCGTTCATCTGCGTTTATCCGTGTCCCAAATTATAATATTATTCTATTCCGCCTTCCAACTCAATACCCTGCACTCCCATTTGCCGGTCTTTGTGTTCTGTTCCCGTTTTACAATCGCCGTTACTGTTGTTTTCATCTCTCCGATACTTCCGGTGGCCACGATCCGGAATATGTCGCTGATGGAGGTAAACAGGCTAAAATCGATATCGGCATCCGCCAAACCCACGGCTCCGACCATGGCCGTCGGACTCGAAAGGTCATGGGTGTATGCATCTCCGTCTTTTGCCTCACGATAATCGATGATGGCCTGGGCGACATCCTCGCTTTCGGAAGGTAAAAGCGAAAGTAGAACCGGCAGCGGTGCGGTGTTGATGTTGATTTTTCCTGACTCGGCGGATGTCGTTACCGAACCGGTATCTTCCGTGCCGTAAATGGTCACAAATTGGGATATTCCCTGGATTTCATCATTGCCGTAGAAAAGTTCCGGCGTGATCCCTTTTATCCGCATCAGTTCGCCTAGGTGTCGTACCGGCCCGTTTCGGCTAGTGTACGGTGGATCGAGATCCTCGTAATAGTCGGACTCGGCTCCGGTCACGCCGGTAATGGCATCATCATCTCCGGTGTCCAGCCAATCCTTGATCGAATTAATAATGACCGTGACATCCATGTCTTCGAAAGATTCGTGCTGGGATTTTATCCAATTTAAAAACCGCTCCCAAATCAATCGCTGAGGTTCATTGAAGTTTTGACCGCCGTCGGATGTAACCAGGGCATTGATCTGGATTTTTCCGAGTTCATCAATAATCCGAACCGACAGGCCGCCCTCATCAAATGAGACCTCATTCAGAATTTCTTTCAATTTTTCAGGATCAGCCCAATCTTCCTGCAGGGAGTCAGAAAAAGATTCTTTTTTATCCTTGATCAACACGGCCATGGCGGCATGCACACCTGATGTCGCCATTTCAGAAAGAACAAACCGGTCTCGGGTCATGGCAGTAGAGATCAGCGAGGCGCGAACATTACGATGGAGTTCCAACACTACCGCCACTAAAAGCGCTGTAATGCTGACCGTCAGAAGGAGTGCAATACCGCGATGATCTTCCAAAATAGTTTTCAAGGACTGATACCCCTATTCTTTCTTCTCTCGGAATACCGGCAATAAAATTTTTGTTTCCAATACCGGGGCCGCCTCTCCTTCTTCAAACACCAATTGAATTCGGACGGCTTTGGGCGTTGAGTAGTCAAACTCCTCTTGTTCGGAATCCCAACGATCATACGCTTCCCCTTCATCATCATAAAATGTAAAGGAAAGAGACCGGATCCCGTCAAAAAGCATCGGATCTTTTTCACTCGGCTCAAAAGGGAGATACGGTTCAAGACGATCTGATCGCCTCAACGCAAAGGTATCCCCGTTTGTCTTTTGCACATAGTAGATGATCTCCGCAATTCCATCCTCGGGACTGTTCTGAAACGGACAGTGAGCCGTGGAAGTAAACCGGAGTCTTCCGAAACTGCTACCACCATCGTTCACCGTCTCACCGACAATTCGGTACGGGTCCGGCTCACTGTCGAGTTCCGGAGTTTTGTAAATAGCATACGGAGACACATAAATTGACTTTAGATCCACGATCATTCGGTTGAGGCAGTTTTTCGCCATTTCAAAATCGGAAGCACCGCTTTCCAGTATCCGATCCGCTGTTGAGAACACGGTATTGAAAGTTCCGAAAACCGTTGAAACCACGACGCCGAGAATAAATATCGAAATCAGAATTTCCAGCAATGTAAAACCCTGGGGGATTTTCGATTTTGGATTTTGGATTTTCGATTTGCAATTTGCCGGTTGTGATTTGGATGGAATGCCAGGTAGAACTCGAGAAAGGGAGACTGAGTCCCGAGTTTCCAGTTTCCAGTTTCCAGTTTCAAAACCGGTTGTCATTCGGCTTCCCTCATCGGTGATCCCTGAAATGTCTGTCATTATAAATCCAATATGAACCGGTACGTGCGAAGGCGATACGCGTTTTCTTCATTATTGACCGATATTATCACATCTATCCGCTTTAAATGGCCGGTATCCGTTCCCAGGTCTTCGGATTCAATATCCTCAACGGCAATCTTCCACTCATATCCGGCGTAACCGTTTCCAAAGTCACCCGAATCATTCGACAGTTCATCCGAAGGCTGAGAGAGAAATTCGGCCAAACGATTTTCAGCCAGTATGGGTGCGACAGTATAAAACCGGCTGGAAGCCGTCATGGAGACGGTCTGTGCATGCATTTTAAAGATGCTTAAAAAAACAATGGCGATGATGGATATGGCCACCATGATCTCAAGCAGGGTAAAACCGGTTTTTTGAAGACGAAATCCGTATCTCAATTCTCAAAATCCGAATAGGTGTTGTAGATTTTAACTTTCGTAAGAAAAGGCTCGATCAGATAGGTTTTAAAACCCGAACCAGCGAATTCTACATGAACTAATGCCTTGTCCGAATATCCGTTTTTATAAAAAGAGATTTCAGTCTCTCCGGTTGAGACCTTGCCTTTTTTCGGGAACTCGACATCTACGATGCCTGCCCCTTCCGGAAAGCCGAATCCTTCCGACTGCGCCGCATTCACTTCTTCCTCCGACATGCGGTCATGAGTCACCCACCCTCTGTTGGTGCTGATATCGATGTGCATGACGAAACGTCTATTATGGCGTACGGATTCTTGCTTCAGGTTTTGCGCGGTTTCGGTGATCCATCGTGATGCTTGTCGGTCCGGATCGGATAATACTGCAACGTGAAAACGGGGAATAGAGAAGACCAGCATGATGCTGATGAGTGAGATGACGACAATCAGTTCAATAAGCGTAAATGCGCGATCCTGTTTGAGGTGTATCATAAGAACAGTCGATGCGGACTAATGGGTGATCAGTCAATTTCCCAGCTGTTGATATCCACGTTTTTACCGTCACCGCCTTGAACACCATCCGCCCCGTAAGAGCTCAAATCATATTCACCGTTAATTCCGGGAGAAAGATAAACAAAATCATTACCCCAGGGATCTTTGGGCAGTTTCCCTTTATCCAAGTAACCGCCTTCACGCCACTTTTTGGGGACGTTTCCGGTTTCGGGTCTTTCGATCAAGGCCTGCATCCCCTGTTCGGTATCCGGATAGGCTCCGTTGTCGAGTTTGTAGAGTTTCAAAGCGGTCTCAAACGCCTCTATCTGCATCTTCGCCTTGAGCTGTTTGGCTTCTTCCGGTCGTCCCATGATACGGGGAATAATCAGGCCGGCGAGAATTCCCAGGATAACGATCACCACCATGAGTTCTATCAGTGTGAACCCGAGGTTATTGTTTCCAAACCGTCTTACTCTTTCTGGCATATGCACTCCGTTTTGCTTTCTGCTATCCGTTTGTTCGGCGTCAAGAAAAGAACCGTATCAGGTGCAGGCTAGGATAATGGGTATTTTTCGGTAAATCAAGTTAAATGGGACGCAGATTTTCGCGGATACAC
>Ga0180009_10004150_pt1 | contig 16145 bp, 15 predicted proteins | sample OS_PC_MetaG_FD_123537 | JGI IMG/M metagenome (GOLD analysis project Ga0180009, IMG submission 123537) | Groundwater microbial communities from the Aspo Hard Rock Laboratory (HRL) deep subsurface site, Sweden - OS_PC_MetaG | ecosystem: Environmental > Aquatic > Deep subsurface > Groundwater...
GGGTCAGAAGCCTTTTTCGCTGTAGCATGATTTGATTTCAGCAATATACTTCTGCCAGGAAAAAGGCTCCTGATTCCTTTTCCCGTCGTTAAGTGAACGGTATCGGGGTTAAACCAGAACTCTGAACTGGGAGGGCGCTCCTTTTTCGATCTTTTCCCCGACCGTGGTCAGGCAGCGGGCGCAGAGGTATTCGTATTTGTCACCTTCGGGCAATACCAGGAGCAGCCGCTTGCGCACGGGCATGGAGCGCTTGCAGGTCGGGCAGAACAGTTCGGTCGCCTCGAACTCGTCATATTGTTTGGGACCATTCCGGCCGGGTCCCACGGGAACTCTTCCGTGCATAAGCGGGCCTCTGCCATTTGAATCTTCAGGTTAATTTAACACCGCGTTCCGGCCTGTCAAGGCGTTCCTTCGTTTTCCTCGATTCTTCGGGTCATTCGGGCGATGCGGCGGAGGCTCCGCTCTCGAGCGCGGACGGACGGGATTCGGCGGCCGGGCCGATCTTTTCCATGCGCACGGCGCAGACCTTGTATTCCGGGATTTTGGAGATCGGGTCCAGGGCGGCGTGGGTCAGCCGGTTGACCACGGCTTCGGCGTAATGAAAGGGCACGAACACGGTCCCGGGCGGGACCCGGTCCGTGATCCGGGTCCGCGCGACGATCTGGCCCCGCCGTGAGGCGATCGTGACCGGCTCGTCGTCGGCCAGGTTCATCCGGTCCGCGTCGTCCGGGTGGATTTCGGCCTGGCAGGCCGGGGCCATGAATTCGAGCCCTTCGCAACGCCGGGACATGGTCCCGGTGTGGTACTGGTAGAGAATCCGCCCCGTGGTCAGGGTGAACGGAAACTGGGGGCTCGGACTTTCCGCCGGTTCCTGGTGGGCCACCGGCGAAAACAGGCCCAGGCCCCTGGAAAAACGGCCCTGGTGCAGGATGGGCGTGCCGGGGTGCGTGCGGTGGGGGCAGGGCCAGGTCAGGCCGTCTCCGGCCAGCCGGGGGTAGGTTATTCCCGCGTAGGAAGGGGTCAGGGAAGCGATCTCGTCCATGACGGCCTTGGGGGTCCGGGCCCGGGCGTCCAGTCCGAAGCGGGCGCAGAGGTCCACGAGGATATCCAGGTCGGACCGGGCCAGTCCGGGCGGGTCCACGGCCTGGCGGACCCGGGAGACCCGCCGCTCGGTATTGGTGAAGGTGCCGTCCTTTTCGGCAAAGCAGCCCGCCGGCAAAACCACGTCGGCCAGGCGCGCGGTCTCGGTCAGGAAGATGTCCTGCACGACCAGGAAGCCGCATTTTTCCAGGGCCTTTTCCACGTGGTTCGAGTCCGGGTCCGAGATGACCGGGTTTTCTCCCAGAATGAACAGGCCCTCGACCTCGCCCCGATCCACGGCCTCGATGATTTCGACCACGGTCAGGCCGACCTGGTCGGACAGGGGGCGGCCCCAGGCCTTTTCGAACTTGGCCCGGTTGCTGGGATCGGTCACGACCTGGTACCCGGGATAGACGTTGGGCAGGCCGCCCATGTCGCAGGCCCCCTGGACGTTGTTCTGGCCGCGCAGGGGGTTGACGCCGGTGGACGCCCGCCCGATCTGGCCGGCGGCCATGGCCAGGTTGGCCAGGGCCTTGACGTTGTCCGTGCCGTTGGTGTGCTGGGTGATGCCCATGGCGTAGAGGATGGTCGCCGCCCCGGCCCCTGCGTAGAGCCGGGCCGCGCGAACGAGGTCCGCGGCCGGGATGCCGGTGATGGATTCGACCCGGTCCGGCGAGTACGCGTCCAGGACCCGGGCCAAGGCCTCGAAGTTTTCGGTCCGCTCGTCGATAAAGGCCTGATTCAGGAGGCCTTCGTCCAGGATGACCTTGATCAGGCCGTTGATCCAGGCCACGTCCGTACCCGGCCGCTGGCGAAGCCAGACGTCGGCGAATCGGACCAGGCCGATCTCCCGGGGGTCGGCCACGATCAGCCGGGCTCCGCGCCGGGTCACGGCCCGCTTGATGGCGGCCGCGATTACCGGATGGTTTTCCGTGGTATTCGACCCGGTCACCAGGATGATGTCGGCCGCTTCGATCTCGGCGATCGAGTTGGTCATCGCCCCGCTGCCGAAGGCGGCGGCCAGACCGGCCACCGTCGAGCTGTGTCAGAGCCGGGCGCAGTGATCCACGTTGTTGGTCCCGAACCCGGCCCGGACCAGCTTCTGCATGAGGTAGTTCTCCTCGTTGGTCGCCCGGGCCGAGGTCAGACCGGCCAGGGCCCCGCCGCCGCGACGGTCCCGGATTTCCATGAAACGCCCGGCGACGTGGCCCAGGGCCTCGTCCCAATCAACCGGCCGGAACTCGCCGCTTGAGTCCTTGATCAACGGCGTCGTCAGCCGGTCCTCGGCGTGGATGAACTCGAAACCGAAACGGCCCTTGACGCACAGGCTCCCGTGGTTGGGCCTGGCCCCGTCCACGCCGGTGACCTTGATGACCCGGTTGTTCCTGACGTGAAGGTGAATCTGGCAGCCCACGCCGCAGTAGGTGCAGGTGGTGCGGACCTTGTTCATCTCCCAGGTCCGGCCCAGCCCCTTGGCCTTCTTCTCCAGCAAGGCCCCGACCGGGCAGACCTGGACGCACTCGCCGCAGAAGACGCAGTCCGAATCCTCCAGGGGCAGGTCCCCCTTGGCCACGATCTTGGAGCGGGCGCCCCGGTAGCCGAAGGATATGGCCTGGTTGACCTGGATTTCCTCGCAGGCCTGCACGCAGCGGCCGCAGAGGATGCACTTGGAAAAGTCCCGCATGATGAGCGGATTCGAGTCCTCCCGGGGCGGATGCTCGCCGGTCCGGCCGAAACGGACCTTTTCGACCTGGTAGCGGTAGGCCAGGTCCTGGAGCAGGCAGGCCCCGTTGGATTCGCAGGTGGCGCAGTCGTGTTCGCCCGACGCCATGAGCAGTTCGATGACCAGCCGCCGCGCGGCCAGAACGCGGTCCGTCCCGGTCGAGACATCCAGGCCGTCCGAGGCGGGCATGGTGCAGGCCGTGACCAGGGACCGGGCGCCCTTGACCTCGACCACGCAGACCCGGCAGGCCCCGGTCGGTTTGCACCGTTCCAGGTGGCAGAGCGTGGGCACGTCGATCCCGTTCTCCCGGGCCACTTCGAGCAGGGTCTGCCCAGGTTGAAAGCGCACCTTTCGCCCGTCGATCGTCAGCGCGTTCTTCCGGCCGGCCATGAGTCGCCTCCAGACATGTAATAAGGTGTATTTGAAATAATGACCTTCCAGGGCCGCCCCGTCAAGAGGCAAAACCGTCGGCGCCGCCTGAGAGGGTGACCGATTGCGGGGATGATGATTCGTGGCGCCGGTCGTTCGTTAGGCTGGCTGATAATTTTCAGACATCCATTTTATTTCAAAAATCTCTTTTTTTTAACACCACCATCTTTCATCCGCTTTTGAACCCCGATTCAAACCTGGACCGGTCAAAAAAGGCGCTAACTGCAACAGATTGTCTTGATTGATGCTCATCTGCCACGGAAGAGGCAGGAATTGTTCAAAGGGGGACTCTGAGAACCTTGACTGGATTGATAATCGTGGGGGGGCTTGAGGAATTAGGCAGTGGAAAATGCTGCCTGTCCGGCCCGCAAGCCGCCCAACCAGCGTTTTCCCAAGAGACGGGCCCTTTCCACCATGGCGTCCATCCGGCCGACCACCCGGTGAAACATGCCGCCGTACCCCTTAACCGTGTCCAGCCATCGGTCCTGGTTCATAGGAAGGCGGTCCAGAATATCGGCCAGATGCGATGGAATCGCCCCCCGCTTGTCCAAACGAATAGACCGGCCGGTCCAGTCCACCAAAGAAAGATACTCGTCTCGGCCGATCGGCAGCCCGCCCCGGGTGTCTTCATGGATTTCATCGCTTAGCGCGCAGAGCCAGGTCTCGTTCACGCCGGAAGCCCGGGCCTCGATTCGGTCGAAAATACACGTATATTCGCTACGCTCCGGCGTTTCGGCCACACCGGCCCGGATGGGATTCAGGTCCACATACGCCATGCAGGCCAGGAGCGCGGAATCGTCCAGCAAGACCTGGCAATGGAACCGCCCCTCCCAGAATCGCCCTTTGCAACCATCCTCCCGGTTGGCCTTTCTGGCCACGTATTCGTTCAAGCAACGCATGAACCAGCTCACGCTGCCCAACCGCGACCGTATTTCAGCAAGCCGTTCGGCATCACTGGCCAAGGCCTCGATGGCCAAGCGGCTCGGGGTCCGGGGCCGTCCGTCTTCGTCCCGGTCCAAGGGAAACAGAGTCAGCCGGCGCTCGGCCGTCTCTTCGGCCGACCAGCCTTTGACCATGTCCGGCCGGGTCCGAAGCACCACATGAAAATGGTTGGACATGACCGCGTACGTGATCAGCTCGATGCCGAAAGCGGCCGCGATCTCCTTCAACCGGGCCTGAACCCAAGCCTTGCGATGCTCGTAGGACCTGCCGGTACGGCTGTCGAGGCCGCAGAGAAAAGACTGGCGTACGCATCTTGATACACAATGGTAATAGGCCTCGACGCCTTCGGCGACCACCTCGCTGCGGGCAATGGCCATGATGTCTGCCTCCTTTGCTGTGGGAACCAGATTAGCAGGTCAGGAAGCAAATGTCAAATAAATGGGTGTCTAAATAAAAAGGATATTTGCTTGGGGGGCGTCCGTGGTAAAATAGAGGATACGAATAAGGGCGCAGGGGGGAGTTATGGTCAAGGTAATGATCACCCGGCGGATCAAACCGGGGAAAATCAAGGAACTGATGGGTTATCTCAATCAGCTTCGCACCGGGGCCATCCATCAGTCCGGGTGGGTCTCGGCCGAGTTCTTGTACAGCCAGGACGACCGGCGCAAGATGGTCGTGGTCTGCACCTGGGAGAGCAAGCGGCAGTGGGAGCGCTGGCGCGACGATCCGGTACGCAAGACGCTGGAAAACAAGATAGAGCGGTTTCTGGTCGAGCCCGCCACGTACGAGACCTTTTCCTACCGATCCCCCAAGAGAGCGGCCTGAGGGGTCAGCCGCTCTCTTGGGCCCGGATGGCCCCCACCGGGCAGGCCCGGGCGCAGTCCAGGCATCCCCGGCAGCCGGTTTCGGGATCGTCGGCCAGCCCGTAGGTGCTGACATAGGTCTCGATGCCCCGCCGGGCCATGGTCAGGATGGGATAACCGCTCTGGCGGCAGATCCAGACGCAGCGCCCGCACAGCACGCACTTATCGTGATCGATGCTCAGGACGGGATGTCCTTCGTCGAAATCCAGATTCTTGACGGTTTTTTCCAGCCGTTTGGGTTTCAGGGCCACGCCCAGGAACCGGGCGATGCGTTGGAGTTCGCACTGCTTGTTGGCCGGGCAGTGGGCGCAGTCCAGGTCGTGAACCGAAAGCAGCAGCTGGAGGGCCGAGCGTTGCAGGGCGCGGACCTCCGAGGTGTCGGTCCTCACGACCAGGCCTTGGGCCGCCTGCACGGCGCAGGACGAAACCGGCCGATCCCGGCCGTCGATTTCTACGAAGCAGAGCCGGCAGGATGCGACCGGTTCGTCCATTTCCGCCAGCCAGCAGAGATTGGGCACGTAGATGTCGTTTTCGAGGCAGACCTGGAGCAGGCTCCGTCCCTCCGGGGCCTGGATTTCCTTGCCGTCTATGCGGAGATTGACCATGGCGTTCATTCCTCTGAACCGGCGGCGTCCGCCTCGGGGGGCCGTTCCATCCGGGGCGCGAGATGGGGCGGCGAGACCTTAAGGATGGCGTCGTATTCCGGCGGGCAGTGGACCACGCATTCCCCGCACTTGACGCAAAGGTCCTGGTCGACGCTCTTCTTGCGGCTGGCCGTGGTGAAGATGGCCTCGACCGGGCAGCTTCCCACACAGGCGTCGCAGCCCCGGGCGCACTTGTCCAGATCGATGTAAAAAGCGGTCAGGGCCCGGCAGCTTCCGGCGGGACACCGTTTTTCCTCGAGGTGGGCCCGGTACTCGTCGAAAAAGTAGCGCAAAGAGGTGATGACCGGGTTGGGCGCGGTCTGGCCCAGGCCGCAGAGCGAGCCGTTCTTGACGTCCCGGCTCAGGGTATCCAGGGTTTCGAGATCGCCTTCCCGGCCTTCGCCCCGGGTCAGGCGGTCGAGTATTTCGAGCAGGTGATGGGTCCCGATGCGGCAGAAGGTGCATTTGCCGCAGGACTCCTTCTGGGTGAAGTCCAGGAAGTAGCGGGCGATATCGACCATGCAGGCGTCTTCGTTCATGACCACGATGCCGCCCGAACCCATCATGGCCCCAGCCCCGGTCAGGGAGTCGAAGTCGATGGGCAGGTCCAGGAACTCCTCGGGCAGACAGCCGCCCGAAGGGCCGCCGATCTGGACGGCCTTGAACTTCTTCTTGTTGGGTATGCCGCCGCAGACGTCGAAGATCAGGGTCCGCAGGGTGGTGCCCATGGGAATTTCCACCAGCCCGGCCTGGACCACGTCGCCGACCACGGAAAAGACGGCCGTGCCCGGGTTGTTGTCCGTGCCGATGCCCCGGAACCACTTGGCCCCGCGCCCGACCACGGCCGGGATCGTGGCCAGGGTCTTGACGTTGTTGATCACGGTCGGCCGGCCCAGGTACCCTTTTTCAGCCGGGTAGGGCGGACGGAGTCGGGGCGTGCCCCGTCTCCCTTCGATCGAGCGGATCAGGGCCGACTCCTCGCCGCAGACAAAAGCGCCCGAGCCCTGGTAGATATCCATGTCCAGGTCGAAGCCGGAGCCCAGGACGTCCCGCCCCAAAATGCCGATTTCGCGGGCCTGCTGCACGGCCCGCGCGACCATGTTGACGGCCAGCGGGTATTCGGCCCGGACGTAGACCAGGCCCCGGCCGGCGCCGACGGCATAAGCGCAGATGGCCATGCCTTCCAGGACGAGGTGGGGGTTGCTTTCGAGCACGGTCCGGTCCATGTACGCCCCGGGGTCCCCCTCGTCCGCGTTGCAGATGACGATCCGGTCCGACCCGGCCGCGTTCCGGGCCAGCTCCCACTTGCGGCCGGTGGGAAATCCGGCGCCGCCCCGTCCTCGCAGGCCCGAGTCGATCACCTCCTGGAGGACATCCTCCGGCGGGCGCTGAAGGGCCGAGGCAAAGGCGGCGTAACCGCCCGCGGCCACGTAGTCGTAAACGTCCTCCGGGTCGATGGTTCCGCACTGTTCGAGGATAACCCTTTTTTCGCGGTTGAAGCGCGGGAAGTCCATGACCGTGGGGATCATGTCGTTTTCCTCGATCGCTCCCAGGACGTGCTCGAAGGACGGGTCGCCCTTGAGCAGAAAGTAGCGGACCAGCATCCGGGCCAGGCCCGGCGTGACCTGATGGTAGAGAATGGGCGGGAAGCCGGGATTTTCGATCACGACCAGCGGTTCGGCGTAACAGTGCCCCAGACAGCCCGAGGTGAAGACCCGGGCCTCGACGCCGAACTCGACCAGGGCCTCCTCGAAGGCGGCCTTGGTTTCAAGGGCTCCGGAGGCGATGCCGCAGGTGGCGGTGCAGACGCGGATCGCCGGCCGGGGGTCGTCCAGAGCGGCCTGGCGGCGACGTGCCGCCTCCTGGCGGACCACTTCGAAAGCCCGGGCCGCGGCCTCAGTTGGATTCGGATTCATGTCGCTTCCGTTCTTTTTCCTTTTCGATCTGGAAGCCCAGAAGAATCCCCTCGACCTTGCTGGGGGCCATCTTGCCTTGGACGGTCTCGCCGACGACGGCCACCGGGGCCAGGGCGCAACAGCCCACGCAGGCCACCCGGTCGATGCTGAACTCCCGGTCCGGCGTGGTCTGGCCGGCCTTGATCTCGAGCTTGCGTTCGAAGTTTTCCAGAATGACTTCGCCGCCCCGGACGTGGCAGGCCGTGCCCAGACACACGTTGATCGGGTTCCTGCCCGGCGGATGAAAACGGAACTGATTGTAGAAAGTGGCCACCCCGAAGATTTCCGAGACGGCCATGCCCAGATGCTGGGCCACGTGTTTCATGGATTCCGGCGGCAGGTAGCCGTGGCGATGTTGAATCAGTTGAAGGATGGAGATCAGGTTTTCCCGTTTCTTTTCGAACTTTGAAATCTGGGCCCGGGTGTCATCGATAATCCATGCTTCTTCCGCCTTGACCGTTTCGTGCATATCCCCTCCGTGTCCGGCAGCCTGCGGGATCGACCGCCAGCGTCCCCTAAGGTTCTACTACAGGAGACGGACCGGTTTCAAGGTGTAGGGCGGGTTTAGCGGAGAAACTCGACCAGGGCCGAGCGCAGCCTTTTGGTTTCCTCTTCGAGCCGGCGAAAGACCTCCCCGGCCTGGTCCAGGGTCCGCCGGCGGCCCAGCTTTTCCTAAAAGATATTTTAGATATTTTAGACACCCAAATATTTATCCGCAGATGAACGCAGATTGACGCTGATTTATGGATGTCTAGGATGGATGTGGATGTCTAGGATGGATGACAGCCCGGACGCATCGTCCGGCCACGAGTAGATCAAACGGCTGCCGGACGGGCATCCGCCGGATGGGCGATTTTGCATGCAGGGTTTGGTTTGCGGCCATGACAGGCTCCATCCCGCCCCGGCCTGCGGCCGGAAACCTGTTTGACAACGCGCATTTCAAAGGACTACTATGGCCGGAAACAGGGAACGGTCTGATTTTCACCAGGATTGGCGGAACGTGGTTTTTCGGTCGCGGCGGCAACCCCGACCCGGCCGCCTGGCAGAGTCCAATTACTGGAAGGAGCCGGATGATGAGTACGATTCCAAGACAGGGTGTCGATATCTATTACGAACGAACGGGCAGCGGGCCGGCGATCGTGTTCGCCCACGGGGCCGGCGGCAATGGCGCCGTGTGGTGGCAGCAGGTGCCGTATTTTTCCGAACGCCACACCTGCCTCACCTTCGACCATCGATCTTTCGGGTTGTCCAGGTGTTCCGAACAGGATTTCAGGCCGGCGGAATTCGGGAACGACCTGTTGGCCATCCTCGATGCGGAAGAAATACCCAGCGCCCATCTGGTCTGCCAGTCCATGGGCGGCTGGACCGGCGTCCAGCTCGCCGTCCATCATCCCGAACGGGTCGACAGCCTGATGCTGTGCAACACCTTCGGAGGCGTCAATTACCATGAAGCCGTTGCCGGCCTGGTCGCATTCGCCCAAAGAGCCGGCGAACGGGACCTGAGCGAGTTCGCCCTGGGCCGGACCTTCATCGAAAAATCGAAAACCTTCAAGTATCTGTACGATCGGATCGGCCGCTTCAACGGCCCTCGGGAACCGGGCGCCGCGGCCCTGCTGCTTTCTCCCGAGGTCCTGGTCGATCCCGAGGCCCTGAAGAACATCACCTGTCCGGTCATGATCATGGCCGCTTCCGAGGACGAAATCTTTCCCCGCCGAATGCTGAAAGGACTGGCCGGCCTGTTCCCGTCGGCCGAGTTCATGGAGTTCGAGGGGATCGGGCACTCCGTCTATTTCGAATACCCCGAGGGTTTCAACCGCGCCGTGGAGGCCTTCGTTTCCAGGGCCGGATGACGGCCGTTGATTGCAGGCATATGTCTGATCCGGGGGAAAGACATGCAGGCTGAGGTGAATCGGCAGGTCCTGTTCTCGAGCCTGATGACGGGAGAACCGAAGCCCGAAGACTTCGAATGGGTCGAGACCCCGATCCCCGAGCCGGACGAGGGCGAGTTGTTGCTGCGCAACCTCTACGTCAGTTACGATCCCGGATCGAGGGGCCGGTTGAGCGGGCGGAATTCCTACGTCCCGGCCAAACGGGTCGGCGAGGTCATGGATGCGCAATCGGTCAGCGAGGTGGTGCTGTCCAGACACCCGGACTGGCGTGTCGGTGAAATCGTCGCCGGGTTCCATGGTTGGCAGGACTATGCCGTCAGCAACGGCAGGCGGCTGCGCAGGGTCGATCCCGATTGGGGACCGATAACGACCGCCATCGGAGTGCTGGGGACCCCCGGACTGACCGCATACGTCGGCATGCGAAAACTGATGCCGGCGTCCCCGGGCCAGACCGTCCTGGTTTCATCGGCGGCCGGAGCGGTCGGGTCGGCCGCCGGCCAGATCGCCGCAATCGACGGCGCCCGCACAGTCGGCATCGCCGGCGGCCGGGAGAAATGCGCCTACGCCCAAGAGGTTTACGGCTTCGACCGCATGATCGACTACAAAGCGGCCGGCGACGTCTCCGGGGCCCTGGCCGACGCCTGTCCGGAAGGGGTCGACCTCTATTTCGACAACGTGGGCGGGCCGATATTGAACGCCGCAGTGGCCAACATGAAGCGTTTCGGGCGCATCCTGGTCTGCGGACAGATCGCCGAATACAACCTCGAACCCGACCGGCTGACCGGCCTGCGCGACGTTACGGCCCTCATCGGCAAACGTCTGACCATGCGCGGGTTCGTGGTCCTCGACCATGCCGAGTTCTTTGCCGAGGCCTGGCAGACCATGTCCGAATGGATCAAGACCGGACGGCTGACCTATCGCGAACATATCGTTGAAGGTCTGGAAAACGCCCCCCGGGCTTTTTGCGGCATGTTCCAGGGCGAAAATTTCGGCCGGGGCCTCGTTCATATCGCGGACCCGTCGACCCCGGAGAATATCTGATCATCATCGGCCTTTCAACAACCCGGGAGGTGAACGGAATTGGGCCCCGGTAAGACCATTACACGGGAACAGCTTTCCAGGGCCTTGGGCCGGGAAGCCACGTATCAGGCCGCCGAGGAGATCGGCAAAACCCTCATCAGGAGGTTCGCCGCGGCCACCGGAGACCGGAACCCGCTCTACTGGGACGACCGGTACGCCGAAAATAGCCCCTATCGAGGCCTCCCCGCCCCGCCCACGCTGATCTTCGAACTCACCTACGACCTCTGGGCCGCCATCACCGAGGACGGACTGTCCAGGGAGTTCGAGGAATGGTTCGGTTTCGACGTCAACCTGCAGCGGGCCGGGAACGATTACGAAATGATCCGGCCCGTTCGGCCCGACGACATCATCACCACCAGGCGCAAGGTGGTGGACGTGGCCGAGAAAAAGGGCCGTTCGGGGACCTTCGGGTTCTTGACCTCGGAAGTGACCTATACCAATCAAAGGGGCGAACTGTTGGGCGTCAATAGAGAGACCCTGGCCATACCGCTCGATGAGGATTGAAGGACCGGCCCCGGAGGCATGACAGGCATGGACTACGAAAAGATCGAGGTCGGGACCCGGATTCCCCCTTTGAAGGAAAAGGTGACCATCGTCCAGACGGCCATGTATTGCGGGGTCACATGGGACTTCGCCCGCCAGCATTATGACCGGGAACTGGCCCGGAGCCTGGGCTACGAACAGCCGGTGGTGGACCCGCAGATGTACGGCGCTTTTCTGGCCCGGATGCTGACCGACTGGATATCCATCGAGGCCCGGGTGGCCCGGATGTCCATGAGATACACCGCTCCGGCCCACCTGGGGGATGAACTGGAGTATTCCGGGACCGTGGTCAGGAAATACCAGGAGGAAGGCCGCGGATACCTGGACTGCGATTTGCGGGTGGAAAACCAGAATGGTGCCCAGGTGGTCAAGGGGGCGGCGGTCATTTTGTTCTTTTAGCCGGATTATCCATTATTTAAATATCTTTAGACACCCAAATATTGAACCACAGATGAACGCTGATTCGAACTGATTTATGGATGTCTGGATTACTCTCTGAAGACGTCCATCTGCGGCCTCCAACAGTGGAGGCCGACTTAACCGTCCTGGCTGCCGCAATGCCGCCGGGACACGCGTTTGTATGGGTCCTGCCGGTAATATTCATGCAAAACCCGATAAAGGTCCGGCGCATGCGCCATCATTAACTGCGGCTGGTCAAAGAATTGCTCGGTGGCGACGGCGAAAAATTCCGCTTCGTTAGTCGCGGCATAAGCGTTGAGAAATGATTTCCTGCCTTTTTCTGCGTCGCGCTTGAGACGCAGATATTCATGCGAACATGTCCGGACCCAGTCGCGATATTCAGCCCGATCATGCAGGGGAGGCGTCCCGTCGGCAGAGCCGTCGAGCATGTCTAGTTTGTGCGCGAACTCGTGATAAATAACGTTGTGCCCAAACTCCGGATGACGGCCTCCCTGCAGGGCTGCATCCCAGATGATTATTACCGGTCCCTGATTGAAGGCCTGCCCGATAATGGGATGCTCAAGCCCGACCGGCTCAGTGGCGGTTTCAAAAAAACCCAAACGGCCTTGAGGCGGAACAACGGTGGAAGGATAGACAACAATGGATATGACATTTTGATAGTAGTTGTGAGGCAAGCCTAAAAGAAGCAGGCAGGCTTGCGCGGAGATCGTAACACGAATCTCATCGGTCAGCTCGAGCCCGCCAGCACCTTCCCAATGTTTTTCGGCTATAAAGACCTGAACCAGAGCACGCAGTTGAGCGCGCTCATCATCCTCCAGCATACAATAGTGGGCGACATTACGACGGATTATCTCCTCCCAAGCGGGAGGAAACGGAGTCTCTGTGAGCTTCTTTCGGCGATGATCGGTAAATATGCGAAACATTGAATTTCCTATATCCGTATGGTTTTTAGAGAAGCGGGCTGGCCAGGCGAGTCAGGTTTTCATAAAAGCGGGCCCTGCGAGGCCGGCGCCGCCAGGCTTCAAGATTCACCTCAACGGCGTTTTGAATATATTTTTCCTGTAACGCCAATAATCTTTCCACGAAATCCGGATCATAGATGCCAATGGTCACCTCAAAATCAAGCCAGAAACTGCGAATGTCGAGATTGACCGAGCCGAACAACGCGACATTCCTGTCGATGACAACGCATTTGGTGTGCAACAGCCCGGCTTTAAACAAAAAGATTTGAACTCCGGCGGACAGCAAATCATCGAAGTAAGAACGACAGGTATAGTGGACAAGCCGCGAATCATTACGCTCCGGAACGATGATTGTCACCTTGATGCCCCGCTCGGCCCCCGTCAGCAGGGCCGTGGTAACCGCGTCGTCCGGTACAAAATAGGGCGTGGTAATTACAATTTCTTCCTGGGCGGAATAGATCGCCATCAGCAGTATCTGATAAATAGTGTTGTGGGTTTTTCCGGGCCCCGAAGGGATAACCTGCACGTCCGATCCACCGGTTTGGCGGGTCGCAGGTATTTCTCCAATCCGGGCGGCTTGTGCACCCAGATCGCAGCCTGTCTCCAATTCCCAGTCCCACCTGAACAGGGCGTTAAGCGCAAGAACGCCCGGGCCCTCGACGCGCACCATCGCATCAACCCATTCTCCGACGCCGGAATCCTGCTTAAAAAAGCGGGGATCCACGAGATTGAAGCTTCCGGTATAGGCGGCGGTATCATCGATAACAACAATTTTCCGGTGCAGCCGCAGGTCGGGACGCACCCTAAATATGCTGCTCCAGCTAACTGGCAGGGCGACGGCCATTTCGACGCCGCCCGCTTTAAGCTGCCTCGCCAGACGACTCTTTAAAAAGCGATCGCTGCCAACGGCATCCAGCAGCACGCGGCAGGTGACGCCACGGTCGGCCGCACGCAGGAGGGCTGCCGCCACTTCGTTCGCCCTGCCCCCCTCGTTCCAGATGTAAAATTCAAGATGACAAAATTTTCGCGCCTGATCGATGTCGCTGATAATAGAGAACAGAATCGGTTCGGTCGCATCGAGCAGTTCAAGCCGGTTGCCGCACAACGCCGGGAGATGAACGGTAGTCGCCGCTAGTCGGTTGAGAGACTGGCCTTGCGAACTCAATCTCTGAGGGTCGGAACGAATCTCCTCCGGCACTTCCTTGAGCCACCTCTCATAACGTTCATATACGGCTCGGGACCTTGCTGAAAATCTTGACCCCAGCCGTTTCTCACCCAAAAGCAAATAGGCGGCAACTCCCCCCAGGGGTAAAAAGAATATCAAAGTCATCCAGGCCAGAGATGTTGAAACCGGAAGCCGCACCATGATTATCCGAATGGAAACACCGACGATGAGCAGCACGTGGACCAGAGCCATTAAAGTAAATAGTAAGGTAAAATTCATAATTTTAAGACCAGATCGCTTTCCCGCATCTATTTGAATCTGAAAATTTACAGATACGGATTTAATCTACACCATGGATTCAATTTTGACCATACTCAGCCGGTGCCAACGAATGGCCGCGGTCTTCAGGCAGTGCTCTGGCGGTCGTCCGAATTATGAAAATCATGACGGCGATGGATACGATGAAACCCGCTATTGTCACCACCGCGTGCATCCTCGAATGGCTGCTGGTATTAGCCTAATTTATGGATGTCTAAATAAATTTGCCCCGGTTGGAGTTCATCCAGATACCGCTGAAGGACCTTGTAGGTGCTCTTGTTCATCATGAGGATGTTGATCTTGCCGGTCTTGCCCTCCCGGATGGCAATGGATTGCCCAGGTTTGAGGTGCCTCACTTGTCCGACTTTGAGTTTGAGCAGGTCGCCGGCCCGCAAGCCGTTGTTGATTCCCATGACAAAGAGCAGCAGGTCCCTGGGTCTGTTCTTGAGTAGCCGTCTGATGGTCTCGATGTCCTTGGGGTCTCGGATGGGCTCTACCGTGATCCTCGAGCCCCTGGACGGGTGGTTGGGGTTCCTGGGCATAGGGGTGGCCTCCTTTCTTATCCATGGATAGGACTGGATGAGATAGTTGGGATTTTTTCGGGAGACTGGTGGTAAGGGGAAATTGGCGATGGAGTGCGGTATTTTAGACACCCCAATATTGATGGTATCGCAAAAAGTCCGAAAATCGCGTTTTAACACGTGTAACCACCGGAATTGATTAGGGCCGCTTTCGAGAAATCGACTTTTTACGAGACCATCAAATATTGGTCCGCAGATGAACGCTGATTCACCCTGAATTATGGATGTCTGGATTATTTTATGCAGGCTAAAGTAATCATAAGAAAATCAGGTGGTTGCCTCTAAGACTCTTTTTGCCTACCCGGGAAAACCTGGGCGAAATCGGGCGGCTTGGCCAGCAAAATCCAGGCAGTTGGGAGAGGTGGGGAAGAATCGGCGCCTTCCTCGGAGAACCAGCGAAAGAGGCTAGGCGACTGTGCCGGTGTTCATTTCCCCTTGACCTTAAAAAAGTCGTTGCCTTACAATCCAGCTGGCACATGGAATCGGACGAAACGATTTTCCGTTCGGTTGGACTCCACGAGGGGTATGTGCGGCCTTCTGTTCGAGCCCGATGACGAACAGCTCGAAAAAAAATCCTGTTCCACATAATAATTTGAAAAGGCCGCGTTAAGGTGCATGACCATTGATTTTACATGAACCACTCAGTCAACGGCATTCAAGGTCGCCCCGGCCCCATTGTGCTGCCCCGAAGAACCTGGATACCGACCCCCATGGTCTTGAGAGACCAGAGAGACGATCCTTGCGGGGCTGCAGACATCCGGGTGGAACTCAACTTTTGCTCACCTTGCCATTCACGGGACGGAGAGACCGGAAGGGGTCCTGATACGAACGCTTTCTGGACAAGAGAGATTCCGGTCGTCCTCGAGGAGGAATGTGTCATGATGTTTTTACTGACGAGACGGTATTGGTGCCTGATAATAGTTGGCTGTGCCTTTTTCACTCTAGGCGACACAACATGGGGGGGCGATATATCCTCGATCGATGACCCTGACGGCCCACGTATATTTATTCTTTCCAGCACCGGAGGTTGCCTGGCGCCCACCGGAGCGAACCGGCCCGATGCGGCAAGAGTCGACCGTTCAACCCTGGACTTCGACCATGTTCTGACCCTGAAAGGTGTATCAGGGGACGTGCTTTGGTATACGGACCGCCCCGAACACCGGGCAGGCACGAATAATATGAAAGACTGGGTTTCAGTTCAGTGGCCCTCGTTTCATGGTAAAAATCCGGCCAATGCGGTTCTTGATACGACAATCGATTTGCAGGGCGGTAAAGAAAGCCTGTGCCTGACGGTAAAAAACCCAAAATACGATTCAAGCGGCAATACACTGACGTTCGATACAGCCATCCTGAACTCAACCCTGAAAGATGGGTTTACCGCCCCGGTCGATATGAGAGAAATCAAAATGACTATCGTGGACAAAAATAAAAACGACCGGACAACGGGATGGTCATTCGTTCACATGGCCAGGGAGGCCAGCTTTGAAACAACCGGCCGGACCGGGGTCTACAGGCTTCACCTGGATGGCATTAAAGAAAAAGTCTTTTATA
>Ga0180009_10004151_pt1 | contig 16145 bp, 15 predicted proteins | sample OS_PC_MetaG_FD_123537 | JGI IMG/M metagenome (GOLD analysis project Ga0180009, IMG submission 123537) | Groundwater microbial communities from the Aspo Hard Rock Laboratory (HRL) deep subsurface site, Sweden - OS_PC_MetaG | ecosystem: Environmental > Aquatic > Deep subsurface > Groundwater...
ACCTCTCCGCACAATAGCGGCCAGTAAGATACTGATCAGATACAACCCCATCAACGGCGCCATAACCAGGCCCATGTTGACCGGGTCAACCGTCGGCGTGACGGCCGCGGCCAGGACGGCCATCCCAACAAGGGCAAAGCGCCATCCGCTGGCGAGCTGACGTGCCGAGACGAATTTCAATTTGGCCAGGAACATCACCACCAGCGGCATCTCGAAGCAAATGCCGATCCAGAACATCAGGCGGGTAATGAAGTCGAAGTAATTTGCAGGACGCACCTGGGTGGTGATGCCGAGGAAACCGGTGAGAAAGGGGATTGCTGTTGGGAGCATCGCAAACCAGGTAAAAGCCACACCGCTGGCAAATAGAAGTGTAGCAAAAGGTACCATGATGACCAGCCAGGTCACTTCGTTCTTTTTTAGGCCCGGCAGTATGAAGCGCAGGATCTGATAGACCATGAAAGGCATCCCCAGAACGATGCCGCCCAGGATCGAGACCTTCATGAAGATGGCAATGTTCTCGGTGATTTCGATCGAGACCAGCGCCTCCCGTCCACCGAGGGGAGCGGCGAGGAAATCAATCATCTGCCCGGCAAACGCAAAACTGACTGTAGTGGTTACCAACAGCGCAATAAAAGCCTTGAAGAGCCTTCGCCGCAACTCGTTGAGATGTTGCAAGAGCGGCTTGGAGGACTCGAGTTGGACGCTGGCCTTGCGATGGGCGCGATCAAAGGCGCGCAGGTAATCGCGCCAGCTTCGTTTGCGCTTCTTGGACACAGTTGCCTCGACGCTCACGGCAAGTTACTCTTGATCTGCCTTCTCTTCTTTCGTGGTCTTGGCTTCCTCGTCCTGTCCTGCCCCTTCCTCTTCCTTGCCAGTGATGCCCGAGCGGAAACTGCGCACACCCTTGCCCAACTCACCTGCAATTTTGCCGATGCGGCCAACGCCAAAGAGCAATATGACGATGATCAGGATGATGATCAATTCTGTGGTTCCAAGGTGAAACATGGTTTACTCCTTATACATCTACAGATAGTCTGAACGTTTGTGGTGTGGTACCGTCCACTTTCAACTCTCGAATGTACCGTTCACCGTCGCGGGTCTCAAAGATATTACTCGAGAGACCAATCTCGATGTCGAATTTCTTTAGAGACCTGATCTGGCTGACATGGAATTCGAGATAATTATACGCCTCATTTACTTCATAGTGCTTGTATCCGGCCTTTTGGAAGAAACGCTGCACCGACGCGATATCCTCGCCAAATACTTTGGCGCTCTTGAGAAAATAATCGGTTTGGGAAAAATACATGGTTTTTGGAAGGGGGCGGATCGAGTTCTGCTGATAGACCTGCCCGCTGTGCTTGTTTTCCAAAGAACAATAATGGACCCCCAGGTTGAGTCCCGCATCCAGAGCGAACTCGACCAGATCCAGGCATTCCATCTCGCTGCCAGCCACAGGCAGGCCACCAGCATACCAGTAGTTGTAGAGCACCCGGAACGGTCTGGCTTTGATGCGATAACCGTGCTGGCGAAAGACCTCGGCATTGTGGAGCGGGAAGCAGAACTCCAGCAGGTTGATGCCAAAGATCTCCAATCGCTCCAATTCTGTCAGAACCTCTTTCATCTCCTCCAGCCTGCCGGGCAGCACGGGCATTTCAACCATTACATGGGGGATGTATTCGCGCGCCAGTGCGATCTGATCGTAGGTATGCCGCTGTCCCTTGGCTAGATCCTGCATGCGGATACTGTAGCGGATCTCGTCCATGCCTGCATCTTTCAACGCCTGGAGCGTCTGGCGGTCCACATGGTCGCCGCAGGTATACAAACGGGTATATACGCCTGGAAAACCTTGGCGCGCCTCCTGGAAAAAGCGGAGCGCCTCTTCCTTATGTAGCAACGGTTCACCACCGGTCAATGCCAGATGGCGTACCCGCGCCCGGCTGGCACGTAGGGTCTGCAGTTCCGCAACCGTATCACGAGTATGCTCGCGGAAGTATTCATAGCCTTCCTGGTTCGGATTGAAGCAGTAAAAGCAGTCCCGGTGGCACTTCAGCGAAATGAAAAAGGTGGCGCTCCCCACCCCCGTCTGGCACGCCTGGCAGGCGGAGGAGATGCGCTTGGTGTAAATACTCTTGGAATCATTCCTGACCAGCGCCCCCTTCTTGCGTAACGCCGCGACTCTGGCCTCGAACTGCCCATCCTCTCCGCCGGAGTCGATTTCTATCCCGCTCTGGCGGACCTTTTCCATAAAGTCTTGAACTATCCGGACGTACTGCTCGGCGTAAGAGCGCAAGGCAGGATTGCGGATGGAGGCAAGCGTATCCTCATTCACCTCGACCCTCATTCTAGTTTCTCCTCCGCGACCGGTGGCCTGATGCCCTTTAACCCGGGCGGCAGCATAGACCCAAACGGGTGCGTCCGCCGGTACTCGCACAACGGGCATAGGTTAACACCAGGCTGCGCGGCGGTCAAAGCACCACAACGCTTACACTTAACCAACCCGCCTTCCTGAAGTGTAATGATTTCTTCGCTGAAGATCTGCGCAAATGTCGGCGTACGATCCATAGCTAGTGCAGAGGGCGCACAAACATGCACACACATTTCACAACCCACGCAATTGCGCGCGGAGAACTTCAATGTGTATGCTGTCTCGTTTTCGTTCTTTTCAAATTGCAGAGCATTTGTTGGACAGGCGCGGGCACAAACGGCACAGGCCGTGCAGGCCTCTGAGACAGAGACCCAGGCGAAATCCATGTCAATAAGGCTACCGTTGAAGCCTGATTGCGGTGCAGGCAAGTGTCCAATTGCGCCAAGCATTCGCAAGCGGTCACGGCAGGGGCGATGGCCAGGCTTTGTCTGCTCGTTTTCGATGGCGCGCGCCATGGCCACTTTCCCCTGCTGCGCCAGCATGCGGAACATATCGCGCCGAGAGAGAGGTGGGTTTGTCGCTTCCCAGAGTGGACGCTCCAGGGGTGAGTCCAACTCGGAGACACAGTCGAGGGTCTCGGCCTTTCCCCAGGCTTCCAGGAGCTGTTTAGCCTGTCTAACTTGTACTTGTACCTGTCTGGGGAGGGTTCCCCATTCGCAAGCGGAGCAGGCATCCGTCCGCACCAGGATGCGCTCAAGCCCGAAGGCAGCCAGGGCAAGATAAGCCCCGGAACCTAAACCCGCCAGACAACCCCGTACGCGGATCCCTGTGCTCGCCTCCGAGAACCCCTGTGCGGCCTGTGAATTTCTCTCACACAGCAACTCGAGCGCGCCGCCTTCGAGGTGCGTCACAGCATTCAGGAGTGAGACAACCGCATCATCCGCCGCGTACGCCCCCACCGGGCAAACGGTCAGGCAAGCCAGGCAGGTCTGGCATTTCTCGTCATCGAGCGCGGGTGGCTTACCAGCCGCGATCGCGTCGACAGGGCACAACCCGAAGCAGGCCGTGCAGGTCGAGTACTTATCCTGGCTGTGTAGGCAACGACTTGTGTCCAGTGTAATTGTCGAACGATCAAGAGCGGCGAACCGTTCCGCAGCCGAGAAAAGACTCACCGGACAGCCTCCTTCGGAGATTTGACATCCAGCATTTCAACCAGAGCGGATAAGGCCCCACGGGTCAGGTGGGCCAGCCCTTTATAGAAATCCGTCTGAGCATTCTCTTCGACCAATCCGCACCAAGTCAGCGCCCAGAGGCCAAGGTGTTTCTTGAAAAATTCGCGTTGCGCATCCAGTAATTCTTCGAAACGGGCATTATCTTGCTCATTCAACGACTGGATACCCAGAGCTGCCAGATGGGATAAGAACAACAGTTCCAGACCAATGTGGTCATCAGGTTCTCGATGGATTTTTTCCGCTTCCAATCCGAAGCGCTTATACCAGGCGCGCACCTCCAGTGTCCGCTGCTGAAAAATAAGGCGATCATCGCCTAAATGCACCGATCCCCACGGCGGTGCAAGGACTTTGACCGGACCGATAAACAAGCGTGTGTAGTCCGCCTGCATGTTCTCAAATGCTTCATCTGCGATACCGTTCTTTCCCCAATTCTGCAAGAACTCGAGGCTGGCTTTCGTCTCATCCTTATCGGCGGCAAACGGTACCTCAGAGAAAACATCTTCATCGATCAACGACTGCAACCAGGTTCGCTCCTCGTTTTCCGGATAAGAATAAAAAACTCGGCCTAACAATTCCAATAGGAGCATCTCACCCGTCAAAGTTTCTTGCCATTCGAATGGGGAAGGATCAGTCATATTTTTTCTCCTGTCTGTTTTTCAATAACCAGTTTACAACAAGAACAGGCAATGCAAGTAGGGTGAGAAATGCCATAAGATAGGTGATAAATGTCATGAACTGGGCTGTGCTGATACCGATCTGTGCCAGTCGGTCGCGTATCTGGGCACTTAGACTTGGCTGCCAGGTCAGGGCTATCGGAAATTTGCCCTCGGGATGGAGCGCAGCCACCACGACTGGATCGTAAGGAACCGGAACCGGCCGGAAGTCTTCCGCCAGCACGACCATCTGTCCCCCAGATACCACAACCGGTTGCGAATCACCTTTCGCTTGCAACTTCGCCTGCCCTTCAAATAAATAGAACCATACCGCCTGCCCAGGTACATGCTCTAGAGCAAAGCGGCCAGACCCAATCTCGATCTCCCCCGCTTCCAGGCTGATTCGCAGCGGCTCATCCCCACCCCCACCATGGCCCCATAGCCAACCCTGCTCCAGCGTGAGATGCAGCCCATCCTCGATCAGCCGGGTCTCGGGCGGCAGCAGCACCTGGCCCGAGCCCCAGGGCAGGCTGCGGGTTTCGTGACGTATGACCAAGGTCAGGTCGAGGGGCTGAGGATTAGCGGAATCGACGACGTATGCCTGCGAGTAGAAACCGGGTGCGCTCACCAGCAGAGTGCGAGCTTCGGGGGGTAGGCCAACCAGGGCGAAGCGGCCGGAGTCTGGCTGCACGGCCTGGGTGATCGCAAACTTGTCCAGGGAGACAAAGGCGAAGGGTATGGGCTCGCCTCCGGCCTGATGGACGGCGCCCGATAGCGAAGCGCCGGAGAGCGGCAACAGCGACAGTTCGATCGAAGCGTTGGGTTGTTGGAACAGATCAACAAGCTGGGGTTGGGAGACCAGGCCGAGGGCAGCCAGGGCGTCCGGGTCACCAGCGAGCAGGTAACGGCCGATGGGCAGCTCAGGGAAAGTGAAGGCGCCTTGAGGAGAGCTCTGGGTCCGAAAGCTGGCGCCATCAGGCAGGTGGATGGCCTAGACGCCCACGGGGTTGGCGGACGGTGGGGTGATCTGGCCGGAAAGCTGGCCTTTGGTGGCGCGGATGCGCAGGGTGATGGGGGGCGCGGAGGTGGGGCCGGGAGGCAGGGTGACTTCCACTGGCTCGACGCTCTCGTACAGCACCCCGTCCACTACCACAGGCGGTAGAAAGATTTGATACGTGGTGGGAACTTGCGAGAGGGCCTCCACCTGGAGGTTTGCCTGGCCGTCGGCGCCGCTGAGAGCGGTGAAGGTGCGCCCGCGCCACTCGTACAGGCGCGTGGAGGCCTGGAGAGGAACGCCAGGCGCGGGCTGACCATCTTCAAGCAACACATTCACCGGCATTGAGGCGCTTCCGCTGTGATCCACATAAATGAGGCGCTCGTCGGAAGCCTGGGCCCCATCTGAGGTTGTCGCAGTGACAACCAAAAGGACCTCATCAGGAGGTAGGACAGTCATTGCTTTTTTGTGACAATTCAAACAATAGAATTTTTGACCATCAAGGTCAGGAAAAGGTTCTCCCCCACCAGGTCGAATGTTGGCGGAGAAGGAAAAAGTACCATCAGCGCCCGGCCTGGCAGATAAGATGGCAACTTGCTTAGTACCTGACCAGACCACTAGTTGAAGCTCGATTTCTGTCAGAGGAACAGTCTCAGAATAGATGTATCCATCAATTGGTATCATAGTAATAATTTCATAAGGAGTGTACAGATGTGCACCACTTCCTGGAGTTGCGATCACCACGCCAAAATCCGACGTGGCCTGCGGTACTCCGGCCTCCACCCCCTGAATGTTGTAAGACACCTGTAAAGTTGTTCCGCCAGATGCGCGATCCAAAACGGGACACCAGTTGAGCACCAGGGCACCGTCTTGATGACAGGCAGCGCAACCGGTCTCAATCACTCGCGCTGGGTGCGTGGCACTGTGCGGATGGTGACAGGCCTTGCAGTTGGATGGCGACGAGACCCGCTCTTGCGCCGCCGGATTCGCTTCCATAGGCACATCCCATACCCGCACTGTGTTATCCACCGCGCCGGAGGCCAGTGACTTGCCATCCGGCGAGAAGGCCACACTGAAGACGAAATCGGTGTGGCCTCTCAGCAAATCGTAGGGCTCAACTGCGGGCATTTTCCACAGGCGCACGGTGGTATCAACAGAAGCCGAGGCGAGTAACTCTCCGTCCGGCGAGAAGGCCAGCCCCAGCACGCTGGAGGTGTGTTCCTCGCGGGTAACCAGCAATTCCCCATCGGCCACGCGCCAGAGACGAACAGTGGCGTCAAATGCGCCGGAGGCAAGCCATTCGCCATCCGGGGAGAAAACCAGCGCACGCACCCAACCAGTGTGGCCTTTGAGTTCACGCAACAATGTTCCATCGGATACTTGCCATAAACGGATGATTTGGTCATACCCCCCGGTAGCCAGGATAGTCCCATCCGGGGAAAAGGCCAGTGCGCGTGCGCCTTCCGTGCCCTGGTCGAAAGTGTGATAGAGATTACCATCGGGGGCGTTCCACAACCGCACCGTGTTGTCATCGGAAGCGGTTGCCAGCAGTTCGCCATTGGGAGAGAAAGCCAGGGCACGCACCCAAGTTGTGTGTCCACTCAGTTCCTTGAGAAGCGTCCCGTCACTTGCCCGCCGCAATCGAACGATAGGGTCGTATGAGCCGCTGGCCAGCAGACTGCCATCGGGAGAAAAAGCCAGTGCGCGCACCCAGGTATCGGTCGGAGTGAAGCGGATGGGTTGTAGATCATATGAATTGAAGAAATTAATGCCGAGTGAAGATCCAACCGCCAACCTCTTTCCATCTGGGGAATATGCCAGCGCGTGTGCCCGTCCTTGTCCGGTAGGCGAGATTTGAATGATGCGCGGGCTATCGCCCTCCGCAGATACAGAAAATGCAAGCACGCCAGCCGTAAGTCCGGCCAGGAGTATCAAAACCAGCAATGAAAAATAATTATTAATTCTCATTTTTAGCCGCCTTATGCGAGAGTTGAACTGGCGCCCCATCGTTTGGTTCGCAAACAAAAAAGGTAACTTTACAAAACAAGGTGGGGAGGCATTGAACCTCCCCACCTCATTTTCGTGTTTGACACGTCCGGTTGGCGTCTCTACTAGATACCTATTCGAACATGTGCGGTGTAGAACAGGACGCGTGCCAACACCTCGGCCACCAACACTATGACGAAGGCGGGGTAGGCTATGCTTCCAAGCACCTTTTCCCGACCTACGCTCATGGCGTTCTGGTACAGGAACATGGCGAACACGCCCGCGCCTACAAAGGCCAGTATAACGCGCAGAGCCAGCACCCAGCCAAATGATCCAGCCATCAACTGAACGCTCGCCAATCCAGCCGCGCTTCCGCTGGCCAGCGTAGCCAGATATATCGGCAACACCACCAGTTCCACCCCCACCAGCAGCACCGCTGCCACCGCTACCCAGCGCAACGCCTCACGCATTAGCGTGCATTGCACATCCGCACAGTCTGGCTCCTTGCGTCGCACGTAGTCGTAATTGGCGACAAAGGCTGCTCCCATTGCCAATGCACCCAATAAAAAGGTGGTTGCAAAGAAGGATACCGGCGTCGCCCATGAATTCCAGGCGGGTTGGGATTGCAGCAGGTAGACATTGGACATGCTGAAAACCAGCACCAGTCCAACCAGCGCCGCCAGCCAGGCAATCACGTTACGCAGACCGAAAGAGCCGATCTTACGCCATTGCATGAAAGCAAAGACGGTTACCAGCACTGCGAAGATCACGCCAAACAAGATCTCACGGCTGAGCCACGAGCTTCCTAGATTGGTGACCGCGCGGTAGGCATTGAACGGGTTGCCTAAGTGAAAGAGGGAGGCCACAAACGCCAGCGCGATGACCGGCACCAGCGCCAGTAAGGCTCGGTCGCTCAGGCGGTCAGCTTCTTCCACGCCATACTTGCGAGCGGCAAAGTAATGTGCCACCCTCAGCACCCACATGGCGCCCACGGACATTTGCACCAGAATCGTGAAGGCAATCAACGCCCATTCTTGTACATTCATCTCACACCTCCTCAGGCAAATTCAGTATCCGGCCAGTGCCTTGTCCGCTCATTTGGGCATGTTTGTGCGGTGTGATTACCAGCGCAGGTTTGGTAATATCACCTGTCGGCAATGGTTCGATTGCATCCAGGTTGCCATATCTCTGGCGCAGCTCTTCGAGATCGCCGAAGTCCAGACAGCGCATGACGCAGGCATCCACGCACGCCGGGTTGAGACCCTGGTCTTGGAGATCGTAGCAGAAGTCGCACTTGGTCATCACTTTGGCTTCTTCATTGAGTTGAGGCGCGCCATACGGGCAGGCCCACTGACAATAACGACAGCCAATGCATTTCTCTGCATCGATGACAACAATGCCGTCGGCGCGTTTGGAAATTGCGGCTGTCGGGCATACGTTGGCGCAGACCGGGTTTTCGCAGTGTTGACAGGCTGTGGAGACCGAATAGGCGAAGAGGTTGTTTGGAGCCATCGTTTCGCCTTGCTTAATCCAGGAACCACCGCCATAAGTGAACACCCTCCGCCAGAGCAATCCGGCGGGCAGATCGTTCTTATCCTGGCAGGCCACCTGACAGACTTTACAGCCTGTGCAAGCACTTGAGTCAAAATAGAAAGCTTTTTGGTTAGCCATGGCTTATGCCTCCTTAATGGGAATGCGCTGAGGCCACAAGTAGTCCGGCTCCAGTGGCGCTCCGGTCCACTTCTCCACCTGGACATTGCAACTACTCCACGGCTCTTCGCCCTGACCGGTCAGGTGTGTGCCGTTGAGAGTGTTCGTTGCTCCGGCCTTGTCGATGCCCAGGGCTTCGTCCATTTCGACCCAGGCACCCTCACCGAGGATGACAACCCCAGGCATGACCCGTTCAGCAACGTAAGCAGGACGTAGGACTTTTCCCCATCGGCTCTTGACTAGGACGGTGTCGCCGGTCTGAATGCCGCGCTCCTTGGCATCCAAGGTATTGATCTCAAACTCTTGCGGGAAGGCCTTGCGGAGTTGAGAGACATTGTCGAACACCGAGTGGCTTCTGCGGAAGCTGTGAGTATTGATCACTTGCAACGGGTAATCGCCCTTGATCTTATTATCCCAATCGGCGTAGGTGTCCTCGACACCTTCCACCGGCCGGCGATATTGCGGGATCGGGGGGGTGGTTGTCAACCCATACATGGCGATAACGTCAGAAAGTGCCTGGCAGTGGATTTCGAGCTTGCCACTGGTGGTTGTGAGCGGGTTAGCCACTGGATCCTCACGGTAGGCTTTGCCGGCGATGAAGGTGAATTTGTCGCCCGGCGAGCGCGGCACCTGATAGACACCTTTCTCCATTAGTTCCGTCAAGCTGATACGGCCAGTCTGTGGCTCACCCTCCACGCCCCATGCGGCAATGTCTTCCGCGGTAATGGTCACCAGCGGCTCGTAGCCAGATCCGTCGGGAAGGATAACCTTCGCCTTGATGATCCGGTTGAATACCTGCTGTTTGCGGGGGAAGGGGTAGATCTCGTCGGGGTTCAGCCCGAGCCGCGTTGCAAGCTCGCGCTCGATTCACTGGCAGTCGCGGGCTTCGAACAAGGGTTCAGTTACCTTGTTGTACCAGAGCAGCATCTCTTGATTGCCTGTCAGGAAGCCGCCTGGATCTTCCTCCCACGGGGTGGTGGTGGGCAGCACCACGTCGGCATATTTGGCCGCAGTTGCCAGGACGATATCGCTGGCAACCACGAACTCGACTTTGCGGTAGGCTTCGATCCCTTTAACAATCCCGGCACTCTGGTTCAGGGCATTGCCGCCGTTGCCGTCCTGCACGCGGTAGATCATGCGAATATCGCATGGCACCTTGCCGCGCACGGTGGCTGTGTACTCGCCGTTCAAGATCGCGTCCCACATTTCCTCGTAGGCCATGCCATGAAACTCTGTGTTTTCGGGATTGGCAAAGCCGTAACCCAGGGCGACTCCGCCAGCAAGCGGGTTGGGAATGCCAGGCAGACCGCTTCCGCCGGGAGACACCAGGCTCGGCCCGCCGTAACTCGCGTTGGCGTGTGCGTTGACCACTACGCCGCCACCCGAAACGCCCATATTGCCGGTCATCCAGCCGACTGTGAGGAATGCCTGACAAATCGACTGGCCGAAGTAGTTCCTGGCTATAGTCCAGGAACTCTGGAAGATCATCGGCTTGGTTGTGGCGATCTCCTCAGCGAAGCGACGGATGACGACCGGCGGAGTGCCGCAGATCTCGGAAGCCCATTCAGGAGTCTTAGGTACGCCATCATAGGTACCCAGGACATAATCCTTGAAGTTCTCGCGTGGGTTAGCGCCTTTGGGCATGTGATAGCGATCAAAGCCCACTGTGTACTTATCGAGGAACTCCTGGTCCTGCAGGTTGTTGGTGATCATGTGGTGGGCCATGCCGATCAGGAGCGCCGCATCTGTTGATGGGCGGCAGGGAATCCACTCATCAGCCAAGGCTTGGGCCGTGCTGTTGTATTCCGGGGTCACGATGATGAACTTGGCTCCGGCCTTCTGCGCCTGGAGGTAGTTGTACGTGGGGTTACCGCCGCTGCTTGAGATCGGGTTGGAACCCCACAGAACGACCAGGCGGGCGTTGCGGTAGTCGAGGCGGTCATTGGCGCCGAAAAGGCCGCCGGTCATCTTTGCCCGGACTTGCGGCCAGGCACCTTCCGAGGAGACACCCCAGGAGTCCATGTAGCCGCCATAGGCGCTGAGCAGTTTGCTGCTGGATCGCGGGATAAAGATGGCCGCGTTTCCATAGGTTTCTTTGATTCGCTTTAATTCACTTGAGACGATATCCAAAGCCTCATCCCAGGAAATGCGCACCCACTCGTCCACGCCGCGCAGTTCTTTCTTTCCGCCGCCGGGAGCCCAGTTCTTGCGTTTCATCGGGTATTTGATACGATCTGCGCCAAAGACCTGGTGACGCTGAGAACGCCCACGGGCGCAACCGCGTTGTTGCGGGTAGTCAGGGCTATCGGGGTGGGTGTCATCGGTCTTCTGTTTTGTGACAACACCATCCACCACGTAAGCCTTGTTGACGCAGCGCCCGCCGCAGTTGTGCCAGCAAGCCGCCGAGACCCAATTACCTTGCGTCGCGGCAGCTTCGGCTGCCGCCTGGACAGTCTTCAGGCCGTAATTGATTCCTCCGGCTAATACCGCAGTCCCCCCCAACGCAGCGCTCCATTTGAGGAAACTGCGCCGGGAGAGTACGGTATCGGTCAGGGTTTTCGTGAGGAAATTCTTTTCAGTCATTCCTTCCCTCCATTTCTTGTAATGAAATAATCGTATGCTCTATAGGATTTGAGCCAAAGGGCTCACATTTATTTTTCAAGCAGGGTTCAATTTTTCTCAATATAGGACCTCCTGAGAGTGAATTAAATGGCAAAATAACTAAGTTGTGCACTTCTTCACTATCAGGATACTCTAATACAAGCTCGAAAACGCCCCTCTTTAGGGTAATTTCATCTCACCCGCTTGGGTGATTATTTAACAGATTATCATTCGAATTCGAGACCAAACCCGATTTCACAGCATAGGCAGCAGCTTGCGTGCGGTTCTCCAACTGCAATTTTGCCAGGATGTTCTTGAGATGGCTCTTTACAGTGTTGACAGAGATGGAAAGCTTTTCGGCAATTCTAGAGTTGCTGGCGCCACTGGCGACGAGGCGGAGCACGATAAGCTCCCTTTCTGTCAGGGTTTCCTCGCCCTTGGCACCATCCATCGAACGTTTAGCCACACCCTTGAGCAGTCGCGTCGCCATTGACCTAGTCATGGCCGCTTCGCCCTTTATTATGCCGGGCAGTAGTTCAAAGAGTTCTTTTGCATCCAGGCTCTTTAATAAATATCCGGACACCCCAAGTTTGACAGCTTCATACAGGTGTTCGTCATTTTCTGAGGCTGTCAATAAGACCACCGCAATGCCAGGGAAGCGCTCTCGAATTTCTTTCGTCGCTTTTAGACCATCCCCGTGGGGCATATAAATATCCATGAAAACCACGTCCGGGTGTAATTGCTCCGCCAACTGAACCGCATCCTCACCGGTTTCTGCCTCACCAATCACCTCGACCAGATCCTCACGCGTCTTCATCAGGCTGATGAGTCCCTGGCGGAATAGCTTATGATCGTCGGCAATGAGAACCTTGATCGTCATTGGATTTCATCCTTTTTGAGAATTCCTAAATTCCTATGCGCACATGGATAGCAAAAAATAAAAACCGTCCCAAGATCTCCGCTATCATCACCAGCAGACACGCTATAAAAACAGGTTCCATCAGTTCTTCTGTCACTTTTCTCCTGCTATGCGACATAACCACGGCAAAACCCAGCCATCCTACCCCAACGAACATCAGCGCATAACGGATAATAAGTAAAGGCTGATAAAGTTCCAACAGAAGATCTAGACTTGCTTGCGCCGCTTCGTTTCCGGTGCGAAGGGATGATATTTGAAAAAAATTCAAGACGGCAATCGTGATAACCAAGACAACAGCAATGACAGCCAACCAATCGAAGGATCCTTGAATGATTCGAGGACGAATGCTTTGGTTTTCTTGTTGCTGTGATTTGGAGAATTTTAGATCCATGATCAACAATACAGGTACCGTCATTACACCAAGAAGTAACGTCGTTTCCAAAAAAGAAACGGTAGTTAGAGGCGAATTCCAGGCTGGTTGAGAGGGCAGGAGATATATCCGAGACATACAATATTCGGTAGCAAAACCAAACAAAATCGCCACCCAGCCCAGGACTGTTTTTAACTTATTATGACCGTTCACAAACCAAAGCAAGGTCCACAGGCAGCCAACAGAGAAGATGAAAAACAAATTATATACAAGTTCGCGACTTAACCAGGAAGAGTGAAAGTTGCGCAGGGCCAGAAACGACAAATATGGCCTGCTCAGGTGGAAATGTGCTCCAGTTATTCCCGCAATAATAGTGATAAGGATTATCAAAATCGGAATCTTGATGATCCGATCCACTTCTTCTCTCCCGTATTTTGAATTACTCAGGGTGCGGATCACCCACAATACAAAAAGCGCTCCGGCTGCCAATTGGGTTAGTATCGTATATACCGGCAAAGTCCATTCGCGTATATTCATGTCGTGTTTTATCCTACAGAGTACTGCGTAAATATCTGAACCAAAATCCTATAATTTTCGAGCTATTCAATACAGGCAAGTTCATAGATTTATGCAAGAAGCAGTAAGTCAAGGAACGGAGATCCTGCCTTCGCGAAAGAATATTGCCTGGCCTTTCTTTAGCTGCTCGGCCTCAAGACAAGGAAACCTGCACTCGATAGTTGTACCCATTCCCAATACAGAATGCACCTCCAAGGTTCCCCGGGCGCTGTTGGCTCGCTCCCTCATGGTCTTTAGACCGAAGCTGCGCTTCGAATCCTGCACCGCAAATCCGATACCGTTATCGCTAATCTGCAGATAAATATATTCACTATCCTTCTGTGTCATTTTCTTGATCAGCACTCTCACCTGGCTGGCACGTGCATGTTTTCGGACGTTGGCCAGGGCTTCCTGCAGAATACAGACCAACTGCACCTCGGCAACGGATGAGATGTTGAGCTCACCTTCCATCTCATTTACAAAGCAGGTTTCAATACTGGTCTGTATGCCGAACTCTTCCAGATACTCGCCAATGGCTGAAATCAGACCTTTTTCGTTGGCCAGGGTTGTGCGTAGACTGAGGATATTCTCCCGAACGTCGGCAAGTGCAACCCTTACGGCTTCCCGCATCTGCTCCAGTTCGGCATGAAGTGCCTCTTGTTTACCCTGTTTGAGCAGTGCCTCCAAAGTCTGTACTTGTAGGTTTAAATAGCCTAAAACTTGTGCCAGGCCGTCATGCATTTCTCGGGCAATGCGTGCTCGCTCCTCTGTGATCGAGAGGGATTGTAATTGGGATGTCATCAGACCATGTTGGATCGCAATCACCACCTGATCAGCCATACACTCCAGCCAGATCAAATCCGTTTCCGTATATGGCATCTCATCGGATCTGGCGGCCCAAAGGGCTCCGATCGGACGATTATCCAGTTCAAGGCGGACAATTCCAGCCCCACTGGCAGGCCGCTCCAGGCCATAAATGATATTTTCAAGCATGGCGGGAGGCTCATTGCCTGAGGAGCGATAGGAACGCACGGCTTGCAAGGTTTCCAAGATCAAGGGGGTCTCAACGACGACCGGCGACTGGACCATCTCTGTAGTGTCTTCAATGGAAAAGCACTTCAACTCCAGGCAGGATGGACCATCGGTCAATAGGGCAAGCCCGACGAAGTCCGCCCGAAGCAATTTTCTTGCATTCTCCACGATGTACAGCAAAATACTATCAACGTCTTCCAGTTCCGTGATGCGACGGTTGATGCTAACCAAGACTTCCGTCCATTTTTCCGCTGTTTGTCTGGCAGAGATCTGAGCTTCAAAAGTTGCCTCTTGGGCGCGGTCGCGTTCTTTTTGTAATGCTCCGAGTTGTCTCTTTCGAGTTGCTTCGAAGACACCTAACCCTCTGACCACAAAAAATGTTACAGTGAACGCTGACAGCATTCGCCAGAAAGAAATGGGCAAACCGGTTACTTCCAAAATTCGCTCATAGTCCAGCCAGGCGGTTAATCCATAAAATATTGTAATCCCTGCCTGCTCTCCGGTGAAGGCGTTGTAAATCACGCGATCATAGTTGTAATAGGACGCAGGACCATAGGGAGCGGCCGGTACAACCAAACCGACGATAAACGCTTCAAACAGAAACGCCAAACCGGCTCCCAACATCAGATTGGCAACATCGGAAAGACCGAGTTTCCGCTGCAAATTCCACTGGCGCAGGAAACCAATCCCTGCCATGATAGCACCCGGAAGATAGAGCAGGTAGCGTGACCAAATATCAATGGGAATTTCAATGGGGGATGGCGTGACGAATGTAGTTGCAGCGTAAGTAAACACATAAGCGATCGGAACAATCAGTACACCTGGGATAAAAATTGTCCATGCCGGCAAAGGTATTTCTCTCAAGATTCCCCAACCGAACTTGAGCAATAATAAACCCGTGAGAGGCTGGGCAATCATTCTCAATATACTAAGTGCATGAAGATATTCCTCTGTACCGCCGCTGGCCAGGAACATATCAATCCAACTGGTTACCCCACAGACAAAACCAAACGCGGCCAGCCACGTAAGATGCTTGTTTAAAGGCAGGTCGCTGCCCTGGCGACGTTGCAAATAGGCCGCCAAACCCAGCCCTCCAAAGGCTAACCCATTGAAAAAGTAGATGATCATCATGGCGAAAAATGGAATTGGGGCAGGATCATGGTCAGGGTGGAAGGGCGAGATCGGCCTTCTTCCACAAACTTATACTTATTTTAGCACTTTTGCACTACTTGACCATAGGATAAAACTCATCCCTCGGCAAGGTGCTGAAAATATTTTGAAAGGTATTAATCCCCTACCCCACCATAATCCTCGGCCTATACTGTAGCGCCTCTGCCAGGTGTACCGGTTGGATCGTTTCGCTCCCTGCAAGGTCAGCAATCGTGAACGCTAGTTTGAGCACGCGATGATAGGCCCGCGCCGATAACTGTAACTGGCTCATCGCAGCACGGATCAGACTTCGCCCGGCCTCGTCCAACGCGCAGAAGCGACGAATCTCTGCCGGACGCATGTCGGCGTTGCACATCGTCGATGGTAGGGGCGGACGACTAACCCACAGGGTGCTTCGCGAAGTCGTTACTACGATTTCGTGATTTACTGATACTACTATAACACCTTATTTCGATTTCAGCCTCAACCCCCATCCCATCCCCAACCCGCTGATTAGCGCGATCAGGCCCACCCAAATGAAAGTATCCTGCCAAAAGCGCATGGGGAACAAACGGATAA
>Ga0180009_10004152_pt1 | contig 16141 bp, 17 predicted proteins | sample OS_PC_MetaG_FD_123537 | JGI IMG/M metagenome (GOLD analysis project Ga0180009, IMG submission 123537) | Groundwater microbial communities from the Aspo Hard Rock Laboratory (HRL) deep subsurface site, Sweden - OS_PC_MetaG | ecosystem: Environmental > Aquatic > Deep subsurface > Groundwater...
GCCCTGACTGTTTATAAACCGTGCGAAAACAAAAAGCAAGTCCGACAGGCGATTCAGGTATTTGATGATCTCCGGTTGTATTATTTGTTTCTGTGCCAAGGAAACGGTTTGTCGTTCGGCCCTACGGCAAATACTTCTGGCAATATGAACTATTGATCCCACGCGTGATCCGCCTGGAAGAACAAAATTTTTTATCGTAGGAAGAGTTTTTTCCATCAAATCTATTTTGATCTCCATCTTCTTGATTTGTTTTTCTACTAATTCTTTTTTCAAACCCTTCCAGCCGGCCAGACTACTTCCAATAGCAAGCAGTTGCTTCTGAACTTCTACAAAAAATCGGGTTTCATCGTTTTTATTAAGTTGTGAAATTATCAACCCCACCCAACTATTTAGCTCGTCTATGAACCCATATGTATCCACAAGCTCGTGGCATTTCAAAACTCGCTTCCCACCAAAAATAGAAGTAAATCCTTTGTCGCCGGCGCGGGTATAGATATTCATAAATCTACAAATCATTCAACCGTTTTGTTATTAAGTCATTTATTTGTATATTTGTTTATTTGTCACAAATACGAGGAGGCCGACCCTTGTGTCAGACTAAACACCCCTTAAAAATGTTGTCGACAAATATTTTTTAATCTCGGATAGTGAATCCTCAAAAAAACTCTTTGGGTATGGCTTAATTTTCTCAAACCCTGGATCCAAACATTGTTTTGGACTGAATTGCTGAAGATACCACTTAACATTACCAATATTATTTAGCTGCTTTGCCATCTCTAGTAAGTCTTTCTTCGTGTGTAGCGTCGGCACCACCGTGGTCCTTAATTCAAACTCCACTCTGCTTTCCGAAATAATCTTTATACTCGTCTCAATATGTTCTGCATTACGACCGTGATTTTGACTTTGTCCAATATATTTGTAATATTTCTTTAGCGGCCCCTTCAGGTCCATTGCTATATAATCCACTAATCTATCTTTTATCAATTCTTTCACCATCTCCGGATTACTCCCATTGGTATCCAATTTAACCAAAAAACCCAAGCCTTTTACTTTTTTCATAAACCGGGAAAGATCAGAGTAAAGAGTGGGCTCGCCACCGGTGATAACCACCCCATCTAAAAGCCCGACTCTTGTCTTTATAAAGTTAAAAAAATCATCTTCTGCGATAGTGGGTAATTTTTGTGGCTCCAAAACTAAATCAGAATTATGACAAAAGGGGCAGCGGAAGTTGCAACCGCCGACAAACACGATACAGGAAACTTTTCCAGGGTAATCGAGCAAGGTTGTTTTTTGTAGGCCTTTGATAAGCATGAGGTCTTAGGTTGTTTTAATCCGGTAAGTCTTCCTTTCTGCAAATTCCACCTGTTTCCCAACATTCCACTGAACAACCGGTCGTAAGTAGCCAACAATTCTTGACCAAACCTCACACGTTTTGCCGCACTCCTGACATGTATCCTGTTTCCCTTTAAGATAACCGTGACCGGGACAAACGCTAAAGGTGGGGGTTAAGGTATAATAAGGAAGGTGATAATGCTCGGCAATTTTTTTTACCATGGTTTTAACGGCGACCGTATCCGGCAAGCTTTCCCCTAAAAATCCATGGAAAACCGTTCCGCCGGTATATTTTGTCTGGAGGTTATCTTGAAGGTCAAGAGCTTGAAAAATATCATCGGTAAAATTAACCGGCAGATGTGTTGAATTAGTATAAAAAGGTTCTGCATGATCTTTGCCGATTTCCTTTTCATTAGCACAGATAATCTTAGGGTACAGTTTCTTGTCAAGTCTGGCCAAATTATAAGAAGTCCCCTCGGCAGGCGTGGCTTCCAGATTAAACATCTGGTCAGTTTCTTTTTGATATATTAAAAGTTTAGTCCGCATAAAATCCAGAATTTCTTCTGCAAAGACCCGTCCCTCCTCCTCGCCGATATTCTTGTTCATAAAGTTAAGAAGCGATTCGTTCATACCAATTAAACCAATGGTGTTGAAGTGATTTTTCCAATATTCGCCGAAGCGGCCTTTAACTCCCCCCAAATACACTTTGGAGTACGGATAAAGTCCTTCTTCGGTAAACTTCTCCACTACTGTCCTTTTGAGAAGCAGGGCTTCTTTGGCCAGGTCCATCAAGTGAGAAAGTTTCTCAAAATATTCTTTTTTCGTTTTAGCGAGATAACCAATCCTTGGTAAATTAAGAGTTACGACACCAAGGCTTCCAGTCAACGGATTAGCGCCAAAAAGCCCTCCTCCCCGATGTTGAAGTTCTTTGGTTGACAATCTCAACCGGCAGCACATACTCCTGACATCTTCCGGTTTCATATCCGAATTGACAAAATTGGAAAAATAAGGAATGCCGTATTTGCGGGTCATTTCCCAAATTCCTTTATAAATCGGATTATCCCAATTAAAATCGCGGGTTATACTATAGGTGGGAATGGGAAAAGTAAAAACTCGCCCCTTCGCATCTCCTTCAAGCATCACTTCGGCAAAGGCTTTGTTGAATACATCAACTTCTTTTTGAAACTCTTCATACGTTTTACCTTGTGGAATGCCTCCGATAATCACCGGTTCTTTGGCCAAAAAGTCAGGAATAATAAGATCAAGGGTAACATTAGAAAAGGGCGTTTGAAAACCTACCCTGGTGGGGACATTCATGTTAAAAATAAATTCTTGAAGAGATTGTTTTACTTCTGAATAGGAAAGACCATCAAAGGCGATAAAAGGTGCGAGAAGGCTATCAAAATTAGAAACTGCCACCGCGCCGGCAATTTCCCCCTGAAGCGTATAAAAAAAATTAACCAACTGCCCTAATGTAGTCCGAAAATGCTTTGGCGGTTTACACTCAATCTTGCCAGGAACTCCCCCGAAACCCCCGACTAAAAGATCCTTTAAATCCCAACCACAGCAATAGGCTGCCAACATCTGTAAATTATGAATATGAAGATCGCCATCAACATGGACTTGTCTAATCTGAGGGGGATAAATCTTGTTAAGCCAATAATTGGCAGAAACCACCGAGGAGACATGATTGTTTAACCCCTGAAGAGAATAGGCCATGTTGGAATTTTCCCGGACGCGCCAATCAAGTTTGGAAAGATAATCGCCGACGAGTTCGTCCGAGTCAATCAAAGAGTGAATATCACGAACGCGATTCTTAAGATCTCTGTATAAAATATAGGCCCGAGCCACATCATAATGGCAGTGTTGCATTAAGACCTCTTCAATAATATTTTGGATCTCTTCAACCTGAGGAATAATCTTCCCATCGTACCGCTCTTCAAGTTTCTTGACAGCTTTGTCTGCCAATACCTTGACTCTTGCCCCATCCTTTTCACCAATAGCCTTAAATGCCTTTTCAATCGCGTTGACGATTTTTAGCGGATTAAACTTAACAATCCGACCGCTTCGCTTTTTAATTTTGGTAATTGTCTTTTTTACCATACGTAAATTCTCACCATGAAAAAATTGCTTACAGCAATTTTTTCACTTCCTTTTCAAAATCTTCTATGTCCAGAAAACGACGAAACACGCTGGCAAATCTAATGTAGGCAATTTTATCCAATTTCTTGAGCCTCTTGGCTACTAATTGCCCAATCTGCTTGCTTTTTACTTCGGTTGAGTCTCCGGAAATCAGCTCTCTTTCAACTTCGTCAACGATGCGGTCCACGTCAACTGCTGTAATTTTTGTCTTACCGCTGGCTCTCAAAATACCTCGCTTAAGCTTTTCTCTGTCAAATGTTTCTCTGCGCTCGTCCTTTTTGATAACCGTCAACGGAACACTTTCAATCCGTTCATACGTGGTAAACCTTTTTTCGCATTTCGCGCAGTACCTCCTCCTTCTGGTAACTCGCAGATCCTCGCTGTCGCGCGTCTCGATAACGTCAGTGTCGTTATGATTGCAATATGGACATTTCATGAATAAAAATCATGCTTCACTTCGTTATAACACCCGAAAACGCGACTACTGTACCTGGTGAAGCATGAAAACTAAAACGCTATAGGTGGTGCCACTAAACATCCTAAGACACTAAATAAGCGGCGTCAACTGGCAATTTCTATATCAAAACCTTTCATGGTCTATTCTTAGCCTCGACCTGTTATAGTTTGAGGGAATACTACGGAGAATGTAATGTTGGAAATGACAACGGAGCGATATTGCCAAACCGGGGAATAATTTTTGTGTTCGGAAACCAATGTTTTTCCACAAATTAAGTGTTTTCTGTCCCCGTCTTTTGCTCCCTACCTGACTTTTGCAATGTCCTGCCGGAGTGCCTGTATGTGTTTCTGTGCATCTATAATAACGCTCTCTGCAGAGCCGCTTTGATTTACCCGCATGGTTTCTAATACGTCATTATGTTTTACGAGAGCACTCTCCATATGTTCCAAAACATATAGAGGGACTTCCCGACCGGCAGTCTTTATAGAAGTGAGGGTATGCATGGCTTGTTCCATGAAGTTTCCCGATTGACTTATGACTTCACCAGCGAGCGCGCTGTTTCCTTTTTCCACAAGAGCAATCCCCATGTTGAGGCGCTTATCACCCTGAAGAATGTAAAATTCTGTTTTTCGTATCGGGTCTACGATGATCCGTTCTAAAATCCAATCGCGCACTAGCTTTATCTTGTATAAAGGATGGTCAGGGAGGATACCCGGGTAGGGAAGAAAATATTCTTTGGCGCCTTGCGCGCTTGTCGCCTGGGTCGCTACTGGAGTTGTGTCTACCGCAGAGACAGACCCCCCGGCAACTCCGGAAACAAACAGAACAAAAAGGAATACAATAACGATAACAAGCATTCGTAATATATGTTTCATACGCCCTCCTTCTTTTTGTTAGTATACTCTTCCATGATCAACTTTGCCACCTGTCCCGGACTTCCAATCCCGGCAAGATATAATAGTTCTTTTTCAAGAGCTTTCACCTTGGGGTAAGCCGCGCGAAGAACTCTCTGTTCGGCGTCTGACAAAGACTCATTCCCCCACAACCTGAAACGCTCGTCTACCGTAATGATATCGTATTTGACCATTTTATCCGCCAAAAACAAAATTTTTTCTTCCAGGGTTTTTGGACAAGAATGTCGATCAAGAATTGTATGCAAAGCATGCGTCTTAATTAACTGCGCTATCTTTGCTAAACCTTCAATTTTAAGAACTCTCACACCTGCATCCGGATGTTTTTCTCCAGATAATTTAGGTACTTTGCTGTCAATATCATGAAGGAGCGCTCCGGCAACAAGAAGCGAGTGATTAATTGTTAATTGTGAATTGTTAATTGTTAATTGTTGAGAGAGAAAGCGCGCAACGCACGCCACTAACTCTACGTGCCGGCGCTTTTTTTCCGGCAAGTGATACTTTTCCCACAATTGCCTGCACTGATCTTCCGTTGGAATCATATACACGTCACAATGCATGAACGAGTTTTTGCAATTTCTTATCAAATGTTTCTATAGGGATAGCATATTCCTCCGAAACTGCCAGAAGCCAACAGTCAATGTAATCCAAATTTGTTTCTTGATACTGATAGAGCGCAGAAAGGAGTGTTTGCTTATGCTCGTTGACCATCCATTTCTGTGCCAAAAGTGTTTCTAGCTTCGTTGTAATTTCAGAACGGTTTACTTTATAAAATGACGCCAGTGTCCAAACCACTTCTGCAAAAACTACAGGATCTATATAACAGAATATCATTCCTTTCTCCGCTTGTTGAAATAGGTTTTTTACACGCCTGAAATGTTCGGGATGATCTTCACGAAAAAATCGAAGAATGACGTTTGTGTCTAAAAGGACCGCCTGCGTAGTTTTCATGTATATCGTTTCGCACGTTCTCTGGCAAGAATCTTTCGTACCTTCGCTTGGGGTGTATAGGGTACTGCGTTCTTTAACGAACCGGCGAGTTTATCAACGACGCTTGTGGAAATAATTCGAATGGTGGCTTCCTTACTCGCTCTCTCCACACGAACAAAGGCCACTTTGTCTCCAACGCTCACGTCCAATGCTCGACGTACCGACTCCGGTATCGTCACCTGTCCTTTTGTGGTAATCGTAGTCATGAATTGTAGTTGCATAGTAATAACTATACTATAAAGTAATACTTATGTCAATAGGTATTACTCTCTATGCTCTCTCGTCCTTCTCATCTAGCGAATAATGTACTACTTTGTTTCGCTTGGATGAATCCATCAAGGAGTTCACAGATGGGAAATGTAGACGGTGGGCTAACAGCAAGTTCTCGAGCAAATCCCCTCGTGAAGGACGGAGACTCGTTACACCCAGTGCGCAATACAATCGACGCTGAAGAATCATCTGTGCCTCCTAGTTCAAGTCGAAAATATATACCTCCATCAGTGTGCTCTCGTACTTTGTAAAACCCTACTTCAACAGCATTGGTGGCACTCTCTTTATGATATGTCGTAACTTCCATCGTATCCATTCCGCCCGACGTTAAAAAATGATTGAGTGCCCCATATCCTAACATATCAAGAATTGGAGCTAATGCCCGACGGCGATCCGCTGTAACTGGAATCGCATCGTATGCACAAATAGTCGGAGTATTATGATTGGCACTTGTTACAAAAAAGTTTTGGCCAGGAAAAATAACCGCAAGAAGGCGTTGCGTTTTCTCCCATAGGCGATAAGCACCTCCTTCTTGGATACCGACGGGTAATGATGTTTCCTGATACGGCATAGCGATATCTATCTAAACGGGTATGCTACCCGATACTGTCCCCTATCTTCTCCCCTCTACTTCTGCAAGAAACTCCTTCAGAAAATCCTCAAGAAATTTGTGCACTTTTAAAAAAAGAGGCTAGCGATAGAACTGTTTTTCATGCAATCAGTCATTTTTTGGTTGCCCGTTGGCAGAATAATATCCGAGGGCCTGAAGAACGACATCAAGCGTTTCTTTGGGTCCGTGCGAGTATGTGTTGATAATGATGTCGTAGTATTTCGGATCCCAAAAATCGTCGACACCGTACATTTTTTTCCATTTGGCAATATTTGCCTCTTCCCTATCCCGCAAGTGTTGTTTGGTTTCCTCCACCGTTAGATTATCCCGGTTGACGACACGGTCGATGCGCAGCGCATCGTCACACATAAGAAGAACTTTAAGGACGTGCTTTAGGCCTCGCATATTCCATCCGGCTATCCAGGACTCAATTGCCAAGTGGTTGTTGGGGTCTGCCAATTTGTCGCGCATTGCCAAATCTATCTGGTGGTCGATTTCTTCCCCGTAGTCTGTAGCAAAATGATGTTTAGTGTCATTGGCGTTATGTTTATTATTTTCAATCGCAAACTGTCTGGCCCAGTCCCCGCCGGAAAAAAATTCCCACCCAAGCGGCATAAGATATGGTTTAAGATTGGCAAGAAGCGTCGACCGGCCCGCACCCGGCCGACCTGAAATAGCAACGCTTTGGTATTTGAGAGGTTTTTTGGATGCCTGCTCCATGTCCCTATTATAAAACCTCATTGCCCCTTCGACAAGCTAGGGGATCAATACTGTGTTTGTCGAAGTGTTGACTTTCGTCAAGGTGCGTTGGATAATAGATTATGCACCCTCAATATCTTCCGGTTGGTTGGCAAGAATACCACGCCCTCGCGCAAAAACTGGCCGGCGATATACTTTCCAATCAAATTATCGTTGACGAAATTGTGGCAATTGCACGCGGAGGCCTGACGCTTGGCCATCTTTTGAGCGATTTTCTCCGAATTCCCATATCTACTATTACCATCCAAAGCTACACCGATATCCAATCTCAAGGAAAAATCAAAATTACGGCCAAACTACAAACCTCAATTAAAGACAAGAATATACTGCTTGCTGACGATGTGGCAGATAGCGGAAGAACACTCAAAAGAGCAGTTACATATCTTGCCTCTCTCTGTCCCAGGCGCATCATCACCGCTACGATGTTTTATAAACCACGTTCTGAATTGCGGCCTGATTTCTTCGTACAAGAAACAACCAAGTGGATACTTTTCCCTTACGAACCTACAGAGATGCTTACTCTCATCTCTCAACAACTGGCGAAAGACGGCGCATCAGAAAACGATGCTCAAAAAATATTGTGTTCGCTTGGATATACAGATGAACAAATTGCTTTTGTAAAAAAATACTATTTCAACAAAATGGTGTTCCCGAAAACAATAAAATGAGCGTACAAATGCTGGAGAGGGTTACCGAACAAATTAATAATTTTCCGGATAGTCTTCCTGTTACAAAAGCACTGTCACCCGGCGAAACAATTACGGTTTGGGCAAACGGAAACGACGGACTGCATATTTTGCTTCACAGTATAGTAGATGAAGATGACAGGGGAATACAGACTGTCGTAGAAAAAATTACGGCTGGAAAACATTTCGGCTCCAACACGCGGGACCAAAAAACCGTCTACTTATTCTCCCTCACGGGAGCAAACACATAAACGCCGTAAGTATGATCATCGTTGTTGACTTCGGATCGCAGACTACACATCTTATTTCCCGGAGAGTAGCGGACTTTGGAATTCAGGTCAAAATAATTGAACCAGACGTCGCTTTAGAAGTCATTACTGCAGTAAAACCTGCCGGAATCATTTTCTCCGGCGGCCCGGCCAGCGTTTACGAAAGGCATGCCCCAACAGTCAGTAAAACGATCTATACCCTCGGAATACCGATATTAGGCATATGCTACGGGCAACAGCTAACTGCTCATCTTTTGGGAGGAAAAGTCAAACCGGGTAAAACCAAGGAGTTCGGGCCGGCAGCCCTCGTCATCGATGGTAATACCCGCTTATTCTCCTCCCTCTCCACTCGTTCCCGTGTCTGGATGAGCCATGTCGACGTTGTTGCCTCTCCCCCATTGGGGTTTTCGTTTGTCGGCAATACGGAAACTGTTGCGGCCGCGGCAATGACTCATGAAAAACGGAGGATTTACTGTGTGCAGTTCCATCCGGAAGTCGAACATACAGAACATGGCGCTTTAATCTTCAAAAATTTTCTGGATATCTGTGGACTTTCTGCCAAACAACAGTCTGTTGATATTGAAGCAATGATCAAAACCATCAAAAAAACCGTCGGCAGCAAAAAAGCCATAGCAGCCGTTTCCGGCGGACTGGATTCAACTGTATCGGCAACACTCGTTGCCCGCGCCATCGGAAAACAACTAATCCCTGTTCATATCGAAAACGGGCTCATGCGCAAAGGCACCACACAGACTGTCGTTTCCTACTTCCGAAATAAGCTCGGCATCAACCCGATTGTTCTTTCTAAAGAAAAGGAATTTTTGAAAGTCCTCAAGGGCAAAACCGATCCGGAGGAAAAACGAAAAGCGATTGGCAAATTATACATTGAACTGTTTGAGAAAGAACTTAAAAACCACACACATGTCGAGTTTCTGGTCCAGGGAACTATCTATTCTGATGTTATAGAAAGCAAGGGAACCAGATATGCAGCCAATATCAAATCCCACCACAATGTCGGCGGCCTGCCCAAAAGAATGAAGCTTATTCTGGTTGAACCGATCAGGGAATTATACACTGATCAAGTCCGCTCGTTAGCCAAAAGACTCAGAATCCCGCGCCAATTCATCTCTCAACAGCCGCACCCCGGCCCCGGCTATGCCATCCGCATCATCGGAGAGGTTACCAAGGAACGACTTGTACGTGTTTGTTTAGCTGATGCCATCATCGTTGAAGAAGTAAACATGACGGGCTGGTATGAGAAGCTTCTTCACTCTTTCGCCGTGGCTACCGGTATACAGTCAACCGCAGTTAAAGGCGATGGCCGGGGACTCGGAGAAGTGATAGCGGTACGGGCAGTAGTCTCTCGGGATCGGATGACTGCCGATTGGGCCAAGCTCCCTGATAGTCTTCTTCAAAAAATTTCTTCGCGCATTGTCAACGAAGTCCCTGGAGTATCCCGCGTTGTCTACGACATTACCACCAAACCTCCTGCCACCATGGAGTGGGAATAGCAATACAAAACCCCCTAAAAAATCAGGGCTACAGATGGTCATTTGTGGTACAATAGAGCTATGTATAACTGGTCGGTAGATGAAAAAAAGTTTAAGAAAGAAAACCCCAAAGAATACGAGTTGTGGAAAATGACTCAGCTTATAAATTATGGTCTGGGGCATGAAAAATTAGAAAAACAGAAGCTCATTAAAGCCTGGCCGAAAATAAAAGATCGGCTTGATCCAAATGCACGAGCGTACTTAACGTATGTATTATGGGGAAAAACTCCATCCTCAAAAGACATCATAAGAAATTTTTGGAACTTGTCGTAAACGAACCGTACATCCGAAAGCGGTTTTATTGGACGGGCGGTACGGTCCTTTCGGAATTTTATCTCCACCATAGAGAATCCGAAGATATCGATCTTTTTTCGGAACATCAGGAAATTCATATAGCAAGCATCAATAAATTTGTCGCGCTTGCCGGAAAAAAATTAGGCGCAAAAGAAATTGCATTTAAACGGTATTTAGGACTGTATTCATATGTCTTTCAACTTCCTCATGTCCAGTTGAAAGTTGATTTCAATTATTATCCTTTTCCCCGCATACAGAAAGGCGGCACATGGAAAGGGTTGGAAATAGACAGCCTGGAAGATATCACGGCAAATAAAATCCATACGATCTATACCCACGCCAGAGACAGAGACTTTGTTGATCTCTTTTTTATCATGAAAGACAAAGATTTTGACTTAAAAAAGATGATCTCGCTGGCTAAAGCGAAAATCGATTGGCACATCGATCCGATTCAGCTTGGACAAACGTTTACTCAAGTCGTAGTTTTGAAAGACATCCCGAGAATGATTGTGCCTTTTGACAGACATGAAATGGAAAAATTCTTTTTGGAAGAAGCGAAAAAACTACAATCCGATATTTTTAAAGCGTAACATAACACTCACTGCGGCTTATTGAGGACCACCGGCTTCAACCTGCTCATGGCTTCCAACGAATACCGCACACCCTGGACGCCCACGCCGGAATGCTTGACGCCTAAAAACGGAAAATGATCGGGTCCCCGCTGGGGCGAACCGTTTATCTGCACCGAACCGACTTTGAGATTTTTGGCAAAATTAATACCGGTCCCCTCATCGCGAGTAAATATACTGGCTTGTAAGCCGTAATTGGAGCTATTGATAATCTCGGAAGCCTCATCAAAACTTGCGACTTGAATAAAAGAAACCAGCGGTCCGAAAATTTCATGCGCCACTACCGGCATCTGAGATTTAACATGTGTTAAGACTGTCGGTTCAACAAGCGCGTCTTTTCGCTTACCTCCTATTTCTATTTTTGCACCCAAACCGACTGACTCGCTTATCGCCTGCAAAATTTTTTCCGCGGCACTAGGAGAGATTACCGGCCCGACTAATTTAGTTTCAGGACTCCTAGGATCGCCCATCCGCACCATTTCTTTTATATTATTTAATACCTGCGGCAATAATTGATTCAAAATACTTTCTGTAGTTAGCACATATTTAATTGCCGTACAACGTTGGCCGGAATAACTGAAAGCACCTCTAACTATCTCTCTTGCGGCTAATGCCAGATCCGCATCAGGTAAGACAACCGCCGGATTATTTCCTCCGCATTCAAAAAGCATCGGTACCATACCTGCTTGTTTTGCGATATGGACTCCGGTATCGCTGCCGCCCGTAAACGCCAACATATCAACACCACTGTGACCCACGAGATAGTCCCCAATGTCTCCTCCGCCGCCGGTAATACAAGAAAGCACGCCCTGCGGTACCCCGGCTTTTTCAAACAACCGCGTCAAATGCACTCCGCTGATCCCTCCTTGTGTCGGCGGCTTAAACACGACGCTGTTACCCATAAGAAGTGCTGGAACAATTTTACTTGCCGCCAGGTTAACCGGATAGTTAAATGGTGCGATAGCGACGACCACTCCATAAGCCACGCGCTCAATCATCGCCAAACGTCCTTTGTCGAAACCGGGAAAATTATCGCTATCCAACGTTTCCCCCCTGATCGACTGAACCTCATCGGCAAAATAGTCAATAAGATCTGCCGTCCTGTCGATTTCTCCTTGTGCTTCCAGATCTGTCTTGCCAATTTCTTTAATAAGAAGCGAAGCGAGATATCCGCGAAAATGGCGAATCCAATCAGCCGATAGGTGCATGATTTTGACGCGCTGGTGTAATGGCGTAGATTCCCACTGTGGCTGTGCTTTTTGAGCGTTTGCCAGCGCTTGGTCTATCTCCTGGTGAGTCACCACCTGAAGCCGTCCGAGAATTTCCCCTTGTATCGGCGAGGTAACGTCGCTCGTCGCGGCACTTGTGCTTTCCTTCCAGCCCGCTCCGTCAAAAAACCTGTAGGTCGGAGGGGTTGCGTGATTGCTTATTTCGCTAAAAAATTCGGCAGGCATATTATAGTATAAAGCGCGTAAACTCTGTATTCTTTTTTACTATATCATGGAATCCGAAGATAATACAGATTGCCCCACAACGGACGCCCGCTTGATCAAACAAGCCGTCATATTGTCTTTGCTACCGTTTTCCTCGGCAATCTGAATGAGAGAGTCAACTGCGCTTTTGACAGTTTCCGCCGTTGAACCTGCCGAGGACATAATCATCATCAAATCGTTTGTCGTAACATAATCAGAAACTCCATCGGTTGCCAAAAGAATGACATCATGTACAAAAAAATCTTCCCTGATAAACTGCGGCATGAGCCCCAAACGCTTCAATCCCAGTGCCTTTGTAAGATTTCCAACTGCATCAACATCCTCATGAGTGAGCTTCTGAACCATGCCGTTACGAAAGAAAAATGCATTGCTGTCGCCCGCTGAACCTATCCACAGAGTCTCTGCGCCGACAATCAGCACAAGAAGAGTAGAGGCTAGTCCGTCTCCAAATCCTGTTTCCCGGTGTTTCTGCCAGACAGCCAAATTTGTCGAACGGAAAATCCTATGCATAAACTGCTTTTTGTTCAACCAATAGCAACGCCGTTGCCGAATATGCTTATACCCCCAGATGGCTGTCTCACAGGCGATAGTTGCCGCAACCTCCCCATGCGGCATCCCTCCTACCCCATCTGCTATGACGAAACACTCATCGCTGAAATTGAGGAACCGGTCCTCCTGAAGATCTCGCTGTCCCTGAAGCTGTCCTGCGGCAAAAATAACAGTTTCTTTGGGTTGGCTGCGTTTCTGAATACGTGGATCTGCTATCGTCATGGCATCCGTATTGCCTGCATAAACCGGCGCTCAATATCCTTTCTTCTGTCACGTATTATATAATGAATGTCATGTTACCGGCTATCAGAACATTTCTTTCAAAACTGGCTACACCCTTTTGGAAAAAACGGCAGTTTGCTTTCTGGCTTTTGCCGGCCGGAATAATAATAAGTTCGTATGTTTTCGTCATCAAAGATTTACCGTCGCCCAGGAAACTCTCCTCCTATGATATACCATTGGCTACCAAAATTTATGACCGAAACGGAGAACTCCTTTTTGATATTTTTGCCGAACAAAACCGCACGACTGTTCCTCTTTCGGAGATACCGAAATATGTGCAAGTTGCAACCATAGCCATTGAAGACAAAAATTTCTATCAACACCGCGGCATCAATCCTGTGGGGGGGATTTTGCGGGCAGCGGCGGCCACCATCGCCAAACATAAACTCCAAGGGGGATCTACTATTACGCAACAACTTGTCAAGTCGGCGCTCCTCACCCCGGAGCGCACGCTCACAAGAAAAATAAAAGAGATAATCTTAGCCTTCTGGGTGGAAATGCTCTATTCCAAAGAAAAAATACTTGAAATGTATTTGAATCAAGTTCCATACGGAGGGACCGCATGGGGCATTGAAACAGCCGCCGAAACGTATTTCGGCAAACACGTCAAAGAGCTGACACTTGCCGAAAGCGCACTTTTGGCCGGTCTTCCACAAGCTCCAACGCTTTACTCACCATACGGCGCTCATCCTGAACTTGCGAAAACCCGGCAGGAAGAAGTGCTTCTGCGCATGACGGAAGATCAATATATAACAAAGGGGCAGTCGGAAGCCGCCAAACAAGAAGAACTTATATTTCGCCCGGCAGTCGGTATACAAGCGCCGCATTTTGTGATGCATGTCAAGGAACAGCTGGTGAATACCTACGGCGAACGTCTGGTCGAGCTCGGCGGGCTTAAAGTCACCACCACTCTGGATCTTAATCTCCAGAAGTACGCTCAAGCGACTGTTTCGGCAGAAGTCAACAAACTCTCCAGAATGCGCGTTACCAATGGAGCAACACTTGTCACTAATCCGGCAACAGGAGAAATACTTGCAATGGTTGGGTCTGTTGACTATTTTGCATCTCCTTCAGGAAGCTTCAATGTGACGACAGCGCTTCGACAACCCGGTTCTTCCATCAAACCCATCAATTACGCCATAGGGCTGGAGAAAAAAATCGTAACCCCTGCCACCATGTTTCTGGATATCCCCACATGTTTTGCCAACATCAACCAGCCAAATTACTGCCCGCATAACTACGACGGCAAATTCCATGGGCCGGTACAACTCAGGCTTGCTTTGGGAAACTCATATAATATCCCGGCAGTCAAAATGCTGTATCTTAATACAGTAAGCGATATGGTCGCATCCGCAAGCGCCTTCGGACTCACTACGTTAAAAGATCCGAAGCATTATGGGCTTTCTCTTACCTTAGGCGCAGGAGAAGTGCGTATGACAGATATGGCGCAGGCTTTCGGTGTTTTTGCAAATGCCGGAATCCATAAAGAACTCCATGCGATCCTAAAAGTCGAAGACAAAGTCGGAAAAATCCTGGAAGAATATAAAGATCCCAACCTTAACAAAGACGTGCCTTCGCAACTTCTTTTATCCGGAACCCGCGTCATTTCTCCGGAAACAGCGTATCTTATCTCACATATCCTTTTGGATAATAACGCACGGCAGGATGCTTTCGGTCCACATTCGTCATTGGTAATTCCGGGGCGAGCGGTATCTGTCAAGACCGGCACGACAGATGACCTGCGGGACAACTGGACCATAGGCTATACGCCGCAACGCCTTGTTGTCACATGGGTTGGAAACAATGACAATACCCCGATGAATCAATCTTTGGTATCCGGCGTTACAGGAGCAGCTCCGATTTGGAACAGCATTATGCGCAAGGTACTTGATGATAAACCGGATATTTGGCCAAAGATTCCGGATGGCATTGTCGGCGCTCAAATCTGTACCGTCTCGGGGCTCCTTCCGCCGGAGGGTGAGGATAAAGGATGCGAAACCCGCTTTGAATATTTTATCAGAGGAACTGTGCCTTCGGAGCGGGAACGTCTTTCACAGCCGGTGGTTATAGACAAATCAACCGGCGATCTTGCCCGACCAGGACAAACAGATAATCTTGAGATGCAGGAACATCAGGTTCTGCGAGACCTCATATCCATATGGTGCCTTGACTGCGCGCACCAGGAAAACCAAACTATACTCGTCAGGTGATGCATTAACAGCTTCTTGCTCTTCTCTTATCGTTTGTGCTATAACTCACCCACTATGGCGCGCCGCAACAATCCGAAACAAAAAGGCTTGAAAAATACGACTTCGCCATCGTTATTTCATTGGTGGCCGGTAATTGTTTGTATTAAAATCGGTGACTTCGTTAGACATATCTTCCGTTTCGTAATCCGAATGGTTTTAATTTTTGCTGGCCTTGTAGTACGTACGTTTAGGAAAGGATGGAATGATATACGTCGCATGTGTTTGTCAACAAGGCCCCACATCAGGATTCCTAAACTTCGGCGGGTGGCCATCAGGCTTCCATCGTTTCCTCTACCGCGACACCCTATTGCATTCCCTTCGTTTTTCCACGACATGCGGTCTTTCTTGTTTGGTGTAGCAGTAACCGTTTTATTCTTTTTTATTCCGTATCAGGGATATCAAATGCTTAAGTCTCTCCCGGATCCTCATTTACTCACCAGCCGCGATCTTGAGGTGTCTACAAAAATCTTTGACCGTAACGGAATTCTATTATATGAAATTTATGCCGATCAAAATAGAACGCCTCTCACGCTTTCGGAGATACCCCAAACCGTTATCAACGCCACAATCGCCATTGAAGATCACGATTTCTACCGTCATCTCGGCTTTTCCGGCCGCGGAATCCTCAGAGCGTTAAAAGAGACTGTCGTAAACAAACAAATCCAAGGC
>Ga0180009_10004153_pt1 | contig 16139 bp, 10 predicted proteins | sample OS_PC_MetaG_FD_123537 | JGI IMG/M metagenome (GOLD analysis project Ga0180009, IMG submission 123537) | Groundwater microbial communities from the Aspo Hard Rock Laboratory (HRL) deep subsurface site, Sweden - OS_PC_MetaG | ecosystem: Environmental > Aquatic > Deep subsurface > Groundwater...
CAACCAGCACGACGAAGATGGCATCCTGCGCCAGACGCCCCTGTTGATTGAATTTCAGGGCCGACTGTACCCCCATCTCTCCCTGTCCACGTTTATGAAGGCCGAGAATATCGGGGATGCGACTGTTGAACGGGATTTATACGGCTTGTTTATCCAAGCGGGAGAGCATCGGATTCCCATCAACCGCAACGGGTATTTCAGAACCCGGTTTAACGGGCCGGCACGACGGCAACGCTATATTTCCGGGGTTGAGCTGTTGAACGGCAATTATGACAAGTCTGCGCTCAGTGACAGGATCGTGTTTCTGGGATCATCTGCCGTCGGTCTGAACGATATCCACCATACCGTTTTTGATACCCAGTTTCCGGGGATTGAAGTCCATGCCGCAATTCTGGAGAACATCTTCAATCGTCAGTTCATGATCATCCCAATCTGGTCACAAAGCTTGATCCTCGCCGTTTGTATCCTGACGGCGGTTATCCTGACGACACTGTTTTTCCTGTCAAAAGGCGCGGTCGTGCTTCTTACAGGGTCTGCCCTCTGGATGCTGCTTTTGCTGGTGACCAGTTTCGGCGCCTTCACCGGGCTTTCTGTATTTGTATCTCCCGGCATACCCCTGCTGCTGTCGATAACACTATTCACGTTTTTCTCATTATCCCGTTTCGCTCTTGAAAAAAGAGCCTCCTATACCTGGTACCGGAAACTGGTTGATTCTCAGCAGCTCACGTTGAGGGCGATGGTCAGTATGGTTGAAACCCGCGACCCTGAAACCGGTGAACATATCAAAAGAACCCAGCTGTATGCCCGTATGACAGCCGAAACCCTTCGAAACCAGGGGTTTTATCAGGAGGTGCTGACCGATCGTTTTATTGCCACGCTGTTTCTATCGGTTCCCCTGCACGACATCGGCAAGGTGGGTATTCCGGACAATATCCTGCTCAAGCCGGAGCGACTCACCGACGACGAGTATGAGATTATGAAAACCCATGCCGCCCATGGCAGGACGATCATCACGAGAGCCACCAAAGACTATAAAATAGATGCCTATCTCCTGATGAGCGCCGAAATAGCCGGGACTCACCATGAAAGATGGGACGGAAAAGGATACCCGGATGGCATTGGCGGTGACCAGATCCCGCTCTCGGGGAGGATCATGTCCCTGGCGGATGTCTATGATGCGCTCATCAGTGTCCGTTGTTATAAACCTGCGTTTTCCCATGAAAAGGCCATCGGCATCATCCGGGAAGGCAGGGGAACCCTGTTCGATCCGGTCATTGTGGATGCGTTTCTGGCGATTGAATCCGACATCGGGAAAGTTGCGGCAGCGTTGAGCGATGCTGAAGAGGTCCTGACCGACGGATAATGAACCCGCCGGGCATCAACGGCTATGGTTTTCCGGCAGGCTGCCGGCGTGGGGATCTTTGCGCCCGGTTCTGTTACAGGGGCTGTCCGCTTTGTCAGGTGTTCGTTACAGCCGCGACCATGGCCTGGACGTTTTCCAGTCGGGCGTTGGCCGGGATATCGCAGCCGGATTGCAGGATATAGCCACCGGGTCCCAGTTCCTTGATCAGGTTCTGACAATACCGGGACACCTCCGCTGCCGAACTGAAGCAGAGCAGGCTTGCCGGCACGTCTCCCATGATGCAGATATGATCCCCGAGCAGCTGTTTGGCCTTAAAAATATCGGTTTCGCCATCCAGGGCCATGATGCATTTTCCCTGGGGCAACTCCCTGAACCGGCTCAATTCACGGGTCCAATTCGAGTCGAGGTGCAGGATGGCGATCAGTCCGGCGGCTACTACCTCTTCCACCAGCTGTTTCAGGTATGGCCAGACAAACCGGTTCCACATCGCCGGTGAAATCATCATGGGTGCCGATCGCCAACCCCCGATCCAGACACCGGGATACCCCTGGCGGACAGCACTGTCAATCGTGGGGCCCGACAAATGGGGAAGGATGGCATCCATCACTGTTTCAATTTTATCCGGAATTTCAACCAGGTCGGTGAAGAAATGGACCAGGGAACGGGATCCGCACAACACTTCAAACGGTGTGGTGACATCACCACCACTTAAAACCGGAATCCCCTGATCAGCCCATTGTTGACGCACCTCTTTCGATTTCCACTGCGGAGGCAACATACGGGCAGGAACATCATTCAAAATCCGCTCTTCCATGAACGCTGCGGCAAAATCCGGCCAGCCCATCTCCAGGATCTGATCGTAATCATCCTTTTTCATCAGTTCCGATTCAACCACCTGCCAGAGATCGTTATCAGCCAGTTCGATACCCGGGACATGGACTTTGGACAGGTAGTCATAGCAGAGTCCGTAAACCCAGAAACTGCCGTAATTGATGGCATCCCCGGCGCCGATCATTTGAAAGGCTTTCTGCATGGTCTCCAGCGACTTCTCCGGCGTGGCCAGAAACTCATGGACAGACGTCCCGGTGATCAGGGGCGCAAACCCGGCGTATTCCAGGACGACCGGCACCCGATCCGGTGTTTCAAGGGCTACTGCTTGTTTAATGCGATTGAATCTTTGATTGAACAACACCCTCGTTGCGGGATCCATTTTTTCCTGGCAGGCACAGGTTATCCGAAAACCACCTTCACACTTATGGGTGGGGTCGGCAGGGGGTCTGGACATGCGAGTCCGGACTATCTCGATAGGGTTGAGGGGATCCGTTCCCGGTCCAGTGGCAGTTTGATAATAAACCGGGTTCCTTTTCCCGGTTGGGATTCCACTTCAATCGATCCTTGATGGTTATTGACGATAATCATGTAGGAGACCGACAGTCCCAGACCGGGTCCTTCACCCACCGGCTTGGTAGTGAAAAAGGGTTCGAATATCCGTTTTCGCACCGCTTCAGCCATGCCGGGGCCGTTATCAATGATCTCCATCCTGGCCATGGGGGTGTCCATCAACAGACGCAGGGTTATCTGGGGTGGATCATCCTGTTTGATGCCTGACATGGCCTGGGCGGCATTCCCTACCAGATTCAAAACAACCTGCTCGATTTCTGTTTCTGTGCAGGGAACCAGGGGCAGATTGGGATCGAACACCTTATTGATGCGGATGCTTCTGAAATCATGCCTTTTTTTCAGGTTATAATCCTTGCCTGCCAGCTCAAGGACCTTCTCCATGACTTCAGCCAGATTGGTAGGCGCCATCCTGGATTCGCTCTTGCGGCTGAACTGGAGCATATTGGCGATAATCTGGGAGGCCTTCCTGCCGGATTCCCGGATGCCGTTCAGGGAGGTGTAGATGTCTCTCTTGTCCAGGTATGACTGGAGCCTGTGAAGATCGATACCCGATTCTGCGGCCGGTTTGAGATTCGATGTCAACTCCGGTGACAAACGGCGCAGAACATTCTGGGCGCCCTGCAGAATTCCCCCAAGGGGGTTGTTCAGTTCATGGGCCATACCCGCGGCCAGCGTACCCATCGACATCATTTTTTCCGATTGTATCATCAACTCCTCGGACCGTTTTCGATCCGTGATATCTGCCATAAAAATCAGGGAGCCGGGATGGGCGTTCCAGGTGATGGTGACAGCTTTGACATCGACCCAGCGGACACTGCCGTCATGGGTGACAATGCGATGGGAATAGACCCCTGATGAATGCTCTCCCCGCTCTCTTTGCCGCTGGCTTGATGTGATCCGCTGCCTGTCTTCAGGATAGATAGTGTCTTCGTAAGGCACCTGCAGCAGGGCTTCCTTTGAATAACCAAAAAGTCTGACCGCTTCGGGGTTGAAGTAGGCAAAGCGTCCGTCTTGAACCACGCAGATCGCCTCAATGGCATTATCGACCACTTTCCGATATTTCTCTTCGCTGTCTCTCAGTGCTTCCTCGGCCTGTTTCCGCTGGGTGATATCAATAACCGTGACCAGATCGGCGTTTTTCCCGGCATACAGGATCTTTTTTGAATACTGTTCGATCCATCTTGTCTTGCCGCTTCTCGTTAGACCCCGGTAGGTGTAGTTGTTCGTATAACCTTTCTCCGCACTTTTTTCCCACCGGAATTGATTGATGACGAATTTCAGATCATCCGGATGGACCAGCTTCAGAAAGGTGTTGACCTTCCATCCCATCATCTCTTCAACGGAATGCTCACTGTATCGGGAAATGGCTTCGTTGACATACTTGAACACCCCATTCTGAATAATGGCAATCCCCAGCAGGGACTGATCCGATATCTGCCTGAATTTCTCTTCACTCTCTTGTTTGGCCTCCTCTGCCAGGATGCGTTCCGATATGTCGCTGATGAAACAAAGGGTTGCCACTTCACTTTCCCAGGTGATGATAACGGGTTTGATCTCAGCCCAGATAATATTTCCCCGTTTCCCGACCGCCTTGAAGGTATAGGTTTCAACCAGCAGTTCCACGGCCTGTCGCCGGATATATTTATCGATGATCATCTCGTGGTCATCGGGGTGAACGAATTCGAGAAACGGTTTTGAGCGGAGATCCTCTTCCGAATATCCGGTCAACTCACATGTTTTGTAATTGAAGTATTTGAACTGGTTGCCCTGCAGAATCACGATCGCTTCATTCGCATGCTCTATGACGGTCCGGTATTTGTATTCTGACTCCTGAAGCGCCTGTTCCGCCTGTTTCTGGTCGGTAATATCCTTGAGCACACCTTCGATCCGGCTTTTTTCGGGGATTTGTGAAGCCGAATAGCTGATCCAGATGGTTTTTTGATCGACCCGTTCGAAACGGGCCTCAAAATTCATGACGTCACCCTGCTCCTTCAACAGGGAAGCCAGCTTGTGACACGCTTCCGGATCAATGAACCGGTCTGTGAGGGATATGGGGGTGGCCAGAAGGGTTTGCCGGTTTTTGAATCCGGCAATCCGGGCCACACGGTCATTGGCATCAATTATCAGTCCCGTGTCAATATCCGCAATGAACAATCCGGCCTTGGAGTTCAGGAAGATACTTCGGTACATCTCTCCGGCCATCTTTTGCTCAGCCAGGGTCTTTCCGAAATGCAACGCCATTGCAACGGTCAACTTCAACTCCGGTTCCTGTATGGGTTTACGAAAATATCCAAAGGGCATTGAGTCGAGGGACCGTTCTATTTCAGCCTCTTCCAGACAATCAATCACGAATACCACCGGAATACGCCAGCGGGTTTGGATGATGTCAGCCACCGCCACCCCCTCCAGATTTTCCTTTAACCGGGTATCCAGCAGGACCAGGTCCGGTTTATCCGCGGCCACCCTTTCGAGCACTTTTTGGCCGGTCTCAACAATCGCGGTGATTTGATAGCCCAGACGCCTGAGGATTTCCCCCAGTGCCAGGGCGGCATCGGCGTCACTTTCAGCAATCAGGATACAGGCTTTTCCCATGGTCAGGCGTCTGTTCAGGATGGATGTCATTGGTGCGAGACAAGCCTACTTTCTCAAAACAATTCCGTCAAATAATTGAACTGCCAAATCATTATTATTTTATCCATCTCCCCGGGGTGGGAAAATCACAGTCCGTTGGGGGGGGAAATCGCGGGAAAAACGGCCAATCAAGACAGGTCGTCACGATCTCAGGGGGCAGGAGGGGGAGCTTGCGGAATGGGGGGTTACGTTGAAGCCGGATCAAAGGGGCAGATCACACCACCCCCTGACCGGGAATTCAGGGTCCGCCCGGCAGATGCCCATGCTGTCAGGGAAAACGTGACCGTTGCTGCAGGACGCAATCAGCCAGTACAATCGCCGCCATGCTTTCAATAATGGGAACGGCCCTGGCGACGACACAGGGATCATGCCGGCCTTTGGCCTCAAGAATGGTTTCGTTGCCCGCAAAATCAGCTGTCTGTTGCTGCCGACCGATGGTTGCCGGCGGTTTGAATGCGACCCGGAAGATAATCGGTTCGCCATTTGAGATACCGCCCTGCACCCCTCCGCTGAAATTGGTTGTGGTCCCCAGCCGTGGACCCTTGTTGACAAACGGGTCATTGTGTTCCGAACCCTTCATGCGGGTCCCGGCGAATCCCGACCCGATCTCAAACCCTTTCGAAGCAGGAATGGAAAGCATGGCCTGGGCCAGCATGGCCTCCAGTTTGTTAAAAACGGGCTCGCCCAGACCGGCGGGGACGTTCCGGCAGATGCAGCTGACCACCCCCCCCACGGAGTCTTTCTCTTCCTTGGTTTTTCGGATCAGGGCTTCCATTTCAGCAGCCGCCTTTCTGTCGGGGCAGCGGATGATGGTCTGATCGATCTCGGTTCTGCTGATGGTCATCAGGTTCGGTTCATGGGAGCCGATATTGGATACAGAACTAACCCAGGCAATGATCTCGATGCCGTACGTCTCGTCGAGGAACTTTTCCGCAATGGCCCCGGCACAGACCCGTCCGATGGTTTCCCTGGCTGAAGACCGGCCGCCGCCACTGGAGGCCCGGATACCGTATTTCATCTGATAGGTATAATCCGCATGGGAAGGCCGGGGTATTTTGGCCATTTCTGAATAATCACCCGGTTTCTGATCTTCATTGGCGACAAACAGGGAGATCGGTGTTCCCAGGGTTTTTCCCTGTTCCGTCCCGGACTGAATCGTAACCCGGTCTTTTTCGTTGCGCGCTGTCGCCACGGCACTTTGACCGGGTCTTCTGCGGTCCAGCTGAGGCTGGATATCGGTTTCAGTCAGCAGCATCCCCGGGGGGCAGCCATCGACAATCGCCCCGACACCCCTGCAGTGGGATTCTCCAAAAGTCGACACCCTGAATACCGTTCCAAACGTACTTGACATAAATCCCTCTTTTTTTGATTAATCCTTTAACGATAGGCCATTGAACCTAAATCAGGTACTGAAACAGGTCGGACTGGTCGTTGAGGTACTGGTAATGGAACCTCTTTTCATCCATCCGCTGCATAATGCCATTCACATCCTCTTTTTGTTTGACCACCAGACCGATCAGGGCTGGACCCTTTTCGCGACTGTTTTTCTTGCTGTACTCAAAGAGGGTGATGTCGTCGTCCGGTCCCAGGACGTCGACGACAAACTCTTTCAGGGCGCCGGCTCTCTGGGGGAAGCTGACGAGAAAGTAATGTTTGAGTCCCTCGTACAGCATCGAGCGTTCCTTGATCTCTTCGGTACGCGTGATATCGTTGTTACTGCCACTGATGATACAGACCACCGTCTTGCCCCTGATTTGTTTCCTGAATTGATCCAGAACCGCGACTGAAAGGGCACCGGCGGGTTCAACCACAATCGCATCTTCGTTGTACAGTTTCAGAATCACACTGCACACTTTGCCTTCTGGAACCGCAACAAATTCACTGGCGATCTGCCGGGCAATGCTGAAATTCAGATCACCCACCCGCTGGACCGCTGCCCCATCCACAAATTTATTGATTTTTTCCAGGGTGATGATTTTGCCCTGTTCCACGGATAGTTTCATCGCCGCTGCACCCTCCGGTTCCACCCCGATAATGCGGGTCTTTGGGCTCAGCTTCTTGAAATAGCTGCCGATCCCGGAAATCAGGCCGCCACCGCCGATGGGAACAAACAGATAGTCGATTGGTTTCTGGGTCTGTTCCAGGATTTCCAGGGCCACCGTTGCCTGCCCCTCAATGATCTTTTCGTCGTCAAAGGGCGGTATGACCACCCGGTGATTGGCCAGGGCATCGGCTCGGGCCGTGGCACAGGTATCATCGTAGGTGTCCCCGGTCAGAACGATCTCAACCATCCCTTTCCCAAATACCGTTACCTGGCGGATCTTCTGCTGGGGAGTGGTCACCGGCATGAATATCTTCCCCTGGATCCCCAGTTTCCGGCAGGAAAAAGCCACCCCCTGGGCATGATTACCGGCGCTGGCGCACACGATCCCTGCCCGCTGTTCCTCCGTGGAGAGACTCACGATTTTATTGTAGGCCCCCCGTATTTTATAGGATCGGACCACCTGCAGATCCTCCCGTTTCAGTAAAACGGTGGCCCCATAATCCTCCGAAAGATTTACATTGGCCATCAGCGGTGTCGGCTCAATCACCTCCTTGAGCCGGATATTGGCCTTTAAAATGTCCTCAATGGCAGGAAAATAATTCGATATGGGTGTGTCTTCGGCCAGGTCTGGTATCATTCGTTCGGTTTGTTTTAGAGTGTCTGATTTGATCCCGTTTATCTGTGGTCATGCTCCGGGGTATATTGGTTTGAATGAAAAACACGTACCACAGAGACACGGAGGAAAATAAGCTCTGCTTTATGACAGGCACAGGTATGCATCGCTATTTTTCATCCTTTGTTGTAACTCAAATGTCATGGGTGTTTGTATGAGAATAGCACCCTCAAGCGACTGGTTCCGCTCCAACAGTTCCGATTTTTAAGAAACGCATGGATCCCTCCTGGAGCTCCTGGAAGCCATCCCTGGCTTCCAAGGTTCTTGAAAACCGGAACCATTGGTGCTTCGCAGGAAAAGGGGGTTTAAGTTAACGATATTGTCTGCTTGATGACAGGCACGGGAATGCATCACCGTTTTTCATCCTTTGTTGTGCCCAACGAGTCATGGATGTTGATAACCCATATCCGGTCCCCTGTTGATCCTGTTTTCATCTGTCCAGGGCGGTAAAGCCGGAGCGGGCCACTTCAATAATCTTATCGTCTCCCAGATCCATCAGAAAATCATCGATCATCTGGGATATCCCGGCCAGCTGGACGATATGGACATCCACGTTATGGGGATCGAGTACTTCGAATCGGTATTTGTTGCCCAGCTGTTCGAACTGGGATTGGCTGGCTTCAAATTTAACCAGTGCGACTTCGCGCCAGAAGCTTTCATTGCGATCCAGCTCCCTGGCTGAAATCACCTCCGTCATTTTTTCGATCTGGCGGATCACCTGCAGCATGTTGGCATCGTTGTCCTCAAAAAGCGTCAGTGTAATACGGCTGTAGTCGCGCTGGCGGGCTGCGCAGGCAGTGATGGATTCCACATTGTACATCTTGCGTCGGATCAACATCGAAATCTTGTTCAAAACACCGGGTCGGTTTTTGACAAAAACCATGATCGCCCGTCGTTTTTTTGAAATTTTGGTTGTCATAGGGTCTATTCGCTCAAAGGCATTTATTTATTCCGGTTCAGGGAGACGATCATATCGGCCAGGCCACCGCCTGCGGGAACCATCGGCAGTACGATCTCACTGGGGTCGCAGCGGAACTCGACCATGATGGCCCCTTTGTGAGCCGCTGCCGTTTCCAGAGCTTCCACAATGCTGTCCGGTGTTTCAACCCTCAGGTAAGGGATATCGTACGCCCCTGCAATGGCGCCAAAATCGGGGTTTTTCAACGGTGTTCCGGCAAACCGGCCATTGTAAAACATGGTCTGCCACTGCCGGACCATACCCAGATAGCCGTTGTTGAACAGCAGAATCTTGACATCGATCTTGTGCTCCATGATGGCGCCCAGTTCCTGGATATTCATCTGGAACCCGCCGTCACCACTAATCGCCCAGACACGTTCATCCGGCCGGGCCAGTTTGACCCCGACAGACATCGGCAGAGCGCACCCCATGGTGCCGGCGCCCCCGGAATTAAACCAGCTGTTGGTCGTCTGGAAATTGTAAAACCGTGCCAGGATCATCTGGTGCTGACCCACATCCGAGACAATGATATCCTTGCCACCGGTGACATCCGACAGGTGTTTGACGATGGTCTTCATCAGCAGCTTGCCCTCCTGGCCAACGCCCTTTTCAATTTCCTGACGGGTCTCTTCTGCAATCTCTGCCCGATAGACATCCAGCTGGTCAAACCACAATCGTCTCGGCTTGGTGATGCACTCAGGATCCTTGACCAGTAACTTCAGAACGCGACAGGCATCCGCATTGATAGCAATGGAGGTCTTCACGTTTTTGTCGATCTCTGACGGATCGATTTCAACATGGATCACATCCGCATCGACGCCGAACTTCTTCAGATCGCCGGTCACCCGATCGTCAAACCGCATACCGAATGAAATGATCAGATCGGAATGCAGCAAGGCCCGGTTTGCCTCGACCGATCCATGCATGCCCACCATGCCCAGGGACAAGGGGTGGTCAACCGGCAACGAGGACAGACCGTGCAGGGTAAATCCGATGGGAATATGGGCCTTTTCGGCAAATGCCTTCAGGTGTTGACCGGCATTACTGGCAATCACGCCGTGACCGCACAGAATAATCGGGCGTTCACTTCGATTGATCATCCCGATGGCCTTCTTCAGCAGGTCGGGATCGGGCTCCGGCGAATATTTAAACCCGGGCAGATCCGGTTCGTAGGTGTGGGCATCGAATCGATACCGGTCATCGGTTTCCTGAACCTGGATATCCTTGGGAATGTCAACCACAACCGGCCCGCCCCTGCCGGTTCTGGCAATGTACAGGGCCTCATGAATCGTCTCTTCAATCTCCTCAACGGACAGGGGCATATAGCTCTGCTTGGTCAGCGGCATCATGACCCCCACCACATCGCTTTCCTGAAAGGCATCGGTCGCGATGACCGTGGAAGAGACCTGGCCGGTGATGGCCAGGACCGGGACTGAGTCCATCAGGGCATCGGCAATGCCCGTCACCAGATTCATTGCACCGGGACCGGAGGTTGCCATGCAGACGCCCACTTTCGGGTTGGCTGTTGACATGGTTGCCCGTGATATCCCCTGGGCCATGAAAGCCGCACCCTGTTCATGTCGCGACATGATAAACGCAAAAACCTTCTGCTTTTCCATCTCATCGAAAATCGGCATGATGGCGCCACCAGTGTATCCGAAAACATACTGAACACCGCTCTCGATCAAAGCCTTGATTACTAATTCCGTGCCTTTCATTGTCTGTTTTATCCTTTCTTCCGCAGGCATCGATAAAGTATCGCAGAGCGATACTTGAAAAATACCGACATGTTTAGGAAACTTGTTTGGAAACCCTGTTCACGAGGATTTTTAAATCGCTGCCGCCAAGATTTTCAAGCTTGTGGACGGTTCTCTATTTTAACGCAAAGTGTAATATATTATGGTAGGAAATCGTTTTTTCCAAGTCAATCTTGTTTTTATGGTTGCTCCCGGTTTTTGTGAGACGATATGGGTTGCATGCCGGTTTGGTGGACTGATGGCGCTTCCGGTTGCGGCTATTGGTTATGACCGTTCCAGGCACCAAATCGAAGGGGCAGGGTGGAAATCCATAAAATGATCCGATCAAGGATCCGGTCAGGAACAAAGCGGGTGGCAAGGGCAACCGCCCGGGAATCCCAGCCCAGCCGGTATCGGGTTTTTGGATATCGTGCCTTGAACGCCCTGAGAACCGTTTGGGCAACCTGTTCCGGTTGCAGATTGTGGATGTGTTTCTGATAGGCCCATCGGGTAAAGGCTTCCATGGGCTTTTCATATCGTTGACGGGCGAGTGGTTCAGTGTTTTCAAGAAACCGTCCCACACTATCCCGCATTTTATCGTTTGCCGGTGTGTTGATTCCGCCGGGCTCAATCATGACAACATGGATGCCCCAGGGGTGGAGTTCCCGGCGCAGACAATCATTGATCGCTTCAAACGCAATTTTAGCCGAAGCAATGGCCCCGAAAAACGGCAGTGCGATACCGCCCCCCACCGCACCGATGTTGATGATGCGACTCTGCCCGTTTCTCAGCAGGGGGAGCATGGCCGATGTCAGGGCCATAGTGCCGAACACATTGACATCATACTGTTGAACCCATTGCTCTCTGGGGAAATATTCGATGGGGCCGCTCAGGATCGTCCCCGCACAGTTGACCAGTCCCTGCAGCCCCTTTCCTTCAACGGCCCGGGTGACATATGCGACGGCCCGGTCGATTGTCTGCTGCTGTTCAAGATCGACGATCACCGGGAATATCAGATCGGGATGGTGCTGCTGGATCAGGTCTCCATCTTCCTGCCGACGGACCCCCGCATAGACCCTGTAGCCCAATCCTGAAAACAGCAATGTACAGGCTTTCCCGACACCACTGGACGCCCCGGTAATAAAAACGGCCATGTTTCCCGCCATGATGTATGCTGAAAAAGGGTGTGTGTGCTTTTTGAAAAGATTCAACCTTTATCTTAGAGGGATCCGGGGAGTTGGTCAAAAACGGTTTTGATTCGGGTGCACCAAATATGTGTGGGTACCTGTAAGCGGAAAGAGGTTGTTTGTTCAGAAAACCCTGGAAGCCAGGGATGTATTCCAGGAGCTCCAGGGATGGACGCGTGCGTTTCTTGAAAGATCAGCCCTTTGGTGCTTAGCAGGAAAAGGTTGTCTAGGTTAACGGCATTGATCAAATACTTAATCTTTTTGAAGCATGGCGTCAATGCGACTTTACAATCTCCAGCCAGTCCTGCTAGCGTACACCTTCAGAACCGGATTTCGTCATCGTCGCGCAGGCTTTGACAGGATGGTTCGTCATCGATTCAAAGAACCTGAAAACAGCTGAATTGCATTCGATCACCATTGAAAACAAACCCTAACCAAAAAACGGGAGGAATATTGAGATGGCAGGTACAGATTTTACCCTCTATGAAATCCGTGACGGTGCAGCCTGGATCACGCTCAACCGTCCGGAAAGCCGGAATGCCTTGTCAGCCGGTCTCGTGAATGAAATGTATGATCATCTGGAAGCAGCCGACAGGGATGACGGTGTCCGCTGTATTGTCATCACCGGCAATGGACCTGCGTTTTGTGCCGGCGCCGACCTGAAAAGCCCGCCGGGTTCCATTGTGGATGGCAGAAAACCGATATCCTATCCGGATGTGCTGACAAAAATCCTGGACAGCCGCAAACCGGTGATTGCTGCGATCAACGGGGCGGCTTTTGCAGGTGGTCTGGGGCTGGTCAGTGCCGCCGATATCGCCATTACGGTGGAGGATGCCAAAATGGCCTTTACCGAAGTGCAGATCGGTGTCATCCCGGCCATCATCTCGGTCGTCTGCCTTCGTAAACTGGGACCCCATCATGGCATGCGGCTGTTCCTGACCGGCGAGCGCTTTTCCGGTAAAGAGGCGGTCACCTACGGGATGGCCCATAAAGCCGTTCCCGCCGATCAGCTGCTGGCGACGGTACAGGCGGAAATCGATGCTGTCAAACGCGGGGGGCCCAACGCACTCGCAGAGGCCAAGAAGCTGGTTCGAACCGTTCCCGGGCTCTCCATTGCAGAGGGGTTCAAGGTCACCGCCGAATGGAGCTACCGGCTGTTCCAGTCGGAGGAGGGAACCGAAGGCATCGCGTCCTTCCTGGAAAAACGCAAACCCTCCTGGGTCAGCGGCGCCGGGAAGGCGGACAAGGAATCACCCGGCAAGTCGTAACCCGGACAATTGAAAAGAGTTCTGTTATGTTCACCCTAATAACGCTTCAGGAGGCGGCATGGTATTTGAGAAGTTGTTCGAAAAGAGATTGACCCGACGTCTTTTTACCCGGTGGATGATGAAGATGACATCATTCTCAGCCCTGGCCACCGTATTTGGAAACGGGATCTTTGGCCGGTCCAGGGCAGTGGCGGCCCAGGCAGCCGCTGACAGCGGGGCTGCCGGAAATCCGGCGATCGTTGTCAGAGGCAGCCAGCAGTTCAGAACGCTGTTGAAAAACGGGTTGATTGTGGATGGTACCGGCGCCCGGCCATACCAGGGAAACCTGCTGATCAACGGGGACAAAATTGAAACGGTCACGGCCGGCGAGATCGATTTCAAAGGCAACACCATTGATTGTGCAGGCAGGGTTGTCGCTCCCGGGGTGATTGACATGCATTCCCATATGGACTGGGTCCTGCCGGTAAAAGACCGGCCCGAATTGAAAACCCCCTTTACCCGGCAGGGCGTGACCACCTTTATCGGCGGAAACTGCGGCTTTGGCGTGGCCGGATTCATGAAAAACAGCCCCCACCGGGCGATACTGGAACGGAGAGTCCGGAACCTGTACGACCTGAACTGGGATACCATGGCCGAGTACAACGATGCCATGGGGGAGCAGGGGATTTCCCACAACCTGCTCAAACTGGCAGGCTATGGCACCACCCGCGCATCCATTCAGGGATTCGAGGCCACCCCGATGACCGGTGAGCGGATGCGTCAACAGCTTTATCTGCTGGATGAGGCCATGGAACAGGGCGCCTGCGGCGTTTCCTTCGGTCTCCAGTACGAACCGGGTGTGTTTGCCACCCTGGATGAGATGAAACAGGTGGCCGAGCGGGTCAAGCAGAAGGACAAGATCATCACGGTTCACATGAAGGCCTATTCATCCCTCTCGGGAACCTATCCCCTCGAACTGTTCGGGACGCCCCACAACCTGCTGGCCATTGAGGACATGCTCCGGCTGGCCCGGGAGACCGGCGTCAGGATGCAGCTCTCCCACCTGATTTTTGTCGGGGAAAGGACCTGGAAAACCACGGATAAAGCCTTCGCGCTGATCGACGGGGCGATCCAGGAGGGGCTGGATGTTAAATTCGATACCTATGCCTATCACTGCGGTGTTTCCATCATAAATGTTGTCCTGCCCGAATGGTTTCTGGCCGGCATCCCGGATGTGTTTGAGAGCCGGACCTCACTTCTCAAACTGCGGGCCGAACTGACCCTGATTAAGACCCTGCTCGGTTTCGGATACGGGGATATTCAGATTACCAAGGCCAATCATCCCGATCTGGAGCAGTTTAACGGGATGTTTCTGAAGGAGATCGCCGAAAAACGGGGGATGGGGGAGTTCGAAAATTTTATCGATTTCGTCCAGAAAAGCGGGGGCAAGGCGGCCGTCCTCAACCACCGCTACAGCAACCTGGAGCAGGTGAAAGCCATGATCGCCCATCCAGCATCTCTGTTCCAGACCGATGCCACCGTCCTGACCGATGGCACCCAGAATCCGGCTGCTTTCGGGAACTTTCCGCGTATTCTGCAATATGCCCGGGATTTCCGGCTGCTGAAACTGGAAGCGGTCGTTCACAAAATGACCGGGGCCTCCGCTGATCGGTTCAAGATTCAGGACCGGGGTGTTCTGGCTCCCAACAAGGCCGCCGACATCATGATCTTCGATTGGGAAACGGTCAGAGACAACAATACCGACACCAGTACCAGCGAGACGCCAACCGGTATCGAGAGCGTCTTTATCAACGGCAAACCGGTTCTGCTGGGTGGCAGAACCGACAATACCGCAACACCGGGCGTGCTGTTGTAGATTGCCGGCAATGGACGGGTCTATCGTGCACTGGACCACAAATCCGGATCGAAGACCCGTTTCAGATATCAAACTGCAGTCGGGTCAGGTCCGCCGAGCCGACTGCCTTTTCGATGGCCTGATTGAAGGTGGCATTGAGTTTTTCCAGCACGGCCTCTTCTTCCTTGCTGATGGGAGATGTCACCCCCAGAAATCCACCGGAGGCTTCCGCGATGGCCACCGCCAGTTCTCTGAGGTCTTTGCAGATATCGGTCAGAACCGTCTTGGTCACGCAGACCCGCATATAGGTCATGGCCTTTTCCACGATCTTGAAGTCCTTTTTAAGTTGACCGCTCAAAAAACGGTTGGTTAAAACCGTATAGTTGACGACCGTAGAGTGAAGCATTCTGCGGGTGTATGGATTGGAACAGTGGGTTGCCCGGTGGTTGATAAACTCTCTGAACTGGGCGACCTCCTTGGCGTCGGTTTTGCCGTCTGCTTCGGCGACCAGGAGGAAAATCTGAAACGGCAGCAGCCTGAAGAGCCTTTTCATCTCTTTATTCTGCTTCTCGATCAGGAGGTTCCTTTTCACCCTCTCCGAGGCGATCGCTGTTGACTGATCCAGCATTTTTTCAGCATTCGACTTCTCTTCCGGGGATTTATCTGTCTCTTCTGCCATGGCTGACATGAATAGTATTGAACTGTTTGACTTAATTCAGTGTATCTGGGCGCGATATGCAATTGTAGACTTTTCAGGGGTACTAAATCAAGGTGCCTCTCAATCCCATATTCCGGGTTTCTGTATTTGTCAGGGGCAACCGGGGTTACCCAGGCCATGTGCCAAATCCCTGTCTTTCCTGGGTACTCACTGACCGCACAACCCCATGCCGGTCTCGACATGGGTGCACCAAATATGTGTGAGTACCTGTAAGCGGAAAGAGGTTGTTTGTTCAGAAAACCTTGGAAGCCAGGGATGGATTCCAGGAGCTCCAAGGATGGATGCATGCGTTTTTCTGAATAAATAACCTCTTGAAGCGGTTATGA
>Ga0180009_10004154_pt1 | contig 16138 bp, 15 predicted proteins | sample OS_PC_MetaG_FD_123537 | JGI IMG/M metagenome (GOLD analysis project Ga0180009, IMG submission 123537) | Groundwater microbial communities from the Aspo Hard Rock Laboratory (HRL) deep subsurface site, Sweden - OS_PC_MetaG | ecosystem: Environmental > Aquatic > Deep subsurface > Groundwater...
CCGGCCTGCAATCGCTGCCGAAGGAGCCGTTCGAAGCAGCCGAGCTCGACGGGGCCTCGACCTGGCGCGTGCTGCGCGTCCTGACCTTCCCGATGCTCAAGCCGGTCCTGTTCTTGGTGCTGGTGCTGCGCACCATCGACTGCATGCGGCTTTACGATGCCGTGGCGGTGCTGACGCGCGGCGGCCCCGGCACCTCGACCGAAACCATGACATTTTATCTGCAGCGCGTCGGGCTAACCCTGTTCCGCATGGATTACGCATCCACGATGTCGGTCTATTTCCTTTACGCCATGATGGTGGCGAGCCTGTTCGCCCTCAAGCCACTGCTCAAGCAGTTCACCGAACGCTCACGGGCCGATTAGGAGGGGACAATGCGCATTCAATTGAACCGTCCCGCCGCCTGGTCCATCGCGCTGCGCTATGCCGTAGTGCTGATCGTCCTCGCCTTCTTTGTTTTCCCGATCGCCTGGATGATCGTGACCTCCTTCAAGCCGGCCACCGAGATCATGGTGTCGCCGCCGGTCTTTGTCTTCACGCCGACGCTCGATAATTACGTGCATGCCATTTTCGACAAGCACTTCTTCTTTTACATCCAGAACACGCTGATCGTGTGCCTGACCTCGACCGCCATCGTGACAATTGCCGGCGCTCTCGCCGCCTATTCCTTCGCGCGCTTCAATGTCGGGGACGGACATGTGCTGTTCTTCATCCTGACCACCAAGATGTTTCCGGCGATCGCCGTGATCATTCCCTATTTTCTCATCTTTCGTTCGCTCGGGCAGACCGAGATCGGCCAGTTCCTGCATCTCGGGCTCGACCAGCACGGCGCGCTGATCGTTTCCTACACGGTGTTCAACCTGCCCTTCGCCATCTGGCTGCTCGTTTCCTTCTTTCAGGACATTCCGCGCGAACTCGAGCATTCGGCGCGTCTGGACGGGTTGTCGCGCTTCGCGGTTCTGCGCAAGGTGACGCTGCCGCTGGCGGCGCCGGGCATCGCCGTAACGGCGGTGTTCACCCTGATCTTTTCGTGGAACGAGTTCCTGTTCGCCTACATCCTGACCCGGGCGGAGGCCAGCACGGTGACGGTGGGCGTCGAGTCCTTCTTCACCCTGCAGGGCATTCTGTGGGGACCGGTCGCCGCCGCCGCCACGATTTCCGTCCTGCCCATGATCGTCTTCGTGCTCGCCATGCAGCGCTACATGGTGCGGGGCCTGACATTCGGCGCGGTGAGGGGGTAGCCATGACATTCTCTCAAGGCTGGGACGCCGGCTTCAAATCGGTCCTGATCTTCATCGGCACCGTCTTCGTCTGGCTCGGTCTGGTCGAGCGGTTCATCCCCGACCGTGGCCTGTCCGAACTGCTGATGACCGCTATTGCCGCGCTCGCCGCCATGGCGTTCTTCATGCAGGCGCGCCGGCATTGCCTTCGCGAGAGCCGGGAAGCCGCCGCCCGGATGGCGGCGGCCGAAGCCGAAATGCGGCATGAAACGGAAAGCTTCGGACAATGACCTACGCGCTCGAAAACATCTGGAAGCGCTACGGGCTTACGACGCTGGCGCTCAAGAATATCAACCTGACGATTCCGGACGAGGAATTTTTGGTGATCTACGGGCCGGCCGGTGCCGGCAAGTCGAGCGCGCTCAACATCCTTGCCGGCATCGCCAAGCCGACTTCGGGCGATGTCTTGAGGAACGGCCAATCGATCATTTTCGTGCCGCCTGAAAAGCGCAACGCCGCCATGGCTTTCGAGAACTACGCGCTTTATTCGCACCTCTCGGTTTTCGAGAACCTCGCCTTTCCACTGCGGGCGCGGCACATGCCGGACAAGGAGGTCGCCGAACGCGTCACCGCCATGGCCGAGATGATGGGGATCGCCCATGTCACCGACCGCCGCCCCGGATTCCTCTCGGGTGGCCAGCGCCAGCGCGTGGCTCTGGCCCGCGCCATCATTCGTCCGGCAGACATCTATCTGCTCGACGAACCGATCGGCCATCTCGACGCAAAGCTGAGGCACCGCATGCGGGCCGAACTCAAGGCACTGGCTGAGGACCGCAAGTCGACAGTCGTGTTCACCACGACCTCCTCGCGCGAGGCGCTGGCATTGGGAGACCGCGTTGCCGTTTTCAATGCCGGCAAGCTCGAACAGGTCGGCACGCCGGCCGAAATCTACCATCGTCCGGCCAACACCTTCGTCGCCACCTTTGTCGGCGATCCGCCGATGAGCCTGCTCGACGTCGTGCCACAGCAAAACGGCGACAGTGTACACCTGACGCTACCGGGCGGCCGGTCAATCGGCGAAGCGCCCGCCTCGGTCCTTGGCGGTGTCATTGAAGCGCTTCAGGTCGGCTTCCGGTCGCGCGAAATATCTTTGGTCGACGCGGGAAGCCCGCAAAGCGTCAGCGGCATGGTCGCGACCACCGAGCAGCTCGGCTATTCGGTGATCGAGGTCGACGGCATTGCCGGTCAGCGCGTGTCCATTCCCACCCCGACAGATGGTTCGCTCAAAGCCGGTGAGACGGTCGGATTGAAGTTCGACGGCTCGGCTTCGCATGTCTTTGTCAACCAGCGCGCGGTCTTTCATGCCGGTGGAGCATTCTGATGGCCTCGATCAAGGCGGAAAACCTCACCAAGACATATGGCCTGTTCCCGGCGGTGCGCAGCATCGAATTCGATATCGCCGACGGCGAGTTCGTCGCCATTCTCGGTCCGTCGGGCTGCGGCAAGTCTTCGACCATGCGCATGATCGCCGGGCTCGAAACGATCAGCGGCGGCACGATTCTGTTTGATGGAAGACCGGTCAACGAGATCAGGGCGCGCGACCGCAACGTGGCGATGTCGTTCGAATCCTATGCGCTTTATTCAACCATCACCGTCCGAAAGAACATCGCTTTTCCACTCGATTGCGCCGGCATGCCCAGGCTCGAGATCGAAAGGCGCGTCAGCGAAATCGCCGAAAAGATGGAATTGACCGAACTGCTCGACGCCATGCCCAGCGCCTTGTCCTCGGGGCAGTCCCAGCGCGTCGGCCTGGCGCGGGCGCTGGTGCGCAACCCGTCGGTGTTCCTGCTCGACGAGCCGATTTCGCATCTCGATACGCGCCAGCGCTACCGCATGCGGCGTTTCATCAAGAGCCTTCACCAGGAATACGCCTACACCATGATCTATGTAACCCATGATCAGGAAGAAGCCATGGCGCTGGCCGACCGCGTCATCGTCATGAGCGACGGCGCCATCCAGCAGATCGGCACGCCCTATGAGATCTATACGAAGCCGAAAAACCTGTTCGTTGCCGGCTTCGTCGGCGAACCACCGATGAATTTCCTGCCTTATGAATACGATCACGCTGGCGAGACCATCGTCATCGAAGGCCAGGTGCTCGGCTTGCCCGAAGCGCTGCGTGCCGACGCCGCCATGATTGGTCCCGAGGGCCTGGCGGCGGTGCGTCCGGGCTTTGTGTCGATCGGGGTCGGCTCCTCGGTTACGCTCGATGCCACAGTGTTCATCACCGAAGCGCTGCAGGACCACAACTTGGTCTATGCCGACATCGGCGACACGCGCGTCTGCGTCGAAACTGCGCCCGAGATGACGCCGCGACGTGGCGAGGCGGTCAAGCTCGCGATCGACCCCGATCATTTGCTCCTGTTCCCGCGCGATCAATTGGCGTCTGACACCGAGCTCTAGGCGGCACCATGACGGACAGCCCGATCATTGCGGCATGCGATCTCGGCACCGGCGGCGCCAAGACCTCGCTCTATGACGCCCAAGGCGCCTGCCTCGCCGACGCCTTCACGCCCTATCCAACGCAATACCCGCGGGTCGGGTTTCACGAGCAGGACCCCGAGGACTGGTGGCAAGCGACGGCCAGCAGCATTCGCACGGTGCTGGCGCGCTCGGGCCGCGCGCCCGGATCGGTGCGCGCCCTCGGCCTGTCCGGCCACAGTCTGGGGGCGGTGCCACTTGACGGGCAAGGTCGCCTGCTCGCGCGGGCCGTGCCGATCTGGTCCGATGGGCGAGCGCTGTCCGAGGCCCGCGCGTTTTTCCGCCGGTTCGACGAGACGGACTGGTACATGCGGACGGGCAACGGATTCCCCGCGCACCTTTATTCCGTCTTCAAGCTCATGTGGCTGCGCAAGGAATTTCCGGAAATCCAAGCAGCGACTGCGGTGGTCCTCGGCACCAAGGACTATGTCAACTACCGACTGACAGGGGCGATCGCCTCCGATCCCTCCTATGCCTCGGGCAGTGGGGTGTGGAATCTCAAGTCCTGGGACTTCGACGACGATCTGCTCGCCGCGAGCGGCATCAAGAAGGCGCTATTTCCGCAGATCGTATCCTCCCATGAGGTCATCGGCCGGCTGACCGGGGACGCGGCCGGCGCCACCGGCTTGACCACCGACACACTCGTGGTGGCCGGTGGCGTCGACAATTCCTGCATGGCGCTCGGCGCCCGCAACTCGGCGCCAGGCCGCATCTACAATTCGCTCGGTTCGTCGAGCTGGCTTGCCGTGTCCTCGACCGACCCGGTGCTCGATCCCGCCATCCGGCCTTACGTTTTCGCTCATGTCTTGCCTGGCCTGTTCACTTCGGCGGTGTCGATCTTCGCCGCCGGATCGTCCTTGCGCTGGGTGCGCGATACCATCTGCCTCGATCTGGTCGAGCAGGCGGAACGGACCGGCGGCAACGCCTACGATCTGATGACGACGCTGGCCGGGCTGTCCGTTCCGGGCGCCAACGGATTGATCTTCAATCCGAGCCTTGCCGGCGGCACCAGCCTTGACGCGAGCCCCGACATGCGCGGGTCCTGGACCGGGCTCGACCTCAGCCACACCCGCGCCGACCTGGTGCGCGCGGCAATGGAAGGCGTCGCCATGGGGCTTGGCACGGCGCTTAAGGCGCTGAGCGGGCTCACGAACTTCGAAGGCCGCATGACAATTGTCGGCGGCGGTTCCAATTCGGCGCTCTGGCGTCAGATACTTGCCGATGTCTATGGCATGCGCATCGAAAAGACCAATATCGACGATCAGGCGGCCGCTCTCGGCGCCGCGGCCCTGGCAGCCGTCGGCGCCGGGATCTGGGACAGTCTCGATCGGGTCGACGCGGTTCATCATGTCGAGGCGGTGGCTGAGCCGCGACCGGATACGGTCGCGCGCTTTGCTCGGCTGATGCCGATCTATGCCGAAATCGCCCGCAGCCAGGCTTCGGCTTCGGCCGATCTGGTGGCGTTCCGCCGTTCACTCGAAGAGACCGCACAATGAGCCACACCCTGACGCTTTCGCCCCGCGATCTGGCGCGCATGATCGACATCTCCGCCGTTCAGGCGTTTCACACCGAGGCGGACCTCAGGCAACTGGCGGATGTGGCGATCGCCAATGGCTTCATCGCCGTTCACGCCCTGCCGAACTGGACGAAGACGCTGGCCGGCATGCTGAAGGGCTCGCCCGAGGTGCTGGTCGGCGGGCCGGTCGGGTTCCCGGGTGGCGGTCACCGAACCGAGACCAAGGTGCTTGAAGCCCGCATGATGGTGGCCGACGGAGTCCAGGAAATGGACATGATGGTCAATGTCGGCCGGCTGAAGTCCGGCGAACTCGATTACGTCACCGACGAGATCGCCGCCGTGGCCGAAGCCGCCGGTTCGGTGCCGCTCAAGGTCATCCTCGAAACCGGCCATCTGACGCCAGAGGAAATCCGGGCCGGCACCAAAGCCTGCATCGCCGGCGGGGCAACCTTCGTCAAGACCTCGACCGGCTGGACGCCGAAGGGCGCAACGCTCGAAGACCTCGCCATCATCGCCGAGACGGCGAATGGCCGGATCGCCATCAAGGCATCGGGCGGCATCCGCGATCTCGACACAATCGCCGCCATGCTGAAGCTCGGCGTGACCCGTTTCGGCATCAACACCCTTGCCGCGAGGCGAATTCTTGCCGCGTGCGCTTCGTCGCCGGAGGGAATGCTCGCCGTCGAGGGTGTGCCAGATGCCTGACCGCGCGCGCCTGAGTGCTGGCCCGCTCACCGAGCCACTCGCGGCCATGGCGAAAGCCGGCGCCGGGACAGGGATCGAGCTGGCCTGGCTCGGACAGGCCGGCTTCCTGTTGCGAGCGCGCACTCTGGCCCTTGCCATCGATCCCTATCTCTCGAATTCGCTCACCCGCAAATATGCCGGCACGGCGACACCGCATGAGCGCATCATGCCGGCGCCCGTCCCGCCCGAAGCGCTGTGCGGGCTCGATTTCGTCTTCTCAACGCACCGGCACACCGATCACATGGACCCCGAAACGCTGGTGCCGCTTCTTGCCGCCAATGACAGGGCGGTGCTGATCGCGCCGCAGGCCGCCGCCGGCCGTATCGGAGAGATCGGTATCGCCGAAAACCGCATCCGCCTCGTCAATGCCGGGGACGCGTTCGAGCTTGCCGACGGGATACGCCTCCAGGTGCTCGCCTCGGCGCATGAGGGCCTCGATCGCAACGACGACGGCGACTATCCGTTCCTCGGCTATGGCCTGACCCTCGACGGGTTGACGATCTACCATTCCGGCGATTGCGTTCCCTATGACGGGCTAGGCGATGCCGTCGCCGCGCTTGACGCAGATCTGGCGCTTCTTCCAATCAATGGGCGGCGGCCGGAATTGGCGGCGCGTGGCATTCCGGGCAATTTCACGCCGCGCGAGGCCGCCGCGCTCTGCGTTTCAGCCGGCATCCCCAATCTCATCGCCCATCATTTCGGCATGTTCGCCTTCAACTCGGCCGATCCGGATGCGGCGCTCGCCGAAATCCGCAAGCAAGCGCCGGCGCTCAACGCCTTAGCTGCATCGCTTGCCACCCTTTATCGCCTCGCCCCCGAACACTGAAGCTGGAGGACAATCATGCTTTCGACCGCGCAATGGGGATATACCAATCCCGTCGTCTCGGACCTTTACGGCAAGCCACCTCTGCGCTGGCGCGACATGCGCGTCCAGCTCATCGTCTACGAGACCGAGATGGATAATATCCGCAAGGTCGTTCCCGAGCCGCTCGAGATCCGCACCAATACGGTTATCACCTGGATTTCCGAGTTCAATCTCGGCACCACCCAGGGCGGCTTCCGCGAAACCGCGATCTACGTGCAGGTCAGCCACAATGGCGTCGAGGGCGACTACGAGCCGTTCCTATACGTCAACAGCCACCTGCCGCTGACGGCGGGCCGTGAAATCTGGGGCTTCCAGAAAAAGATGGCGGACATGGAACTGCGCCACGAATACGAGGCGGTGGTCGGGCGAGTAACCCGCCTTGGGCAGGACATCCTAAAAACCATCGTCGTGCCTGAAGCCGATGCCGAAATGAGCGAAATCCCGTGGAGCGCCAATGGCGTCTATTCGCTCAAATACATCCCGTCGGCCGAAGAGGGCGGCGAGCCCTTGCGCGAGCTGATTCTGACGCCGGGCGAATTCACCGCCCAGGACGGCAAGTTCTTCTCCGGTCGCGCTTCGGTCGATTTCGAGCGTTCCGAGATCGATCCGACCTATCTGCTCGCGCCAAAAAGGATCGTGCGCGGATTCTACGGCCAGGGCGACCTCTACCTGCCTCTCGGCACGATCGTACATCGCTACTGACGTTGCGAAGCCGATGGCAGGAACATCGCCGTGCCGCGCCGCACAAGGCCCCGACTTCAGGGGAATAAATGGCGGGGCGTCACAGATTGTCCTTGAGAAGGATTTCGATGCGCAATCGTTCGGATTCGATGGCGGCGAGGCGATTGTCGGCCCGTGCCCGCATCAGGCGAATGGCGCTGCGCACTGCGTGTCCGGGATTTTGCGCAATGACCGCGTCGATCTCGCCCGTGCGCAGTGCGTCGATGCAGTAGGGGGTGTGCTCGTGGGCAACGACAACAAGGTCTCGCAGATCGATCAACTCCGAGACACAGGCCAGCGGCGGCCGCGCTTCCGAGCTCATGACATAGAGTGCCACGATATCGGCATTGTACTTGAGGGTACTCGAGACAACCTGGCGGGTGCGCTGGATATCGGCATGTGTCTCGAGCGAGGGCAGGACCCGCAGATGGGGAAACGACTCGTTGATGACAGCGTCGAAGCCCAGCCGGCGCTCGATACTGTCCTGGGCGCGCATGGTCTCTGAAATGACCATGACACTGCCCTGCGCGTGGTGAACGAAACGCCCGACGATGCGCCCGGCGGTGGCGCCGGCCGCGTAGTTGTTTATGCCGACAAAATCGACACCGTCAGCCTGTTCCTTGCCGGCAAGCAGGCGGACGACTTTTATGTCCCGCTCGACCAGGCGACCGATGGCGTCGCGAACCTGCGGCGATTCCGGCGCGAACAATGCCACGCCGTCCAGCTTGGATTCATCCAGTGACGACAAGTAGTTGGCAACCACATGCGGGTCCTCGATGGCAATCTGCGCCACATCGGCGCTGACCATTTCGGAGCGCAATGCCGAATTGGCCGCGCCAACTTCCTTCATGATCTCCTTGAGAAACTGATCTCCCGCCTCGGGCAGGACGAAGCGGAACCGGTAGGTCGTGTTCCGCGCCAGGTTGACCGCCGAAATGTTGCGAACAAAGCCCGTTCTTTCAATGGCTTCGTGAACTTTCGCCGCCGCCTTCCTGCTGACATTGGGGCGTCCGTTCAGCACGCGATCGACCGTAGCCAGACTGACGCCGGCCGCCTTCGCCAGATCTTTTGCAGTTGGTCTCATGTCACGGCAACGTTTGTCTTGAAGAGTCCCCCACACTGGTTTTGTGCCAATTTTCCGTGGCTGACAAGAAATTTGAGGTGCGCATCGCAAAAATCTCTTGCATTGATGTCCGCACCTCAATTATGGTTCTGGTGGAGCAGGAATGGCGCTGGAAGAGGAATTTTGCTCATTCTTGCCGGACGAGGGGGAACTAGGCTGCCAAATTGAGGTGTGCACCTCAATTTGCATGGATCGTTTTCGCCCTCGAGGTCGCAACACCTGCATTCGACAACGCGAATGCGAATGGGAGGAAATCGAATATGAAGCCGCACTTTTTAGGTTCGGTCGCTGGGATCAGCCTTCTGGCCGCCGGTTCATTCGGTACGACGGCGGCATTTGCCGAAGATCTCACGCTGTGCTGGGCCGCCTGGGATCCGGCCAATGCCCTGGTCGAACTGTCCAAGGATTTCGAAGCGCAGTCCGGTCACAAGATGAATTTCGAGTTCGTTCCGTGGACGAGCTTCGCCGACCGGATGCTCAACGAACTCAATTCGGGTGGCAAGCTGTGCGATCTGATGATCGGTGACAGCCAGTGGATCGGTGGCGCCGCCGAAAACGGCCAATACATCAAGCTCAATGATTTCTTCGCGCAGGAAGGAATCACGATGGATGACTTCATCCCCGCCACTGTTACCGGCTATTCCGAATGGCCGAAGGGAACTCCGAATTACTGGGCCCTGCCGGCCTTCGCCGACGTGGTCGGCTGGACCTATCGCAAGGACTGGTTCGAGCGCCCCGAGCTTCAAGCCGAGTTCAAGGAAAAATTCGGGCGCGATCTCGATGTGCCGAAGACCCTCGATGAACTCACGGACATCGCCAAGTTCTTCCAGGGCCGCGAGATCGACGGCAAGATTGTTTATGGCGCCGCCATCTATACCGAGCGTGGCTCGGAAGGCATCACCATGGGCGTTACCAACTGGCTCTATAATTACGGTTTCGAATACGGCGATCCCGCCAATGCCTACGAACTTGAGGGCTTCGTCAACTCCGATGGCGCCGTCAAGGGCCTGGAAGCCTACAAGGATCTGTACGAGAATGGTACGCCTCCGGGCTCGTCCGACTGGTACATGACCGAGGACATCGACGCCTTCAAGTCGGGCCAGGTCGCGCTGCAGATGAACTTCGCCTTCATCTGGCCGGGCGTTGAAGCCGATCCAATAGTCGGCGGCGGCAATTCGGGCTATTTCCCGAATCCGGCAGGCCCCTATGGCCAGTTCGCGCAACTCGGCGGACAGGGCATCTCGGTCGTTTCCTTCTCGGACAAGAGGGATGCCGCGCTTGAGTACATCAAGTGGTTCGCCCAGCCCGACGTCCAGCAGAAGTGGTGGGACATGGGCGGCGCTCCAGCTTTGAGCGCCGTTGTCGATGCCCCCGGTTTCGCCTCCAGCAAGCCCTATGCGCAGCCGTTCCTCGATTCGATGGCCATCGTTAAGGACTTCTGGGCCGAGCCTTCCTACGCCTCGCTGATGCTGGCCATGCAGGCCCGTATTCACAACTACGTCGTGGCCGGCAACGGCACCGCCAAGGAAGCTCTCGATGGCCTGGTCAAGGACTGGGACGAAGTCTTCGAGGACGAAGGCAAGAAGTAGTCGCAGCCTGACTCCGCCGCTCCTCCCGAGCACAAGCGCAAGGCCGGAACCCCACCGACCTTGCGCCCTCCGCCTCCGACCGCGAGATCGAGCATGTCGAAATCAGGCATCGATACAATTGCACACGCAACACCGCCCGGCATGACGCGAAAGATGCGCGCCCTGAGCGACCGCGCCATCGCCTGGATTTTCGTGGCGCCGACGATCGTGCTCCTTTTGGCGATCAACATCTTTCCGTTGATCTGGACCATCAACCTCAGTTTCACCAATTACCGCGTGAACCGGCCAAACAACGCCGTCGAGTATATCGGACTGAGCAATTACGAGCGCATCCTCAGCGACGGCGATATCTGGAACACGATGCAGGCAACGGCGCATTTCCTCATCTGGACAATCGTTTTTCAGGTGCTGATCGGCTTCACGCTCGCCTATCTGATCAACAAGAAATTCCGCGGCAACGATCTGTGGACGACGGTGATCGTTCTGCCGATGATGCTGTCGCCAGCCGTGGTCGGCAATTTCTGGACGTTCCTTTACCAGCCGCAAATCGGCCTGTTCAACTATGTTGTCGGCTTCGTAACCGGCGCCGATCCCGCCAGTTTCTCCATGATTGCCGACGTTTCCCTGGCCCCTTGGGCCATCGTGATCGTCGACACCTGGATGTGGACCCCCTTCGTGATGCTCATCTGTCTTGCCGGGCTGAGGTCGATCCCGGATAGCATTTACGAGGCAGCCGAGTGCGATCGTGCCAGCAAGTGGCGCCAGTTCTGGACCATTACCATTCCGATGGTGCTGCCCTTCCTGATGCTGGCGGTGCTGTTTCGAGGCATTGAGAACTTCAAGATGTTCGATCTCGTGGTGCAGCTCACCGGTGGCGGGCCGGGCAATACCACGACCCTCACCTCGATCGATCTCAAGCGCGAGGCCTTTGAGAAGTGGCGCACCGGCTTTGCCTCGGCCTACGCGGTGATCCTGTTCGTCACCGTGTTCGGTCTCGCCTCGATCTACGTCAAGGCGCTCAACAAGGTCAAACAAAGATGAGCTATTCCGTCACCGAGCCGTCGGCATGGCAGAAATGGGCCGCGGGAACCCTTGTTGTTCTTTATGCGATCATCACGCTTATGCCGCTCTTGTGGATCATCACCACCGGGTTCAAAAGCCCTCCCGATGCCATTGCCTATCCCCCGAAGGTCGTCTTCGAGCCGACCCTTGAGGGCTATGTGAACCTGTTCACGACGCAAACGCGTGCGAGCGCGGAAACGCTCGAACAACTCGGCGAGCCACAGAGCTGGTACGAACAAATCGTTCGCGACAATGGCATGGTGATCGCAGGCCCGTCGCGCTACGGCGAGCGCTTTCTCAATTCGATCATCATCGGCTTCGGCTCGACGTTCCTGAGCATGCTGTTCGGCACCGTCACGGCCTATGCGTTCTCGCGCTTCAAGGTACCTTTGAAGGACGATCTGTTGTTCTTCATCCTGTCCACCAGGATGATGCCGCCGATCGCGGTCGCCATCCCTATCTTCCTGATGTACCGCTCGCTGGGCCTGAGCGACACGCATCTTGGCATGATCCTGCTCTACACGGCGGTCAATCTCTCGCTCAGTGTGTGGCTGCTCAAGGGTTTCATCGACGAGATCCCGATCGAGTACGAGGAAGCGGCACTGATCGACGGCTATACGCGCTTTCAGGCCTTCTACAAGGTCGTGCTGCCCCAGGCGGCGACGGGCATCGCCTCCACCGCGATCTTCTGTTTGATCTTTGCCTGGAACGAGTACGCCTTCGCGGTGTTGCTCACTTCGGGGACGGCGCAGACGGCACCTCCCTTCATCCCGTCCATGATCGGCGTCGGCGGCCGCGACTGGCCGGCCATCGCGGCGGGTGCGACCATCTTCCTGCTGCCGGTGATGGTGTTCACGATCCTTTTGCGCAAGCACCTGCTGCGCGGAATCACCTTCGGAGCCGTGCGCAAATGAACCAGTTCGTTTCGGACCTCATGCGCTTGAGGCGCGGCGCCTGGGAAATGGTGGCTTCCATAGTCATCGCTGTCGGCGTGGTCATGTTGATGCAGCCCATCGCGCTCTGGTTGTTCACCTATTCTTTCATCGTCACGCTGGTCGGCACGGTGATGTTCATCGTCGTCAACCACTTCCCGGAATAAATCATGGCTCAGATACGGATAGAAAATCTGCGCAAGGACTTCGGAGCCTTCACCGCCGTGCAATCGTCGACTTTCACGGTCGAGGATGGCGAGTTCTTCATGCTGCTCGGCCCGTCCGGATGCGGCAAGACGACGACGCTGCGCATGATGGCCGGGCTCGAGCTTCCCACCAGCGGCCGGATCGACATCGCTGGCGAGGAAGTTGGCATGAAACCCGCTTCGCAGCGCGATATCGCCTTTGTCTTCCAGCTTTTCGCGCTCTATCCCCACATGAACGTGCGCAAGAACATTTCCTATCCCCTGGTCAGCCAGGGCATGCCCCGGGACGCGGTCAGGAAGAAGGTCGACGAGGTCGCCCAAATCCTCAGCATCGAGCACATACTCGACAAGCCGGTCGGTGGTTTGTCAGGCGGAGACCGGCAGCGCGTGGCGCTGGGCCGGGCCATTGTCCGCGAGCCCAAGGCCTTCCTCATGGATGAGCCGCTTGGGGCGCTCGACGCCGAATTTCGCGAACGCATGGCGGAAGAATTGCGCGCCCTTCACGACCGGATGGGCGCAACGACCGTTTACGTGACCCATGATCAGCTCGAGGCCATGCAGATGGGCGACAAGATCGTCGTCATGAACCACGGCGTCGTCGAGCAGTTCGGTGTACCGCAGGACATATATGACTGGCCGGCGACGAAGTTCGTCGCCAACTTCATCGGTTCGCCGCCGATGAACTTCCTCGAGTTCGAGGGCCTGTTTGGCGCGAATGCCGATGAGGTGGAACTGGATGGACAAAGGATAAAGGTTCCGAAAACCATCGAAGGCGCCCACGGAACGCTGACGCTGGGCGTTCGTCCCGAACACATCCATTTTTCCGATGAGTCCGGCTATCGCGGCAGAGTTCTGGCCACCGAATATCTCGGCACCACCCAGATCATCACACTTGCCACCCCGAACGGCGAGGTGAAGGCGCGCGTACCGTCTTCGGACGTCGTCAAGCCCGGCGAGACGATCGGCCTGACCTTCGATGCGCGAACGCTGACCGTTTTCGAATCCGGCAACGGCCGGGCGCTCTTGTCGCACGCCAATAGGGGAGCGCTCCGCAATGGCTGAAATCGTGCTGGATCGCATCACAAAAAGGTTTGGCGATGTCGTCGCCCTCGACGACGTGTCGTTGACCGTTCCCGATGGGTCCTTCGTCGTCCTTCTCGGACCAACCGGCGCCGGCAAGACGACGGCACTGCGCATGGTCTCGGGCCTCGATACGCCCGATTCCGGCGATGTGCGCATCGCCGGCCGGTCCATGTCCGGCCTGACGCCCGCGCGGCGCGACGTCGCTATGGTGTTTCAGCAATACTCGCTCTATCCGCACCTGACGGTCCGCCAGAACCTCGAATTTCCGCTGAAATCGCCGATGCACCGGCTGGACCCGGACGAGATCGAACGCAAGGTGGCGAGCGTCGCAGAGACCCTGCAGATCAGCCACAAGCTGGACAGCAAGACGACGGCCCTGTCGGGCGGCGAAATGCAGCGCGTGTCCATCGGCCGCGCGCTCGTGCGCAACCCCTCGATCTATTTGATGGACGAACCCCTTTCGTCGCTGGACGCCAAGCTCAGGGCCGATCTCAGGATCGAACTCAAGAGCATCCAGGCCGATCTCGGCGCCACCTTGCTCTATGTGACGCATGACCAGATCGAAGCCATGACCATGGCTACCCATGTCGGCGTGCTCAACAATGGCAAGCTCGTTCAGTTCGGCTCGGCACGCGAGATTTACGAAGACCCGGTCAGCATCTACGCCGCCAGCCGTCTGGGGCAGCCGAAAATAAACATCCTGCCCGCCGATCTGTTTGGAGCCGCACCGGCGAGAGCCCGGACGATCGGCCTGCGTCCGGAGCAGATCAATCAGGGCAGTGGTCAGGACAGCATGGTGACCCGCATCGAGCACCTGGGCGATCAGACGCGTCTGCACCTGACTTTCAAGGACCACAACATCATCACCGTCACGGATGCACACACCGCGCTCAAGAGCGGTGACCTTTTAAAAATCGAACCGAGACAGCCGTTTTATTTCGACGCCGAAGGCGACCGGGTCATTTGATGGAGAACCTTATGGCGCAGTTCATCAACAGCAAGGACGATGTCGTCACCGAAGCCATCGACGGCGTTGTTTCCGCATCCAATGGCAAGCTCGCCCGGCTCGATGGCTACCCGCACATTCGCGTGGTACTGCGCAACGACTGGAACAAGTCCAAGGTCGCCCTGGTTTCCGGCGGCGGATCGGGACATGAGCCGGCCCATATCGGGTTTGTCGGCGAAGGCATGCTGACGGCGGCTGTGTGTGGCGAGGTCTTCGCCTCGCCCAGTGTTGACGCCGTCCTGGCCGGCATTCTGGCGGTCACCGGCCCGGCCGGCTGCCTGCTCATCGTCAAGAACTATACCGGCGACCGCCTGAACTTCGGCCTGGCCGCCGAACGCGCCAAGCAATTCGGCCTCAACGTGGAGATGGTCATTGTCGACGACGATGTCGCCCTGCCAGGCCTGCCCCAGGCGCGCGGGCTGGCCGGCACGGTTTTCGTTCACAAGATCGCCGGCGCGCTTGCCGAGAATGGCGCCGATCTCAAGACCATCGGGACGATGGCGAGGCGCGCGGTCGCCAGGATCAAGAGCATCGGCATGTCGCTCGACACCTGCACGATGCCTGGCTCGCCCAAGGAGGATCGCATTCCCGCGGGCATGGCCGAACTCGGCCTCGGCATCCATGGCGAAGCCGGCGCCGAGCAGGTCGAATTCGAAAGTGTCAAAAAGGCGGTGAACGTCATGATGGGACGGCTTTCATCCGAGATTGAAGACCGACCCTATGTGGCGCTGATCAACAATCTCGGTGGCACGTCCGTTTTGGAGATGGCGATCATCTTGAACGAAATCCGCCAATCGGCGGCCGGACCACGCATCGCGCATGTCGTCGGACCGGCGACGATGATGACATCGCTCGACATGCACGGTTTCTCTGTGTCGCTTTATCCCGCCGACGATTCGGAAATCGCGCTGCTCAAGCAGCATACCCCGCTGCGCGCCTGGCCGAGGCTCTCCATGCTGAGGGATGTCGAGATCCATGCCCTTCCCGACGGACTTGCGCCGGTGACGCCGATGCCGTCCTGGCACAAGGCCACGCGGGAATTTCTGACCAGTTGCTGCGAGACTCTCATCGCGGCCGAGAAGGATCTCAATGCCCTGGATGCAAAATCCGGGGACGGCGATACCGGAACCACGCTCGCCACCGCCGCCCGCGCCTTGATCGGGGCGATGGATCGCCTGCCGCTTGCCGATCACACGCAGCTCTTCCGCGCCATTGGACTCGAACTCAGCCAGACCATGGGCGGGTCCTCCGGCGTGCTTCTGGCCATCTTTTTTGCCGCCGCCGGAGATGCCGCCTCCAGCGGCATGCCGATGCGCGAAGCCCTGCGGGCCGGATTGAAGCGCATGCAGGAAATCGGCGGCGCGCGGCTGGGTGACAGAACCATGGTCGATGCCCTGTCGCCGGCTCTCGATGCATTTGACGACGGGGCGGCCGCCGCGGCCGAGGCAGCACGCAAGGGCGCCAATCAAACCGCCGGCATGACCAAGGCCAATGTCGGACGGGCGTCCTATCTCAATGCCAAGCAGCTCGCCGG
>Ga0180009_10004156_pt1 | contig 16137 bp, 12 predicted proteins | sample OS_PC_MetaG_FD_123537 | JGI IMG/M metagenome (GOLD analysis project Ga0180009, IMG submission 123537) | Groundwater microbial communities from the Aspo Hard Rock Laboratory (HRL) deep subsurface site, Sweden - OS_PC_MetaG | ecosystem: Environmental > Aquatic > Deep subsurface > Groundwater...
CTATGACCAGGCCAATGCCAACGGGCTTTTAGGTATTGCACGGGCCAGGGAGGCTGGATTTGACATCTGTTTTTTCAACCTGCATAAAACGTTCGGCACCCCCCACGGGTGCGGCGGTCCCGGAGCCGGGGCCCTGGGGGTCATAAAACCCCTTGAGCGATTCCTGCCCAGTCCTTTGGTTGAGAAAACAAATGATCAATATGCCCTCAATTGGAACCTGCCGGATTCCATCGGCAAAATCCGACAGTTCTACGGCACAATTCCTGCTATTGTAAAAGCCTATGCCTGGATCAGAGCCCTTGGCGCTGAAGGATTGAAAAAAGTCTCCCAGACCGCTGTACTGAACAATAATTATATGATGAAAAAAATCCTTGAAATAAAAGGCGTATCAGCCCCTTTTGCCCCTGGCAGGATAAGAATTGAACAGGTCAGATTTTCTTTTGAAAAACTCTATGAAGATACTGGGGTAACCTTTGAAGATATCCAGGCCAGGATGGCGGATTTTGGCTTTCATATCTGGTCAAGCCATCATCCCCATATCGTTAAACAGCCCTTTACCATAGAACCCACAGAATCCTATTCAAAACTTGAACTGGATGAATATCTTGCAGGGTTGCAGAAAATTTCAAAAGAAGCCTATGAAACCCCTGAAATTCTTAAAACCGCTCCCCATAACAGCGTGACCCGTCGTCCCGGGCACAAAACCCTTGATGATCCTCTAAAATGGGCAGTGACATGGCGTGCCTATTTAAAAAAATGCAATGCCGGTCAAAGATTGAGGATACGGTAACCCTTGAAAATCGGCTTTATTCTAAATCCAATTGCCGGTATGGGGGGAACGGTCGCTTTAAAGGGGACCGATGGAACGTATATCCTTGAAAAAGCCCTGGAAAAAGGAGCAAAGCCTGTCTCCCCTCAACGGGCACTGTCAGCTCTTTTAAGGCTTGCTCACTTAAAAGAGCAGTTTGAAATCATCACTCCAGAAGGCTGCATGGGTGAAGCTGTCTTAAAAAAAACAGGCCTGCACTTCAACCTTTTAAATGATTTTGAGCCGGCCGTCAAAACCAGCTCTCATGACACACAGACAGCGGTTCAACGCCTGAAAAACTTAAAGATCGACCTTCTGATCTTTGCCGGCGGGGACGGGACAGCCGGTGATATCTGCAAGGTATTTGACAGCGACATTCCTGTTATCGGGATTCCATCAGGGGTCAAAATGCACTCAGCTGTTTTTGGCATTAATCCGGAAAGAACCGGCGACCTGATTGGTGCCTTTATACAAAAACAGGCCATGGAAATAAAAAATGTGGAAATTATGGATATGGATGAGCCCTTATTAAGAAAAGGCCTCGTATCCACAACTCTTTCAGGGTATCTTAAAGCCCCTTTTAAATTATCTTATACCCAAAACTCAAAATCCGGTTCTTCCCCTTCAGACAAAACATGCCAGGACGCCATCGCCAGACAGATTTTTTTAAATATAAAAAAAGGCATGCCCTATCTGATCGGGCCCGGCACGACATTAAATCAGCTTAAAGAGCTTATAGGGTTTAAAGGCACCCTGCTGGGATTTGATCTGGTTATCAATAAAATGCTTGTGAAAAAAGATCTGATGGAGAAAGACATCTTCGACATTGTAAAAACCCAAGAAACCTGTCTTGTGCTCACCCCTGTCGGCGGACAGGGGTATGTCCTGGGCCGTGGTAACCAGCAGATCAGTCCCCGGGTGTTACACCATATTAAAAAAGAAAATCTGATCATCGGGGCCACCTGTCGGAAACTGGCATCATTTGAAGGCCGCCCACTGCTGGTTGATACCGGCTGCCAAAAGACCAATGGGCAGCTCAAAGGGTACATAAAGGTGATCACAGGAATGGATGAAACAATGGTAATAAAAATTGATGCCTAGGACATGTTTCGAAATTCATCCATGGATCTGCCCCGAATGGCTTCAGCAATTTCAAACACATAATCGTAAATATGAAGTCCTTTGGAAGAGGCAATAATCTCACCATTTTCAACGCCAATGGCCTGGGCACAATATTGTTTCATCATTTCAATGGCAGCAAGGTTTGCCGGGAACCCGCCAAATAAATCCCAGGACCGAAAATAGGGGAAAAAGTGAAGTTTGCCATCCTGAATCCTTGTATCAATATGACGAAGGCAAGGCGGATCAATCAGTACCATATCAGACGGCTGACCCACCTGAAGAATCATCTGGTTGTTTCTGTGTCCCTTGTTTTTATAGGTCCATATCATCAATTCCATCTGGTTTACAAAGTATCTGTGATTTTCCTCAATTAAAATATTTCCGTCTTCCCATATATCTTTTTCCTGCACCAGAATTTTTGTCAATTTTTTATAGGCATCCGGCAGGTATTCCAGATCGCATTTACAAATCCGCTGGCCGTAGGTATAGGACTCTCCCGGTTTTTCCTCACCCGTCATCAGATACGGCAGATAATCATCAAGGTAGCTTTCTTCCACAGGATCAGGAAATCCCAGTGCCGGGTTGACCTTTGGCAGCAAAGGGATGCTGGCAGGATGCGTGATATGAATGGTAATAAAATCGAATTCAAGTCTTTTCTGACCTTCAAAGGACCCGCGGTTAATGGTAAAGGCGCGGCCTTGCTCCACACATTGATAAAGGGTTTGAAACCAGGCGTCCGAAAGGCTTGTGGCTTTAATAAACAGCGGTTGTAACATCAATTGCTCCTTCTTATTTTGTGACTTTTCTTCAAGGTTCAAAATATATACTTAAATCAGGATTGTGACAACCTAAAATTATCCGTGACTTCTTTTCAAGGCCCTCTTGACCTCATTGGCAAGTGCACCCACCCGAACCGGTTTCATCAGTAATCCAGACACTTTCAAATCTTGAGCTGTTTTCCCATTTATCATATCATTGTACCCCGTGCAGATGATGATGGGTTTTTGTGGATCAATGTCCAATATTTTTTGAGTTAATACCAGACCTGACATACAGGGCATGGTCATATCCGTTATCACCAGATCAAATGCCTGTGGGTGGGCTTTAAATATTTTTAATGCCTCTTCAGGCTCTAAAACTCCAATAACGTTATACCCCAGCCATTCTAAACTTCTTCCCATCAGATCAAGAATCATCTGATCGTCATCCACCAGAAGAACAGATTCCTGATCCCCCATCTCTGCAGCCTCTTCTTTGACTTCAATATTTTCAGGTTCCATCTCTACCAGAGGAAACAAAACATCAAATGTTGTCCCTTCCCCCTGACAGCTTTTAACCATTACAGCCCCGTTATGATGTTTAACAATTCCGTGAACAACGGCAAGTCCGATCCCTGAACCTTTTCCTATATCCTTTGTTGTAAAATACGGATCAAAAATACGATCCAGAATATCCGGATGTATTCCCTCTCCACTATCTGAAACTGTAATTTTTATATGATTTCCCAACTTTAATTCAGGAAACTTATGACTGTTATCTTCAGCCAGAAAAACAGGTTCACAAATAAGTTTAATCACACCATCACGGTTTTCCATAGATTGAACGGCATTAAGACAAAGGTTTAAAAAAACCTGGTTGATCTGAACCGAATCAGCCATGATAACGGATCGTTCTGTTTTAAATTGAGTAATGACCTCTACTGTTGCAGGTATGGTTGATTTTAGCAACCTGAGCAAATCATCCAATATCGCATCCACGAGAACCGGTTTTAAGTTCATTTCTGATTTTTTGCCAAAGCTTAACAATTGTTTTACAATATCGGCAGCTTTATTTCCCGCATAATGAATCGATTCAAGATCTGAATAAAGTTTGTCGGTTTTTGACAATTTTTCCATGGCAAGTTCAGTTGTCCCGACAATCACCCCAAGAATATTGTTAAAATCATGGGCAATTCCACCGGTAAGCGTACCAATGGACTCCATTCTTCTGGCCTGCATCAATTGTTCTTCCAGTTTCTGTATTTTTATCTGCTCTTTTTTAAACACAATAATCTGTGAAATCAAACTTGAAAATATTTCCAGGGGGCGAACCGTTTCATCTGTGGGCCTTAATCCTGATTTTGACTCATCTACGGAAATTACCCCGATAAAAGCTCCCTTTTCATTCATCATTTTAACGAATAAATTATCTTCAGGGTGCCAGGCATCTTCTTTGTCCGACAAACTCCCCTTTCCATATACCGTGGCTTCCTGCTTTAAAATCTCTTTCATCGTATAAGGGACATAGTAACTTTGACGGCCGACTTTTTCCCCTTGTTGAAACACATGATCATATTGGCTGGCCGGCATTTCAACCTTTCTTAACCGATCAATAATATCTGTTTCCAGTCCGCCATACCCGATAATGTCGCGAAAGGGTGAGGATGCTTTAAATATGGAAATCAACACCCTTTTATAATCAGAGTATTTCACAATGGCATCACATACTGTATTGAAAAATAGTTTTTCATCTCCAATGAGCAGCATGGACGCAGCTGCTAGGCTGAATTGCTCTGTCTGAGAAGAAAGGATCGAAAGCCTTTTCTCGCTGTTTGTCAAGCGATCCACAACAGTCTGCAGGTTTTGGTTCCCGGCTAATAATTCCTGGGTTCTGTCCTGCACTTTTAATTCTAGCTCATTTTTTGAAACCTCAAGTGCCCTTGCCGACAATTCGATTTCTTTAACCATGTTCATATGCTTGATGGTTATGACCCCGACGATGGCCATTAAAAATCCAAAATATCCATATACACTCAGATAATGGACAGATTCAAACCCAAGTGCACAAATAAGATCATGAATACAAAAAAGATACCAGATTCCAAACCCTGACAGAAACCACCACCTTTCACTGCCTGTTGACTCTTTTTTGTGATACCACATTTTCACAATATACAGACCCAAAACGCCCAGGCAGATCACCATCCCTTTGCCCAGTAAGGTCAAGGGCGGCTCAATATACGGCTGGGAAAGCCAGAGAAAATTTCTATATATAAATTCGTGCTTGATAATCAATCCAGGCCACCAGACCAGCAGCAGGAGGAGATAATTAAGCTGGACAATTTTTCTTTTTTGAGTTACCGGCTTTACGCCCAGATAATGAATCGTAAATTCATAACACGCATAAACCAGCAGGACAAAACATGAAATCTGGATATGCTCACAAATCTGATTCAATAAATTGGCATCAAGATTAAATTGTAAAAAAACAGCCATCCCCTGGAAAAAGACAATAAAGGATATGGCACATCCCCATTTATACCAGGGTGCGTTTTTGGTCTTTGCAGATAAAACGACTTGAGATATACCCAGAAAAGCAGCAATTGCCGCAACGATTAATGCACCTATGGATGATGGTATTATGTTTTGCATAATCAAAATCAGTTTTAAAATTTTAGATAAAAATCAAGGATTGTCCAGAAAGCATATCAGAAGGAATAGCTTCCAACAACTCTTAATTTGGTCCTTTTTATTACTGAAAAAGCATCCGCATTTGTCGAACACCCTAATTGCAAGAAACTTATGTTGTATACAATATGAGTTTTTTTAGGCCACAGTAGATATTCCTGATTTTCACAACCCTGTTTCAACAGCTTTTTTTGCAATATATGAATTGTTCCCATCGCATAGTAAGTTATTTTGAGTTATTATTGGTTAATATTAAATAAAATTTAAAATAAATTAATTTTTTTATTGACAATAAATTACCATAAATATAAATAACTAACCATTCTTGATTTGTTAAAAAGAGATTAAATGAATAAAGATGTGAAAACAAGATAGCCCATTTAAATAACCGATCATGGATAATGACAGGAAATTGTTTACCTAAAACAAACCCCATCTCCTTGGCAAGCATTATCCAGCAGCCTGTTCTGTCCTGACCCTGCAGAGCAGGCTGCATTTTTTTAAACTATTTTTCCATCTTGAACCAGAATTTTCCCATCCACCATCACCAGACTGACATCAGAGGCCTTTGCAGAATAGACAAGGCTTGAATAGGGGTCATACATGGGGATTAAATGGGGCTTGTCCATATCAACCAGTATCATATCCGCCCGTTTCCCTTTTTCAATTGACCCGGTTATATGACCCAGCCCAACGGCTTTGGCTCCCTGGATAGTGGCCATTTTCAACGTCGTCCGCGCATCCATGACACAAGGGTCAAGCAATGCCACCTTGTGAAGCTTGGCTGCCATATCCATCTCAGCAAAAAGGTCATGATCATTATTGGATGCACATCCATCTGTTCCCAAGCCCACAGCCACACCCTTTTCAATCAGCTTTGGAACCGGCGCAATTCCGGATGCAAGTTTCATATTGGACTCAGGGCAGTGGGCAACATTGGCACCTTTTTTTTTTATGATAGCAATGTCTTTATCATCAATCCAGACAGAATGGACCATCAGTGTCTTTTCATCCAGAATACCGATGGATTCAAGATATTCAACTATAGACATCCTGCCAAGGCCTTGAATCATCTTTCTTTCATTTTTCGTTTCCGCCACATGGATCTGAAAAAGAACCCCTAAATCATTGGCTGCCTGTTTTGCAGCCGTAAGGGTCTCTTTTGAACAGGTATATGGAGAATGGCAAAAGATGGAAGGATACAGCCGAGGTGATGCAGTCTTAAACATTTTTACAAATTCAACAGCCACTGCCACATTCTTTTTTGGATCCAGAACTCCCGGTGCCGGGAAATCAATCACTCCCTGTCCAAGTACAGCCCGGATACCGGATGCCATAACTGCTTTTGCCACGTTTTCTTCATGAAAATAACCATCACAGCAGGTTGTGGTACCGGAAAGCAGCATCTCACTGCATGAATGCCGACTCCATTTTTCAACGGATTCAGGATTGATGTGTTCAGCCTCGGCCGGGAAAATATGCTCATTGAGCCAGACATCCAGGGGAAGATCATCAGCCAGCCCCCTGAACAGAGACATGGGAAGGTGTGTATGGCAATTGATCAGTCCGGGCATAATGATTTTTTTGCCTGCATGGATACGGTTTTTTACTTTTATGCCGGAAAATTCATACGTTTTGCCGCAGGCTTCAATGGCTCCTTCATTTACCAGAACCGCTCCGTTCTCAATAACCGGCAGTCCTTCTGTCATAGGTATCAGCAGGTCGCTTTCGATCAAATAATCATATTCCATTTTCTTTTCCTTTTTCAAAGCTTAAAAAACATCACAGTGCCACACCTGTTTTAAATCAGTATTTTAGATCGGACAATACTTATTTTGGTATGAAAACTTGATTTAATTCCATTTTTTATGTTGACAGGATATTGTTGTTGAATTAACATATGAATAAATGTTCAAATGAAGAGGTGTTAAATGGATATATGCTCAGACAAGTGCATTAATGAAGAAAAAGTAAAAAAGACCATAAAAACAATCCCTCCCAGGGAAGATATCGAACAGATGGCGGATATCTTTAAGGCATTAAGCGACCCGTCCAGGCTGAAAATTGTTCTGGCTCTTTTGCACCAGGAACATTGCGTCTGTGACATTGCCGTTATCTGCCAGCAGAGTGATTCTGCCATCTCCCATCAGCTGCGCATATTGCGGACGTTAAAAATTTTAAAGAACCGCCGAGACGGCAAAAGCATCTACTACTCTATTGATGATGACCACGTTATCTCTTTAATCAACATGAGTCTTAAACATGTAAGACACTGAAAATAAAGGATAGTATTAGTATGACCATTATATATGAAATATTAAAAGAATCCTGGCATATTTATCTGGATGTTGCCATCTATATGCTGTTTGGATTTTTTATTGCAGGCGTTCTGTACGTTTTTTTTAAAGCTGAAAAAATAAAACAGTATCTTGGGAACGGCAGGATTAGACCTGTCATCCTGGCCGCTCTATTCGGGATTCCCATCCCTTTATGCTCCTGTGGTGTTGTTCCGGTTGCAGCCGGGTTAAAAAAGCAGGGAGCAAATAACGGCGCAGCGCTCTCCTTTATGATTGCCACACCTGAATCCGGCGTGGATTCCATCGCCATTTCCTGGGCCCTGCTGGACCCGATTATGACCGTCATAAGGCCGGTTGCAGGATTTATTACCGCTGTTGCAACCGGTATTGTTCAAAACTATTTTGGAACCGATGATTTACCTGAAAATAAAGAGACGGTAAAAGGAACCAGTGGGTGAGGCTGTTCTGTTGACTGCTGTGCAGTTGCACCGCAAAAAAATGAATCCCTTTTGAAAAGACTGAAAAACGGGCTTAAATACGCTTATGGTGAATTATTGACAGATATTGCAAAACCCTTTACTATCGGCATCTTCATTGCCGGCATCATAACCTTTTTTTTCCCTGATGATCTGACGCTCTGGGCAAATGATCATCAGTTTTTATCCATGCTGATGATGCTGGCAGCAGGAATTCCCATGTATGTCTGTGCCACATCTTCCACCCCCATTGCCGCCGCCTTAATCCTCAAGGGTCTGAATCCCGGAGCAGCCCTGGTGTTTTTACTGGCCGGCCCTGCAACCAATGCCGCAACCATGAACATTGTTAAAAACTTATTTAACACACGGGCCCTTGTTATTTATCTGTCCATGATTTCCATTTGCTCCCTTGCCATGGGATTTTTTGTGGACTTTGTATATACCCTGTCAGGGATACAGGCAAGTGCAACAGTCGGGCAGGCTTCAGAACTAATTCCCTATCCTGTCCAGCTGGCTGCCGCCCTGATTCTTGCTCTGCTCATCGTCTATAACGGCATAGCCAACATAAGACGAGCGACAAAACACGCCCATTCCCACTGATATTATCCAATAGCCCATCCTGTCAGGACTCCACAAGCTTGTGACTGTCCTGGCAGGTCAAATCCAGTTCATAAATGTGCTTTAATTCCTCAATTTTTTTCAGGTTTTTTTCGCTGAAAGGGGCTTTACCGTCAAAGGCATGCAATACAATGCCTTCAATCAAGTCGCCAAGGGACATGTCATGATATTCAGCCAGCCCCTTTAACACTTTTAACAGTCGTTTTTCAATCCGCACGCCTGTCTGGACTCTTTCAATTTTTCGCAATGAATCTTGAGAAGATATCTGTTGTCCGGCCATTTTTTTTCTCCTTATACAGCATAAATGAAACAATAGTTAACGGCATCAGCACTAAACCTGAAACCAAAAGCAACCCCTGGAAATCATATTTTTCCAGCAAAAAACCATACAGGATCATGGCACCCGGTATGGATGCATTTCCCACTGACCCTGCCACAGCAAACACCCTCCCTGCAAATTTATTGTCAATGCTGTTCTGCAAAAGGGTTTTGAATGATATTCCGGCACAGATAATACAGCATCCAAATAAAAATATCATGCCAAGAAAAAAAAGGACCATGGCTTGTTCATTCCCTTTAAAAAAGAATGCAGAAACATAAAGCAGTCCGATAAGGAAAACACTGCCAAACAACGTGGATTTTTCTTTTTCTAAAATGCTCCAGAAACTTAATACCACTGCCGTTATAATCGTTCCAAGCCCGAATGCAGCCTGGAAAAACCCAAGGTTTCTAGCCCCATCCTGTGAAATAGCATTTGCAATTACCGGCATGAAAACCTCTATGGAACCCACAAAAAAATGGATAAGCATCACCATAAACAAAAGCACGACCAATAGTCTCTGGGAAAGAATGTACTGATACCCCTGCTTCATGTCTTCAAACAGTCCTTGTGGTTTTTGTGTTTGCTTCTTTTCAATCGTGGGGGGAATCCGAATAAAACACTCAAACCCCGCAGACACGGTAAACGAAACTGCATTGACCACAAACACCCACAAATATCCAAACACTGAAATAAACATCCCCCCTAAAAACGCCCCGACAATAGTGGAAATTCCATTCACAAACTGGTGTCTGGAATTGGCAGCACCAAGGTCTTTTGCATCCACTATCTGGGGAATAACAGACGGAATGGCAGGATCAAAGAATGCAGCGCAAATTGACAAAAGGATCTGAAGAAATAAAATTACATAAAAATCCATCCTTCCAAGATAAAAAAGAACCGCAAATACTGCAAGAATACCCCCCCGCAGCACATCAGTCCCGACAATAATACGTTTGCGGTCATACCGGTCAATAACTGTTCCTGAAAAAAATCCAAGAATTAATGACGGGACTACGGAGGCTGCCAGCACAGCCCCCATCTTCGCTGATGACCCTGTTGTTTTCAATACCAGGACAGACAGGGCTATATAATGGAATTTATCTCCAACCTGTGAAACAAACTGCCCGGCCAGCAACAAAAAAAAATTGCGATTCATCATTTTACAATCTTTCATGAAATGCATTGGTTTATGTTGCTATATTGTTACCAATGTACATAAATATTGTCAAGCATTACTTTTCACTGACAATCATGAGCGGTTCTTTCCGTTCTCTGGACGCTTGTTTGAGCATATTCTGCATCACCAGTTTTACGATTAAATTTACCCGTGCACTTTTTGCTGTTTTCTTACAACTGCCAACACATGCCATGCACCCTATGCACTGTTTTTTTGCCGCCCGGCTCAGGTATGTGCCTGTGTCGGGCGAAAGCACACCAACAGGACAATTTTCTGCACATTGACCGCATTTTACGCATTTTTTTACATTAAAATACGGTTTGAGAGCTGTATATTTTTCAGATGAGGAGATGGTATCAATTTGGTCTGGAATATCTCTGAGACTTAACCAGGAGTCAACATCCAAACTGTTTTCCCCCAGCTTAATCGCTTTGGCGATGTCTGATTTGTCAGGTCTCCCCATTGCAATCGGTATGATGTCTGAATAGGAGTGCTGCCCGATAAATGCACCGGCAGCAGCAACCTTGAAACCATTTTTAGAAAGAATTTCTACCAGACTGGAAAGAGCAATTCCATACCCTCTGTTACCATAAGCAACAATGGCTGTGCATTCTTTTTTATATCCTTCAACAGCATTGAGACATTCCAGAACCTGAATCGGCAATTTTCCGGAATGAACCGGAATACCGACAACCAGGTGATCGATCGCGGCCATCATTGCCTTTGGATTTGCCATTAATTCTGCTCGAGCTTTTGGAAGGGTTATATCCAGTATTTGCGGGGCCTTTGATCCCCTTCCCAACGCAATGGCCTTACAAATTTTTTTTGTTGTATTTGTTGGTGAGAAATACAGAACTCCTGTTTCCTTATTCATTCTTCTCCTTTTTCAATCTTTGGCTTTATAGCTTCTAATCATCTTGTCTGTTATCCGAATAAAATAATTTAGCCATTAAAATGAACCATATTATTTTATACAATAGTAGTATTGTCCACACTAAAAATCAAGTTCTTTTAAATTTTTACCGATTTTATAGAAGCAAAAAAGATACTCAGGGCTGTTTTTACAAGGTTTCCATCATTTCTGAGGCCGAACAAAAAGCCACAATCCCAGCAGAACAGCGCTGACGATGGCACCCATGCCCAGGATGGAAATACCGAAAAGCTGGGGCGGCACCTTAAAACTTAGCAGAAGAGAAGCCGCGATGATCAGGGCCGAGATAATAATGGATACGGATAATTTGTGGTTTGACTGGCGGTAGGATCCCAGAATTTTTTCCAACTTCTGGACCTCGACCCCCATGACAAAATTGCCTTTTCTCACCTGCCGGATAATGGCCAAAGATTCCCTGGGAACTTCCTGAAGGAACTGGATGGATTCAACAGACACCCTGGAAAGATCTTCTGAAATGCGTTTGGGTGAAAACCGCTCAAGTTTTTTCTTTTTAATAAACGGGGCGGCATACCCCACCATATCAAAATCAGGATCAAGCAGGTGGGCCACCCCCTCAACTGCAGCAAAGGATTTCATCATCAAAAAAGTGTCCGGATAAAGGCGAAGTTTGTGTTTAACCGTGATCTTTAAAAGATCCTGTAGCAAACGGCCCATATTGATATATTTCAATGTTTTGGTCAGGTATTGTCCGATAAAAGTAGAAATATCGCGTTCTAAAATCCGCATATCCGGTCTTTCATCACACTCGGTAATCTCCAGCAGGTAGCGGCAGGCAGCTGCCGGATTCTCGGTCACAACACTTGCGATCAAGTCAATAAAGACTTCCCTGGCCCGGCGGTCCATAAACCCCATCATCCCAAAATCAACCGGGCCCAACACATTATTGGGAAGCGCGAACAGATTACCCGGGTGAAGATCTGCATGGAAAAAACCGTATTCAAACACCTGCTTTAAAATCAGGTCTGCCCCCCGCATGGTTAAAATTTTTCTATCCATGCCTTCTTTATCAAGGACATCTAATTCTGAAATTTTGATCCCCTGTATATATTCCATGGTCAGAACTCTTTCAGTGGTCCTGCCCAGATAAACCTTGGGGATGTAGATGGTTGAGTCAAAATAAAACTGCTGTGCCACCCGTTCCATATTGGATGCTTCCAGGGTATAGTCCAGTTCCTTTTCCAGGGTTGATGCAAACTCTTCAACAATTTTTATGGGCCGAAAAAAGGAAAGATCTTCAATATGACGTTCCATCAAGGTTGCAAGATGGTTCATGATTTCAAGATCAACCTTGATCTGCTTTCTGATACCCGGCCGCTGGATCTTTACCGCCACTTTTTCACCGGTTTTCAATGTTGCCATGTGAACCTGGCCGATGGATGCAGAGGCAAAGGGGTATTTTTCCATTGAAACAAAGGGGTCTTCGGTGGCACCAAATTCCTTGGCCAATATTTTCTGGACATCCTCAAATGGAAATTGGGGGACCTTGTCCTGGAGCTTCTCAATCTCAAAAATAAAGTTCAGCGGAATAAGGTCGGGGCGGGTGGAAAGAATCTGTCCGAATTTGATAAAAGTGGGGCCAAGCTCTTCAAAAAGGAGTCTGACCCGTTGCGGCTGGGTTAATCTTTCAACCGGTTCCGGCCTTTCCCTGGAAATCATTTTCAGACCGATTTCAAGATATTGATCTATTTTCAGGGCATCAACAATATTGCCGAATCCATACTTGAAAAGAATAGTCAGTATCTGGCGGTAACGATTAACGTTCCGGTATGTCCGGCCGACAACATCAAAATCCTTCAGGCTTAGCATATTCTTTGAATCTTCCGGTCAGGCAAACGATGCCCCCATTTAGTCTATTCTGCAACAAGGTTTGACACACATTCTGCAGCATCGGGATTTAATGTGGCCAGGTCTGCGTAAGACCAGTCAGACCAAACCGTTTGAATAATTTTTTCAAACAGCGGATGAACAAGCTCCTTTGCCTTTTTCCCATACAGCAGATCAAGATGATTGGCCCCTTCAATAACAAAATCGATGAGCTGGCTTTGTTCCGGTAAAATCTCTACTTTTTTCAAATCCTCTGGCTTTTCAAGCCGGTATACCCTTTTATATGCGTGAGGATAAAACTGACTATAGCGTATATTTTCCAGCGGTGCAAGACAGTCCTGGGCCCCCCAGAAGTGGAACACCGGGATATTTTTCGGGAAAAAAGAAAAATGATGGGTATAATTTAAACAAGACGGATCCATTCTCTTAAACCCGTTACCGTCATATACTGCTTTAAGGAACTGAAATCCAAGGCCCAATGGTATGGATTCCATGGCTTTTTCAAGATACCGCTCTATAAAATATTTATCATTTTTATGATTTTCAGGGGAGATTAAAAAATTAAGCCCCCCGATATTTTTATTATATATAGACCGGGTGATGGATTTAAACAGCGGCAGCTGTGTTAAAAGCCAGGACATCTCCTGGACGGGAACATGGGATAATTTAAAAATTCTGGACAAATGATTCAGCCACAGGGCGGACGGGAAAAATACATGGGATTTTTTATCAAAACACCTGGGAGACCCCAGAGAGACAACGGCTTTCACGGTTTTTAGCGATGCCTTGGCAATCTGTTCCGACACCAGGACTTTGTCCAATGCTCTTTTATTTTTCTCCGGCAGTTTTACCCTGGAAAAATCAAGACGCATGGACCAGTTTAAAACCATATTTTCAGAAACCAGACCGCCCATGCTGTGCCCTATGAGGATTGAAGGCTTACCGCAGCTCCTTTGAGTGATAAAATTCAACACCGTGGGCAGATCATAATCAATCAGTGTGTCAACGGTATAGCTCGGATCAAATCTGCCGGTATTGACGCCCACCCCCCTGGGATCAAACAGATAGACCCAGTTGCCCTTATCCGCAAGATTCTTGGCAATGGAATACCGATTGTTCAAGTTGAAGCAGCTGGAGTTGTTTGCAAACCCCGGAACCAGAATGACGGAAGGATTGTTGTCTCCAGCCGTCACAGCTTCCATACTCAACAGGCGGCGGAACTTTATTTCTTTGCCTTCTTCTGTAAAATCCTGGTAATAAACAATTTCATAATCCCCCCTGCCATTGTTTTCCTTTTCATCAACCTCACTTTCAAAATAAGCGGGCTGACAGGCATTTTTCAATGCCTGTTTAAGGATATTGCGCCGCAGGGCTTCATTATAAATCTTTTGAAAAAAACCAGGGTCAATGTCCAGCCTTTTAACAGCAATCTGTTCAAGCCCTTCCCGGGTTAGCAGAATCACTTTTTCAGTCAGGCGGATGCTGGCTTTTTCCCGCGCGTCATATAGAATGGACTTGATGTCATCCCGGGCAATGACTGTCCGGGTGATCCTGTAAATTATGTGGTATAAGGTCAGTGCAAGCTTTCCCACGGCATTGGATTTAATCTCTTCCCGGCTGATGATCAATTCCGGGGCAACCGGAAGGCCAAGGTTGAGCTGGCCCTTATAGATCCTGCTGTAGGTGTCATAACCAACATTTATCACACGGGTGGGAATCTCGTTCACCACAAATCGAACGGCTGATTTCCGAAGCTGCCTTGTTTTTGCTGCCAGGTTCATGGGTCTGTTACAGTTTTCCTCTTTGTTTCAATGCCTGGGCCTTTACCCGAGCGATATCCTCCGGGGTCAGCACGCCGTCAATTCCTGAAATAGCGGAAAGTTTCATCCCATGTTTGATGCCCAGTTTATAAATTTCCTTTACTTTTTCCCATTCCGTATGGCTGCCTTTGGTAAACTCTTCAAATCGTCCTTCCAGGGCAAGGATGATGGTTTCAGCCAGACCGGCATACGCCACCCCGGGGGGCAGGCCGATATCCTTCATCTCAATGGCTTCTCCGGGAAGTTCAATCTCACCGCCGGTGATCACCAGCACATCCTGTCTTTGAGCCACCTGTTTTTGTGAAAATATCATGGGCCGGGTGATATCCGTGATCACACACCCCGGCTTTACCCGCATGATATCAATGCTTTTCTGGGCACCGGAACTGGCCATGACCACCACATCCATATCCTCCAGGTACCGGTCTGCCCGGGTGGAGACAAAAAGCGTTAACTCCGGTTTTTCCTCCTGGAGCATTTCCTGGAGGGTTAAGAGTTTTGCCATGTTGCGGCTGACAAGATAGACCTGTTCAAAAGCGGTTGCAAGAAGCCGTGCGCAGATGGAGCCGACATCGCCTGTGGCGCCGATCACCATGGCTTTTGCCCTTAAAATCTTACCGTCTTTCAGCTGGGTTAACCCCATCTGGCGGACAGCCTCAGCTGCTGCCCACAATGCAGTGGAGGCTGTATAAGAATTGCCGGTGGTAATGGGAAGTGCGGCATGTTTGCCGACTTCAAGGGAGGTCCCGTGCATTCCCTTGGGCAGCATGGCAATACCCATGACCTGGGCCCCTAATTTCTTTGCCATCCGGGCGGCTTTCATGATCTTTTTTGTGGTGAATTCAGGCGGGTGTGCCTGCATCTGTTCCAAAGTCTCGCCTATGGAAATCAGCCACCCTTCGGCTTCAACACCGGTTGGTGATTTTATCCCTTTTACCTTGGCGTACACAAAAGGCGGTGAATACGCCATGATTTTTTCCACAGCCCCCATGCTTTTTGGCGAAATCTCGGACAACACTTCAAAGGCCTTGACCTTTTTAAAATGATCCTGAAAAAGAGGATGGATAAGATAGGCAAACCGGTTCACCCGCTTTCCGGGTTCTAACGGGTAGATGATCCTGGGATCAAGGCGCTGTTCACTGATAATCTCCAGCAAATCGTCCTTCATCTGTTTGCCTTTCGGCACATTCATGGCGGCAATCATCAATGCCTCTATCACCACATCCTCCACTACCGGTTCAATCAGCTGGGGCGTGGTGTCAATAATGACTGCAA
>Ga0180009_10004157_pt1 | contig 16131 bp, 11 predicted proteins | sample OS_PC_MetaG_FD_123537 | JGI IMG/M metagenome (GOLD analysis project Ga0180009, IMG submission 123537) | Groundwater microbial communities from the Aspo Hard Rock Laboratory (HRL) deep subsurface site, Sweden - OS_PC_MetaG | ecosystem: Environmental > Aquatic > Deep subsurface > Groundwater...
AGCTTTTCGATGTCCTTGGGATCGCCGATGCCGCGCACCGATGCGCGATAGGCCCCGGCCTTTGGAATGACGGCGTTGTCGATGTGGATTTCCCGGTCGAGGATATCGCGCGGAATTTCGAGATAGGCCGGGCCGTACGCGCCGGCAAAGCACTCGCGCGCCGCCATCGAGATCATGTCGGCAACGCGCTCGGTGGAGCGGACGCTGTCGGCGAACTTGGTGATCGGCCGCATCATGTCGACATGCGGCAGATCCTGCAGCGAACCCATGCGGTGCTGCGTCATGCCGCCCTGGCCGCCAATGTGCAGGATCGGGCTTTCGGAACGGAACGCGGTTGCAACGCCGGTCACCGCATTGGTGCAGCCGGGGCCTGCGGTCGTGACGACGCAGCCGAGCTTTCCGGTCTGGCGGGCATAGCCGTCGGCGGCATGCGCGGCAACCTGCTCGTGGCGCACGTCGATGATGCGGATGCCTTCGTCGATGCAGCCGTCATAGATATCGATGATGTGCCCGCCGCACAGCGTGAAGATGGTGTCGACGCCTTCGCTCTTGAGCGCCTTCGCGACAAGCCGGCCGCCGGAGACGACATTGGGATCGGAACTCTTTTGCGCGAGCGTATCGTCGGCCGTGTTCGCTGTCTTAATCGCCGCCATAAGCAGCCTCCCATATGTTTGCGGGCAATCGCCCTGTTACCCAACACCGGCTTGCCGAGTGTTGGTGAATGTGCCCAACACCGGCCTGCCGAGTGTTGACGAATGTGCCCAACACCCATCAGAAGAGTGTCGGCAATGCAGCCTGGCCTCTACTCGATGTCGACGTAGCGCTCGACGTGATCGCGAAGGCGCATCGTGTGATCGCACACGAGTTTTCCCGCCCGCTCCCCGTCTCGCGCTTCAAGGGCTTCGATAATTTCCTTGTGGTCCGCGATCGAGCGCTTGGCCCGGTCGTTTTCGAAGATCGCCCGATTGCGGATCGCGCGGACGTGAACGAACAACCCGTCCGTGATATCGGAGATCAGCTGGTTCTTGCTGAGCCCTATGATTGCCTGGTGAAACGTGATGTTGGCATCCGAATATTCACCCATCCGCCGCGCCACCGCGTCCTGGCCGAAGTCGTCGACGAGTTCGTGCAGCGCTGCGATTTCCTGATCGCTGGCCACCGTGCAGGCCTGGCTCGCCGCCATGCTTTCGAGCGCCGCCCACACCGTGATCATTTCCATGATCTCCGACTTTGTCCTGCGCACGATGAAGATGCCGCGCCGGGCGACGACCCTGACGAGGCCTTCCTGATCGAGCTGCGCAAGCGCCTCGCGTAGCGGCGTTCTCGAAATACCGAACCGCGCCGACAGATCCCGTTCGTCGAGCCTGAGTTCGACCTTGCTGTCGTAGATATTCATTTCCGTAATCGCTGACTTGAGTGCCTTGTAGGCGCGCGCCTTCAGGCTCTGGCTCTCACCGATCGGCTCAACGGACAGTCGGTTGGCGGACATCGCAATGGCCTTCAGTCTGCATGTCGCGGGACAAAGAGGCCAGACGCAATGGCACCCGATTAAGCCCGGCGAAACTCCTCGAATTCTCTCTGGTATACCATATACCAGCCAAATCGTTATTGCTCAAGCGTTTCCCGCCGCCTTCGCCATGTCTTCAAGAATCTCTGCTGGGCGACGGCATTTACCGGCAGGGCAAGCGCGTCACCGCGCTTGCCCTTGAAGATTAAAATCAGGCGCTGTCGCTCGCCTTCTTCTTTCCACTGCCTGTCACCATCCGGTAGAGTGGCGGCAGCGCCGGCAGGAGCAGCAGGATCAGCGCAATGACCATGATCGGACCCGAGTAGGGCCGATAGAAGAAGGTCATCGGATCGCCCCCGCTGATGAGCAGCGACTGACGCAGCGCCGGTTCGGTCAGCGGGCCGAGCACGATGGCGAGCACAGCGGGCGCGACCGGATAATCGAGCTTGCGCATCAGATACCCGACGAGTCCGAAAATCAGCATCAGCCAGACGTCGTGCATGTCCTGGGTCGGCGCATAACCGCCCACGAGGCACAGCGTCAGGATGATCGGCGCGAGAATCGTGAAGGGCATTTTCAGAACCCAGATGAACGCCGGAATGAACAGAATGTTGAGGATCAGCGCGAACACGTTCGCCACGTAGAGCGAAGCGATCAGGCCCCAGACGAAGTCCGGATTGGAGGTGAACAGCCGCGGACCCGGCTCGAGCCCCCAGATCACCATGCCGCCAAGCAGAATGGCGGTCGTCGGCGAACCTGGAATACCGAGCGTCATCATCGGCAGCATGGAGCCGGTGCTGGCCGCGTTGTTTGCCGTTTCGGGTGCCACCACGCCCTCGATGTTGCCCTTGCCGAATGTCTCAGGATGCTTCGACATCTGCTTGGCGAAACCATAGGCCATCAGCGATCCAGGCGTTGCGCCGGCCGCCGGCAGAATGCCGACGAAGTATCCAAGCAACGAACCCATCAGCATCGTTTTCCACGTGCCCATCAACTCGATGACATTATTCTTGATGCGATCGACCGTGATGACCGCTTCCGACAGCATGCTCTTGCCGCCGGCCTTGGCGTTTTCCTCCACCGTCCACAGCATCTCGCCGATGCCGTAGATGCCGATCGCCAGAACCAGGAAGTTGATGCCGTGCATGAAGCCGGAAATGTCGCCGAAGATAAGCCGCGGCCGCCCGGTAATGATATCAAGGCCGACCGCCGCCAGAACGAGCCCGATGCAGATCGAGAAGATCGTCTTGGCGATGTCGTCGCCGCCGAGACCCACGAACGTCGCGAACGCCAGCAGCATCAAGGCAAAAGTTTCCTGCGACCCGAACGTCAGTGCGATATGCGCCAAGGGCGGGGCGAAGAACGTGAACAGGACGACCGAGATCGAGCCGCCGACGAATGAGGCGACGGCAGCTGCGGTCAGCGCCTTGTCGGCCAACCCTTGCTTGGCAAGCGGTCGCCCGTCGAATGTCGTTGCCACCGCCGTCGAGGCTCCGGGAATTCCCAGCATGATCGACGAAATGGCGCCCCCGTACATCGCGCCGTAATAGATCGCGCACAAGAAGATGATAGCGCCGTCCGGCGGCACGAGGAACGTCAGCGGCAACAGGATCGCCACCCCGTTGACCGAGCCGAGCCCCGGCATCGCGCCGATGAACAGCCCAAACGCACAACCGACGATGATCAGGACGAGATTGAGAGGTTGCAGGGCGACGACGAAGCCGTGCCCGAGCAGTGAGATAATTTCCATCATGGTGCGACGCTCTTCTCGTTGCGAATTGGTTCTTGCGACGGCTCCATCGGGAGCTCACCACTCGTGGACGGCCGGATGTGAAAGCCCAGCCGATCGATAACCCCGCGTCTGTTAAAGGCTGTAGATGAAGGCGAAGATCGGCAGGAACAGCGGTTCCGTCATGCCTTTCGGCAGCGAGATCTGCAGCAGCACTTCGAAGAAAACGAAGGTCAAAACAGGCACGACGATCGCAGTCGTAATCGTCGACACCCAGGTGTGGCTGCCGATCACCTTGAGGTAGAAGAAGATGAACAGCGGCAGCGCACCATAGAAGCCGATGCCTTTGAAACCGCCGATGCCGATGCCCTCGACAAGCGCGATGCAGCCGGTCAGCGCCAGAGCGACCATTGCAACAGGCGTGAACATGCCCGGCTCGAACAGGGGGTCTTCGTTCGTAGCGACCGGGCCGACGCGACGTACCCATTTGAAGAGAATCCAGATCGTCGAAGCCAGCATTGCTGCGGAAAGCCAGAATGGCCAGGCACCGCCGCCTGGACCGACCCCCTTCACCCAGAAGATCGGCAATTCAGCGCTCTTCCACATGAAGTAGGCGGAAAGCACCGCCATCACGAGTCCCATGAGAAGTTCAGCAGTTCTGACAGTCATCGTTTTTTGACCTATGAACGGGCGACCCGAAATCGCTAGCGATCCAGCCAGCCGCCATCCCATTGCGCGGAAAACTCCGCACGCGTCGGCAGGCCTTTGAGCTATTGAAACGTCGAAGCGGTCGGTCCCGGTGGGTGGACCGAAATTCCAGTGCGGCGAAGTTGGTCCGGCCAGATGGCGATCCGGCCGGTACCAGGAGTTCGGCGATTATTTAATCTCGCCCATTTCCTTCAGCATGCCGCGATGCACTTCGTTTTCTTTCTTCCAGTACGCCATCAGGGCGTCACCGCTGAGAGGATCTCCCTGCAGCTTCTGCTTCACGCGGTAGGCTTGCCAGTCCTTGGCGTTGAACACCCTCGTGAACAGATCCTGATAGTAGGCAGCGGCTTCCGCGCTCATGCCCGGCGCGCCGACGACGGAACGCTGCATGAAGTACACGAAATCCTTGCCCTGATCCTTGAACGTCGGGACGCCTTCGTAGATCGGCTCCGGCGTGAAGCAAGCGATCGGCTTCGTCTTGTTCGAGGCATCGCCCACCTTGAAGAAGGGCTCCTGCTCGGACGGGTTGTTCACGGTCGAATCGGCGTTTTTGCCTGCCAGTTCCTTGGCCACCGCACCACCGCCCTTGTAGGGGACGTACTTCATTTCCAGGCCATAGGCGGTGTTCAGGTAGTCAGTCAGAAGGTTGTCTTCCGACGCCTTTCCGGTGCCGGCCATGATCCAGTCTTTGCCTTTGGCCTTCGCAGCCTTGACGAACCCATCGATGTTGTCGATTCCGGATTCGACATTGACCCAAAGGCAGAAGGTGTCTTCGGCCATCCGCATTACTGGCGTGAATGTGGTGATGTCCACGCCGAGTTCCGGCTGGCGCAGCGGGGTGGTGTAGAACGAGTTGAGCGTGAACATGATCGTATGGTCATCGCCTGTCTTGCCCTTCATATAGACAAGCGCTTCAGCACCCGACCCGCCGCCCTTGTTGACCGGAATTACCGGCACGCTGGCGAGGTTTTCCTTGGCCATGATCGACTGCAGGAAGCGAACGGCTTTGTCAGCCCCGCCGCCCTTGCCAGCCATCACGACGAACTCGATCGGCTTCTGCGGCTTGAATTCAGCCATCGCGGCTGAACTTACGCCAGCAACGAGCGCAGCTGCACCCGTCATTCCCAGGGCAAACCCCAGCATCCGTCCACTACGTTGAAGCATCAAAATTCCTCCCTTTTGCGCTTCGCTCTATTTCAGGCCCCTGGAACATAATCGGTCCATCGTCCTGTGTCGCTTCTCTTGCGCTTCTTAAGGGCGACATCATGTTCAATGCGACATTAGCGCGCCCTTTTGGGATACAATATGCCAAGAAACTTTCGAGTGCAACGGGTATCGTCGCGAGAAGGGGAAGAATCAGAAATCCGCCTTGGTATGTTGAAAAACCGGATTTGAAAAACCCGCGCCAGTCGATCCGCGCTATTTACCTTGCAATGGGCCGACCCTACCGAAGCGCAAATCCAGGACTGGCGCAAGACAGGATCAGCCGGGATCGCCGTCGGCGATTCGGGGGACTTGATAAACTTGGCGTTGAATCAGCGATTTAGTGTATTTTCAGCCCAGTCGCACGGGCGTAAGCGCAAGGACACTTGAAGCCCACGCGCAAACGCCAAGGCCGTTGGCAACGAGGCTGTTGGCAAGACGGCCCACGGGGCAGCAAGACACGAGCCAGGACCAAGAGAGCCGCCATCATGCAGTTGCACGAATTCCAGGCAAAGGAACTCTTGGAGCGTTACGGCTTGAAAATCCCGCGCGGCCGCATCGCCGGCGATATCGAGCAGGCCCGACGCGTCGCAAATCGCCTTGGCTTCCCGCGCTTCGCCGTCAAGGCGCAGGTTCGCGCGACCGAGCGGATGGCAGCGGGAGGTGTGCGTTTTGCGGCCTCTCCCGACGGCGTCGCTGCGACGGCAGCGACCATGCTCGGGCGCGTTCTCTCCTCGCAACGGCATGCGACAAGCCATGAGTTCGTCCGCTGGGTCTTGATCGAGGAAGCAATTGCCTGCTCGCTGCAGCTCTATGCCGCCGTTGTTCTCGACACCTCGACCGGACGGCTTGTCCTGCTGACCAGCCGAAACGGCGGTGCCGGCATCGAGACCCATGCTGCCGGCGAGCCCGATCTCATCAGGAAGACGCCCCTGTTCCTGACGTCGGCCGGTGTCGATGGCGCGTTTGCGGATGCAGCCGCGAGCCTCGCCCTGCCAGCCGCGACCACTGCAAAGGCCGCGGAAATCTTGCGCACGCTGGCGCAGATGGCCGTCGAACTCGATGCCGTCCAGGTTGAAGTCAACCCGCTCGCGCTGACACCGTCGAACGAACTCGTGGCCCTCGACGCCAAGTTGCAGTTTGACGATCACGCCCTGTTCCGCCACCCCGGACTGGCCGCGTTCCGCGAAGCGGTAACGAAAGAGGAGGACGATCCTCACGAGCTTGGCGCCGACCGCCATCAGATCAACTATGCCGCCCTCGGCGGCACCATCGGCCTCGTTGCCAACGGCGCCGGGCTGGCGCTCGCCACCCTCGATATGCTTCGCGACTTCGGCGGATCGCCGGCGAACTTCATGGACATACGCACGACGGCAACCAGCCTCGACATCGCCTACGGCGTCGAACTAGTGCTCAACAATCCCAACACCAGGGCGCTTCTTGTCAATGTCCATGGCGGCGGCATGCAGCGCTGCGATACCATCGCCGAAGGCATCGCCGTCGCGGTCAGCCGGACAACGCGCAAACTGCCGATTGTCGCGCGGTTCGCCGGCAATAACGCGGACTTCGCGGGCGTTCGCCTTGAGAGCGCCGGCATAGATTTCCAGGCGGCAAGCGACATGACAGGCGCTGTCCGCAGTATTGTCGAACTTTCCAAGACCGAGGCTCTAAAGTGATTGGCAGCACCGGCATCAGCGACGTTTCGACGTTTTGACCGCCCGCCGGTGGTGGTATACCAGCCCCGGCAGCACACGAATAACGCAGCGCGACAAATAACAAGGGGGAGTTCGCTCGATGAAGGTTTGCATCTACGGTGCCGGCGCAATCGGCGCCCATCTGGCGGTCATGTTGCACGGTGCCGGCGTCGACGTTTCGGTGGTGGCGCGCGGCCCGCACCTTGAAGCAATCAAGGCCAACGGCCTGAAACTGATCGTCAACAACGAGGAAAAAATCGCCCACGTGCGCGCGGCCAAGAACCCGGAAGATCTTGGCGTCCACGACTACGTCATCGTTGCCGTGAAGTCTCATCAGGCCTGGGATGCCGCCGAGCACATGCTGCCGCTCATCGGGCCGCAGACGCATGTCGTGACGGCGCAAAACGGCATTCCCTGGTGGTACTTCCACGGCCTTAAGGGCCCATGGGAAGACAAGCAGCTTGAAAGCGTCGACCCTGGCGGGCGCCAGTGGCGCGCCATCGGTCCAGAGCGCGCGATCGGCTGCACGGTTTATCCGGCCGCCGAAATAACCGGGCCCGGCGTCATCACGCACACCTATGGCGACCGCTACAATCTTGGCGAACCCAATGGCGAAATCACCCCGCGGGTCAAGGCGCTTGCCGACGTGCTCGAAGCCTCTGGCCTCAAATGCCGCATCTACGACCAGATCCGCGATGACATCTGGCTGAAGCTGTGGGGCAACCTGTGCTTCAACCCGATCTCGGCCCTGACCCACGCAACCCTCGACGTCGTCGCGACCGATCCCGGCACCCGCGCCGTCGCCCACGCGATGATGAGCGAGGCCGAATCGCTCGCCCGCAAGATGGGAGTCGACTTCCGCGTCGATATCGAACGCCGCATCAATGGCGCGGCAGCGGTCGGCGCGCATCGCACCTCGATGCTTCAGGATCTCGAAAAAGGCCGCAAACTCGAACTTGACGCGCTCCTCACCGTTGTCGCCGAGATGGGTAAGCTGGTCGAGGTTGCAACCCCGACGATCGACACCGTGCTGGCCCTGACACAGCAGATGGGCCGCGTCGCAGGCGTCTATCCCGTGTTCCCTGAATTCGAAGGCGGCGCCTGATCGCAGGCGACTTGGGCGGCAGCCGCAGCACGTTTTGGCTACAGCTACATCCGGCCATCGAAGCGCGAAAGCGATCGCGTATGGTCGGATCACGCTCTAATCGAATCCGAAGGGTCCGAGCGAATTGGCTCGGACCCTTTTTTTGCAACGCAACCGACCGCGCCGTTAGTCGAAACGGACACCGGAGCCTGTGCACAAAATCCGTCACGTCAACGTTGCGAAACTGCCACAAAAGCAGGCCTCGTGGCCGCTACGCCAACAGGGCCATCCAGCCGGGAGACATGCTGGAACGTCTTGACGACGCGCAACACGGGAACTGAGCCAGCCCCCTTAAACCATTTCCGGAGAAAGCAAATTGCCTCCAATGTTCGTAACACCTGACGTCACTTCCAGCGATCTGACGGGACCCTGCTTCAACCTGCGCGACGTGCCCAAGATCAGCGCAATTGCTGTGCTAAAAGTCGTCGCAGCAACAAAACGACGTTCAAGATCTTTGGGCACTTGAACGCACTTGCGAGAGGCGGCAGTCTCGCTCGCGTAGGCGGCACGCCTGTCTCCAGAGGGCAATAGGGACGGGGCCAACGTATCGCCTCGCTGACGAAAGTCCTGCGGAACCTCAAAACCAACTGAGGCGTCCTGCGGCAACGCGGGCCAGGACGAAATGCGGGGAAGTCTCACGGGATCGCCAGCGACATTGGCGGTCCCATTTTCCTTTCAGGGACCGGAGACCGCACTCAGCCCTGCGGTGGCGGGGGAACCGGCGTCGCCACGACCGCCGTGCGGCCCTTGATCTGCACTTCACGCCGCGTCACGTAGACGGAAGCCGCGAAAATGATGAAGCCGCCAAGCCACGTCGCCGCCCCGATCGATTCTTGGAATGCCAGATAGCCCAACAGCACGGCAAACGGCAGCCGCACGAACTTGAAGGTCATGACGAGCGACGCATCCATCGCCGCATAGGCACGAACGAGTGCCATGTGCCCGACGACGGCGATCAGCCCCAGCGCGATGAAGTACGGCCAGAACTCGGCCGGCGGCCACACCCAGACGAACAGTGCAGGCACCAGCGACAATGGCGTCAGCAGAAGGTTCGTCAGGAACACCACCCGGTCCGCATCGTCCTCCAGCGTCAACTTTTTCACGAGCGGTCCGATCAGTCCCATGACACAGGCGGACGTCAGCGCGAAAGCCTGTCCTGCCCCAAGCATGCTCGACCCTGGCTGCAGAATGATGAGAGCCCCGATGAAGCCGACGAAGAGTGCCATCCAGCGCCGCAGCCGCACTTTCTCGCCAAGCAGCAGGATCGCGAATACGGTCCCCATCAACGGTGCCAGGAAGCTGATCGCCGTCACCTCGCCGACGGGAATCAGCGCCGCCGCCTGGAACATCGACGTCATGGCGACGAAGCTCAACACCACGCGGATCCCGTAAAGCTCGATGCGCTTGGTTCGGACAAGTGAAAAACCGCGCCAGAACAGCAGCGGCAACATCCACACGACGCAGAAGAAATTCCGGAAGAACACCACCTGCAGCGGATCGATGCCCTCCTTCGACAGATACCGCCCGAGCGTCATCAGTCCCGCCAGGAACGCCATTGCCGCCACCACCCACAGCGCCCCGGCCAGCGGCTGATCGCGCTTGCCCGCGCGCCCGCTCTCGGCAACCGCACCGCGAAACGCGGCGAGACGCGAACCCTTCTTGTCGACCGGCGGCTTCGCGGACGGCGTGTCCATGTTGCGGGGCCTTGTGGTTTGCCTGAAACCCATCGTCTCGATCGTAAGCGATCGATAAGGAAGCCGATGCACCCGATACCGGGACGCCGCCAGCCGCCTGTTCAGGCGTCCGCCGCCACGAACGCCCTGACGGCGACCACGGTCGTGTTGTCCTGATGCGGATCGCGCATGGCTTCAACCGACCGGATCAGCGCGCTGGCAACCGCCTCGGCGCCATCGGCTGCGTAGCCGGAAACGATCCGCTCGATCTCGTTGATTTGCAGCGTGTGCAATCCGTCGCTTGCAAGGATCACGTAATCGCCATCCTCCAGCAACAGCGGCTTTCGCGACTGATCGACAAGATCGAGTTCATCGCCCGTGACTGCCGAACGCAGCATGTGCCGCCTCGGATCCTGCCGCGCCTGCTCGGCCGTGATCTGTCCCGCCGCCGCCATTCTGTCGAGCTCGGGGGCGAGCGAGTGATCCTCGTTCAACAGCGCCACTTCGCCCCGCCGGAACAGGAACAGAGGGCTGTCGCCGACGCTGACCCACTCGACCCCGGCGTCCGTGAATGCCACTCCGATCACCGTCGACCCCATGCCGCTCAGGACCGGGTCGGCCTCGACCTGCCGCGCGATCGCGTCATTCGATTCTTCGAGCGAAACGATGAGGCGGTTGGCGATAGAACCCTCGCCCCCGCTGTATGCGGCCATGAAGCGATCGCAGATCATCTTGCTGGCCAGCGCCCCGCCGGTATGCCCACCCATGCCGTCAGCCAGGACGGCCACGAGTTCGCGCCAGCCGAGCCCCGGTTCTCCAGCAACCGTCGGCGGACCGGCTTTGACCGTCGCAGCGTCTTCCTGGTATTCGCGGGCGCCCTGCGTGGCGCGCCTTGCGTAATCGAATGCGAGCATCAGCTCTATTTATCCGCAATCTCGGACCAGTCGAAGTCCTTGCCGCAGAACGGCACGAAAACGATCTGGGTCCGGCCCATGACGATCACGTCCATCGCGCTCAATTCGACTGCCCCGGTGGGCCGCGCATTATTGACCGAAACGACATTCGTCTTGGCCAGGTTGGGCACGAAAAGGAAGGATCGGTCGCTCGAATCGTAGCGAACGTAGGCCTGTTCCTCCGATGAAATCGCATCGTCCCCGAAATCGATGGGGATACGTTGTGTCAGTGCCCGGCCAATCGAGTTGTTGCCCTCATAGATCGGCCGGTAGGAACCGATTCCGGGTCCGCCAACAATGACGAGCCAGCCGACGACGGGGTCGCAGCCAAAGCCGCCGCGCGCCACTTCCACCTTGCCGCGCACCCGTTGGGTACGTGAAGCGTCTTCTTCTTTCGCTACCATGTCCTTGGCCACCCGAGTGGTTTCATCGACCTGTCCAACTTGCGCGCTCGCCGGCATCACGGCCGACGTCCCGCCCCGCGCCTCGCGCGCCGCATCCGCTGCGCTCAGTCCGCCGGCACGTTGCGTCATCGCCGGCGCCGGCTCCTCGGACTGAACGTCTGCTTCGCTCGAAGTCACTTCTGCCGCATCGGAAGCCTTCGGTAAAGGTGGCGGCAATTGCATCGGCTCGGCCCGGGCAGCTGCCACGACCGCTGCTTCGTCCGGCTGCGACCTGCCGGTCTCATCGCGGCTTGCTGCGGCCAGAGCGTCCTTCAACGTCCCAAGGAACCCTGTGCGTTGCCCTGCCGGTGGTTTTCGATCCTGACCCATGTTGTATTGGTCCTCCCAGAAGTGTTGCACGCCAGCCCTTCGTTACAAATCATCCGCTCTCAAACGGTCCGAAGTTCGCTCAAGCGCTCGCAGACGGTGGTGGCGAACTTTCCGATAGCGACGGTGGAAAACGGCGACATCGTAGTCCGGCCGCCATTTGGCTCGCAGCGAGTATGAGGATCGCAGCGCCAAGAGCAAGTGCACCCTCATGCATATTTTTCGCTCCCGACACATGAATCGACCCTATTTGCGCGCCGCTCACGGTGGCAAACCGAAGCGCAGCCGCGCCGCGCCCAGCCTGATCTCGTCGCCATCGGCCAGAAGGACATTCGTCACCCTCTCTCCATTGACGAGAACGCCATTACCGTTCGCGTCCGAGAGATCCGCGATTTCATAACCCTCTCCAAAGCTCCGGCGGATCAGCGCGTGATAGCGGTGCACCGTTGGATGCCTGAGCTGGATATCGTTATCTTCCTCGCGGCCGATCCGCGCCACCATCGCTGCTCCGAACTGGAACGATTGGTGGCAGCTTCCACCCACTGTATCGTCCGGCTCTGCGTCATCCGCTTCCACTGCAACGACCGCCCGCGAGTAGGCCGGTACCGCCCGCGCAGCCAAGGCCGCGCCATGTGGCAGCGCTTCCGCAAGCCCGCCATCGACACGCACGGTTTGCCCGGCACGCCGCGTGTACTCAAAGGCGGGGCCGAGCCGCCGCAAAATCGCACCACCGGCAATCAACACCGGCAAAACTGCGATGACGGCCAGACCGAGGACCAGGGCCGGCGCCGTTTCCAGCGCTGCGGCGACCATCCCTCCTGCAATTTCGAACGCTTCGCCAACAGCGGCGGAAAGACTGTTCGCCCCTCCATCCAGAATCGGCATCGGTTCACGGTCCTCCGGATAGGCCGGCTGCGGGTTTGGCGCGAGTGCACCGATCCTGTAGCATCCACAACGGCCTGACGGCGTTTTGCAACAATCGAGGCGAACACACCCTCAAACGCCACATTCATGCTGCAAAAGTGGCATCACAAAGGAGCATGCCAAACCGCTTCGCAAATATCCCGCTTTCAATTGCAGCAGGGATCGCCGGCGAAGCCACGGACCGGGGAAGATGACCAACATCATAGCGCTTGCCGAGGGCACTCATCTGGTCGGCGACTACACCGTCGAACGGGTTCTTGGCGCGGGCGGGTTTGGCATCACCTACCTGGCCCGCGAGATCGCGCTCGGCCGCCCCGTGACCATCAAGGAATATTTCCCAAGCGACTTCGCCGCCCGCAAGGACGGCCTTGAAGCCGTGCCCCGCTCGCAGGAAAGTGCTGGCGACTATGGCTGGGGGTTGGAGCGCTTCGTCGCCGAGGCTCAGACGCTGGCGCGTTTCCATCACCCGAATATCGTCGGCGTCCATCGCTATTTCCGCGCCAACAACACCGCCTACATGGTGCTTCATTATGAAGAGGGACAAAGCCTCAAGAGCTGGCTGAAAAACCTCGGCCGGGTGCCGCGCCAGGCCGACCTCGACCGCGTCGTCGCCCCGATGCTCGACGCCCTCGAAGTCATCCACGCCGCAGAATTCCTGCACCGCGACATTGCCCCCGACAACGTCATCATCCGCAAGGATGGACAGCCCGTCCTCATCGACTTCGGCTCAGCGCGCGGTGAAGTCGCGCGCAATTCCAAGACCATTTCCGCCCTCGTCAAGCCGGGCTACAGCCCGTATGAGCAATACGCCGAGAAGAACAGCCGTCAGGGCCCCTGGACCGACATCTACGCGCTCGGCGCAACGCTTTATTTCGCCGTCACCAAGAAGCGCCCGCCTGACGCGGTGCTTCGCGTCACCAAGGACGAATACCGGCCCGTCGCGGAACTGGCGATGGGCGCCTACCGCAAGCGGTTCCTGCGCGCCATCGATGCAGCCCTTGCCGTCGATATCGGCTCCCGGCCGCAGTCGGTTGCCGCTTGGCGCGGCGAACTCCTCGGCCCCGATCAGCCTCGCAAGAGCTGGCTGACGGGACGCGCCAAGCCGGAGCCGCAGGCCGATCACCTCGAACCCGATCCGCACGATTCCGCCGATCCCGCCGATCCTGCCCCGACACGCCAATTGACCGATATCCCGCCCCCGCCCGATGCGCCGGGCCGCCGCGGCGGCATGCTCGACTTTGTCGACCGGCTCAAGAAACCGGCCCACCGGCCGCTGGCTGCCGCTCTTCGCGGGCAAGCCGCCGGCGATGCTGACGTCAAGACCAACCCTGACGCGAAGCGTGCTCCCGAAGCCGAACCCGCCCCGCCGCCGCCAGACGCAAATCCCGCGCCGATGCCGGCCACCGTTCGCATCGAAGCGCCGATGCCGACGCCGCTGTTTCCCAGGCGGCGCATACCCGATCCTTCCCCGCCGCCGCAGCAGCGCGCCAACGACGAGGCGAAGTCCGACCCGCGGCCGTCCGGATCGAAAGGCGCACGAAAAGCAGCCCGCGCCGAGCCGCAGCCCGCGATGCCGCTGCCGGCGGTTCTCGACCAGCGGCGCAAGCCGCCGCTTCCCCCGGGCGATAGCTTCGCGCGCCGCAGCGCCCGCTTCGTCTCCAATGTCATGAAGCTTGCCGTCGTCGCCCTCGTCGCGATGGCGCTCTTTACCTATCGCAACAAGCTTCCAGCCGTCGATATGACAGCCCTGAACGAATTCATCGCCAGGTTTTCGCCGCCGGGGAACGTCGCGGTGGAACCGCGCAAAACTGGAGCGGAGAAGCCACGCCCGGCCCCCAGCACGACTGCGTCGATCGAAGAGCCAGCCTCGCCGCCGCTTGCGCCGCCCGCACAGCCTCGCCCTGATCCGCGTGTCGCCACAATCGCAGCCCACGACTCACCCGTTACTGCGATCGGTTTTGCGGACGACGGCAAGGAAATCGTCACCGCCGGTTCGGACGCTACGCTGCGCGTATGGTCGACGGCGAGTTATGACGCCGTGCGCATCATCAACCTCGACCACGGTGCTCCAACTACGCTTAGCATTCACAAACGCTACGCGGCGACCGGCCATCAGGACGGCACGACGTCGGTGTGGGATCTCGAGGCCGGCACCAAGATCGCCGATCTGCGCCGCAACGAAGCCGCCGTCTGGTCGCTCGCCTTCACGCGCTCTGGCCGCCTCGCCGTCGCCAGCCACGACTGGACGGTAAGCCTGTGGGAAATCCGCAAGCCCGACGCGCCGATCCACGTCTTCAACGGTCACGAAAATTCCGTCCAGGCGGTGGCGCTGTCGAACGACGGCAACCTGTTTGCGTCCGGCGGCGCCGACAAGCAGGTGCGGATCTGGAACCTCAACACGCTCGACGAAGTGCGCAGCTACCGCGAGCAAGGCGACTTCGTTACCTCGGTCGGCTTTTCGCCCGACGACAGCCTGATCGCGTCCGGCACGCTGAGTGGCAGCATCGCCATCTACCGGACGAATTCGCGTTCGCGCCTGCGCCGCCTGAAAGACCATGACGGCGAAGTCACCGCGCTCGCTTTTTCACCCGACGGCGAACGTCTCGTCTCAGCAAGCAAGGACGGCACCGTGCGCATTCGCGAAACCAATAGGTGGCGCACGATCAGGACGCTCCCCGATCACGCCGGAGCAGTCAGTTCGCTCGCCTTCTCGCCTGACGGCCGCACCTTCGCCACCTCCGGCGCCGATGGCAAAGTGCGCATTTGGGCGACGGGTGCGTTTGAATAATGGCAGAACTAAAAGTCTCTAAGGCGGATGGAACCCAGTAGCACCGCCGCGACACGCACAAGGGCCACCGCCCCCACCGCGTCATCCCCACGAAGGTGCGGACCCAAGCACGCTGCTCTTGGAGTTCCATTTCGGACATGCTTGGGTTCCCGCCTCCGCGGGAATGACGGTGGTGTATGACGCACAACCTCAGCAAGTAGACTGAATAAAAACGGAAACCTGTAGGGCGGGTTTAAGCGAAGCGTAACCCGCCACCAATGCCACCAACCGAACCGTCAAACGGCGGATTACGCCTTCTTTGCTCAACATCCGGCAAGCCGGTGTTGGCTTCGGCTAATCCGCTCTGCATTGCCGCCATACCACCACCGTCATCCCCGCGAAGGCGGGGACTCATCCGAGGTTTTGGCAGTCGCAACCGTTGCCGCTTGCGAACCGGTGATCCGCTCAAGTTCGGAAGCCGGATCGGCTGGTCAACAATGGAAGCCGCGTTCGCTTCTTGAAGCTTGGACAGATCCCCGCCGTCGCGGGGATGACGTAATTAGCTGCGTTCGCTTCTTGAGGCTTGGACGGATCCCCGCCTTCGCGGGGATGACGCAATTGGGGGCGGGGATGACGTAATTAGCTGCGTTCGCTTCTTGAGGCTTGGACAGATCCCCGCCGTCGCGGGGATGACGCAATTGGGGGCGGGGATGACGCGATTGGGGGAACCTAATCCGCCCTGCATTGCCGCCACACCACCACCGTCATCCCCGCGAAGGCGGGGACCCATCCGAGGTTTTGGCAGCCGCAACCGTTGCCGCTTGCGAACCGGTAATCGGCTCAAGTTCGGAAGCCGGATCGGCTGGTCAATAACGGAAGCTGCGTTCGCTTCTTGAGGCTTGGGCAGATCCCCGCCGTCGCGGGGATGACGTAATTGGGGGCGGGGACCCATCCGAGGTTTTGGCAGTCGCAACTGTTGCCGCTTGCGAACCGGTAATCGGCTCAAGTTCGGAAGCCGGATCGGCTGGTCAATAACGGAAGCTGCGTTCGCTTCTTGAG
>Ga0180009_10004158_pt1 | contig 16129 bp, 15 predicted proteins | sample OS_PC_MetaG_FD_123537 | JGI IMG/M metagenome (GOLD analysis project Ga0180009, IMG submission 123537) | Groundwater microbial communities from the Aspo Hard Rock Laboratory (HRL) deep subsurface site, Sweden - OS_PC_MetaG | ecosystem: Environmental > Aquatic > Deep subsurface > Groundwater...
GACAACCCGCAGCCTCAGACCCAAAAGGAGACATGCTAGTTTGACACCCGCACCGATTCAAATTACGATTATCCTATGATGCTGGCCCACCGAGTCCTGCTGCGACCGAATAAAACCCAGCGCGCCTACTTCGCCCGCGCAGCGGGCACGGCGCGCTTCGCGTATAACTGGGCGCTCGCACGGTGGAAAGAGCTCTACGCCGCCGGCGAGAAGCCGTCGGCGTACGGTCTGGTGAAAGAGTTCAACGCCATGAAAGGTGCCGCGTACCCCTGGACTGCGGAGGTCACGAAGTGGGCTCCGCAGAAAGCAATCCAGGATCTTGGTGACGCTTATGCCAACTTTTTCAAAGAGAACGCTGAGCGCCCGCACTGCAAGAAGAAGGGGGCCTGTAAAGACTCATTCTATTTTTGTGGCAAGCGTGACTTCGCTGTCGACGGTAACCGTCTTCGAGTTCCTAAGCTCGGCTGGGTGCGCATGAAGCGACCTTGTCGCTTTCCTGGAGTCATCAAGTCCGTCGTCATCAGCAGGGAGGGGAACCGCTGGTTCGCCTCCCTGCAGGTCGACGTCGACGAGTCCTGGGTCTATCCACACCAATGTGAAAACCAAGCGGCGGTTGGGGTGGACCTGGGTCTCATCGATCTTGCGGTCTTGTCGACAGGGGAGCGGCTTGCGCCGCCGAAGGCGTACAGGCGCGCAGAGCGCAAGCTCGCGCGCCTGCAGCGTGCGGTCAGCCGCAAGCAGAAGGGCTCGTCGAACCGCCGCAAGGCGGTGGAGCGCATGGCAAAGGCGCACCGCCGCGTGCGCGACGTGCGCAACGAAGCTGCGCATGCGTTCACTGCACGGCTGGTGCGTGACTTCAGGTACATCGGAATCGAAGACCTCCACGTCAAGGGGATGATGAAGAATCACCACTTGGCGAAGTCCATCGGCGACGCCTCTTGGGGTGAGCTGCGCAGGCAGCTCACGTACAAGTCGGTGCTGGCCTGGGGACACGTGGTCGTAGCCGACCGATGGTATCCGTCGTCACAGCTGTGTAGCGCGTGCGGTGAGCGCGGAGCGAAGCTGTCGCTTGATGTCAGGTCGTGGCAGTGCGCCTGCGGCGCCGTGCACGACCGTGACATCAACGCAGCGAAGAACCTAGAGATCGTCGCCCTGGGGCTCCGGGAGACGCAAAACGCCTGTGGAGAGGACGTAAGACCGATGCCGCCGTTGGCGGCGGAGGCAGACCTCTGTGAAGCAGGAACCGGTTAGTCTGTATATGACACCGGGCACCTATCTGATCGCGCTGCTGACTCTGTTCTCTCCACTCGAAAACGATCGACTGATCGCGGGCTATCAGGAGTTCAAGCCCATCTGCGAAATGTACGCCCCGCTCTTCGACCTCGACGAGAGCCTCGTCTGCGCCATCGCCGGCTACGAGACGGAGTTCGACAACTCGAAGGTGAACGCCAAGTCCAACGCGTCCTGCGCAATGCAGGTCATCCCCGGAAAGTGGGGTCGCCCGAGCAAACGAGCGCTGCTTGCAGACCCAGAGCTCTGCGTCGAGACCGGTGCGAAGTACCTCGCAGATCGCTTTGAGGCGCGCGGGGACATGGACGTTGCGATCTGCGAATTCAACTGCGGACCACGCTGCTACGCCAGCTCGATGCGCAACTACGTCACCGGCGTCCGCTGGTTCCAGGACTTCATCGAGCGCGTCGACGACGGTCGCCCCTACGGGCACTACGTCTGCTGGAACGAGATCTCGATGCACCGGGTAGACGGCTCCGACCGTGTCCTCGTCATCGCCGACTCCGTGCCGGTCTACGGCGCCCACTGGCGCAGGCACGGCAGGGACACCATCCGCAACTACCGACGCCGCCTCGCCGACGAGCTGCGCAATCAGCTGCGCTACGACGTCTGCAAGGCAGAGGCACCGGACAACTACTACGGCTGCACCCACGCCCCGGGCCGCAAGTCCGGCTGCATGTTCGTCGAAGCCGAACCTGCCCCTGTCATGTCTTTCATCCTCGTCCTGGGCGAGATCGTGGTCCTCTTCGCACAGAGCGCAGAACGCGCTTGACAGCGCCAAATGTGCTGTTTACTATACCGTCATGATCTTGGCCAGCAAACTATCGCTCAAGTTCGCTACGCCGTCGAAAACGGCGAAGATCGTAGCAGTCCTCGACCGCTACCGAGCATGCGTCAACGCTTATATCAGGCACATCTGGGAACACGGCGGTACACTCGACAAGCAAACCGTTGACACCGTTCCCACAGGGCACTTGACCTCTCGGATGAGAGCGCACGCGCTGCAGCAGGCTATCGGCGTCGTAGCGGCTACCCGCGCTTCAGCACGTAAGTTGTGTGTCGAACCGTCGATGCCACGCTTTCGCGGCGCCATGGCGCTATCTAAAGGCCTCGTCGACATTACCGACACGCATACGAGTTTGGAGTTCGATCTCTGGCTGCGCTTCTCGACCCTGCGTAAGCGCAAGCGCATTGATGTGCCACTGAAAGCGACCCGTCATCTGCGCAAGCTCCTTGCGCTTCCGATGGCACAGTTCAAGCCCGGTTGTTCTATTGGGGGGTGCCCCGGCAAGTACTGGGTAACGGTGTGGGTTGAGCTGCCTGATCTCCCAGATCGTACCGTCGGAGCCCACGTCGGTCTCGACGTCGGCATGAACAAGCTCGTAGCCGTCTCCGACGGCACCTTCTTCGGTGAGGAGCTCAAGGATGTGCTCCAGAAGGTACGACGCCGTAAGCCGGGCTCCAAGGGCCGCCGACGCGCAGCTGCTGAGCGTCGACAGTACATCAACCGCACCCTCAACCAGCTTCCATGGGACAGCTGGTCACTCGTTGCCGTCGAGAAGTTGAAGAACTTGAAGAATGGCAAAAAGAAAAACAGAAACAAGAGATTTCGCAAGGCCTTAGCTCCCTGGACATACGCCTACGTGATGAAGCAGATCGAACTGAAAGCTCGCCTGAACCGTGTTCAGCGAGTGGAAGTAGATCCGCGGTACACCTCGCAGATATGTCCTCAATGTGCTCATCGAGCCAAGTCCAACCGGTCGAATGAGAAGTTCATGTGCGTGCGGTGTGGGTACTCCGCTGATGCCGACTTTGTCGGAAGCGTGAACATCTTGAACCGGGCTACTGGGGAGCGTACGGTCCCCCAGCTTTGCGACGGCTCGAAAGAGCCGTTCAAGGGCGGGGCGTCGTAGCTCCGTGCAACCGTAACAAAACTGGAGGTGCCACTGCGTGAGATTTTTCGACCCTAGAACTGCCGGCACTTTCGCTGCTGGCTACCTGTGGATTCATCGAGACGACATCCCCGACGAAGACGTCCTGAAGGCGGAGCTCACTCGTGAGAGCGAGAACTCCATGTACTACCTCTACCAGGAGACCGCCACCCACATCATCGTTCCTCGCCACTACACCGCTGACTGGCTTCCAGCGCACCCGGTCTACACGGCCCGTGGAGAGCCGCTGCCGCGCTTCCACGACAACGTGACCTCGTTCCTCGACGAAGAGCAGGAGCGCGCCTGGGAGGCGCTGCGTGATGCTCGTGAGGGTTTATTCGTTCTTGCCGGAGGCAGGGGCAAGTCGGTACTCGGAGTAAAGAAGATCTGCCACGACGGCGTATGCGCCACGATCACCGCCACGATGGGGCTGCTGAAGCAGTGGGAAGAGCACCTCGTGCACAAGGCCGGAATCCCGAAAGACGACATCGGATGGGTCCAGGGCAGCCGCGTCGAGGTCGGGAAGCCAATCCTGCTCATCTCGCAGGACACCCTGATGTTGCGTCCACACGCCATCACTCCAGATGCACGTGACTACTACGGATTGCACATTTTTGACGAGTGTCATCATTTTTCTTCTGCGCGCTATTCACAGATCCCGCCGGCGTTCCGTGGACGGCGCATCGGCCTCACCGCCACCCCGGACGGCTCCGACGAACGCGAGCGCTTTGTGCGCTGGATCTTCGGTCCGATGATCTACCGGTCGTCGTACCACTCGCTGAAGGCGACGGTGCTCATCAAGGAGCTCCCGTTCTTCCGCCTGACGAAAGAAGACGTCACCGACCGGCGCGGCGAGTTCTCGTTCCCGCTGACCTGGAAGCACCTTGCCCGGGACAAGGGGCGTAACCGTCTCATCCTCGAGGACATCGCGTTCTACAACGCGCAGGGTCGTCGGATCATCGTGCTTACGAACAACGTGTGGCACGCCGAACTGCTGCACCAGCAGATCAAGGGCAGCGGGCTGCTCATCGGCTCCGTGAAGAAAGAGCGCCGCAAGGCCGAGTTTGCGAAGCCTATCGTCGTGGCGACGGCGCAGCTCGCTGCAGAAGGCCTCGACGAGCCCGAGCTGGACACGCTCATCCTCGCTATGCCGTTCGGAGCGAAGGGCAAGCTGAAGCAGAGCTTCTACAGAATCTTGCGCGACATGGGTCAGAAGGCACAACCGCTGGTGGTGGTGTACCAGGACCCCTTCCCGCCACTCGAGGCCCTCTGCGGAAAGATCCGCGGCGTCGCGCACGAGAAAGGCTATCAGGTGAAATATGCAGACATTGGTCCAAGACTGGAAGGCGTGCACGAAGTGCCGCCTCTGCGAGACGCGCCGACAAGTCGTGAGCGGCGTCGGATCATGCCCAGCATCCCTCTTGATCTTGGCTTCACACCCAGGACGTGAAGAGGACTTCGAGGGCATGGCATTCCTGGGCGCCGTCGGCGCACGAGTGCGCGACTTCTACACCAGCTTGAACGCGCCGCGCGGGCTGACCTGGATGGACAACCTCGTCGCCTGCAACCCACCGGACTACCGGCCGCCGCGCCCCGACGAGATCGCAGCGTGCCGTCCTCGTATCATCGAGACGATCAACCTCGTCGACCCCGACCTCATCCTGACGATGGGGAAGGAGGCCATCACAGCGCTGACAGGGCGCCGTGATCCCATCGAGACCCTGCGTGGTAAGTTCTACCGCGCTACCATCCCCGGGAGGTACGCAGAGTACGAGATCCCCGTGTTCTCGACGCTCCACCCGGGCCAGTTCCTACACAACCCGGACCCGTCTCCGAACGGCATAGAAGCGCTGTGGGAGCGGGACTTCCGCAAAGCCGTCGAGGTCGTCGTGACCTTGAAACAAGCAAGAGAGAGGACAAAATGAGTGACCATCTGATCCAGCAGCTCAACGAGAAGGCCGTGGCGTACCGCGAGGCCACCGACGACCTGATGCAGCTCCGCATCGACCACCCGAAGGTGTTCGCGGACTTCGAAGAGATCTCCGCCGAGCGCGATGCGCTCCTCGAGCAGATGAAGGCCATGGCGAAGGCGCAGCTGCAGCTCCCGGCAGGAGCGAAGGCGCTTCCCCTGGAGTGCGGCTTCGTGGCGACGCGCATCCTGGCGACGCGCAGCATGACCGACGCCATCATGACCGAGATGAGTGCCGAGCTCATCGCAGCCGGCGTCCTCAAGACCCCGAGCTTCTCCGCCGTGGAGAAAGCGGTCGGAGCAGGAGCGCTCGACGTGAAGGCGCTGGCATTCGCGGCTCCGGTGAAGCAGGCCGCAGACCTCGTGGTCGGCGAGGACTACACCGTCACCATCAAAGCCCCGAAGGACTAGCCGATGTTCAGCGTGCGCTCCGCCCCTCGAGCCGTTCTGTGCAACTCGCGGATCCGAACGATCAGCGAGCCGTGCAGAAAGCTCATGGAGACGGCAGTAGCCCTCTCCGACTCGTCGAGTGGGCGAGCGCGCATGTTCATCACCGACTACTGCGCGATCTTCTACCTGCTGTGGGGCGTCCCTACTTACGGGAACGGGATCGTGCTGTTCCTGCCCAAGGCGGAAACCCGGGGACGCGTCGGCGTACTGTTCGAGTACGACGGGTTGTACTGGATCGAGGCGCTGAGCGAAGCCCAGCCCTACTCTGCTCTGGGGGCGCACCTGGAGAAGCAGATCCCGATCCTGGGTGCGATGGAAGAGCCCTTCGCTACGAGCAAGCGCATCTTTGCCGCTGTGCTCCTGAGCGAGCAGGCTGACGTCATCGCAGCGCTCGCACCGATAGATGGGTACGCGAAGCTCGCTGCACTCGACGACGCGTTTGACGCCGCCGTGGCATTCATCAACACCAACGGGAGACCCGCGGACCACGAAGAGGAGTTCTGGCGCATGGTTGACGTCGGAGACTGGAGGGCGCGCTTGTGGGCGCCAATTACGAACTAGACATCCTGAGCTTTCTCGCCAACGAGGGGTTCGTGCAGGCGATGCGCCATCAGATCGAGCGCCACACCTTCCAGACCATCATCGGCAAGAGCATCTTCGAGTTCATGGACAACTGGTTCCGAGACGAACGACGACGCGGATCCACACCGACGGTGGAGGAGATCCGGGAGCGCTTCGAGGGCGTCCCGATCCCGGACAGGCCGAAGCATGACATCGGCACGCTGCTCGACCTGCAATGGGAGAACTATCTGCGCGGACAACTTGCGCAGGCCATGCCGCTGATCGAGAAGGTGCGTGACGTCGACCCGATCCAGGCGTTCGGAAAGCTGCAGACGCTGATAAAGAACCTCGCAGCGAGCGAGGGGATGAACATGCTCGACATGGCTGCCGCCGGCGAGCACTACATGCGAAAGACGTACGACGCCATCAAGACCGGAAGCGGCCTGCTCGGCCTTCCATGGTGCTGGGAGTACCTGAACCTTCCGACGCAGGGGTTCAAGACAGGCGACAGCTTGTTTATCCTCGGCAAATCCGGCGCGGGCAAAACCAACGTGAGCATGAACATCGCCATGCACTTCTTTGCCCGGCTGAACCAGCGTGTCGCCGTGATCTGCGGACACGAGATGTCTCGAGAGGACATCCTGGAGATCGCCTCCTGCATGGTGTCAGAGGTCAGCTTGCTACGGTTCCGTCTCGGCAAACTCACGGTCGTCGAAGAGAAGCAACTCTGGGCGACGATGGCCATGCTGACCGAAGAAGCTGAAGATCCAGACGAGAAGTCGAAGTTCGCCATCTTCGAGACGTTCGAGCAGGGACTCGATATCGTTGAGACCGTCATCGAGACCTTCAAGCCGGACGTACTCTACGTGGACGCGCTCTACTCGATGAGCGACCAGAAGCCGGCGAAGCAACACGACCTCGTCACGAACTTCTGCCTCCTCGGGCGCCGCTCCAAGACGCGCCTGATCGCAAGCTGGCAGCAGAACGCTCGCATGGCGAAGGACGCCAAGAAGAACTCCGCGCGCTCCAGCGACCAGACCGACTACTCCGGAACGATGGCGGTCTACCACAAGCCCCAGTTCGCCTTCGTCATCGATCGAGAGTACGAAGACGACATGTTCATCATGGAGCACCGCAAGGCACGCCGGATGGAGATCCCTCCGGTGCTCATCCGCTACGACGTCGGCGAAGAAATGAAGGTGATCGCTCAGGGTGACGAGGTCTACGAGATCGTAGCCAGGAAACACGCCGGGAGCACCACCGACGAAGACAGAGAATTCTGATGATGTTTCGAACCGAAATCGTAGACATCTCAGAGGCCATGCTTGGTCAGATAGCGCAAGCATCCGGAGACCAGAACGTCCTGTTCAAGTGCCCGTTCCACGAAGGCGGGAAGCACCGCGGGATGACCTTCAGCGTCAACATCTACCACGGAGCCAGCCACTGCTTCTCCGAACGCTGCGGCGTCTCCTTCAAGTCGTTGAAGGCACTGGCGTACGCTCTAGGCAAGCAGGACGACCTGCGCCTGCTCGAGGACCTGTCGAAGATCCAGACGGTGCGCGTCGAGACCGGACTCACGAAGATGGAGGAGCTCCCCGAGGAGATCCTCGCTCTGATGGAGGACGCGTACGACAAGCTTCCGACGTTCAGCCGAGAGGTCCTGGACGCCTTCGAAGTGCGCTACGACGAGGACGCGAACCTCATCGTCTACCCGCTGCGCGACAGCGCAGGGCGCTTGGTACGAATCCACTGCAGAACGCTTGATCCGCACTCGTTCTTGCGGTATAGATTTTTTACGAACGATGACTACCGTCGCTTCGGTGTAGAGCTCTCTGACGATCAGCTCGGGAAGGGACACAACTTCCTGAATGGCCATAGGGTCATCAACCGCGTCCTGAACGACGAGCTCGATCAGGTCGTGGTGGTTGAGGGTCCGAAGCAGGCCATGCGGGTCTACGAGGCGGGCTACAGGCAGGTCATCGCCACCATGGGTGGCTTTGGTCCGCAGCAGCTGTCCGTGCTGCAGATGCTCGCCTGCCACTTCTACACGTTCTTTGACAACGATGAAGGGGGTGAAGGAGCGCGAGAGAAGTTCTACAAACGAATGGTTGGGTGCAATCGAGTCACCCATATCGACTACGGTGCGACAACAAAGCGTCAGCCGGATGAGCTGACTATCAATGAGATCCGGACGTTGTTCCGGGTACAAGGGGTGCGATCTACCCAGCTAAAAGAAAATCCTTGACCGCGCTCAGCACATGCGCTATACAGAGCCTGGAGGTTGAAAATGACTAATGTAGCTCTTCCCCCCAAGGCAAAATGTTTGCGCTGTAGGCATACTTGGATCCCTCGAAAAGATGAAATCCTGACATGCCCGAAGTGCCGGTCCCCCTACTGGAACCGACCACGACAAAAGAAAAAGAATACAAGGAAATCTTAGCTGTTATGAACCTCGCCCACGAAATACGATTGCGCCCGACACGAACGCAGGAGGCCTACTTCAGGCGTGCCTGCGGAGTGGCGAGGTTCACGTACAACTGGGCCCTCGAAGAGTGGAAACGCCAGCACGAAGCTGGAGATAAGCCTTCGGGTATCGCGCTCAAGCGCGAATTCAACGCAATACGGCGTTCCAAGTACCCATGGACATACGAGGTCCACAAGGATTGCACGGCGCGTCCGTTCGCAAACGTGCAGACAGCATTCAATAACTTCTTCCGTCGAGTCAAAGCCGGAGCGAGCAAGGATGAGATCGGCTTCCCTAAATACAAGAAGCGTGGCAAGTGCAAGGACTCCTTCTACGTTTCCAACGACAAGCTCAAGCTGTCAGGTAAGACCGTGCGCCTGCCCCACCTCGGCATCGTGCGGATGCGCGAAGCGCTCCGCTTCGACGACAAGGTCATGTCAGCGACAGTCAAGCGCATCGCCGACGGCTGGTACCTCGTCGTGCAGGTCGACGTCGGTGACTACCGACGAGATCGCACGGCGGACGGACAGGTCGGCGTAGACCTCGGCATCAAGGCGTCTGCGACGTTGTCTACCGGCGAGCAGTTCGACAGCCCGAAGCCACTGCGTAAGGCGCTCAAGCGCCTTCAGCGTGTATCTCGGCAGCACTCTCGTAAGAAGAAAGGCTCTGCGAACAGACGCAAGGCCACGATGAAGTTATCCCGCCTGCACAGGCGCGTAGCGTGTGTCCGTTCGGACTTCCTGCACAAGCTGACCACGAAGCTCTGTCGCGAGAACCAAGCGATAGGTGTCGAGGACTTGGCTGTGGGGAACATGGTGAAGAATCACCACTTGGCGCGTTGCATCGCTGACGAAGGCTGGGGTGAGTTTCGACGACAACTGGAGTACAAGGTAGTCATATACGACGACGAGATCGTCGTCCACGACCGCTGGTACCCGTCGTCGAAGACATGCTTCGCCTGCGGCAAGAAGAAAGAGAGCTTGTCGTTGGCAGAACGCACGTACACGTGCGAATGCGGTTGGTCAGTTGACAGAGACGTCAACGCCGCTTTGAATTGTCTACCGTGGGTTGCACGGGAAGTTACGCCTGTGGAGAGAGAAGCTCTGGCTGCCGCGGCAGTGAAACTGCTCTCGTCGAAGCAGGAACTATCTGGTGAGCACTCGTGCTCATCGGGAAGGAAACAGCGAAGGAATCATGAGTAGAAGCTTCAACAACGACCAGAGCTGGGCCCACAAGGCCAACCAGCGCGTCGCCCACGCGAAGAGCAGCATGCAGCGCCGAGGAGGGTGGCGTCCGTCGTACTGGTTCCAGCAGGACCCAGGCGAGGACATCCGATTCTTCCGAGGCAGCTACGGCAGCCAGCCGCTTCAAATCAACTACCAGATCTGGGTGCCGAACCCGCAGGACGCGATCGCCGAGAAGCGACGCAAGCAGAACAAGAACCCCGGGCGGCACATCCCGTGCAACTGCAACGCCGGCGCCCTCGACGCGTCGTGCGTGCCCTGCAAGATCATCGCGGACCACCGCAAGAAGAACACAAAGGCTCCGTACTTCATGTCCGTCGGGATCGCGCTCAACTTGATCGTCCTCAAGAACTTCCACAAGGTGAAGATCCAGAGCGGCGACAAGGAGTACACGCGCTACGAGAAGTGCACGGCAGAGCTTGGAAGCTGCGAGTACTGCGACGAGAACGCCGAAATGTTCTTCGGGAACACCACGTACGTCAACGCGATGAACAAGGAGTGGAACCAGCTCATGGGGTTCCAGCGCCAGATCGCGTACAAGTGCCGAGCCTGCGCGAACGGCGTCGTCGTACCGGTGGCGTCCAAGTGCCCCAACTGCGGGCGCGAGGCAGAGTACCCGACAGCGCAGCTCCTGAAGATGGAAGCGGAGGAGGCCTACTGCGACGCCTGCGGGTTCAACGGGACGTTCCAGTTCGCCAAGGAGTGCATGGTCCACGACCGGCAGTCCGGAGACTACAAGCCCGGCTGTGGACACCCGACCTCGCTGGGGCTCTTCGACGTCAACATGCGCGTGCTGAAGCGCAAGACGTCGGACACCAAGGGGGCCGATGGCAAGATGCGCGCGCAGTACCAGCTGGAGATGCCCAACTTCGACATCGAGCCGCTCTCCGAAGAGCTCGAGAAGAAGATGAAGTACCCCATGGACTTCAGCTTCCTCATGCGGATGGAGGCGAGCGAGCAGGCCGAGGTCCTCGGCGTCGAGAACCCGTTCAAGGGCATCGACACTAGCGGGCTCCCGGAGGTCCACGCCGGACAGGCCGGGTTCCAGGGCGCTCCTGGGATGCCCATGTCCGACACGCCGATCCCGACGAGCGAGCCTGCGCCGAACGTGCGCACGTCGCGTCCGATGACGCCGCCGCCCACCGGGGCGCAGCCGATCCCGACGAGCGCGCCGACGCCGGTGTTCACCGTAGGAAAGGGCGCGCCCGACCCGGATCCCGCGCCGCAGGATACGCCCAAGGCTGATCCCACGGATCTCTGGTAGTCCATGGGAATCTCCTTCACCCCTTCGCCGGAGTACTTCCGCCACCCTGACGAGGTGGTGGAGTTCATCCGGCAGCATCGTCTGGTGGCGATCGACACGGAGACGACTGGCCTGGACATCTTCCAGGACCACATCACGATCTGGTCGATCGCCGCCGGCAACCGCTGCGCCGCCTGCGGGCGCTACTCGCTGGAGGGCCTGAAGAGGGGTCTCCAGCTCTACCCTGACACCACCATCGTGTTCCACAACCGTCCGTTCGACAGCCACATGCTGCTGAACGCCGGCATCGACGTCGTCGCCCTTGTGGGCCCCGGCAACATCTTCGACACGATGGTGATGGACAACCTGCTCAACCCGGACGGACGACACGACCTGAAGCTGCTGGCGAAGAACCGGCTCGGTATCATGTTCACGCCGTACAAGCAGCACAACTTCACCGCCGAGGACATCGGCGACGAGTCGAAGGGCCTCATGCCGTCGGCGCGGTTCCGTGCGTACGCCTGCCTGGACGCCTGGGCCACGCTGAAGCTCTTCGAGATCCTGAGCGACGAGCTCATGCGGATGCACCGCATCTCGAAGGTGCGTGAGGTGTGGGGGCTGCAGATGCCCTCGATGTTCGACTACTACGCCGTCATCGATCAGCCGCTGTCGACGATCCTGGTGGACATGGTGCGGCGCGGCATCCGCATCGACACCGGGTACCTGCAGTCGATCCTTCCGCTCCTCGACGAGCGCATCAAGAAGGAGAAGAACAACGTCTGCAGGATGGCTTCGCTGGCGACCGGCGAGAAGCTGATCATCAACCCGAACAGCGCGCCGCAGATGCGCGAGCTGTTCTACAACAAGCTCGGGTACAAGCCGCCGGAGCGTGGCGGTAAGTCGAAGAAGACCGGCGACCTGAGCGTCGACGCCAACGTGCTCATGATGTTCGCAGACATGCCCGCGCCGCACCCAGGGCTTATCGGCTTCCCCGACGCAGTCCTCGGCTACCGTGGGTGGGTGAAGCTGAAGAGCACCTACGGCACAGGGCTGATCAAGCGCCTCCACGGTGACCGTCTGCACACGGCGCTGAACCAGCAGGTGACGGCGACTGGACGCCTCAGCAGTTCGAATCCGAACCTGCAAAATCTACCAAGAGCGTCAGATCCGTCTATTAGACGAGCATTCATACCAAGTAAGAATTGTGTACTGATCGACGCGGACTGGTCGCAGATCGAGATCCGCGTGCTGGCGCACATGTCTATGGCACGCACGATCATCGACCCGCTGCTCGCCGGCATCGACGTCCACTCGCTCACCGCCGCTGACGTCTTCAACCACGAGTACGAGCGCGTGCTCCAGGCTGCGGAGACGCACAAGGACCAGCGCACCGACGACGACTGGGTGGTCGCTGGACACAGAACCGTCGCCAAGATGGTGAACTTCGGTATTCCGTACAACATCACCGGCCACGGCTTGAGCGCGAACCTGAAAAAGCAAGCGGACATGGACATCACGCCCGAGGAGTGTACCCAGTACATCGAGACCTACTTCGTGAAGCACCCAGACGTCGGCGACTACAACCGCCGGCTCTTCGAGACCGTGCGCGCACAAGGGTACGTCACGACGATGCTCGGACGTCCTCGCATGATCGGAGGCCTCGAGGGCAGACGCCCGAATCACCACTCGGTGAGTCAGGTCTACAACACACCGATCCAGGGCAGCGCCGGAGAACTGATGAAGCTCAAGATGATTGAGTTCGGGAACGACCCCGAGCTCAAGAAGATGGGCGTCCAGATGCTGCTGCAGGTCCACGATGAACTCCTGATGGAAGTCCCGAAGGAGAACGCTGACGACGCTGCACAGTACGTGAAGCACATGATGGCACAGCAAGCCGTCGACCTCGTCGTCCCCACACCGGCGGACGTCCAGGTCGGCGACAACTGGGGAGATTTGCATTGATCGCACCCGACCTGAGCGCCGCTACCCCTGAAGAATTCACGGAGAAGCTGACATACCTGTTCAAGCGACTTGCGCAAGGGCACGACAAAGAACTGCTCTCAGAACCGGAGGTGGGCCAACCCTACCTCGACATGACAGAGTTCGTGCCCGACGCCGTCGGAGAATGGGAAACCGATATGTCCGTGCTCCACTCCTTCCCGGGCGAGAACGTCGCCTGGGTGGGGCGGAGCGGCAACTTCACAGCCGTCGTGCGCATCATGGTCTACGTCGACCAGCAGCGCGTCGTCGGCATGCTCCAAGTAAGCGGAGAACCCGACCGCATCTTCCCGCTCGACTTCTGAACCGACCGCGTAAACAGCTATAAGAACAATGAACTGAGTCTAGCTGTCCACTACCCCTCGGACAGCTCGTTGTTCTTAGTTCGTGCGCTGAGAGCTCCCTGAAGAATGAACAGGAATGTTCATAAATGAGCTTCGAGACTAAGCCGGTTGTAAGCCGATCTTCAGCGGTGAGTTCGTCCGGCTACCTGTCCCCGGTAAGCACCTCCAGATGTGCTCAGTCGGGAGCTCTGCGGGTGGGGGAGAATGTTCGACCCCACGTAAAGAGACGGGGCACAGTTTGTCGAGAGCAACAATTTCCCTTTGGAGGAGGTCTTAGATGACCAAACCAGCAACACAAAAGGTCTTCGTCATCGACGCTGCCGGGAAGCAGTTACTTCCCACCCACCCTGCGCGCTCCAGGAAGCTGCTGCGCGAAGGCAGAGCCAAGGTGTTCCAGGTGGTACCGTTCACGATTCAACTGACCCGTGTCGTCGACAACCCCGCCGGTGAGTTCACCGTCGGTATCGACGACGGTGCGAAGCACGTCGGCATCGCCGTCGTGAACGAGCACACCGAGGAGGTCGTCTTCCGCGGGGTCGTACGACTTCGTCAGGATGTTACTCGGAAGATGACGCAACGGGCGACGTACCGGCGCACTCGCCGGAGTCGTAAGCTACGTCATCGCCCAGTGCGCTTTCTCAATCGTGGTAGTAAGGGTTGGATCCCACCTACGATCCGACAGAAGAAGGACAGCGTCCTTCGCGTGGTCAAAGATCTCGGACGGGTGCTTCATATCACCAAGGCTGTTGTCGAAGAAGGTCAGTTCGATATCAGCAGCATGGCTGCAGGACGGCAGCTGGTCGGTGCCGAGTACACACAGGCTGAGTACGAGGGCCGGAACTTCCGGGCGAAGGTGTTGTGGCGAGACAAGTACAAGTGTCAGCGCTGCAGCTCGCCAGACGAGCTCCGAGCGCACCACATCCAATTCCGAAGCAACGGAGGCGGCAATTCCCCGAGCAACGGGATTACGCTGTGCGAGAAGTGCCACGACGAGCTGCACGCCGGGCTGTGGGAGATTACCAAGCAACCTCGTCGCTTCATGTACCCGGCACACCTGCAGGCTGGCAAGCATTACCTACGTGAGGAGCTGCGCCGTCTTGGGCTGGCTGTGTCGTCCTGCTATGGCTGGATGACTGCGCGCTGGAGACGAGCTATCGGATTGGGCAAGGATCATGATCTCGATGCCGTGGCTATGGTGTGTAGGGCGTACAGACCGACAATCACGGAAAGAGCGTTCTTGATTATCCCGCGTCGAACAAAAGTGTGGGAAGACAATCCGTCGAAGAAGAGTAACGAGCGAAACGGATTTCGGCATTGGGACTTGGTGCGAGCCAAGCATCGGACCCGTGGGATCGTTATAGGGTCTGTGCAGAGCCTGAAGGAGCGTTACCTGGCACTACGTACTGGATGGGATACCAAGTTCCCCGTAGCTTATAGCAAAACCCGGTTACTCTGGCGACCAAAAGGCCTCGTATACATAAACACGCTTGGGCACGTTTGCCTGGGTATTGCAAAGGAGCTGCAAAATGGTAGCGCAGAGCTGGTCAAGAGCATCGAGTTGTAGTCCTCCACAAGCAGAGGAGATGATCTGCGGCGTTGAGACCCTCAATCACGTCGAGGCGTTGCAGATCCGGCAGCGCACTGGGCTCCCCTCGGTGCGCGTGGTCTCAACCCAGGGCACCGTCTGGGTCTTCGTTTCCGAGAAGCCCGTCGAAGGCTTCGCCCCGGTGCTGTACGAGCCCCGTGAGCAATCTCGTGTGGAGCACGGCGACTGCAGCGTCGCCTGCTCCATGGACGGCGGAGTCCTGCCGCCCCTGCGCGCCTGCTGGCGCGTGGGATCGTACCTCCGCGTCGTCGCGGGTGTCGTGGAAGAGATCGAAGACGCCCGGATCGACGTCGTCGAGAGGGGCAATGGGATCATCCTCGACGGTGCGAGCACACTCCGGACCCGCAGCGTGCGCTTCACTGCGCACGAGGTCTCCGAGGCCACGGGTTTCACGCCCAAGGTCTTCGAGACTGCGTCCGGGCGGAAGTTCGAGAACCTCCGCATCACCGAGGTGCCGGCGCGCTTCCTGCGTGTCGTGCACGAGGCCAGCAGCAAGCTCTACTTCGCCGGCAACTTCGGTGCGGCGAAGGAGGGGGTCTACGACCTCCTGGGCGAGATGGCGACGGCACGGCCGAGCGTGCCGAAGCCGGCGGTGCAGAAGCCCGAGCCGAAGCCGAAGACGGCAACGTCGCAGACGTCCGCGCAGGACCGCCTCGACGTGGCGGAGCGGTCCGGTGCTTCCCCAGAGGAGCTCTACAAGCTCCTCGCCGAGGCTGAGATCGAGGCCGGTCGGGCGATGTCTCGCTTCGAGACGATCGACGTCGAGCCGCCCACGGTGTCGAAGCCCACGAAGAACCCCCGCAAGAGGGGCGGGCTCAAGTGGAAGCTGCGCCTCGCGAAGCGCAGCTACTACGAGGCCCAGTCCACCGGAGCCGGATCCGAGACCCTCGCGGGTCTGCAGGCGGCGGTCGACGCAGCACAGGCCGCAGTCGACGAGAAGTTCGGGGCCCAGCCCGAGCGCAAGCCCGACATGGCGCTCAAGGCGGCGCGGACTGGCGACCTGCCCGTTCTGGTCGTCCACTAGGAGTC
>Ga0180009_10004160_pt1 | contig 16128 bp, 13 predicted proteins | sample OS_PC_MetaG_FD_123537 | JGI IMG/M metagenome (GOLD analysis project Ga0180009, IMG submission 123537) | Groundwater microbial communities from the Aspo Hard Rock Laboratory (HRL) deep subsurface site, Sweden - OS_PC_MetaG | ecosystem: Environmental > Aquatic > Deep subsurface > Groundwater...
TAGACTGAATAAAACGGGTTAACACAAGTTGGTATTCTAGACACAAACCAGCATTTTCTCAATTTACACAAACGTCCTAATTGGTACGTGAAAGCATTGTTTGTTAGAGTGGGCAACAGATTAGGAAACCGCTGCTCTATCCACCTGAGCTACAGGGGCAAATCAGGCATCACCATTCTAACGGTAAACGTGGTTGATGGCAAATTGGCTTGACTTGCCGAGACCCAGCATCATAAAATCAATCGTACTTTGCACAATAGTTCAAGGAGGTATTATGGCAGAGAGCGAAATGAAGTTAGTGGCCTGGGAACCTCTGAAGGAGTTCGCCAAGGAGGTATTCACCAGGGCCGGTATGCCGCCGGAAGGCGCTGAAGCCGAGGCGGGAGCGCTGATATGGGCCAACCTGCGCGCCGTTGATTCCCATGGGGTGCTGCGCATTCCCTGGTATCTGGATAACGTAGAAAAGGGCGTGATGAATCCAAAGCCCAATATACAGGTTATTAAAGAGACTCCGGCAACAATACTGCTTGATGCTGACCGTGCCCTTGGCCCGGTGGTCACCATCAAGGTGGTGAATATGGTGGTGGAAAAGGCGAAGCAAGTGGGTATTGGCTGGGCGCTGATACGCAACCTGACTCATCAGGGTGCCCTGGGATATTATTCGCAGATGATGGCGGAGAAGGGGATGGCGGGAATTGTGATTGTCTGCAACCCACCGAACATGGCGCCATTCGGTGCTAAAGTTGCCGGTGTGCACAACAGCCCGATTGCCATTTCTGTGCCGGCAAAGCGGCATCGCCCGCTCAATCTGGACATGGCGACCAGCGTGGTCGCGGGTGGGAAGCTCTGGCTTGCCGTGGATAAAAATATGCCTATACCGGAGGGCTGGGCACTGGACAAGGAGGGTAATCCCACCACCGACCCCAGAAATGTCGGCGCCCTGTTGCCCTTCGGTGGTCCCAAGGGCTCGGGTCTGGCGATGATGTTCGAGTGTCTTTCCAGCGTTATGGCGGGGAACCCGGTGCTGGAGCCGGCGCTATTCGGACGTGAAATCGGGCCGCCCGCAGAAGGCAAGAAAGACCAGGCCATAGGTGAGCGACTGAGTTATTTACCCAAACATATTCAGAATAGTGTGGTCGCGGCAATAGACATCAGCACGTTTACCGACCTGGAAAGCTATAAGGAGCATATCGACAACCTTATCGATGGCATAAAAGCACTGCCCAAGGCAGAGGGTTTCAGCGAGATATTTGTTCCCGGTGAACCGGAGGAAAGAGCCTTTATCGAGCGTTCTCGAAGTGGAATTCCTTTACCTGAGGGAACCATCCGCAACCTAAAGGCTATTTCCGAAAAATATGGCGTGGAATTGCCGCCTGGCTTGTGATTTGACGGCTGTCGAAACCACAATTGGCCCTTATGAATTGGGATGTATGCCTTCTCGGCGGAATATCTTCTGAAGCTCGCGGCGAGCCAGCCTGGTTGGCTCGCCGCCTTTTTTCTCCCAGCGTTGCACAGTGGAAAGGCTAACGTTTATCTCCCGTGCCGTATCCTCCTGTGTCCAGCCCTTCTTCTTGCGCAGTACCTTCAGTCTCTCTGAGAGTTCTTCCATATTGACCACTTACATAATAGAAGGTTTCACGTTGTGTAGTACGTGAGAGTATAACATTCGATATGCCCATTTGTCAATACCTGTGACAATTGGCAGGACATATTTTTAGAATTTATTTAGAGGCTCAGAAGTATCAATTCTTGATAAGCAGTAATGGCCGTGAAGACCGTATTAGATGGAAAGCGTTTGATACAAAGCTAGTCAGCTATTAAGGTGTCCGCACCCGGCTTGCCAGCTGTGCACTCAGCCAGTATTTTTAGGCTAGCATAAAGGTTTATAAATTTCGAAGTCGATAATTTTTAAATTAAACTTGAGGGGAGGGGCCGATGAGCTCGGGCCACAGTTCCTCAATCGTTGGCTTGAGTTCAGTCATAACATCGTCAACCGCCTTGACCGCAGTGTCGATTTCCCGCTGAGTCATAGGAGTTGACATAACATATAAACCTCTTGCCGCCGAGAAATAGCCCCTTTCCAGCATCGCTAGGTAGTACAGATGCAGCAGGTCTTTGTTTGTTTCCCTGGCTGACTTGCCGTTAATTACTGGCTGGTCGTGGAAGTGGACGTTCTGTAGCGAGCCAAGTCCGGTCACCTGCCCCTTGATATTAAGTCGCTTGAACACAGCCCGGACGCCATCGGCAAAAGATCCGCCAAGCTGGTTGATATAGTTGATGACATCGGCATTGAGCTGCTCCATTGTAGCAAGGCCGGCAGTGGCGGTGATGGGGTTGGCATTCAGTGTGCCGGCGTGATAGACCTTTCTTATCTCGGGAGAGAACATCTGCATCAGGTCTTCACGTCCGCCGATGGCACCAACCGGATAGCCGCCGCCGATGATTTTGGCCATGGTGGTAAGGTCGGGCTTTATTTTATAAATGCTCTGAGTGCCTCCCCAGGCCAGCCTCAGGCTGATAACCTCATCGAGGATGAACATGACGCCATTATCCTCGGTCACCTTGCGCAGGAGCTCCAGGTAGCCATCGCGGGGTGGAATCATGCCGGCTGCACCCATCGCCCCTTCGACGATGACCGCCGCCAGCCTGTCTTTGTTCTCCACAATGGCCTTCTCCGCAGCCTCCTTGTCATTGTAGGGAACGATGATGGATTCTGCCCGGTTACCTTTCGATAGGCCTGTGGCGTCGGAGGGGAAGACCACGGGGTCGTAGCTGCCGTGGTAGCAGCCATCCGTTTTCAGCAGCAGGTCTTTGCCGCTGAGGCCTCTGGCCAGGCGTATGGCCATCATCACCGCTTCCGTCCCTGAGTTGCCAAACCGTACCTTGTCTACGGAATCGACCATATTGCAGACGAGTTCAGACCAGCGCACCACGGCGGGAATGAGCGCGCCAAAGGCGGTGCCCTTAGCTGCCTGTTCCCTCACTGCCGCCACCACCTTCGGATTGGCATGCCCCAGGATCATTGTGGTGTAACAGTTGTGGAAGTCAATATATTCGTTACCGTCAACGTCGGTAAATCGGCAGCCTTCCGCTTTGTCTATCCAGAAGGGATAGGGGTCGAACCAGATTGAGGTGCGGGTATCACCTCCTGGCATATATCGACGTGCCTTTTCCAGTGTTTCGCTTGATTTCTGCGTTCTTTTTCGATAGGTATCCTCGTATTTCTTGGTAACTTCGGCAAGTAACTGTTCTCGGGACATTTGTTTTCTCCTTTCTGGTTAATCAACCCCGGCTTTTCTCTGTGCTTCAAGACAATGAAATATGTTAACAAATATCTTATAACAAATCATCTTGTCTGACAAATAAAATAACCTGTACCGGGTTTTGCATCATACCCTTTGAATTGCACAGCGAAGGAAATCCTTGACAAAATAGACACGACTGCCTAAAGTGTCCGAAGAACATCTTTATTTTTAACAAACAAGGAGGAACGCATGGCCGAATTCGAAATCATTGACGCTCATATTCACCTGGCGAGAACCCTGGAGGAGGAGAGCAATTACTGGCTTTTTCCGGGGCGCAGGGATTGTGACCGGTATGGTTCGCCGGAGAAAGCCATCGAGTATATGGAGCGGGAGGGCATCTCGAAGATGGCCTTCATGACGCTGATTCCGCGACAATACCGTGGCCCTCTCGTTGAGAAAGTGAAGCTCGCTTCGCTGCCGGAAAAGCAACGACGGGAGGAAGAGAAGAAGATTGGCGAACAGGTAGCGCCCAAAATGCGCGAAATCAATGAATGGGGCTGCGAGGTCGGCAAACGTTTTCCGCAATTGCTGCCTTTCAGCTGCATTTCGCCGGAGCTTGGGGGTGCCGAGGGCATAGTAAAGGAGGTGGAACTGAGGGCAAGTCAGGGGGCGAAGGGAATCAAACTCCATCCCGGCATGTTCGCTTTTTTCCCGGACGATGAGGTAATGTTCCCGGCATATGAGAAATGCCAGGAGCTGGGACTCCCGGTACTGGCCGACTCAGGAGCTTGGCCGACGCCGCATATCCTGGCGGAATATCCTTCTCCGGTGGCAATGGTGGCACAGCAAGCGGCTATTCAATATGGCGAACCGAAGAACTGGTCCAAGGTGGCCGAAGCTTTCCCGCGCCTCAACATCGTCATGGCTCATCTCGGGTCCGCCTGGTGGGACGAGAGGGTGGAACTGGCGCAGAAGTACCCCAATATCTATTTTGATACCTCTCAGGGCTTCTCAGCACCGGACCGCATCCCTTACAGTCCACACAGGGGTCTGGCTGAGGCGGATGTGCCGCGAATCTTCCGCAAAATCGGCATGGATAGAATACTCTTTGGCACTGATTTCCCGGCGCTGGCGCCGCAACCGCAGATAGAACAGATTATGCGCCTGCCCCTGACCGATGAGGAAAAGCAGAAGGTTCTGGCGGAAAACGTCAAACGCGTTTATCGTATTAAGTAATTTTAATCAAGAGAAAGGAGGCAAGGGCGACTTTTCCATAATCCCTTGCCTCCTAGTCTTCTACTAAAGTCAAAGCAGCGACTTCATCTCTGTGATAGCTGTTTTGAGCTTTTCGTAGTTGTTGTCGATAACGTAGCCCAGCATGAAGAGCTGGAAGCCTTCCTTGGCCCATTTGGCCAGCCCCTTGGGGGCAAAACCGCCGATACCCGCCACCTTGCCTGCTTTTTTACAGATACGGGCAATCTCCCGCAGTCTGTCCTCTACTATCGGCGCGCTTGCCGTCTCGGGGCGCAGCATTTTGGGTGGAGTTCCGTAAATATCAAGCACCAGGTCGTTGGTGCCCACAATGGTGCCGGTAACACCATCAAGAGCCAATATGCGGTGCAGGTTGCTTATGCATTCCAAGCTTTCCGTCATGGGGAAAAGCGCGATGTTGTCGTTCACGTATTCGCAGATATCCGAAAACAGCATCTCTGCTAGGTTCTGAGAATCCATTAAATACGGGCTCATGCCGACCCCCGAGCCGCGGTGACCGATGGGCGGGAAGTAACACTGGTTTATGGCGTATATCGTCTCCTCGACGGTGTTCACTCCAGGGACCATAAGCCCGTTGATGCCGGCATCCATGTAGCTCCGGAAGTGGCCGTCTTTATCCTCAGGCCTCATCAGAATGGGCATCTCCAGCTCACGCGAGACGCGAATATACTCAAAGATGGTTTCCTTGTTTACCAGGCTGTGCTCGGTTTCCATCATGATGAAATCGAAGCCGAAATCCTTGAGCGCCTTTACCGTTTTGTCCGGGTCATTCCTCGGCCCGATGGTCTGCCCGAGGACAATCTTGCCTTTCTGCAGTTCCTTTTTGAAGTTGAGCGTAACGTTCAGTGCCATATAAGCCTCCTTCTTCTTTAATCCATACTATGGTATGAATCCAGGCAGCAGTGATATCGGTGGTGCTGCCCTAGCCCATACCAGTGTATTCGCTATCCCGCTGATTTTCAAGTTAGCGGCAGCTTGATGCCAAACCGCTCACCGACTTTACGTAGATTGTCGGCGGTCTTTTCCGGAAGGGGAACGCCGTTCTTGGTGCGCTCTTCATAGGTTCTCCACTCCGGTTCGCCGGGGACGAATATTTCATCGAATCCCTCGGCTTTGGGCAGAGATTTAAGGCCGTCGATCATATTGTCGATGTGTTCTTTGTAACGGTCCACATCTGTGAAGGTGCCGATATCTATGGCGACGACCACACTGTTCTGGATATGCTGGCGGATGCGGTCTGGATTGCCGATCATGCTTCCCATGCCAAAAGGTGGTTCTTTACCCAGAACAACCGGCTCGACCTTGGGGAAATCGACGATGAGGCTGCCCAGGCATTCCAGCATGAGTGACAGCCCGGAACCTTTCGGACCGCCGATGGGCAGCAGAATCCTGGCTTTCCAGGGGTCAGTGGTGGGATTACCTTCTTCGTCCAGCGCCCAGCCCTCCGGTATGGAAGTGCCTTTGTCCTTGGCAACGAGCAATTTTGCCCCGGCGGCAACGCTCGTTGCCATGTCGAGAACAAGCGGGCGGTGGCGTTTTCCAGGTACCGAAATAGCAATGGGATTATTGGCCAGGCCGGGGAATTTGGAGCCGAAGGGCGTCATACTTGTATTGCCGCAGACCCAGGTAAGGCCGGCCATATCGTTCTTCGCCGCCATCAGCGGGTAGTATCCAATAGCTCCCTGGTGGTTTGTCCGGCGAATAAACGCCCAGCCGATGCCCAAATTCCTGGCCTTTTCCATGGCTTTCTTCATGGCGAAGACCGTAACCACGGCACCGAAGGCGTGGTCGGCCTCGATGGAGAGTGCGGCCGGGGTCTCTTTGACAATCTGTATGTTTGGCTTCACTTTCATGTGGCCGATGTCCACGGCTTCAACGTACCAGGGCAGAAGCTGGACCCCGTGTGAGTCCACCCCGCGAAGATTGGCCCAGACAATAACCTCGGCCTCGGTGGCGGCATCCTCCGGCGGCATACCTGCCCGTATTAGTACTTCCCTGGTGAATTCCTGCAATGATTCCCCGGCAATCACTTTGACATTGCTCTGTGCCATAGCACCTCCCTTGATAGCATATGATAAGGTATCTTATCTTCCCGCTACTTACTTGGCCATAGCCGCCAGCAACTTGGCCGCTCGGGCGGGATTGAATACGCCGCAATCGCACTGCTTGGCCAGCTCTTTGGCGGCGTCTTCCGCGCTCTTTCTGCCCGCTCTGACATCATCGGCCACAGAATTTATTCGGGCCGCCGATATCATACCGTGACCGCACATGGTGATGATATCAAGGACATCGTCGGGAGGCAAGTTCTCCGTTTTGCCCCATATCCCCAGTGAGTAGGTGGCGGCGTGGCGATGGATGCCGTTCTTCTGGCACAACCCCTGTACGCGGTCGAAAATGCCGCTGACCACCAGCGATGGCCCCAGGTCAGCTTCCTTGACATCCTTCAGCATATGCGCCGCATCTTCCTCATTGTCGAACACGGCGTGCACTACAGCGCCATCTTTTTTAATATTATTCATAACGTTATCGAGTCCCTTGGCAAACTGGTTCCCATAAAAGGCGTCACCCATGTTCACCGGGTTATGGTGCTGGGCGATCTCCAGGAATTTCCTGAGCTTTGGACCGGAATCAATATTGTTTATGCCGAATGCGGGCATAAAAAGAAATACGAAATCTCCGCCGAGGCTTTCCCTGGTGCCGCTGCGATGTAATGTGTGCGTCATCAATTACCTCCTTTAAACTTGGGACGCCCGAGGCCGATGTTGGTCTTCCCGTTGATGCGATAAGATATGCCCAGTTCATTGAGCATCTTTTCCGCGGGTACCTGTTCGTCGGGTTCGACGAGGTCGGCCAGGTCCACGCTGCAAACGGTGTCGATTTTCTTGACAGCTTCCTGGAAGGCCTTAAGTACCGCCGGGCCCTTTTCTCTCGGAAACACGCACTCAATTATGGCTGAGAGCGCCTTTTCATTCAGCACATCTTCCCTGATTTTACCCGTCTTGGTGTCTTCCATAAGTGCGGTCACCGGGTTGGCTGGCTCGAATGTAATCCCCACCTTGGCCAGCGCCTGCGCCACCATATCAACGTCGCGAAAGCGGGCGCCGGTTACCGGTCGGCCAAATTCTATGGCGAAGGCAAGCCATCCCGGCTTGAGACGGCCGGTGACCTCGTTGGTCTTTACCTCCTCCGTCCCTCTTCCTGCCAAACCTGTGGACCGGTGAGGCACCGTTGGATTGGAGAACTCGGCGCGTATTTGTCGTGGCCAGGTGGCCGGCTCATCGATAAAGGCATCGACAGAGCAGGACCCTGACCTGAGGCAGATGCCGCACTCCACGCATTCATCCTGGTCGATGACGGCGACATCGTCTTTCATGCTGATGGCGAGCATAGGGCAATATGGAACGCATTCTTCGCAGGCAATGCACAGTTCGGCGTCGATTTTCATTCATAATCCTCCTTTTGAAATTCTGGACTCATCTGATTCCGGTAATAATGCTGGGGAGCCACAAGACCAACTCTGGGAAGATAACGACTATGGTCAACCCCGCCACTAAGACCCTGAACTCACCCGACAATAATGCCGGGAAGCCACAGGACCACCTGTGGCCAGATGGTGATTATAGCTAGCCCCACCAGAATCAGGCAAATATATGGCCAGACACCTCTGATGATATCTTCAACCCTTACCTCTGGCGGAGCCACGCCTTTGAGGTAGAAGATAGCGTGAGCATTGGGCGGGCTTAAGAAACCGGTCTGGTAGCAGACGCAGACGGCGATGGCAAACCAGAGGGGGTCAAAGCCAAGGGACGCGGCCACCGGCGTGAACAGTGGAACGACGATAAATATTGAGCCAATCCATTCGATTAACATGCCCAGGATGAATACTATGAACATCATCACGGCGAAAGAAGCCCACTTGCCTCCGGGCACCGCCGCCAGAACCTGGGTGGCAAACTTGCCACCCCCCAGGTAGGTGAAAACGCTGGTATAGATACTCGCCCCTATAACCAGCAGCATTATGAAGCCGGTTATCCTCATAGTTTCATACGTCGTGCTCTTGAGAACCGGCCAGTTGAATCGGCGGTACATAATGGCCAGGGCGGTGGCGATAAAAGCGCCGACACCGGCGGCCTCGGTGGGGGTGGCTATCCCGGCGAAGATGGTGCCCAGCACTCCCAGGATGAGGAGAATCGGGGGAACCATCTGGAATAACATCCGCAAAATTTTCTGGCTGGTGGGCACGGCCCGTCGCTCCTCCACCGGCAAGGGGGGGCCATCTTGGGGCCTGAACCAGCACCTGATGACAATATAGGTCATATACAGCGCCGAAAGGATAAAACCGGGGACAAAGGCCCCGGCAAATAGCTTGCCCACGGAAATCTCAGCCATAGGCCCATAGATGACTATCATAATGCTGGGGGGTATGAGGATACCCAGGGTGCCGCCGGCGCAGACGGTACCGCAGGCCAGGGACTTGCTATAACCCCGTTGAAGCATGGGGGGCAGAGCAATTATCCCCATGGTGACCACCGAGGCGCCGATGATGCCGGTGCAGGCGGCAAAAATGGTGGCCACAAAGATAGTGGCTATGGCCAGGCCGCCCCTGAGTCCTCCCATGATAAGGTGCATGGTGCCGAAGAGTTTTTCGGCAACTCCGGAATGCCCCAGCATTGTGCCCATAAAGACGAACAGGGGAACCGCCAGAATAACATAGTTGGTCATCGTCTTATAGGTTTGGGCGATAGCCATACCGTAAATCCGGCCTTCTCCCATGAAGAGGAGGCCGAAAACGAAGCCCACTCCGGCCAGTATAAAGGCCAGGGGGAAGCCGGAAAATATGCCTATTGCCAGTATGCCCAGCATCAGGATGGTGACCATCATCGGGCTTATTTCTATGTCTAGCATCACTGCCCCCTGACGATAGTTCTTACGTCGCGAATAAATGTGGTAAACAGTGCCAGTAACAGCAGAGAAAAGGCTACCGGCGTCACCGTCTTGAAGGGATACATAATGTTTCTCCAGGCGCTGACTGAGCTACGCTCGTGGATGGCCCATGACTGCTGGACCCACTCAATCATTGGTGGCATGACCCAAAGCCACAGTGGGAAGACCAGGAGCAAAGTGAGGACGACATCAAGTATCGCCTTACCACGGGGTGAAAAGCGCTGGTAGAACAGGTCCACCCTGACATGGGCCTTCTGGATGAGCACCCAGGCAAACCCCATAATAAACATGGTGCCGCCCAGCTGCATCTCTACCTCCCATGCCCATATCGTTGGCGAATTAAATCCATACCGTAAGACAACTTCGCAAACGACAGCTAATATGAGAAATATCACCAGGAAAGCGGTGAGTTTCCCCGCCCATGTGCAGATAAAGTCAATTCCGTTTAATATGCGTTCCAGAACAGCCATAAAGCACTTTTCCTCTTATATCTACACCCACCCCCACCCCCTACGAGATGGCTTTGGGCGGGGGTGAGTGTCCGAGCATAATCTAGCTACATTTTGGGCGACTGGTACTGTTCAAAGAGCTTCCACGTTTTCTTGAACTCCTCCTGGCTCGCGTACACCTTGTCGAAGAACGGGTCTGCGGCGCGCTCCTTCGCGTACAGGTCATCGGCTATCTCGTAGAATTGCTGCTGCAGTTTATCCGGGAGGACAATAATCTCCAGGCCCGGGTAACTGGCGAAGAACTCGAACGCCTTGGCGTCTTCAATCACCAGGTCGGTGTATGCCATCGGAGCGATGGCGTGGTTGACCGCATCGTAGATTACCTTGAGGTCATCGGGCAGTTTCGCCCACGAATCGGCATTGACCGCCTCCCAGGTTACCGTTGATGGCTGATGTATCCCGGGAACCATGAGGTACTTAGAGATTTCGTAGAAGCCAAGGGCGATATCGGTGGCCGCATTGGAATACTAAAAGGCGTCCAGGATGCCCTTCTCCTGCGCCGCATAAAGCTCGGCACCGGCGATGGTGGTCACCGAGGCGCCAACCCTGGGGTCAGATAGAACATCGGCCCAGAACCCCTTGCAGCGGAATTTCACCCCTTTCCAGGCTTCCAGCGTGCTCATATCAACATTGGACCAGCAGAAATCTTCCGGGGTGGTGACATAGGTATAGCCCGTGTAGCCGAAGTTGAAGGGCTCAAGCACCTCGTACATGTAGTCAAGCCCGCCAGCGTGCTCAAGCCAGGCCACCATTTGCGTGGAGGTAAATCCCATTGGACGGGCGGCGAACAGCGGAGAGGCGGATATTTTGCCAATCCAGGTGTGCATGGTGGAGTTAAGCGCGTCAATGGTGCCGTCGTGGGTGGCATCAAAGGCCTCGTCGCCGTGCATAATGGCGCCAGTCGGGTGAGACTCAATGATAAAGCGACCGTTGCTGGCTGCCTCAAGCATTTCGTTGCGCTTGTAAAGCCATTTCATGTTGTGCATGGGGTCGCTCCACTGAGCTACCTGCACCCATTTAACCACTTTGGCGGGTTGTGCTGGTACTGGGGCTGGGGAGGGAGCTGGTGCCGGTGCTGGAGCTGGTGCTGGCGCAGGCGCTGGAGCTGGTGCTGGGGCAGGCGCTGGAGCTGGTGCTGGTGTTGGTGCCGGTGCCGGTGCTGGGGCAGCACAACTGGCGGCAATTAAACCGCTCATCAATGCTACCACCAGAACCAAAGCTAATATCTGTCTCCTTTTCATTCTCTCCTCCTTAAAAGATTGTGGCTGAATAGAAACCTTCATTGTTGAAAGCTCTCACCCCCTTTATATTTAATATTGGTTATCTCGTCTCAGGGAGATGACATTCAGTCAGCGTGGTCGGTGTGTGGTACAGAGTAGCGTTGAATACAGTGGCTTTCCAGTAGGTCTTCATTATCTGGCTCAATTATGAAACCAGTCCGTTCTAACAAAAATATAGCATTTTACGTTTATTGTCAATACGTTAAATGCCCCATTTCAATTTTTTTTCCATTGGTACAAGTCGTAAGGTTTCTCAAATCATCATCACTGCCCTTTGTGACGGTACCGCGGAAAACTTCGCGGTCTCTCTTTAGATAAGGGTCAGTATCAGGTTTCCGTAACTATCGACTTCAGCCTGGTAGCCCGGATGGATTACCGTGGTCGCGTCTTTGTCTTCCACTATCGCCGGGCCCCTTATAACGTTGCCACACGTCAGCCTGTATCTATCGTAGATAGAGCATTCGGTAAAGCCCTCGATTTCAGTAAAATATACTTTTCTTCTGGTCAATAGCGCCGCTTCAGGGCTCGCCTCTCCTCTCTTTAGCTCCCTGAGCTTGGGTTTGGGTATAAGCCCTGTAGCGGACAGCTTCAGGTTAGCAATCTCCACAGGCTCTTCAGGTGCGCAGTGTCCGTAAGCCCTCTCATGCTCCTTATGGAACAGAGCAGTTATCTCCGCCATATCATTCACGGTTATCTCTTTGCCCGGCACCGGTATCGTCAGTTCATAGGACTGGCCGACATATCTCATATCCATAAACTTCGAGGAAAGCATATCCTCTTCCTTCACACCTTCCTGAATCAGCAGGCCTCTCCCCTGAGCTTCAAAGTCGCTGTAGATTCTGTTCACCTTATCGAGGTCGATTCTATCCACTCGACAAATGTAGGTCATCACGTAATCGTGCCTCAGGTCGGTCATAAGCAGACCCTGCGCGGAAGTTATACCCGGGTTCAGGGGAACAATCACCGTTGGAATCTGAAGCTCTCTAACAATATCGTTGACATGCATAGGCCCGGCCCCGCCGAAAGCTATCAACACATATTCACGAGGGTCGTAGCCTCTTTCCACCGACACAATCCTCAGGGCCCGAATCATGTTAGCGTTGGCTATCTCAACTATACCGGCAGCTGTGGTGACCACATCCTTGCCCAGGGCCTTGGCGCAGTGCTCTTCGAGAGCTTTTTCAGCTGCCGTCTTGTCAAGCTTCATCTCTCCGCCAAGGAAGTAGTCAGGGTCTATTCTGCCCAGGACAACATTGGCATCGGTTACCGTAGGCAGGGTACCGCCGGTCATGTAGCACGCTGGGCCGGGTTCGGCGCCAGCGCTTCGAGGGCCCACCCTCAAAGTGCCACCGGTATCTATCCAGGCGATACTCCCCCCTCCAGCGCCTATTTCAACAAGGTCGATGACGGGAGTTTGCAGCGGGTAACCCGAACCCTTCCTGCCATGGGCATCGGGGGTGATGGCTGCGCTTCCTACCTCATAGTTCGCCGCGAGCTTCGGTCGGCCGCGCTCCACAAGACCGGCTTTAGCCGTGGTACCGCCCATATCGAAGGATATCACTTCTGAATACCCGAGCAGGGTCCCCAAAGCTGATGCTGCGATTACCCCTGCCGCCGGACCTGATTCGACCATTGCAGCGGGCTTATCCCTGGCTACGTTACCCGTCATAACGCCCCCTCCAGACTGCATCACGTAGAGGCCTGATTTGAAGCCTCTCGCAGCGATTTCCTTCTGGAGATTGTCCACATATCTGGCGATTATCGGCATAAGTGCCGCGTTGATGACCGTGGTGCTGGCCCGGAAATACTCCCGAAACTCAGGATTTATCTCCGAGGAGAGGGTCAGATAAACTTCAGGAAACTCCTCTCGAATTATCTCGCCCGTCCTCTTTTCATGTGAAGGATTAATGTATGAATGGAGGAAGCATACCGCTATGGCTTCAACACCGGTTTTCCTGATTTGCTTTACGGTCTGCCTGACCTCCTCTTCATTCAAAGGCTGGAGTACCTCACCCTCAGGCGTCATTCTCTCGGTCACTTCATAGCATAAGTATCTGGGGATAAGCGGTGCCGGCTTGTCGAAGAAGAGGTCATAGAGAGAGGGCCTGATCTGCCTCTGGATTTCCAGAATATCCCTGAAACCTTTCGTGGTGATGAAGGCGCTCTTGGCTACCTTGTTCTCAATAATGGCATTCGTAGCGACAGTAGTCGCATGAACTATCTGTGCTATCTCCTCCGGGTTGATGACGGCTTCAGAAACCAGCCTTTCGATAGCGTGCAGAAAGCCTATCGAAGGGTCCTGTGGCGTGGTTGAAACCTTTGAGGTTCGAAACTCGCCCGTCCCGAGATTCACGAGAACCGCATCGGTAAAGGTTCCGCCTATATCAACACCAAGCCTATACTGTGCCATTATTAGAGCCTCCTGTTATCATCCCGTCTTCCTTAACTTGGATGTCTCCTGTATATCCACCGTCCAGTTCTCTGGATTTATAACAACCCCGTATACCTCGCGAGCCCTGTCCAGCGAAACCTTCTCACATCTTACATCGTCAAGCACGGCTTCAGGGTCTCTTTCAAACGGGTCTCCGTAGCCGCCTCCTCCAGGAGTTTGCATACTGACGATATCGGTAGGGCTGGTGTAGAAGGTCGATTTGGAGCCGACATCCTTGAAGTTCTCACCTTCAGGGTTCAGGAGGTATCTGGCTACTCTGCCGTCCCGGCCTCCAAATATGCCCCGGGCGGGAAACTTGGCGGTATCGGCAAGTATGGTGACGTTAGCTTCGTGGTCCCGGAACCGGTAGTCTCTTCTTAAGCCCAGGCCTCCCCTGAACTTGCCGGCACCCTCAGAATCGGGGAGCAACTCATATCTCAATATAAGGACAGGATACCCGACTTCAAGCTCCTCAATGGGCGAGTTCTCTGCATTTTGAAGGGCTACCTGGACTGCGTCGACTCCATCCTTGGTTGGCCTGCCTCCAAAACCGCCCCCACAGGTCTCCAGAAACACATAATACTCCTTGCTTCGAGGGTCAACCCCACCGAAGGCTATGTGAAGGATGGTCTTTTTGGTTTCGGCGGGGACCCGGTCGGGCATGGCTTTTGAGAGGGCCCTGAGGACCGCTTCGACGGTCTTCTGCGCGACCTCCCACCCCCCTACCACCGCGCTGGGATAATTACAGTCCACTACGGTGCCTTTGGGCGCGATAACCTTAATCATCCTGTAGAAGCCGTCGTTCATGGGCAGGTCGGAGGGAAGAAGGGCCCGGATGGGGTACATTGCAGCGGAATAGGTCATGGCAAAGGTGCAGTTCATTGGCCCCCTGTGCTGAGGGTCCGAGCCTGTCAGGTCGACGGTCACATCTCCCTTTTTGATGACTACTTTAGCCTTGATACATACCGGCTCATCAGTTATACCGTCGTCATCAACATACGCATCGCCCTCAAACACTCCATCAGGAAACTTTTGGAATTCGTGGCGGACTCTGCGCTCAGTGTATTCATGGAGCTGCTCTATCGCCGTGTTCACCACATCCACACCATACTTATCCAGTATCTCCGCTATCCTTCGTATGCCGAGCTTGTTTGATGCCACCTGGGCCCTGAGGTCACCTGCGGACTCTTTCTTACCACGCACATTCGCGGTGAACCATTTCAGCATGTCCTTGTCGATTTCACCGCGCTTTACAAACTTTACCCCCGGCACGATTATACCTTCCTGAAAGATGTCCGTTGTCATAGCTATACTTCCCGGTGCTCTCCCTCCGATATCAACGTGATGGGCAGCGTTGGCCACGTAGCCGAAGACTTCCCCCTGGTAATGGACAGGGGAAATAAGGCATACATCGTTCAAATGAACCAGTCCGCGGTGCGCATCGTTGACCAGTATCCCGTCCCCAGGCTCAAGGTTCTCTACACCATACTCCTTCAGCACTGCTGGAACAGAAAAAACCAGAGCACCGAGGTGAGAAGGCTGGTCAGAAGCCTGGTCTACCATCTTTCCTTTAGCGTCAAAGAAGGTACATGAATGGTCGCGGCGCGTTTTGATGTTTGTAGAGTATGCTGATCTTGCCAGGGCGGCAGCCATCTCCTCTACGAAGGCGTGCATCAGGTTCCGGATAACTTCGAATTTGATAGTGTCAAGGGTCGGGTGCCTGCTTTCAATTGACTCGACTTCGTTCATAAACGCTCCTTATTTTTTAGCCTTTGAGATAAATACGAGGCTTAACTATATATAATACCGAAAATAGCACTGCCTGTAAAAACCTGTTTGCAGCTTATCAAGTTCGACTTTACTGAACCATAATAAAAGTCCAAACGCAGCGGAAAACAGGTATTTACACATAGACATAAAGGATTATATGACTAGCCTGATGGTCTTCTTGAAATCGCTGACTTTTTACACAGCACGGATACCGTGCCGGTTTCCAATGATAACGAAAAGGGAGCGAATCTTAACTAAATACAGGATTCTTTCGCTTAAAATCTAGGTATAAATGCTATTGCGAGTATTCAATGGAACGGTATAGAATTAAGGCTACTTAAGCGCAAGCAGGAAGCAGAGTAATAAGAGAGAAATCTCTTCGGCCAAGCTCCAGGTCGCAAATACCTCCGGCTTCCTGCTTTCGCTATTATATCCCATTCACTGTGTAAACATCACTAGTGTGCTGGCAAGTATTTAACTGTATTGTAAGCAATGACTTTGAGATTTATGCACCCTATGTATCAATATCGACCAGACCTTTGCGCATAGCGTACTTGATAAGCTCAGTCCGGTTGTGCAAATCCAGCTTTTCCATTATCTTGGTGCGGTGGCCCTGCACCGTCTTCTGACTGATATAAAGAGCTTCCGCAATTTCCCGGCTGGTGCGTCCCTCGGCA
>Ga0180009_10004161_pt1 | contig 16126 bp, 16 predicted proteins | sample OS_PC_MetaG_FD_123537 | JGI IMG/M metagenome (GOLD analysis project Ga0180009, IMG submission 123537) | Groundwater microbial communities from the Aspo Hard Rock Laboratory (HRL) deep subsurface site, Sweden - OS_PC_MetaG | ecosystem: Environmental > Aquatic > Deep subsurface > Groundwater...
TAAACCTAAAGCAAACCAAGGTTATTCAATCCGTACAGAAACATTAGTCTCTTTACCATGTACAAAATTAAAAGCAGGAGACGAAGTTAATGAAGCAGAGTATATCGTAGAATATGTCTTCTACCCAATCGTTGGAATAGATTCTGATACAGGGGAATGGACCGGAGTTGAAAGAAACCTAATGAGAAGCAGCGGTACTATTTCCGGAACAGTCAGAAACGAGCCAAAAAGTCTTTATTAATTCTTTTTATTTTTTTATTCTATAATTTTTTAAGATTAATTTAAAATAAGCGCTCCCTCCGAGATTTGAGCCAAGTTGTTCATAGCCTTAAAAACATTAAGTTTTTATATTTCTTTTATTTAATATTTAAGATGAAAAAAGGTGGTGGACATAGTCATATTATAATTCTTATAATATTGATTATTGTAGGATCATTATTAAATAACATAATTGCACTTATAGCTTTATCACTACCAATTATTTTAATCATTTTCGGAGTTTTAAATTTAATTAAATATAAAAACAAAAAATCAAAAATAGGAAAATTATCTACATCAGAATTGATAAGAACTTCAATTGGTTGGGGGGCTACAATTTCAATAGTACTAGCAATTCTCATTCTAATAATATTCTATTAAAAAATTTTCTTCCAATATAATCAATTTATAATAAAAATAAACGCTCCCACCGAGGAGGAATGAGAAAAACAAATGCTCCGAAAGTTTTTTTTAACTTTATACCAAATAATACTTATTACTATATTAAACTTTCGTAAACTTCAATTTTTCCTTAACAGCATCTCTAATTAACTTAGATTTATTCTCAACTTTATTTAACTCTTCAATTAACTCGGGCTCTAATCTAAACATAACTACATCTAAAGGTCTTTTAGTAACTGCTATCCTTCCATCCCATACAAAAGATCCTTCTCTTAATTTATTCATTTTTTCTCCAAATATAATTCAGAAATCTCTTCTTCAGCTTCTTTAACTAAAATACCTATTTTTGCAAGAAGTTTTTCATATATTTGTTTTTTATTTACCATTTTTCCTCCTTAAAATAGATTGAATTTCTTTAGTTATATTATGAGTTTCAAGAATTTTAGTAATAAGATTTGCATCTTCTAGAGCTAATTCTCTAATATATTGGCTAAGATTTTTCCCTTTTTCTTCAGCCTTTCTTTTAATATCTTCATGCTGTTTCCTTGTTACTTTAATTTCTACTTTTTTAGTTTTTGTTACCATACATAATTAAGAATCTAGATATTATATATTTGTAATCCTGAACCTTTAGGGGGAGAATTTGCACCCTCTTTTTTAGGTAGTTTCACAATAAATTTATAGAAAACAAAACATCTAACCAATCTTATAACCCATATTTACAACAAAAGTGTAAAATGGATGATTAGAACTTAATGTCCTGTTAACAATTCTCCCTAAAGAAAGTGATTCTCTATCTGCCATATCATAACCGTCTTGTAATTCTTCAGCAGACATTCTTTTGGGTTGAAATACTACATTACCTCTGTTATATTTACTCCAGTCTCTATGCATTAATCTTCCTTCACTTTCTATTCTCCTAAATAATTTAGTTCCTGGGTAAGGTGTTAAAATATGAAAATCCGGAGAATCTATTTGGTTTTTGTCAACAAACTCTAGTGTTCTATCAAAAACGCTGCTATCATCATTATCAAAACCAAAAATAAAACCTGTTTCAATCACAAGACCAAAATCATGAATTTTTTTAATTAAATCAGGATATCTTTCTATATTATTTCCGTTCTTGTGTGCTTCAGCTAAACTTTCTTGAGAAAGAGATTCTAAGCCCAGGTATAAACCAAAACAACCGGATTCTGCTGCTAATCTTAAAAGTTCGGGATCTTCAGCAATGGAAACAGGTGCTTGGCTCACCCATCTTTTATTTAATCCTATCATTCTTCTAAATAATTCTTTTGCATATCTTGGATTTCCTATTAAATTATCATCCACAAAGAAAATAGATCTACCTCTGGTTGATTCAATATCTTCTATTACAGAATCAATTGAAAATTGTTGAAATCTTTTTCCATGAACTAAATGTACTGAACAATACTCACAGCTATATGGACAACTTCTTGATGTTTCTACAGTTTCATAGGAAATTAATGATTTTCCTTTTAATACGCTTCTATCAGGCAATAATCTTTTCCCTTCTACAGGAATTCCAGTATATTCTCTTTTTAATTCTCCATTTTTATAATCAGAAATAAGTTTGGGAAGTACTATTTCTCCTGGTCCTATTACTATAACATCAGCATGTTTTTTTGATTCTTCTGGTAGTGCGGTTGGATGAATCCCTCCCCATATAACTGGGATATTTCTATTTCTAAATTGTTCTGAAATTTCTCTTGCCCTGTTAAAAGCATTTGTTTGAACACTTACCCCAACTAAATCAAAATTTTCATCAAATTTAATTTTCTCAACATTTTCTTCATATACAGTCAAATCAACATCTTCTGGAAGATAAGAAGCTAAAACAGGAAAAGTAACTCTATAAGCAGATGTTATTCGTTTTAAAAATCCATTGACTCTTTGTGATTTATTTTTTGGGTTAATTAATGCAACTTTCATAATAAAAGAAGGTCTATAATCATATATATATTTATCTTAATCTTTTTTTAGATAGGTTTCACAGAGAATTTATAGAAAAAAAGGAATGTTATACTTATGGAATATAATCTATATTAAATCTACCAAATATAGTAATTTATATTAATAGCACAATTCCACTATAAAAGGATGGATAGGAATAATATAATGAGGATTGGTGGTTTTGCTCATGCCACTTTATTTGGGACTGCCACATATTTATTTTATAACTATCTTTCAAAAATTGATTATCAAAAAATCAATGATTATTTTTTAGGAGATACTCCAATAGAACAAAAAATTATTGAAGGAGTAGGTTTAACCAGTGTGGCTGCATTTGAAGGATTAATGGTTTTTTATACTATTGACGGGTTAGTTGATACTATCTTAGGTACCCAACATCTGTTAGCGATGAAAACTGCAAAAATATTAAGCAGGAACCCTGAAAGAAAACAGGATCTTGAAGTTAAAATACAAAACCAACTAGAAATGTAATTTAGTCCAATAAAAACCTTTAATTTTAGAAATACTCTATTACTCTCTTTCCAATTTCATATGCCGCCCATCCATACCCTCCAAGTCTAATACTTTCTGCGAGTACTGCACCAGGATATAATACAAGTCCTTCTCCAATTACTCCTATTTCTCCTTTTCTAACAGCTTCATTTACCATACCTAAAATACTTCCTGGTTTAAAAGTAATATTAGAAACATACTTAATACAATCTAATAATTTGGATTCAGTTACTTTATTGTCCAAACAATCAGCTTCTACCATAAGAATTAACAAGTAGTTTTAATATAAAAACATTTCTTTCTAATTTTAGAAAAAGGAAGGTTTAAAAATAGCTATTTTAGTATATATGTTATAAAGAGGTTCTTAGATATTTAGATAAAAATTGTGGTTAAATTGAAAAAATGAGTAATTTAGAACATTTTGAAAGAAGCGAATTAGAAGGTTTGTTAAAAGAATTGTTAAAAGAAAATAAGGTATCATCATTTTCATTAGAGTGGATTCTAAACAGCCCCCTAGCGAATGAAGATTCTATTAGAGGGGTTTATGATATTTTAACGGATTATGGGATAGGTGATAGTAAGATAGCTATGTTTGCTCAATTACTCGGAAGAGACCCAGAGACTATTCATAGACATTATGAAGGATTAAAAGCGTTAGGATTGAGCGATAAAAAAATAGCATCAAAGGCAGAATTACTTGGGTGCAATTCAGAAACTATTCAAAGAAATTATGGAAGATTAAAAGCATTAGGATTAAGTGATAGTCAAATAACAACAAATGCTGGATTGCTTGGAATGAATCCAGAAACTATTCAAAGAAATTATGAAGCACTTAAGGAATTAGAAATAAATGATAAAAGAATAGCATCACAGGCTGCATTACTTGGATCTAATCCCGAGACTATCCGAAGGAACTATGAAAGATTAAAGAAATTGGGAATAAATGATAGAAGAATAGCAACAAATGCTCAATTACTTGGAATGAATCCAGAGACTATTCAAAAACATTATGAAGAATTAAAAGCATTGGGATTAAGTGATGGAAAGGTATCTACATTTGCTGGATTACTTGGAATGAATCCAGAGACTATTAGAAGAAATCATCAAACACTACGAAAATTGGGATTAAGAGATAGTAAAATATCTACATTTGCTGGATTACTTGGAAGAGACCCAGAAACTATTCAAAAAAATTATGAAGCACTTAAAGAATTAGGAATAAATGGTAGAAGAATAGCAACAAATGCTGGCTTACTTGGAATGAATCCAGAGACTATTCAAAGAAATTATGAAGCACTTAAAGAATTAGGAATAAATGGTAGAAGAATAGCAACAAATGCTCAATTACTTGAAATAAATCCTGAAACTATTAGAAGAAAACATGAAGGGTTAAAAGCATTGGAGTTGAGCGATAGTCAAATAGCATCAAATGCTGCCTTGCTTGGATATGATCCTACAACTATTAGAAGAAAACATGAAGGGTTAAAAGCATTAGGATTGAGCGATAGTCAAATAGCTACATTTGCCCAATTACTTGGAATGAATCCAGAGACTATTCATAGACATTATGAAGGATTAAAAGCATTAGGGTTAAGTGATGGAAAAATAGCATCAAATGCTGCCTTACTTGGAAGGGACTCAGAAACTGTTCGAAGAAATTACCAACATCATGTGAGGTTACTTAGAGAGGATTACCGTGATAGAAATTTAGGAAGAGATATACTCTTAAATCAAGCTAGTCTATTAGGAATCCCTCCAGTAACAATAGCAGGAAATGTGCAATATCTTTCTTCTTTAGGTATAGATTATCATGGTAGTTTATTACTTGGTACAAAACCTCAAACAAAAAGAAGAAAAATGGCATGGATGTTGAGAGAATTGTTTGATTATAGAGATGTTCCACAAGAACAAAGAGGAAATGTTGTTAATAGGTTATATGGTTTTGTTAGAGATAATCCCAAGTTATTAGTTAATTCTATTAATACTTTAGAAAGAAATAAAGATAAATTAAGAGAAAAAACAAGAAGTTATTAATAATTAGCTTTAATGAAAGTTAAAGAAAAGCTTAAAATAAAGATTCTAAAATCTTAGGATTACTCCTATATACAATCCCAACAGTAATTGCTACAGAAGTAACTAAATTAACTATTCCATGATATCTTAAATTCCTATGTTCTGCATCATCAGTATAATGCTCTTCACCTCTTTTTCTAGCAGAACGGACTTCCAAAATAGATCTAACTTGGCCATAATAAGGAATTCTTTCCCACGTTAATCTATCTTTCATTGGTATTGGAAAAATACTGAAATTTATAAAGATTTCTTAATTTCTTACAACATTGATTAAAGATAATTGAAAAAGGTAGATTAATGCTTCTTTTTTACAAAATGCTCTCCAGCATCATAAACAACAGCAATAACCCATAATCCTAATGTAATTAAGAACCAAAGTAAAGAGGGATTATAATACATCATAATTATTGCAGGAAGCATTAAAAAGAATGCAATATGATCAACTTTCATTAAATGTTTTAATATTGACATTATTATAACTGCAGATTTAAAACTTATAAAGATTTCTTAACCAGAGTTTAATTTAATATTACACTCCTTAATTGTCTATCAATTTCTTCATCAAATTCAGTTTCACCATCAACTTTTTTTCTTAATAAATTCACTAAATCATCATTAACCTCAACTGGAAAATCTCCATATTTTCTATTAGAAAATCCTACTTCTTGTTCCATATGCTCAGTCCATTCTTCAGGACTTAAAGTTGTTAATAATTCTAATCCAACATCTTCTTCCCCGAAGCCCCCATTTCCATCTCCATATTTTCTAATATTTCTTAAAAAAGATACATTATCCTTATTAGGATGGAGTAAATGCCATTTACTAAAAGGAATTTTTATTCTAGCTTCTGGAAGGGCAAGCAATATTTCACCATGATAACTATCTCCCCCATAACCCGTTTGAAATTTTTCCCAGTATACTGTATAAGCTTGCATAATTATTTAATTAAAATATAAGCTTATAAATATTTCTTAATTACAGTATTATAAATTTTCTGTGAAGTATTGAACCTACCTAAACAACAATTAACCTTATAACTATTCTAATTAATAAAAAATATTATAAAATTATCTAAAATAACTTTTAAAAACCCTAAATTTATTAAAATAAGTAAATAAAGAGGTTCTATAGGAGAATAAAATGCATAAAGAAGTATCAGATTATTTATTAGAAAAATATGAACAGAACTGGTCAGCAGAAGCTCATCAAGCAGTAGAAGAAGGCAAAGCGACTGGAGATCAATCATATATTGCAACAATTAGATTAAATAATGAATTTGTTAGAAATGCTTTTATAGCGGAGGGGGAAGAAGGTGTAAATTATTTATCTGATGTTTTAAATAATGGTCATATATCTTGTAGAGAAAGAGCAGCAGCTATCCTTGGAGAAATTGGGGATAAAGTTGATGTCACACCAACTGTAAGTGAAATTTTAACTCAAAGAGCAGAAAAGGAATCTGAAGGATGTGTGTCTAGAAGAATCCAGCATTCTCTTGAGAAGTTGGCATGTTAGTGGATTTAAAGAGTTCAATCTCTAATTTTTATTTTTCTCTATAAACTTTCTGCAAAGAATAAACTTATCTAAAAATTAAATAATACTCTCATATTTAGTATCTGAAAAGATAACATGGTCTAAAACTTTTAAATTAATTAACTCACCTATTTCAATTAACTTTTCTGTTATTGTTGTATCTTCATCAGATGGAGCAGTATCACCACTAGGATGATTATGGGCTATAATTATAGCATTTCCATTCTTTTCTAATGCTTTTCTAAATAATGTTTTAGGGTCTATTATACAACTATTTAAACCCCCTTTGAAGACTATCTCTTTAGAAATTACTTTATTTTTTGTATCTAATACAAGCATAACTAAATTTTCCTGTTTATAGTCCATTTCTAACTCTTTAACAACTTCATACACATTTGATATTTCATTTATTTGTTTCATTTTAAAAACACCTCACAAATTACTTATTTTTTTTAAGGGAGAAACCAAACATGTGCAGGTTACGGAAAAGTTTTTTTAGATAGAAAGAGTTAAATGTTTAGCTGAGAAATTGGAAGCGACTTTTATCACTTTTTATTAAGATGTTATTTAGAAGTTTCTTTTGGTTTAAAAGGTTATTTTAGACTCCTTCATCCTTCAGAGAAAATTTACAGAGAAAAAATAGTTTTTTAAAATTCAGTTATCTTTTAATTTAAGTTTTATTCTAAAACTTTCATTTTCAACCATAAATTTAGAATTGTCACTAAAGGTTTCATCTTTATTAAAATTAAATATATTTGGTAATCGAATAAATTTTATGTTTTCATCTTTCACATTTTGTACAATAACAATTTCATAATTTTCTTTATTTTTTTGACCAAAAGTAATTTCACCTTTACTAATAGAAAACATTAAACTATTGTCACTAGAGGATTTAACTTCAACATATTTTAATTTTCCTTGTTTATCAATATACTCAATATCATATCCCTCATTATCATTACCTTCTGGATTTACTCTTGCTTTTTTGGCATTGTTAGAAACCCAATTTACTTTTTCTTGACCATATTCTTTTACTAGAGCCCTATAAGTATATCTTTCACCCATAAAACCAATTATTTCTGTGTTTAGTTTAGCTGAACTTCCTACCTTATGACTAGATTTAGACCTTTCTTTTTTATTAAATGCTTCAGGTTTTAAAGAAATATAATCCTGTATGCTATATTTATTATGGTTAAAGTCTTCATCTATATTATTCAACACATTAGAATAATCATTATCATCAAATTCAATTGCTTTTCCTTTAATTTCTATAATTTTTTTCTTAGTTATAATCTTTTTATCTTCTGACTCTTCTTTAGATGGTTTAGAATATTGTTCATAAAAAAGATTGGTTAAAACCTCAAATTGTCCGAAATAAATTAAGCTTTTATTCTCTATATCTTCAATAAATTTGTCTATGTCTTGTTCGTATGCTCCTCCAGAAGCTTCTAATTTATTAATAAATGCGTCTTTATTTTTATTGAATATATTTGATAAAGGGGTTTTTGTTAATTTTTCCAAATTTCCAATAATGAGATTAAACTCAGAGAATTCCTTATTTAGAAAAATATTGTACGCATTTCTAATGTCAAAAAATAAATCAGTAAAGTCAAGATAATTAAATATTTCTACAGAATCATATTTATTGAAAATATCAATAAACTTTTTTTGATTGTTTATATTTCTTTGACATAAATTCTTGTAAATAGCATTCTTAAATAAATTTAAATTTTCCCTTTTAAAATTTTTTAGTTCTTTTAGGTAATATTCACTAAAATCTATTTGTACATCGGAATATTTTTTAAAATCTTCTTGAGATATCTTTAGCTCAGTTATTATATTTTTAAATATAGGAATGTTATTGGGATTATTATAATCATCATAATCAATTTTTTGATAATATTTTTCAATAGAGATTGTATCCTTAACAAGGTATTTCTTAATATCTAATAATAAACTCTTATCACTTTCCGTTTCATCAATATCATACGAAGGGTATTTTATTCTTAGTATTGCACTCCAAAACTCAAATTTGTTTAACATTACTTGCCCTAAAAGTTTTCTACAATTCTTTAAAACATCTATAGTCCCCTCACTAAATTTAGCTATTATTTTATCTCTTTGGTTTTTGTTTTTTGAAAACATTTCCCTGACTTCTGTTTGAATCTCAGATACTTTTAAAATTGTAGAGATTATTTCAGAAATTGAATCACAGAAATCAAAATCATTTTTTAAATTATTTAAATTTGTGTATCTTTGATTGCAGTCTAATAAAAGATAAATTATTGAATTTTTTCCTGTAATGAACTCATAAGGATTAAGATTTAATAATTTTTTTTTGTTTTTATGGATTATATTTGATTTTAATCTAGTACAAATATTTATTCTAAGTTTTTTCAAAGCGTTTAAATTTGCTCTTTTATGGTCCTTATTTTTTCTATAAACATAAATATATGGCTTAAAATTATCTATTTCCATTTGAAATTCTGAATTAAGTGGATGCAGATCAAAATCCAGTATTTCACATTGTAAGGTATCCCAAGAGAGTTGTTCTACTCCAAATATTTTTTTAACATTTCTAGCCCCCATTCTGCGACTTATGTCTAATATAATTTTTTGATTAATAATCTCTTTACAAAAAGTAATATTTTCAATATAATTGAGTTCTTTTCTTGAAAAGTAACCTTTACTTTCTCCAAAAAATCCAAAGAGGTTACCTTCCTTCATGAATCTTTTATATTTTTCATCAGAAGTATCTATATCACTCGGATTCTTATCAAGAATAATTTGCCTATAAATGGTTTTTGCTTTTTGTCCTTCTGGATCCACATTAGGAAGTTTTAATAATATGGAGTAAAGAGCATCTGTTGATAAGTCACTAAAGTCTTTCGCAACACCTATTTTTGAGAGAATGTGTTCAACATCTTCACTCTTAATATTCTTATCAACAAATTTTTGATTTTTTATATTAAAATAAAGCACCTCCACCAATGGAGAAAAAATTTTGCTACTTAATGTTTTGGACATACAACAGATTTTTGGTTCTACTTTAATATCATTATCTGTTTTTATCCATTTTGTATTTATAAATTTCCACAAAATATATGATGAAATTAAATTATATCTTAAATTTCTAGTTCCTTGTTTAGATTTAAACCAAATACCAAATTTTGAATTTTTATCAGTTTCAATCTTTTCGATTAAAATCTTTTTAATTTTATAATCACTTATAATCCATATTAAAATATCTTCAAAATTGGAGTTTAAAAGAATTTTGTCTAATTCTTCAATATATTGAATAGTAATTTCTGAACTATATTGTTTGTATTCAATCATATGTTCATAAGACTTTATATATTCATCCTCTACCAAGATTGGATAGTCTAGACTTTTTAACACAAAATTCTCATAATCATCGCCTTTAAATTCTTTAAGTTTTATTCTTGGAAATTTTGATACACCCAACCAAAAAATAAATTCCTGTATCTCCTCAATATTTTCATTTCCTAATCCTAATGTCTCTTTATTTGCTAAAAAAACAGAATTATCAATATGAGAATATAAGTTATCCATTATTTGTCCATTGGGATATTCTTTTCCAAGATATAGTTCATCAGCATTTCTAAGCTTATTCATTCTAGTTAGCAAAGGTATCTTTAAATTATCAGGAAATTTCTCTGTTGTATTTTCTTTGTATATATTCCATATAGAAACAATCATTTCAGGAATACAACTAAAATTAGAATTATTAGTTTTTTTAATTAATTTTCTTGCATGGGATACAATCTTTCTTATAATTGGAGCAAATGCATATTCCTGAACATTAAAACATTCCATTCTTGAACGTAATTCTCTTCCACTATTTATTTTATAAATCGTAGAAAGTTCAGCTACTAGTTTTGAATTGACAAAATTAATAGATAAATCTGATGGGACTTGAAAATTCTTTCTTTCAGGCGGTAAAATTGCATCAGAATTAGAGTTAATAATTAATCCCTTTTCATCAATGAGTAAATTGGGCATATCTTCTTTATCAATATCCTTGGAAAAATTCCATTTATCTGCAATTAAAGAGATTAATCTAGCTCTGACTTCTATATCTATAATTTTAGAAGATATTTTATTAATCTTTTTCACAAATTCTTTTGAAGGGTACTCTCTTATTTCTAAGTCATTAATTAATCTAATTATATCTTCATCATTGGTATATAACGCAAGGTCACAAAATTCTTCATAATTCAATATATTTGAAAAATTAACATTATAAAAATATGGAGACTCTTTAATCGAAACATATTTATTACCAATTACCGGAATTAATTTATTCTCTTTAATTTTTTCAATTAATTTTTCATAGAAACCCATCTCCTCTACTTTTGGATCAAAATTCATATTTCTTTTAGACAAAAGTTTTAGTGAAGACCAACTGACTTTTGCTTTTTGTTTCAATGATATTGCGGTCTTTACCATTAGCTCAGCCAATCTATCAAGAAGAAATTCATTAACTTTGTCTTTAACTAAATGGTTCCTATTACTATCTAATTTAAATGTCCCATGAATTATCGCAGGGAAAGGGAATCTTACATCAGTTTTAAAAAAAGAAAAAAGCCTGTTTATGTTATCGTCCAATTTGTTACTTACTGCTATCTTTAATTGATAGTTATATTGAGATGCATATTCTCCAAATCTTAGACTTGTAGGTAACTTTCCTTCTTGAGAGTAAACTTCCCATTTCTTAGAATAATTTAGATTATTATCATAATCAAAAGACTTAACTTCAATGAAGCGTTTATTTGTTCTGACTAAGCTTAATGTTTCATTTCTAGCAATACTTTCAATCTTTATTTCAGATATATTATTCAGAAATAATAGAATTTCCTTACCCAATGTATTTATTTGCTTTTGAATATCTTCATATATCTCTTTATCATCAAAATTTATTTCAATCCAAGTATCATATGTCAGATTATTTTCAACTTTTCTTTGAGTAACCTTTGGAACTGCTAGAGTAGCTATTTGGAACTCTTCATTAGCTGGATATTTAAATTCAGGATTACTTCTAATCATATCCTTTAAGAATTTTACCGCATGTTCACGAGAAAATTCTATAGATAAACCCCTACTTAAGATGTTAGTTGATTTAGACCAATTCAGGATTGAGCGAAATCCTAGTCCCTTATAGCCAATCTGATTAGCTTTCTTAATCTTAGGGCTATTATTAGAAGTCATAAGAGATTTTATCCCATCAGGGCTGAATGGAGTACCACTATTTGCAATAATTAGTTTATTTTCCTTTAATATAATGAGGATTTTAGAATCAGATAAGTCTTCCCCCGCATCATCCGCATTTTGTATCAGTTCTAATAATTGTCTTCCATTATATTCTTCAGTTTTTTGGATTTCATTCCTATATTCCCCTATCATAAACTCAATTTTCTTAATATAGGCATATCTAGTATTAGATAATTCTCCATCCATCCAATCTTTCCAATTATTTTCATCCCATTCCTTAAATGCTGATAATTCCATCATATTAAATTATAAGAGAAATAACTTTAAAAAGGTTTTTTATTAGGAGAGTTTTATGTAAAAAATCTATTTCTCTTCTTTCTTGTGTTCTCTTATCTTTTGATGTTTAATCCATAATTCTTGTAATTCTTTTACAGCTTCTGGGTCTTTTGGTTTCTCTTTTTCTTCTTTTTTTTAAGAGATTTTTTCTTTTTTTGTTCTTTGAGTTTCTAATCATTAGAAATTTTCTTTTGGGTTTTGCCATTTTTAAATAAATTGAGAATACTTAAATATATAAATATTAGTTCTTAAATAAATTAATATAAAAAATGGAAGAAATAAAAATAATCCATACTGGAGATCTACATTTAGGTATGACCTTTAAATCGTTAGGTGAAAAATCAAAATTACATAGGCGAGATTGTCAAGATGTTTTCTCAAATATCATTGATTTAACTATCAAAGAAAAAGCAGATGCTTTGTTAATTGCAGGAGATTTATTTGATGAACCAAATCCATCTAAATCTATCGTAAGTTTTGTTGTAGATGAATTAAAGAAGTTGAAAGAAAAAAATATTCCGGTTTTTATTGTAACTGGAAATCATGACCCTTACAAAAAAGACAGTTTATGGTTTAACTATGTTTTTCCATCTAATGTTGTTATATTTGATAGCAATAATTTAGAATCAAAATCTATTGGAAATTTGGAAGTTTATGGTTTAGCCTATATAAACAATACAAAAGAACCATTAAAAGGATTTAAAGCTGAAAAAAGTGATAAATTCAAAATAGGATTAATCCATGGCTCAACAACAAATATTAAAGAAGATGATAATCCAGAATATAGTTATAGACCAATAACTAAAACTCAGATTGATAGTTCTGGATTGGATTATGTGGCGTTGGGGCATTTCCATGATTTATTGGAAATAAAATCTAATGTTATGTGTTTCTATTGTGGCTCTCCTGAAGGATTAAATTTCAAGAACAAACCCGATTCTGGGGTTCTAATTGTTACATATAGTGATGGTAAGGTCTCTGTAAACCCACATAAAACTGCTATTAGAGAATTTCACAACATAGAAATTGATTGCACAAAATTAGAGAATGATTCTGAAATTAGAAAAACTCTCCAAAAAAACAAAGGTGAAGATAAAATATTAAGATTAATTCTAAAAGGAAGTCCATCTTTAGATTTTCAATTAGAAAAAGAATTGTTAGAAAAAGAATTCTCATCTGATTATTTTTATCTCAAAATAGATGATAGGATTCATATTCCTGATAATCTACAAGAAGATGAAACAATAAGAGGGCAATTCATTAAATTAATTAAACAAGAAATCAAAAAAGAAAAAGACGAAAACAAAAAGAAAAGACTTGAAAATGCTTTGAGAATAGGTATAGGACATTTAGATAAGAGATTATAAAATGGTAGAATTAATAAAACTTGAAATTGAAGGATTTGGCAAATTTGATAAAAAGAAAACTATTGATTTCAAGAAAGGTGTAAACTTCATTAGTGGATTAAATGAAGTAGGAAAAAGCACAATTCTTGAAGCAATTTTAGCATCATTATTTAAATATACTAATACAAAAATTGAGCCTCTCTTTTGTTGGACAAATAAAGATGTTTGTAAACTTATATTAACTTACAAAACAGATAAAGGAGAGACTTTTCAAATACTTTCAGATTATAAAAATGTAAAGAAAAAACTTGTAAAAATCACAAAATCTGGAAAATCTGAAATTTCTACAACAATTAACACAATACATCAGTATATTAAAGAGCATTTTGGATTTGATGAACAAAAAGTATTTGAGAATACAACTTTTATTAGGCAATCTCAAATGGCAATTTTAGGAGATAGTGCTACAAAAAACAAACTAAGAGATATGGTTGAAGAAGTTCTTGTTGGTTCTGCCGAGGCATCAGCTACAAAAGCCCTTAAAAAAATAAAGAAAGTGGCTAAAGATAGTAAAAAAGAATCTGAATCACTCAAAGATGATTTGAATGAATTAAAGGGAGAGCTTAATACAGCGGAAGAAAACAAAACTAAACTTACTGGGGATTCACAGGAACATGAAAATATAAGTAAAGAACTAAAAACAAAATCTGAGAAGTTAACAAAATTAAAAGAGAATAAGAAATTATTTGATGAAAAGGAAACTCTTCTAAAAGATAAAAACAGAACAGATGAAAATATTGAACAAGTAGATGAAATGATAGAAACCTTAGAAGGTGAAAAAGGAAAGTCAATTCAAAAAGAGCAAAGCAAGACCTTGCCTATAATCCTTATTGTTGTGGGCGTTTTATTAAGTTTGACTTTGTATGGAGCCATTATAGGTATTCCTTTAGTAATTTATGGAATCTATAAATTAGTTAAAAAACCAGAAGAAACTCTAAAAGTCCAAAGTAATGTTTCAGAAAAAGTTGCTAAATATAAAAAACAAAAGAAAGAATTAATTAATAAAAAAGCTGTTCTTGAATCTAAGCTAGAAAAATATAAATTAGTTAACTTTTCATTAGATAATTTTAGAGATTTAGAAAAATTAGAAGGGGATGTCGAGGAATTAAAATCTAAAAACATTGAGTTAAAAACTAGTATCAGCATGACAAAACAATTAGTTAAAAGTCCAGAAGAGATTAAAGAGGAAGTTGATGTTATTGACAATCAAATTAAAGATTTACTTGAAAAGTCAGAAGAACACGAATTGGCATCAATTTTCTTAGAAAAATCTGAAACAGAAGTACAGCAAAAATTTACTCCTTCAATTGAAAAGAACTCAAAATCTATTCTCAAAAAAGTAACTAATAACAAATACTCTGATTTAAAAATTAATGAAAATGATTTAAATATTACTGTCAAGGCCCCTGAAATAAACGAATTTGTTCCGGTAGATATTCTTAGTCAAGGAGCAAAAGACCAAATTTATTTCACCATTAGAACTACTATGACAGATTTACTTAGCGGAAATGCCAATATTCCTTTAATCTTTGATGATCCATTTCATAATTTTGATGATATTAGATTAGGAAAGACTATCTCTGCTGTAAAGGAGTTATCTAAGACTAAACAAATCATCTTGATTTCGCACAAGAATTACCAGAGAGACTATAAAGGTTTTGCAGATAATGTAATTGAATTAAAATAACTTACAAGCTTCTGTTATTGAGCCTAAAAAAGATATTCTCTTTCTGTTAAAGAAGATTTTAAATATTAGTTTTAAAATAAATTTTTATCCCCTCAATGAATAAGGATGAGGGGTTGGGGTTTAAGACTTTACTTTCCAAGACTATGGGAAGTCCGTTATTAAGCTTGAAGGCAACTTTTAATAACGGGTTGGGTTGAAATGTCACCTATAATCTGTAAAAATTCTGGCTTATTGTACCTAATTTGTATCTATCTTGTGGTATTCTCCTATAAATTTATTATTCCTTAAAAATTCTATGAAAAATAAGGTTTTAGAAGGTTTCAAAAAAGATTTTTTAGCCATAAGAGAAGAAGGTTTTATAGAATCACATAGAACCCACAACACAGGAATCGGAAAAACTTTTGAAGATTTAATAGGGGTAGTAGAAAATAATAATTCTTTAGCAGATTATGAAGATGTTTTAGAATTAAAGTCTTCTAGGAAATTATCTGAAAGTATGGTAACATTATTTACAAAAGTTCCATCCCATCCAAAAGGAATAAATTCTATTTTAAGGGAAAAATACGGAGAACCAGATAAAAAAGCAGGAGGATTAAAGATAATCCATACAACTTTTTCAGCTTTAAAATTTAACACATTTCATAGTAAACTTGGATTTAAATTAGAAGTTAATGAAAAAGAAAGAAGAATCTATATTTTAATTAAAAATTTAAAAACA